>Ga0082335_1004348_pt1 | contig 21487 bp, 18 predicted proteins | sample Subgrocontami58m_FD_72375 | JGI IMG/M metagenome (GOLD analysis project Ga0082335, IMG submission 72375) | Subsurface groundwater microbial communities from S. Glens Falls, New York, USA - GMW37 contaminated, 5.8 m (SPADES assembly) (version 2) ...
GGCCTCGGACCGTTTATGGTCCCCCCCTTCACGGGTCCCGCCAATCTGGCAGGACTTTCAGTCGGCCTGATCGGACTAAGCCGGTTCATGGTCGCCTACCCGGTCGGAAAGATTACGGATACTTACGGCCGCAAGCCAGGCATCCTTTTCGGACTGGCACTGGCGTTGGCCGGTGCGATCGCGGTCGGTTACTCGATGAACCTCCACAGTCTGGCCATGTTGTTCGGCGGCATGCTGGTCTTCGGCATGGGAATGAATGCTTCCCAGCAGCTGCGCGTGGCGGCAACCGACATGTTCCCGCCTCACAGGCGCGCCCAGGCGCTGGGATACATCGCCCTGGGCTCGCTGGTGGGTCTGGTGATCAGCCCCGTGGTGATCAGCATGGCCGAGAAAGTCGCGCCCCGTCTCAGCATGGAACCACTAGGCCTGCCGTGGCTGTTGTTGCCGGTCCTGATCATTGCGGGCATGACCCTCATTGCTTTTGTGCATCCCGATCCGAAGGAGATCGGCCTGCATCTCGAAGACTACTACCCCGACTATGTTCCCCCTCCGCAGTCGCCGGCCGGTCAGGGCGCGAACTTCAGCACCCTGACCATGCTGCGCAATGTGCCGGTCCGAATGGCCATCGTTTCCAATTGCGCCGCCCATGCCAATATGTCGATTGTCATGGTCCTGACCTCGCTGGTGCTCTCGCACCACGGGCACTCGCTGGGAGCGATCGCGTTCTCCCACATGTTCCACTCCGCGGGCATGTTTGCGTTCACCGTCCCGCTCGGCAAACTGGCCGACCGCTTCGGACGCGACAAGGTCATGTTTCCCGGCGTCGCCACCGCCCTGACCGGGGCTGCCCTGGTCGCCTTCACCGGAGATTTCTGGGCCGTCACGCTCGGGACCTATCTCGTCGGCCTGGGCTGGGCTGCGGCCAATGTTGCAGCGACGGCACTGATCGCCGATCACGCCGAGACGAACGAACGCGGTCGGGCGATCGGGGTCAATGAAAGCGTCGCCGGTGCCGCCAGCGTAGTGATGGCACTGGTAACGGGCCCGTTGATCCAGCACTCCGGTCTTTCCGCCGCTGGCTGGGTAGCCGTTCTGATCTCGGTACCGCCGCTGTTGATGCTGCTTTCCGTCCAGCTCAAAGAGCACCTGGCACGCCGCAAAGTGGCCACCGCCCTGGTGGAAACTCCTTAGGCACCGAGGCAGCGACAATCCGTGCAGTAGGGAAAACCATGCATTTGCTAACTAACAGATATTACACTTATTCCGCCTCGCTTAATCTTTAGACACTGAATCCGCTTTCCTATTATTTGCAGGATTATACCTGCAAATAAAGATGAGTAAAAAACTACGTAAATAAAATACGCAATAATAACCCATTGTTATCTTCAGTGAAGTATTTGGCACTTCTATTGCAATACCTAAGTACACCGAAATGACTGCTACCTGACACCGCTAAAGGGGAGCATAAATTCAGAGTGGAAAGGAAATGCAAATGAAAAGATATCCCTTAGAGAGATTTAATCGGCATGTCCACGTAAGAAACATGATCAGGAAGATGAGCGAACAACTGGGTGGTGTCCGGACGGTAGTTTACCTGCTGGCAGTTAGCCTCATACTTGCAGGTTGCGGCGGTGGAAGTGCAGCGCCCCAAATAATTAGTGGCGTGACGAGTGTTGGCTTACCATTGACCGGATACGTAAAAATCAAGGATAACTCAACACCAGTTCGAGAAAAAACAACGGTCATCGGCAAAGATGGGTCATTTGCTTTCGATGTCTCCGACATGAAAAAGCCGTATATTCTGGAAGCCCAAGGTAGCGCCGGCGGGACTAACTATGCCTTGTACTCCTTTGCCGAGAGCCCGGGCATTGCCAACATCACCCCCCTTTCGAATATAGCGGTAGCTGCCGCTGCGGGTACAGATGATCCGGATCACATCTACGCTCACCCTGATCCGGTAACGCTGCAGAAAATTAAGTCTGATCTCCCCGTTGCAATCGCCACCCTGCAATTCAAGCTGAAACCTCTGTTTGATCTCTATGATGTAGGCAAAGCCGATCCGATCAAGGATCACTTCCGTATCAACCATGCAGGTTTCAACGCCCTGTTTGATAACGTGAAATTCGTCCTCTCCAACGGGAACCTGACGATTGTTAATGCCACCACCGGTACCCATATATTCACCAGCAAAGTTGCTTATGTCAATGTCGGGAAGTTCGTAAATTTGCTTACGCCGTATGTTCCCAATACCTAGCCGGCCTCTCAATCACTGCCTGCAAGTCAATCGGGCAGCGATTTTTATTTTATGGGGTGTGAAAGGAAGACCGAATTGGACATGACCGCCGATGTCCCGGTCGGTGCCGCAGTTAGTGCGCTGTGGTCAAGACCATATCCCGGATAGAGGAGAAAATAACATGAAACAGTATCGACTTAGTAATGCCTGGCATATATTAGGCCGTACCCAAGATATCATCAAGATGGTCTTCCTGGCGCTTCTCTTGATCACAACCATCACCGTGGGAAGCCTGTGGGACTGAAATTCGGACAGCCTGGGGCTACCTTACCTTGGATCAACTTTCCATTTTAGACCATCGATTATTCCGCACTGCTGCGATAGTCATTGAGAGCCGCCAAAAACGCCGCTCCAAACTGGCGCAACTTGTGATCGCCCACGCCGATGATCCGGCGCAGTTCTGCCTCACTGCCGGGAAGTTCCCGGCACATCTCTACCAGCGTGGCATCGGAAAAGACCACAAAGGCCGGCACGCCGGCGGCATCGGCAAGCTGCTTGCGCAGGACCCTGAGAGCGTCGAAGAGCGCCCGGTTGTAGTCGCCGGCCTCCGCAAGCCGCTTTTTCTCTTTTTCCTCCATCTCCGCCTCGTCGCGCGGCAGTCCCAGCATTACTTTCACCTCGCCTCTCAGGACCGAGCGGGCGGCAGGCGAGAGGCGAAGAACGCCAAACCGGCTGAAATCCTGCACCAAATAGCCCAGATGAATCAACTGCCGGATGATGCTTTCCCATTGCGTTTGCGAAAATTCGGCGCCGATCCCCCAGGTGGAAAGCTGATTATGCCTCAATTCCAGGAGCCGCTGCCCTCTGCCGCCCCGCAACACCTCGATGACATGGCGCATACCGAAACGTTCCCCCACCCGGTAGACGCAGGAGAGCGCCTTGCGGGCCGCTTCAGTGGCGTCGAAATTGCGCGGGGGATCATGGCAGACATCGCAGGCGCCGCAGTCACGGTCCCGTTGCTCGCCAAAATAGGCCAGGAGCGCCCGGCGCCGGCAGGTCAGTGCCTCCGCATAGTTGGCCAGGGCATGCAGCTTCTGCAGCTCGATCCGCACCCGCTCGGCGTTCTCACCGGTCTCGATCAAGGCGCGGGCGGTCATCATATCCCCTATGCCGAACAGCATCAGCGCCTCGGCCGGGAGGCCGTCACGACCCGCCCGGCCCGTCTCCTGATAATAGCTCTCGATGCTCATGGGCATATCGTAGTGGACGACAAACCGGACGTCCGGCTTATCGATCCCCATTCCGAAGGCAACCGTAGCCACTACGATGCACAGCTCATCCCGCCGGAAGGCATCCTGGACGCGCTTCCGCTCCCTGTCCGGCAGGCCCGCATGGTAGGCGGCGGCACTATAACCCGCCGCTTGGAGGCGTCCCGTCACTTGCTCCACCCGCTTGCGGCTGAGGGCATAAATAATACCCGCCTCATCCCGCCGTCCCTGCAAAAAACGCCTCAACTGGGCAACAGGCTTTTCTTTGGGGATAACCCGGTAGGTAATGTTGGGACGGTCAAAGCCCGCCACATACGACTTTGCCCCCTCGATCCCCAACTGGCGAATGATGTCCTTACGGGTCTCCGGATCGGCAGTGGCAGTCATGGCGACGATGGGGATGCCGGGAAAGAGGTGGCGCAGGCGGCCCAACTGGGCATATTCAGGACGAAAATCGTGACCCCAGTGGGAGATGCAATGTGCTTCGTCGATGGCGAACAGGGCCAGCGGCAAAGAGGAGAGTTTCGCCAGGAATTCCGGCTGCATCAAACGTTCCGGCGCCACATAGAGGAGGTCGAGCAGGCCGGTCGAAAGCTCCCGCATAACCCGTCGCGCCTCGCCGGCGGACAGGGATGAATTGAAGCAGGCGGCCGGCACGCCATTGGCGGCCAGAGCATCCACCTGGTCCTTCATCAGGGAAATCAGCGGCGATACGATGATGCCCACCCCCGGGCGGTGGAGGGCCGGAACCTGGTAACAGAGCGACTTTCCACCCCCCGTCGGCATAACCAGAAAGACGTTTTCCCCGGCCAGGACCCGCTCAATGACTTCCTGCTGGGGAGGCCGGAAATCATGGAAGCCGAAGACGGTCCTGATGGTGTGATGGATGGAAACGGTGCTGTCCATAATGATATTTTCTCTTTCCTCGGACTTGACACAAATTCAACCAGCTTGCCAGCTTTTTTCGAAGATGCGGGGCCGGGATAAGACGACAGCCATTACCGGCAGTTCAATTTTTCACCGCAGTGTACCTGGAGGGGAAATTGGAAATAGAATTTCCTGTTGCATTATTCCATTGACATACAAGGCTGTTTTTTTTATAATCCCTCCTAAAAAAAGGAAATTATTATCAAATTGCCCACAACAGAACAGCCACCGCCGGACCGGGAAAAGCAATCTCGTCCCAGAAGGCCTCCCCGGAGAAGAGGCAATAGAACCGGCCAGGCAGCGAGTGCCTTGTCAGCCCCCGCTACCGCAGATCCGGAAGTGCCATGGCAGGTTTCCCAATTCGAGGTCCCGCCGGCCGAAGGGAAGACCCGCTTTCACGATTTCGACCTTCCCGAACCGCTCATGCATGCCATCAGTGATCTGGGTTTTCAGTACTGTACGCCGATTCAGGCGGAAATTCTTCCCAGCACCCTGGCCGGCAAGGATGCCAGTGGCCGGGCTCAAACCGGCACCGGCAAGACGGCCGCCTTTCTCATCGTCGTTATTACCCGGATGCTGAATAATCCCCTCCCGGGCGACCGGAAGCCCGGCACGCCCCGGGTCCTGGTGATTGCCCCCACCCGCGAGCTGGTGCTTCAGATCTCAGAGGAAGCCCGCCAACTGACCAAGTACACCGACCTTAAAATTATTTCCGTGTTCGGCGGCATGGACTACGAAAAGCAGAGAAAGCTGCTGGCCGGTGTTCCCGTGGATATTGTGGTGGCCACTCCCGGCAGGCTGCTCGACTTTCAGCAGCGCCACGACCTTATCCTGAGTAAGACGGAGGTGATGATTATCGACGAAGCGGATCGGATGCTCGACATGGGGTTTATCCCGGACGTCCGGAAGATCATCCACAGCACCCCGCCCCGGGAAAAGCGACAAACCTTGCTTTTCAGTGCCACACTGACCGAAGAGGTCACACGTCTCGCCGCCCAGTGGACCGTAAACCCGGTGACGGTTGAGATCGAACCGGAACATGTCGCCGTGGACACGGTGGACCAGATTGTCTACATCGTGACCACCAACCAGAAATTCGCCCTGCTTTACAACATCATCGTCAAGCAAAACCTGGAACGGGTGCTGGTTTTCTGTAACCGGAGGGACGAAGTAAGGAAGCTCTCGGAAACGCTTACCCGATACGGGATCAATTGCTCAGAACTTTCCGGCGATGTTCCCCAGAAACAGCGGATCGACCGCCTCGACCAATTCAAGGCCGGCAAGATCCGGGTGCTCGTAGCCACCGATGTGGCCGGTCGGGGCATTCATATTGAAGGAATGGCCCATGTGGTCAATTTTAACTTGCCCCATGATCCGGAAGATTATGTGCACCGGATAGGGCGTACCGGACGGGCAGGGTCCGCCGGTACCTCCATTAGTTTTGCCGATGAGGAAGAAGCCTTTTACCTGCCGCCCATCGAAGCTTTTATGGGCCGGAAGCTGGACTGCGTCCGCCCCGAGGAAGACTGGCTCATTTTGCCCAAACCGGTCAATCCCAGGAGACGGCGCCAACCCGATACCGGCGGAAAGACCGCATCAGTGAATAATGCAGGCTGGGGGAACGATGACAGACGAAATCGATAATAAGGTTGATTTAAAGGAAAGCGTTGTCAGTAAGATACTATCGGCATTTGCGGATGTGCCGCCGCGCAGGGACATCATGATTTTCGCCGACGATGTTTTCGCCGAGACAAAGGTTCGTCTGGGAGAAATGGCCAAGACAGCCCGGGTAGCTCATTATGAAGGTGTTTTCAATGAACGGGTGGAGCGATTGAGAACTCTCGGGTGTCCGGCATTTATCCTTAAGAAGTTAGAAACGAAGATGGTGGAAGTGGTTTCCAAGGCTTGCGCTCTGAATATGCCTGATAACAGAGATTCCCTGATTCCCGTTATCTCCAATCAGTATCTGACTATCTATTCCCAGCTCGAAATGATCAACATGAACGGTATTACAGGGGATACGGCCCTGGAATCGTCACGCGTCATGAATGTATTAAAAAAAGGCATGTCGCACAATGACGGCAAGATTTTCGACGGCGTATATTTTATCCTGGACATCGATGACGGGGCCGGTACGGATAAGCTGACCTGCGCGGAAGCGGATGAAAGAATCAGAGGGAAAAACCGCTTTCCCTTAACGGTGGAAGAGGTAATCGCCCTGTTATTGCAGAGGACTGACCCGCCCGTCTGCAATCTGCTGGCCGGCGGCTCCCGATACGAGCATGATGACAAGGTCCCCTTCTGCACAACCGAAGGCAATAAAATATGGTTGAAAACCGGCCTTTTTAATACCATCCATCCGAATTCAGTAACTCCGTCCTGTGGGTCCCGCGTTTAACCGCTTCGGGTATAAATTCATTACCCGGCAGAATCCGCCCCCCTGGGGGAGGGGGGGGCGGTATACTTTTCCGTATTTATATACCTTAACCGCTTCTGGAAAATTAAGCCGCGTGACTGAGGGGTTTTCCCGCAAAAGTATACTTGACCTGGTCGGAAACGGCAGCGGCTTCTCGGATCAGGAAAACCGGCATTCGGACCTTCTGTATTACTTTGGCGGCCACACTGCCGAAGAGCATGCGCTTTACCCCGGTATAACCATGGGTGGCAACCAGAATCAGATCTACGTCGCTTTCCTGGGCGAATTTGGAGATATCGCGGGCCGGGTGGCGGCCTTCCAACAGCACCGATTCAACTTTCAGCCCCTGGGACCGGAGCCGGAATTCCCAAGAGGTCAGGTAGTCCCGACTCCTGCCGAGTTCTTCATGCCACTGGGGCGCCGTATCCATGCCCATGCCGATTCCTAATTCATTTAACGGGATATCGGTTAAACGCGTCTTGAGTTTGACGACATTTAAAAGGATGACTTTGTTAACAAGACCTTGCCTGGCCAGGTCCAGGACCCGGGACAGGGCGCCTTCGGCCAGCGCCGAACCATCCAGTGGAACTAAAATTTTATTAAACATTTTGTTTCACTCCTTTCTATTAATTATTGCGGTTAATCCGGAAAGAAGCTTTTTTTTGCTTTTTTACAAAGTCTTCACCCGTTCCTGTTGACGCAGCATTAGTCATGCCAAAAGTACAGCACCGGGCTTACCAGCGCATCATATTGATATCAGAGGATATTTAATCAGCAGGACGACGCCAGTCCGGATTTTCCGCGGGGAAATTGTATTGTCCTTTTGTACAAGACGGGGGGCAGAGAAGGAGTGAAACGAGCTAATATATAGCTATATTATAGCAATCACTGCCATTTTGCAGCGTTCCCCCCCTGTATGAAGATTTTATACAGGCGGGACGGCTATTTCCTTCTCCAGCCGATCCATCCGGAAATACTGGAGGAGTTCGATAAATGGGGGATAACGCAGTGGATTTTCTTTCAGACCGAAGAGGTGGCTGGAACAGTGGCAGTCGGAGGAGCCAAAGGCGGGAACGGACCAATCAGCGATATCCGCCAGCGCCGCCGCCAGCTCATGCTCCAGGGGGGCGCCGGTGCGGATGGGGATAGCGGTGCAGCGGTCGGCATGGGGCCGCAAATAATCGATATGCCAGTGGGGGATTTTATTTTTCCTGAGATGTCGCTCCAGGCGTTTCGTCAGCGCCCGTTTTGCCGAACCGACGTAGAGATAATAGCCCCGGGGAAAAGAAACATCCCCCAAACTGCCCACCGCCAACTGTAAATCGGCGGCCACCCGCAGCATTATTATGTAACTGCCCCGGTCCTGCGCCTCCCGGTCGATCATTTCCCACGGTATGGCCAGTTCCCGCACCTCGCCCCCCAGACGAAGATCAGGTTGCCAATCCAGGGCCAACGCCCGGATAAACAGGCTCTCCTTCACTTCCTGGAAGGCCAGGGCAAAATCGAGATCGGTGTGATAATCAGGCAAAAAGAAACGGGCGTAGGTCCAATGCACCAGGAAGATGACCCCACAGGCCGTGCCCTGCCGGGCCAGGGCGCCCAGTTCCTCAAGGTGCCTTTTGCCCCGCAAGGTCACGGCATCGGGAAACATGGCGATGCTTCGGCCAAAGAGGGTGCAGGACTTGACCTCCAGGTAGAAGGGCCGGCCCTCCTTTTCCAGCAGAAAATCAAAACGGCTATTGCCGACGGTCACTTCCGGCCGGATGATCCGGGCGCCCTCCAAGCCGGGAATCTTTCCGGCAGCGATCAATTTGGCAACTACGGTATTGGACAGGTGGGTGTGGAGAAGAATCGGCGTTCGGTCCCTTTCCACCGCCACCGCCAGGTGGCTCAGTTTGCCCGCCGATCGGGATTCTCTGGCCACCAGATAGACCGTGCATCCCGGAAGCAACAACTCCCAGAGGCGGCCGGGATTGGGCAGGTAGGCTTCGATAACGCCTTTTTCCGTTCCGCAACGGATAACGAACCGGTTGGGCCGGCTGATGAATCTTCCCCTGATAATTACCGGAAAGAGCGGCTTGTCCCAGGCAACGGACGGGGCAAAAGGGGGCCTTAGCGGCATGGCAGCGCTACCGGCTGCCTGCCGGGGCGGGGGAAAAGACCCGGCCGTGAAGTTCCGCAAAGTTGTCTTTGCCGCAGACGAGCATCAGGGTCAGCGGCATCGCCTCTCTACCCAGGGCCATCATTTCTTCGGTGGTGCGGCGGATGTCCCATTGGGCGTACTTATCGCCCCGCAGACGGGAGATATGGTAAAGTTCGCGGGCATTTACCTTCATGGCCACCCGGCGGCGGTGGGCATTGGTAAGGACATAGGCAGCAGCGGGGGTGGCCTTTTTTATTCGTTCGTAGACTTCGTCCGTCCGGCCGACGACCGCCCGGAAGTCGTCTTCCAGTCCGGCCTCACTGATCGAGGGGGGGACAGTAACGCCCCGTGCCGGATGGTAATCCTGGCAAGTCATGGTCGCCATCCGGTGCCTTTTCAACTGCGCGAAACAGGTGGCGCTGACCTGCAACTCATATTGCAGCGCCACATACTCAAATTCCCGGAGGACACTGTCGTAGGAGCACATGTGGCGGCAAGCCGTTTTTATCAGTTCGGCCTTGTCCCGGACGTTCATCCGGTTGGCGCGCTCCAGACACTCGGGGAGCGAAAGGTCGCCGGCGGAATGGAGCAGCGCCGCCGCCACCCGGTTGTCGGCTTCGGGGGTGGCGTAGACGAGGGTAACGTCTTCTCCCCTGCGGGCGGTCCGGTTGCCGTCCCCTTCCCCGCTCTCCGCTTCCAAGCTTTGCGCTTTCTCTCTCAACTCCTCTGCGGCCAGCCGGTCGTACTTTGTAGGTTCCACATATCTGACCAGCGAGGGAGCGATGCCCACGGCCAGCTCATATAACCGGCGGCTGCATTCCTGGGCCTCCGTGAGGGGCGAGGCGGCCAGGCGGCGGATCATCAGTTCCAGACTGCGGGCATTGATGGTCATGCCCAACTGGGTCTGGGTAGCCAAAGAAATGATATAGCGGGCATCCTCCTTGGCCCACCCTTCCAACAGGGAACGGTTGGCCGGGTCCCGGGCCAGGTCCCCGTGTTTTTCAAAGACGCAGGCCTTCAATTTTTCGTAGAGTTTATGGTAGAGGCGATTTTGTTCCTCCACTGCGCCGACAAAGGCCGCCTCCAGGCCAGCGGCGCGTATTTCCGGCGGCAGGACGAAGTCGTTTTCCAGGAGGACGTAACGCTGTGATTTTTCCGTATAGGAAGCCAGGCGGGACCTTTCGATCTCCTCCACCAGCAGACGGGAAACATTAAGAAAGTCGATGTTGAAGACGGCGTGTTCGGCAATCGAACTGTGCCCCATGGCAAAAACGATGTTTCTGTTGGATTGCCGTGCCTTTTCCACTTCCTGGACGGCCAGAGCGCGCAATTCGTTCACCGGTCGCTGGTCCCTGCTGATCCGCGCATAGGCAGCCGCGATAGTTTCCGGTGTCAACCGCTCCTTATCACCCTGCCGTCCGGTCTGAAAATCGCTGATCGTGCCATGATCAAGGTTGTAGCCGGCGAGAATCACCTGCATCGTCGCTCTCCTGGAGTTTAGGATGAAAATAAAAGTCATACCGGCGAAGGCCGGTATCCATTACTTTAAGCCCGGAATAACTACGGTATTTTCAGGCATCGCCTAACTAGTTTTCATCCGGAGTTTCCGGATGGACACTAACTAACAGATTTTCGCCCCCGGCGAAGGGGCCTTGTCAGCAGCCGCCAGCAGGGCCAGGCCTTCGTCCGTATGGACGGCCAGCAGCATGCCCCGGGATTCGGCGCCCATGAGCTTCGCCGGCTTCAGGTTGGCCACGACCACAATGGTCTTGCCCACGAGGTCGGCAGGCTCATAATCCTTGCCGATCCCCGCGACGATCTGCCGCTGTTCACCCACATCGACCTGCAATTTTATCAGCTTGTCGGACTTGGGCACCCGCTCGGCCGCCAGGACCCTAGCCATCCTCAGGTCGATTTTTTCCCAATCGGCGTAGTCGATCAGCGGCTTGATAACGGGGGTTGAGGCCTTTACTGCCCCTTCTTCGGCCACGGCAGCCTTCTCCTCCGCGGGCACGACAACGCGCGGGAAAAGGGCTTCGCCCCGTCTGAGCTGCTGCCCGGCGGCCAGCCCTCCCCACCGGCGGATAGTGGAAAAATCCTGCCGGTCCCCTTGCCCGATGCCCAGTTCAGCCATGATCTTGCCGGCGGCATCAGGGATGAAAGGCGAAAGGAGGACGGCAATGATGCGCAGGGCCTCCAGGAGATCATAAATGATCTGCTCCAAACGGGGCTTTTGCCGGGGATCTTTGGCCAGGAGCCAGGGTTCCCTTTCCACGATATATTTATTGGCCAGGCCGATGAATTCCCAGATAGCCATCAGGGCCTTGTGGGGCGCCAGTTCGGCAAAAGCCGCATCTACCTCGGCTGTCACTTTGCTTAAGGCCGCGGATAAGGTATCGCCATCCGGCGCTGGTTGCCGGGGGTCAGGCACCCGCCCGTCGCCGTACTTCAGGGCCATGGTCATGGTCCTGCTCACCAGGTTTCCCAGGTCGTTGGCCAGGTCGGAATTGATCCTTTGAATAAAGGCCGCTTCGCTGAAATTGGAATCCAGTCCGAAAACCATGTCCCGGAGGAGAAAGTAACGGAAAGCATCGAGGCCGTATTTGTCTTTCAGCGCCAGGGGATCGACCACGTTGCCTACCGTTTTAGACATCTTTCCCTGATCGACGATCCAGTAGCCGTGCACGTTCAGGTGCCGGTAGGGTTCGATGCCCGCCGCCTTCAGCATCGTGGACCAATAGATCCCATGGGGCTTCAGGATGTCTTTGGCAATCAAATGCTCGGCTACGGGCCAGAAGGTCCGGAAGTTGTCCCCCTCCGGGTAGTCGATGCCCGTGATGTAATTGATGAGGGCGTCAAACCAGACATAGGTCACATAGTTGCCGTCGAAGGGCAGATCGATGCCCCAGGTCAGTCGCGACTTGGGGCGGGAAATGCACAGGTCCTCCAGCGGCTCGCGGAGAAAGGCCAGTGCCTCGTTCCGGTAGCGCTCCGGTCTGATAAAATCGGGATGATCCTGGATGTGCTTGATCAACCAGTCCTGGTACTTGCTCATCCGGAAGAAATAATTGCTTTCCTTGCGGTACTCCGGCTCCGATTGGTGATCGGGGCAACAGCCGTGGACCAGCTCCTTCTCCGTATAGAAGCGTTCGCAGCCCACGCAGTAATAGCCTTCGTAGGTCCCGAAATAGATGTCACCGCCATCATAGACCTTCTGCAGAATCGACTGTACCGTTTTAATATGGCGCGGTTCGGTGGTCCTGATGAAGTCGTCGTTCGTTATGGACAAGTCCGGCCACAGACTGCGGAATTGCCCGCTGATCCTGTCGGCGTAAGCCTGGGGAGTGACGCCCGCCCTCTCGGCGGCGGCGACGATCTTGTCCCCGTGCTCATCGGTCCCCGTGAGGAAAAACGTGCGGTCACCCGACAGACGGTGATAGCGGGCCAGCACGTCGGCGACAATGGTTGTATAAGCGTGGCCGATATGCGGCGAGGCATTAACGTAATAGATAGGAGTGGTAATATAAAACGTTTTTTCCATCGCTTGCTCTTTCCCGTTCCCTCTCCCGTCCTTTGATCGTTCGGCCTTCCCTGCCGGCAACCTGGCTGCCGGTCCCGGCAGCTTGGCAGCTACTTCAGATCTTTGATATTCAGAACGACCTCCTTGCCATTTTCCATCGACACGGCGATCTCCCCCCGCAGCACATTCTGTCGCAAAACCTTGGCGCAGCCCTGGTCGGTATGAATTGTCTTGCCGCACTTGGGCATGCCCTTCCTCATTTCCACGTATCCGTCATATTCAAAGGCGAGACAACACATGAGGCGTCCGCAAAGACCGGAAATCTTCTCGGGATTCAGCGACATGCCCTGCTCTTTGGCCATTTTGATGGAAACGCGGTCAATGTTGGGCAGCGAGCTGGCACAACAGACTTCGCGGCCACACATGCCCAACCCCTTCACCATCTTTGTCTCCTGCCGGGCGCCGACCTGCCGTAATTCGATCTTGGCCTTAAACCTTTGCACCAGGTCCCTCACTAGTTCCCGAAAATCGACGCGGTTTTCCGCGGTGAAATAAAAGACCATTTTCTTTTTATCATAGGCGCACTCGATGCCGATCAGTTTCATGGCCAGCGACCGGGCCAGAATCCGTTCCCGGCAGAATTTGAGCGCATCCTTTTCCAGCCGGCGGTTTTCTTCCTGAACCCGCAAGTCCCCCCCCGTGGCTTTACGGAGGACATCTTTGAGGTTAATGGGCAATTTGGAAATAGGCACGGTCTGGACTTCCGTCACTACTGTCCCCATGGTCGGCCCGCTTTCCGTATTGACCATAACCGGATCATTCTTTTTCAGCGGCAAGTTACCGGCGCCGAAGGTATAAATCTTCCCTTCCGGCCGAAACTTAACCCCAACTATATTCTTCACCGGACAACTCTCCTCTTTTTTGTTCTAATTCGCCGGCGAATACAAGCTTCGCCCTACAGCTATCTGAAATTGTCATTTCAGTCTAAACATCATCACTTCCAAAGTCAATGTCTTATCCGCGTGCTGCTCGATGGCGCTGAGCGCCCGATCTATGACCCGAATATCGCTGACCATATCCTTAACAGGCAGACGGGCGGCCAGGGTCTTGATAATATCAACCCTGTCCTGGTTGATAAGGGGTCCGCCGGCGCCCATTGCTTTATATACCATGGCATCGCGATAGCAGCTCCGCAAAATTCCCAGCCTCTCCATAACCTCCTCCCGGCCTTGTCCGAAGCGATTTAAACTTGACAGCCCCGTGAGGGGGTCATCCGTCAGACCGGCAGCGGCCAAATCCATTATTTCGTTGCGGCTGTCCAGGAAGGCGCCATTGTGCATGTCGCAGGCCCGGGCGATACTGCCGCCGGAAGAAGCGGCCAGCAAGCGGGCGGCGGCAGCATCCAGGGAAAGCTTTTGCTCCAAAAAGGAGGCCACCTGTTCTTCCGACAGGGGATTGAAACGTAGTTGCTGGCAGCGGGAAAGGATGGTGGCCGGCAATTGAACCGGGTTGGCCGAAACCAGGATGATAATATTTGCCGGCGGCGGCTCCTCCAGGGTCTTCAACAGGGCATTGGCGGCGGCGTCGTTCATCCGGTCGGCGTCGTCGATGATGCAGACCCGCTTTTTCCCCTCCCAGGGCTTGAATTTCATCCGTTCCTGCAGGTCACGGATCGCCTGGATTTTTATGAACTGGCCCTCCGGCCGAAGAATTATGATATCCGGATGATTCTTATGGTCAGTTTTCCGGCACTGGGAACAGGCATCGCAGGAGTCACGCGGTCCCTTGAGGCAGTTCAGGGCCTTGGCCAAGGTCCAGGCCGTTGTTCTCTTGCCGATCCCCTCCATGCCGTAGAAGAGGAAGGCATGGGGAACACGGCCCCGGATCAGCAAACTTTGCAGTTTTGCCAGCTGCTTTTCATGACCGCAGATATCCTGGAAGGACATTGGTTAGCTCCTCTTGCCATGAAAATGAAGTGTCACCCTGAGTTGTTTGCCGTGAGCCTATCGAACGGCCGAAGGGTGCCGGCCGATAAAATCCATCAGGGCACGGCAAACCGCCTGGTGTACCGACGCTACGTCAGGAGAAGCATCAATAATCCGGTATCTTTCCGGCTCTTCGGCCGCTAAGCCGAGATAGCCCTCCCTGACCCGCCGGTGGAAGGCCAACTCCTCTCTTTCAAAACGGTCTTCGAGGTCAACACCCCGCAAGCGGGAAATCCTGTCCAGCGCCCGTTGGAGGCCTGCCTCCTCGGGTAGGTCCAGGATCAGGGTCAGTCCCGGGATTAGAGCAGCGGCGGAAAAGTCATGGAGCCTCTTAATGATACCGATATCCAGTCCTCGTCCGTAGCCCTGATAGGCCAAAGTGGCATCGCGAAATCGGTCGCAAAGCACCCATTTGCCTTGTTCCAGTGCCGGCGCGATCACGTCCTTAACATGCTGCGCCCGGGCGGCAAGAAAGAGCAGCAATTCGGCGCGCGGGAAAATCGGGCAGGGACCGACATTCAAAAGCATTTCCCTGATTTTTTTCCCCAACGGCGTACCACCCGGCTCCTCGGTGAGCAGACTGGGAACCCCTTTGGCCGTCAGGTACTTGCCGGCCATCCTGATCTGGGTGGTTTTACCGCACCCTTCGATGCCTTCAAAGACAATAAATCGGTTCATAAGGTGAGCACTATCAGAAGGCCCTTCGGCTCCCTCACTTCGTTCGGGCGCTCGGGGTCAATTCGCACCGTAATTTAGGTTCACTTCGTTCCATAAATCACGTGCTCATTGAATTGAAGGATCGGCGGCCCGGAGGCGCCGGAAAAAAACAGGGGGGAAACACTTACCCCGCAAGGAAAGCTGTTTCCCCCTCTTCAGTTTCTCAAGCAAAAATTTACTTCTCTTCCCCTGCTTCAATGGCCTCGACAGGACACTGTTCGGCACAGGTTCCGCAATCCGTACAAAGCTTCGGATCGATAACATACTTGTCATCCCCTTCGCTTATCGCTTCCGCCGGGCACTCATCCTGGCAGGACCCGCAAGCAATGCACTCATCCGTAATTAAATATGCCATTTTCTTTTCTCCTCTTATGTTATTTTACCGATTTGCCCGTTGGCGGCAAACCTTAAACGGAAACAACCTCTTTAACCTCGGGGACCGCTTGCTTCAGATGTCTTTCAATACCCATCTTTAAGGTCATCTGCGACATGGGACACCCGCCACAGGCGCCGAGCAGCTTAACTTTCACGATGCCTTCATCACTAACGTCAATCAGCTCCACATCCCCACCATCCATCTGCAGATTGGGCCTGATCTCTTCGATCGCCTTTTGTACCGCTTCTTTCATTATAATACCTCCGTCCCTATTGACTACTCCCGTGAGCCGCAAATCCTCCGCCGGAACATCACTCCCAACCCCTCAGTGCGGCAGCTGCCTGACCATCGGCTTAACCACGTCCCTGGCCACACTGGCGAGTTCCGGCTTAAGAAACATGTACTCCGGCGCGAGATCATGCCCGCCTTTCCAGACCATTACCCCGGTTTCAGCATTGATCATCTTCATGCCCAAACCAACCTTGGCCACATTCTTGTCCGCTTCTTTAGTGTAGTACCAGTAGTCCACGTTAACCAACAAAAATGCATCGACTTTGGCCAGTTTGCCTATCTTCCGGCTGAGATCGCTGTCGGAAAAATTCACCGCTTTCAGCTTGCCGAGATAATCCGCAACCGACTTGCGGAGGTCTTCATTCTTCCGAAGAAGGCTTTGCAGTGCCTCAGCGGAAACTACAGGGTCAAACCATTTCTTAGCCGTCAGCTCTGCGGTAACAATCCGGTCCAGGACTTCCCTGGCTTCTTCATGCCCTCCCATATCCAGGGCCAGGATGGCAACCGAGCGGGGATGAAAGTCCTGTGCTTCCGGGGCTACCTGGACAAAACGGATGCCTGCGCAACCGTAAAGCAGGAAAATCAGGAGCATCCCGATGGGCAAAAACGGCAAAAACCTATGTTTCGTCGGTCTGACCAAAATACCCCCCTGCTTCCTTCGGCCTACCCGATGAAAATGAGCCATAATAAAGCACTCAAGCCCGCAATAATATAACTTGTTTCCAAAAGCCCCCACAATTCCATACCGGAAAGCGCCGCCCTTCTATCACAAAGTTCAAAACATATCAACACATAAAATAGGCAAATCGTGAGCGCCCAGGTGACCGAGGAAGACCACCCGGCGGGAAAGGCGACGGCCATCAGCAGGAACAACAGGACCCAAATAAACCTCAATATCCGCTCTACCGTCTTCCTCCCGGCAATGACGGGAATTGTTTCCCGCCCCATCAGCCTGTCATTCTGCAGATCCAGGATGTCGGACAGAACGGAGCGGATAAACACGATGGCGAAGACGAAAGAGAAGGCCACCAAAACGGGGGCCGGGCGGACGAAATGCGTGCCGACGGCCGGCATTACGGAGGTCACCATCGCCCAAGCCAGGGCCATGGAGACATTTTTGGAACCGGGCAGTTCCTTCAGGCTGCGGAAACGCCAATGGCGAGGCAATAAACGGGCATTGTACAGGATGCCCAGGAGGGACATAACAAGGAGCAGCAGGAACTGCCCTAACCCCTGGTTCAGTGCCAGAAGCAACGCCGCCACCAGAGCCGTTACGGCCAGGATATAATAGCGGCTCTCATGCTCACGGTAAGTCTCTTCCCGAAAAGAACCGATCAGGTTCGTCTTCTGGTCCGTAAATCTGTTCAGTACATGCATGGCATATACATACAGGGCCGCCATCAAGAAATTCCCCCACTGGAGGTCGAGCTGTTGGATGAGAGCGCCCGCCAGATAAAGGCACCCGGCGCCCAGGGCGGAGTAAATATCCGTGCGAATCAAGAAGAGCCAGAAATTAAAAAGTTTTTTCGCTTTTCTGATCCCCTGGGCCTGAAGGCTCGTAATATCGTTTAATACCCGGTCGATGATCCAATTCGGTGTCGAGGCCCCGGCGGAAACCCCGATGCACTGGTAACGGTCCAAGGGCAGGTTTTTCAGTTCCTCCGCTGTTTCGACATAAAAGGTCGGTTTCCCCTGCTGCCGGGCTATTTCCACCAGACGTCTCGTGTTGGCGCTATTGGCGCCTCCCACAACAATCAGGGCATCCGTCCCGGCGGCCAGCTCTTTAATCTCGCTTTGCCTCTGGCCCGTCGAATCACAGATGGTATCAAAGACCAGTGCCTGGGGCATCTTCCGCTTGATGATCTCGACTATGGCGGCATATCGGTCGAGATCCTGCGTCGTCTGGGCGACAACCCCTACCCGTTCGGCCGGCGGCAAGCCCTCGGCTTCCTCTTCCGTGGCCACGACAACTCCCCGGCCGGCGGTGTATCCCATTAAACCGGCCACCTCGGGGTGTCCCTTGTCGCCCACGATGATGATCCGATACCCGCGGGCGGCATACTTCTTGATGATGGCCTGGACGCGCGCCACCTTCGGGCAGGTGGCGTCAACGATCCGGATGCCCTTGGCCCGGATCTGCCGCCGTTCCTCGGGCGTTATGCCATGGGTCCTGATGATGAGCGTGACATCCTCGCCCGTGGGGATATCGGCGATGCTGCCCACCGGCTCTATGCCCCGCTTCCGGAGCAATTCCACCGTCTGGGGATTATGGATGAGCGGGCCGTAAGTATAGATGGTCCCGGACTTTTGCTCGCGGGCGGTATCCAGCACCCGGTCCACCGCCCGCCGGACTCCCATGCAAAACCCTGCTGTTTTCGCCAGCTTAACTCCCATTTATTGAACCTCGGGATCATTTCCTGGACCCCGGATCAAGTCCGGGGCAGGCAACCGGGGCACCGGGGTGACGACTTTTCACAAAGTCATCACCTTCCGGGCATAAATAAAAAATTCCTTATTGCCCGCCGGTCCGGTAAGCGGTGACTCACAAACTCCGACCACCTCGAGGCATTTTTCCCGGCAGAAAGAGGCGATCTCCTCGATGACCCGGCGATGGCAAGCAGGGTCCTTAACCACCCCGTGCCTGCCCACTTCCTCTCTCTCGACTTCGAACTGTGGTTTGATCAGGGCCAGTAAAGAGGCGGGGGAAGCGGTTAGTTCCAAAACGGCCGGAATGACCAGTTTAAGGGAAATGAAAGAAGTGTCGATGGTGGCCAGCGCCACCTTCTCCTCCAGGCCGGCGCCGGAAAAATGGCGAATGTTGGTCCGCTCGCAAGGAACAACCCGTTTATCCTCCCGGAGTTTCCAGGCCAGTTGCCCATAACCAACATCCAGGGCATAGACCTTTGCCGCTCCGGCCTGCAGCAGGCAATCCGTAAAACCGCCCGTTGAGGCCCCCACATCGAGCGCCACAAGCCCGCAAACATCAATCTGGAAGTTATCCAGGGCGGCCTTGAGTTTCAGGCCGCCCCGGCTGACGTAAGGGTTATCCGTCCCCCGGAGCCGGATGGAAGCTTCCGGAAGGACTAAAGCGCCTGCCTTGTCCACCACGGTCTCTCCCACCAGGACATCGCCGGCCAGGATCAGCGCCCGCGCCTTTTCCGCAGTGGGAGCCAGGCCTCTTTCCACCAAAAAGGCGTCCAGCCGGCCCCTGCCTCTCTTATTCATGCAGCAACTCGCGGGCGGCGGCGCATATTCCTTCTTCATCGATACCGCAGAGTCGGCGCAATTCCCGCTGCGTGGCGTGTTCGACGAAGGTATCGCGAACACCCAGGCGTTTGACGGTCACGTCGCGGATGCCTTGCTCTTCAAAAAGTTCCAGGACGGCACTGCCGAAACCGCCCATCAGGACATTTTCCTCCACCGTCAGGACGCGCTTGAGGGAACGGGCGGTGGAGCAGAGCAAATCCTCATCCAGGGGTTTGATAAACCGGGCATTGATTACCGTAACGCCGATGCCCTCTTCCAGGAGGACCGCCGCCGCTTGGAGCGCCGGATAAACGGCAGAGCCAACGGCAAAGATTGCCATATCGGACCCGGTGGTCAACCTTTCCGCCTCTCCCAATTTCAGGACCCGGGGCTCCTCGTCCAGCGACACGCCGATGCCGCTGCCCCGGGGATACCGAACGGAGGCCGGGCCGCCACACGTGAGGGCGGTCAGCAGCATATTACGGAGTTCATTCTCATCCTTGGGCGCCATGACGACGATATTAGGAATGGATCGTAAGAAAGAATAATCAAACAGCCCGTGATGCGTGGAACCGTCTTCGCCCACCAGCCCGCCGCGGTCCAGGGCAAAGACCACCGGCAGCTTCTGCAGGCAGACGTCGTGCAGGATTTGATCATAGGCCCGCTGAATAAAAGTGGAATATATCGCCACCACCGGGATCAAGGACTGGGTTGCGAGTCCGGCAGCGAAGGTAACCGCGTGCTGCTCCGCTATCCCCACGTCGTAGAAGCGCTGGGGGAACCTCCTGGCAAAACCATCCAGACCCGTCCCCTCGCACATGGCCGCCGTAATGGCCACGATGCGCTGATCCTTTTCGGCCAGCTTGACCAGGGTATCCCCAAAGACCTTCGTGTAAGAAGGCAGAACAGAGGGCTGGCAATCGGCGATGGCTTCACCGGTTTCGATCCGGAAAGGGGCGATACCATGAAAGCGTAAAGGATCAGCTTCGGAGAACTGATAACCCTTCCCCTTTTTGGTGATAACGTGGACTAAAACCGGACCTTGCAGGTTCTTTACATTTTCCAGATTCTTGATCAGATGATCCAGGCGATGTCCTTCCAGGGGGCCAACGTAGGTAAATCCCAGTTCCTCAAAAAGGATGCCCGGAACCACAAAGCCCTTGAGGGATTCTTCCATCTGCTTGGTGAACCGGAACATGGGTTCACCGATGGCCGGGATGGATTTGAGAAAAGTCTTAAACTCCGCTTTCAATTTGGTGACGGTATGGCCGGTCATGATGCGGTTCAGATAGGACGACAGCGCGCCGACATTGGGCGAGATGGAAAGTTCGTTGTCATTCAGAATGATTACCAAATCCTTGTTGCGGTCCCCCACCCAATTGAGACCTTCGAAGGCCATGCCCGCCGACATGGAGCCATCCCCGATCACGGCCACTACTTTAAAAGCATTGCCTTTGAGACAGCGGGCCTCGGCAATGCCGGCCGCCGCCGAAATGGAGGTGCCGCTGTGACCAACGTTGAAGGTATCGTAAACGCTTTCTTCCCGCTTCGGAAAGCCGCTGAGCCCCCCCTTCTGGCGGAGGGTGGGAAATCTGTCCTTCCGGCCCGTAAGAATCTTGTGGGCATAGGTCTGATGGCCCACGTCCCAGATCAGCTTATCCTGCGGCGTGTCAAAAACGTAATGCAGCGCAATGGTTAATTCCACGGCCCCCAGCGAGGAGGCCAGATGACCGCCGCAACGGGAGACGTTTTCGACAATCATCCTCCGGATCTCAGCCGCCAGGATATTTAGCTCCCAAAGGTTAAAACTTTTAATATCACCGGGATAATGAACTTTCTGCAAAATGCTTTTTTCACTTGTCAGTGGCGTGTTCTTCATGTTTAATAAAACCTAAATTCCTCTGTACCGTCAGGACCTTCGCCCCAAGATATGTTCAGCCAGCAGGCGCAGCGGTTGCGCGCGATCGTCAAACCCGGCAAGGGCCTTCAGGGCCTCTTCCACCAAAAGACGGGCCTTTTCCCGCGATTGATCCAATCCGAAAAGGGAGGGATAGGTAACCTTCCCCCGGTAAACATCGCTGCCGGTACTCTTGCCCGTTTTCTGCCTGTCACCTTCCACGTTGAGGATGTCATCAACAATCTGGAAGGCAAGACCGACGTTGCGGCCGTAAAGGGCCAGCGACTCCAGCGCTTCCTCCCCGGCACCCGCCAATAAGGCGCCCGCCTTCACTGAGGCGGCGATCGGCGCCCCCGTCTTGCGCGTATGGATATAATGCAGCGTTTCGGCCGCCGCCGGCTGGCCTTCGGAGCGGATATCCACGACCTGCCCCCCGATCATGCCGAAACAACCGGCCGCCACGGCAAT
>Ga0082335_1004350_pt1 | contig 21485 bp, 7 predicted proteins | sample Subgrocontami58m_FD_72375 | JGI IMG/M metagenome (GOLD analysis project Ga0082335, IMG submission 72375) | Subsurface groundwater microbial communities from S. Glens Falls, New York, USA - GMW37 contaminated, 5.8 m (SPADES assembly) (version 2) ...
AGGACACCACTGGTCTCAGTGATGCTCGTGTTGGTCGCGCCGCCGATCACAAACGCGCCGGGAAGGGTCGCACTGTACAGGGCCGAGTTGTAGGGCAGCAATCCACCGCCGCCGTTCACGACCGTGTACCCCGTGATTTCACCCGCCGAGTTCATATTCGCCGTGACGGTTGCAGGTGTAGTCGGACTGCCACCACCACTAAGTGTTACGGTCGGAGCCGCGGTGTAGCCCGCGCCGGCATTTGTAATCGCAAAGCCGGTGACAACGCCACCGGCGACCGTGGCGGTCGCGGTCGCTTGGATACCGCCAGGAGCCGGTGCCGACAACGAGACAATCGGACTGATCACGTAGCCTGTACCTGCTGTCGTCGGCGCAGCGATAGCAGCAACCGCGCCGAATGGCGTCAACGTCGCTGCACCCGCCACGGCTGAAGTCGTCGGGAGCGAACCACCAACGAGTGTGACGGTTGGCGTGCTGGCGAACGACAACAACGGGAAGTTCGAGCCGCTAACGCCCGTGACTGCACCGGTCGTGTTATTGATCGTCACCGTCGGAGTGTAGAACGAACTAAATGGCTGCGCGGTGGGAGATGCGGTCCCAGTCGACGTAGGACCTGTCCCAGCCAACGTGCCGGCCAAGGGGATATTCCCGGTCGCATTAAGCGCCAGATTACCCGTGATGTTTGCCGTGCCGGCGATATCAATCCAGCTGCCGGAGTTCACGGTCAGGCTGCCGGTGATGTCGAACGAGCCGAGGCTGACGCCAAAGCCCGTCGCTGTGCCAAGCGTGACGTTGCCTGCACCGACGGAGGTCGCGTTGCCCAAGACAACGTTCGAGTTAATGCCGGTGATCGACGAGTCGGCTCCGCCAATCACGTTCACGATCGGCAGGTTGTGCGTCAGCGTGCCATTCGGGCCAACGCTATCCAATGTAGCGGTCTGGTCCTGCGGAACGATGAACGTTGCGTTGCCCGCACCGGCCGTCAGGGAACCAAGAGAGACGAATACGTTGCCCGAGTCGATGATTCCGCCTGCGGTGCTCTGCGCACGGAGACTGGCGACAGGAGCGAGCGCCGTCCCGATATTGCCGAGGTTCAGGGTGGTGGTCTCGGCGAGAATCACGGGGCCGGTCGTGGCCACGTTGATTTGACCGAATTCCGCCCGCGTACCGAACGCCGCTGCATCCAGCGTAATCGCACCGGTGCCCGAGATCAGGCTGAGGCCGCCCGTCGCGCGGATTACGGAGTAGTCGTTGTCGGTGATCGCGCCGCTGCCAGTCGCATTAACCGTAAGGATATTGCCGACAGTGAGGTTGGTGCCGACGCCGACGCCGGTGCCATTGCCAAGGACGACGTTCTTGCCGCCGACCGAGGAATTGATGGTCACATTATTGCCCACGTTCATCGTGCTGATCGTCATGTTATTGACGCTACGCACAATCGCGTCCTTGGCGGTGATTTGGATCGGGCCGTTCGCCGACAGGCTGTTTGCGAGATCGAGGGTGATGGTGCCATTCGCGCCCGCATTGAACACCGTAGCGGCGGTCGCATTGCTGGTCATCGTAATGATGCCCGCCGTCTGGCTGATGTTGCCACCCGCAGAGGCAGTGTTGGCCGTGATACGATTGCCGGTGACGGCGTCGCCAAACGTGATGCTGCCCGCCGTCGCGTTGAAGCTGATGGTGGAGTTAGCACTCGTGCGGCCGACGACCGGAGCGCCGGTCGTGATGTTTGCACCAGTGAGCGACGCGCCCTGACCCGAGCGAATGCCCGAGGAGAGGCCGAACACAGGACCACTGGGGGCCGCGGAAACGCCGAGACCAGCAATGGTCGTGGTCAAGTTGCCGGTCGCAATTGCCGTCACGCCACCGGAACTGTAGTTGTTCTCCGTGTTGACCGTCGTGAACGAGATGGTCGGCAAGGTCGCACCATAGCCGACGCCCGCGTTCGTGACTTCAAACGCGGTGATCAGTCCGGTCGTGCCGTCGCGAACCGCGCGGCCTTCCGCCGGTGCCGCGCCCGCTACTGGGGGCGCAATGGCGATTGAAGGTATCCCCGTGTAACCGGTTAGCGTGCCGCCGAGCGTGACGCCAGTGACAACGTCACCCGTGATGGCAGCCGTCGCAGTCGCGCCGGTGTTGCCACCGCCGACGACCGTGATCGTCGGAACTGCCGAGTAACCGGAACCGCCCGTGAGGCCGGTGACGCCCGTGAGATTAATCACCGAGGTCGAAGCTGCAGCGTTGGCGCCGCCCGAGGGAGCGGCCGCGATCGTGATGGACGGAACAGATGTGTAGCCGGAACCGGCACTACCAACCGCGATACCGGTCACGACGCCGCCGACGACGGTTGCCGTCGCCGTGGGCGCTGTGCCACCTGTCGGAGGCGCGGTGAAGGACACGGCCGGAGCCGCAGTGTAACCGGCGCCGCCGTTCGTCACAGCGATCGACGCCACGTTCACCACTGCATTAACCGAAGCGATCGGCGAGCTGAAGGTCGCGGCGACGTTCCCGGTGTAGATCGGCGAGACGTTGAAGCCGGCACCGAGGGTAATACCGTTCGCGAAGACGCCCGTGGTGCCCAGCGCGGGCACAGCGGTCGTCGTCGCGGTCAAGGCCGGGTAGGAAGCACCATAGAGGCTCGTCGCCGTCACGTTCGTCGTGATGTTGCCGAGGGTGAGATTGCCAGTCGTGTTGATCGTCACGGAGCCGCCCGCGGTCGCCGCGGAAGCCCAGCCACCAATCGAACTGCCACTGGCGAAACTGATACTGGAGTTCGCGCTGCTCGCGGAAATCAGCGATACGTTGCCACTGACAACCACCGCACCACTTGTGCTGATCGCCGTGGTGTCTGTCTTACCACCCACTGCGACCGTGAGGTCGCCAGCGACACTCGACGCACCGAGTGTGACAATGTTAGCGTCACGGAGAGTAGCACCGCCGGCGTTAAGCACAACAGTTGAGAAGTCGTTACCGTTTTGAGTGAGCCCGATGCCGCCACCGGTAAATGTAGCAGTACCACCAACGGAGATTGCGATCGGAACCGCAGTCGCGGTGGCAGCAGTGCCCGTGGTACCACCGGTCAGGGTGACACCAGGAATTGCTACGTAGCCCGTACCGGGCGAAGTGATGGTAATGCCGGTGACCGCTCCGGTCGTTGCATTAAACGTCGCAGTTGCAACCGGGGCTACGCCACCAGCCGGCGGCGCAGTAAATGTGACCGCAGGAGCAGCCGTGTATAAGGTGCCGCCGGTGTTTACCGTCGCGGAGCTGATGCCGGAGCCTTCTGTGATTGCACCACCATTGGTCGTCACACTTAAATTGCCGCTCACCGACAGCGATTGGGTACCCGCAAGACCGATCAGCGCACCGGCCGTAACGGAGCGAAGGACCAAGTCACCGGAAACGCTACCGCCACCGACGTTCGTCAGCGAACCCGCGGCAGCCGTCACGTTGCCCGTGACCGAGGTGGTGCCGAGCCAGATGCTTCCACTCGAAGCACCGGGGGTGGCAGACGTGGGCGAAAGCAGATTGCCCGTTGCGATGAAGATCTGGTCGTTCTGCTCAGCCAGCGTGCTGAGTGTCAGACTCTGCGTGCGGATTTGTGCCCCGTTGCCGACGGTGATGTTACCGTTCGCCAAAACGTACACGTTGGCCGCCAAGCCAGTGAGATTGCCATTAATAACCGCAGCCGTTGCCCCGAGGCCCATGAGGCTCGGGTGCGTCGTGTTGCTGCCGGCCGTCACTTTGTTCAGCACCGAGCCGGCGCTGGCAAAGTTGTAGGTCTGCCCGCCAGCAATGTTGAAATTGGTGAGACTGGTGCCATCGGCGATCGTCGTGCTGTCGATCGTGACTGGAACGGTGACCGTGCCGGTGGTCGTGCCCCAGTTCAGGATCGAGCGATCCGAGAAGCTGATGTCAGATATAGTACCCGTGTTTGTGACGGTGACAGTTCCGTTCAAAACGGTAAAGGAGGCTCCGGTCGGCCCGCCCGCTGTGGTGTACGTGCCTGCCGTAGGCAGCACCGCCCATACGGGACCAGGAAGGACCGCTAACGGTCCGACGGCTAGCATCGCTATGAACAACTTGCGAAGCGATAGCCGAGAATTTCGTGCTATTTTCATGATGGTTGAGTAAGCAGTTTGTGACTTAGATTACGCCTAACAGCGGGAAGCTGAAAGGGCGGACTAGAGGAGTGGCAAGCGAAAATTTACACTTCCGCTGCTTTGTTCACCGCACGCAACGCACGATAAAGACGGTTTGATACGAGATTTTCGCGAACCCGCGAACAAATCCGCCCCGTAACCCGGTCGCGGGCCAACGTCGGGGCGGGCTCGAACGTGGACAATGAACCCCGGCGCGCCGGGAGCTTCGAGGGGTCGGAGAGCTAAGCTAACTACCCACCGCTGAGCGAGCCAGCGCTGACTGCCAGGGTCACCGGTCCATTCCGCTGTGGTCCTACTGAGATTTCAGCCGGAGGACCCAAACTCCGAGATTCGGCGGCGCAAACGGCTGCCCACCTTCGGTTCGTTCCACTGCGTATCGGCTCGACACCCATTCAAGCAACCGGCGGGTCTCGTCGTCCTGGCCGTAGCTCGCAAACCCGAACTCCCCCATATTTCGCGAAACCAGCACCACCACGTCTGGCGGAGACGTCATGAGGGCTTCGGTAACCGGCGGGTTCGCCAATGCCAGTGTCGCCGGCAGCAAGTCAGTGACCGGAAGCGGATGCTTCCGGCGCGTCCAATAATTAATCGTCAGCCCCTCCGGGATAACCAACACGCTCGCCGAAGCCGCGGTCGTGTTCGCGATGTGTTGTCGGATGCGCTCCCACATTTCTGGCAGTGGATACACCTTCGGATCAAAGCCCAAGATCCGATCACCGCCCTCACCCATTGAAGTTTGCTTCACCGCGTAGAACTGCCGCGAACGGAGTACCAAGGCGACGGCGCCAATGCCAATGACCGCCGCCAACCAACCTCGCAGCATCGCCTGCGCCGTCGCGGATCGCCCGAGCGCCGGAAACTCGCCCAGCAGGAATCCGCACAGCCACGTTCCTGCGAGCATCGCCTGAAAAAAACCGTAATGAGAGATCGTCGGATCGAACGCCATCCGCGCGAGCAGCCCGATCGCCGCGACGAAATGCAGCAATTCGTTCCAACGCCGCCCCCCGCCCGGACGTGCCGGGCCGATCCCAAACTTCCAGAGGTTTCGGCCAAGGAGCGTCGCGCCAATCACGAGCAAAATTGGGAACGCACTCCCGCAAAAAACCCAGTCGACCCGCCACGCGACCCATCCGGCTAGCCCCAGGCCCAAGGCCGCGCAGCCGACGACCACCGTCCTTTGGCGCGTGCGCCCCGCAACCAGCGCGAGGATCACGAGCGCCGCGAAGACTCCGATCGTCGATCCGCTCCATCTCGCAATTGTCTGAAAGTTCTCGAGCGGATGATCGGCGCCGAGGAAGTGCAGCACGTGGGTGCTGGTTGAATACGCGCGAAATCTGAAAGGCGCAGTCACTGCGTTCGTGGCAGACTTCAATGCAACGACCGGCCCAACCACCGAGCTCAGCAACAGCCACGCGCTCGCAAATATCGCGGCATACCCTGCACATCCGCCGGCCCACCAGGGGCCGAGTCGTTGTCCAGCGCGAGCAACCCGAACCGTCGCAAGCACCCAAAGTGCTGCCGCCACCACGACGTATTCCGTCTTCGTGAGACAACCCAACCCGCAAAGTCCGCCCGCCACCAGGCCATCGCGCACGTCGCCCATGAATCTTGGCCGCCCGAGCCAAACCAGCAGCCCGATGAGCAGGAGCATGCCATGCGTGGCCTCGTGCGAGTACGGCGCCGCGTACGTGTAGTTGTTGACGCCCCAGTAATGTGGAAATCCGAAGACGGCAATGCACACCAAGGTGGCCACCGCCGCCGGCAAAAATCCGAACGAACGCCGCACGAGCGTGAACAACCCGACGACGATTACGGCAAAGATCGCGAGGTTAGCCACCACGAGCGTCCGAATCGAAACGCCAAATACCGCAAACAATCCCGCGTTGAAGTAAACTGACAGTGGGCCGTACGGGTGAATGAAATCGCGGCCGGGGTGCTCGCCGCTGAGGATCCGCCACGGAATGTAGATCTCCCGGCCGAAATCGATAAACGGATCCATCCAGCGCATCCACGAGACCGTCACGAGCCATGCCGCCAGTCCGGTGCTGCCAAGCCAGAATGCGCCGCGAATCAGCAATGGAAGCCGGCGATGCGCGCGAAGGGAGAACCTGACCACGATGCGTGCGTTACTGCCGAAGGCGACCGGCCGCGCAAGCAATTGCGATCGCGCACGTACGCGGCCCCCGGCTGGATGCAGTCAACCGGCGCCTCTCCGAGCCTGCCCACGGCCCGAGGTCACCAGAAGAGCAGCCTGATCATTTCTTCTGCCGGGTGATGGCGGCCAACACCGCACGCGGCTCCTCCCAATTCGGCGCCAGCTGCGCGGCAAGTTCGATCTGAGCCACGCCTTCCGTTTCCCGGCCCCGCGTCCGCATCAATCCGACGCCGAGTGCATAATGCGCCTGAGCATTGCGCGGTTCGGCGCGAACGACGGCGATGAGGTGCTCGATTGCCTCCGATTCCCGGCCGGGCGATTTCAACAAAGCCGCGGCATGCTGCGTCCGCGCGGCCCAATTCTGCGGGTTCAACCGCACTGCATGTTCATAATGCGCTGCCGCGTCACCCGCGGAGTCCGGCCGCTGCGAAAGCGCCGCCGCCAGATTGAAGTGCAGCACATCGGAATCGGGCCGCAGTCGCAATGCCTCGCGGAAATGTCGAATCGCCTCCTCCTCGCGCCCCGGCCGCACGGCCAAGATCAACCCAAGCGCGTTGTGCACCTCAGCGTAATCCGGCTGAATCGCCAAAGCCCGTTCGTATTCACCCATGGCCGCCTCCGCCGCCTCCGGCGTGCGCGACAGGGCGAGCCCATAGTTGAAGTGAACGACGGCGGAGTCCGGCGCGAACCGCAACGCCTCCCGGTGCTCGGCGAGCGCCTCGTCCAATCGGCCGGGTATCAACGAAAGCAGGTTGCCCAGATTGCTGTGGGTGCGGGCCGAACCCGGCTCATGCCGAAGCACCGCCCGGTAGTGTTCCACCGCTTCCGCCCACCGTTCCGGCACGCGCACCAGCGCATTTGCGAGATTGTTGTGCGCGTCGGGATAATCCGGCCGTAATCGCAGCGCGGTTTCAAACTGGGCCGTTTCCTCGCGCAGGTTTTCCGCTTTCCCCGCGAGCGCCATCCCATAGGCATTGTGGGCCCGCGCGTTTTGCGGGCGCTTTGCGACCGTGTCCGCCCACAACCGGACTTCGCTCGCGTAAGCCGTGTTCCGCGCGCGCGCCGCGATCGTGAATGCCAGCGCGAGCCCGATCGCCGCCGCAAGCATCCGCCGGCCCAGCAGGCGGTGCAGCGTAACGACGCCCAGCGCGAGCACACCGAGGAGCGGAAGATAAACGCGGCTTTCCGCCATCGGCTGAAAAGTGATCGCCACGACGCTCGAGGTCGGCGCGAGAATCACGAAAAACCACGCGCTGAAAAAGCCCAGCGCGTGCCCCCGCGACAATCCGATGATGGTCGCGGCGCTCAGCACCGCGATGAACGTCGCCGGCAGCAACGCGCCGGCGACACTCAGGTTCGCCAGCGCGGCGCGATCGATTTCGTAGTCGAACACCAGCGGCTGCGGCCACACCGCGAGCTTCAGGTATTCCGGAATCACCCCGCACTCCGTGACCGCATAGGTCCACGCATTGTAGCTGCCGGCGTCGGCGATCCCGCGGTCACGCACGTGCGATCCGATCATCAAGCCGGCGAGCAACAGCCAGGTCATCCCGAGCGCGACGTAGACTCCGCGACGCCGTCGCCACGCCTCGGCAAACGATCCGGCGATGAACGTGCGGTCATACAGCATCACCATGGCGGGCGCGGTCACCATGACCTCCTTCGTCGCCATTCCCAACGCGCAAACCACCACCACCAAACCGTGCCAAACCCGCGGCCGATCGCTCGTTGTTCCGCGAACGAAGCTGTACAGCGTCGCCAGATAACAAAGCGCCATCAGCATTTCCGCGCGCTGCGAAATGTACGTGACCGCACCGGTCGCCAGCGGATGCACCGTCCACAGCAGCGCCGTGACCAGCGCGAGCCGCCCGCCGCGCTCGCCGTAACGTTCGCGCCAGCGCGGCAGCGCAAAGGTCTGCCGCAGCAGGAGGAAAGCGACGATCGCCGCAACGAGGTGGGTCGCCAGATTGACGAGGTGGTAGCCTCGGACCGCCAGTCCGCCGAACGCGAAGTTCAGCGCAAAGCTCAGATTGAGCAACGGCCGGCCGGCCGTCGGCACGCTCGACGGCGGCCACAGCACGGCCGGCCAATCGGCGAGATTCCGGAGCGATGGATTTCCCGCGACATTGACGAGATCGTCCAGCACCAGCGGCCCCGACAAACTGTTCCCGTACCCAACGATCGCCGCGGCTGCCAGCACCAGCGGCGCAACCCAGCGCGGCGGATCCACGTGCGGACGCGGTGAAGTCTCAGCCGGACTCATGCAATTGAAGGCATTTCCCATTCGCAGCGGTGAACACCGAATGGTGGACGGCGACCATTGCTCCGGGCGCCGTCTGGTCGTGTCCGCCGCAAGAACGCGCCCGGAGGTCGCGTTCCACCTGGATTCGACTGCATGATCCCGTCTCAGCCATGGCGGGAAAGAATCGCCCACCCGGCGATCGGACCGCGATGCTGTGGCGCGGTCATGACTGCATCCGCCGGTCAGTCGCGCCAAGGCTTGCCCGCCTTGTACGCTTCGATTCGTGGCGGCGTCGCGCGAACCGCGTCCGCCACGTTCTGCATCCGGGCGCTGGCGAGCGCGCGTTCCGCCACCGTGACGGCCTCGGCATATTTGCCGTTTTCGGCCAAGGCCGCGGCCAGCGAATTCAGCATCGTCGGAGAATTCGGCTCACTCTGCAGCGCCTTCTCGGCGAGTTCCTGCGCCTCCTGGCCGTTGCGCAGCGAATCGTCGTTCGTGGTCGCCAGCACGAACGCAAGGTACGCGGCAATCTGCGGGACAAACTGCTGGGCCAGTGCAGCGCGGTATATCTTCACCGCCTCCCGCCGCTGCCGCGCCGTGTAGAATCGCGCGGCGGAATTCGCGTACGCCTGCAGTCGATCGTTGGGGGGCATCCGGGTGATCCCCTCCAGCGTGTAGTCCGCCGCCGCGGCAAAATCATTCCGCGCAAACAGCATCTCGGCCTTGCGCAGATAAGGCTGGAACGAAGCCGGCGAGGCCTTGATCAGCGTGTCGAAATCCTGTTCGGCCTCGGCCAGCGACCCCAGCGCAATCTTCGTCAATGCGATGTGATACAGCGCGTCGGCCGGGCTCTGGTTGAAAGCCACCTTGAACAACAGCGCGCTGACGTTCAGCACCTTCAGATCCTCGGGGACGTTGTATGGGATCATCTGCAGCCACGGCGGGATGACGCGGTCCACGAGCAAGCGGTAGCCAAACGATTTCTTCACGTCCTCCGTCGTGGCCTCCGGGTGCAGCAGCCGGCAGTAGGGCTCGACGAAATTCTCCTCGGAGATCATCGCGATGTGCGTGACCTTGTATTTCTTGATCAACTCCGCCGCCTCCTCCGTCGTGCGCGCGGACAGGACCGCCGCCGCGGACTTCAAGCCCTCGGAGTTTTCCCAATAGAGCGTGCCCAGTGTCTTGAACCGGCCGTAATAACCCACGCTGGTCGAGCTGTTCGGGCTGGTGAGCAGGACGACCTCGCCGGTCGGCTGCGACGCGCGAATCACCGTGGCCACATCGCGGAACAACGCGGAGTTCGCATCCTTCGGGCCCACGCGCCGCTCCTTGAGATCGCGGATGCCGCCCGCCACGCGGGTGACGGCCGGCGGGAGGAAAATGATTCCCGCCACCGCCGCCGTGCTGATCCAGCGCAGCAGCAGCCGCGAGTTTCCGGCGAGAAATCCGAGCAGGAGCAACGCGAGGCAAACCTGGATGCCGCTCGCGTTGAGCAGCCACCGCGACTGCATCCAGGCCATGCCGGTGAACAAGATGCCGGCGACGGTGGCGAAGCAGAGTACAATCGGGTACCGGCGCCGATGGACCATCAGCAGCGCAACGCCGGCAAGCAGCGCGACGTTTTCGAGGCCAACCACGGACATGAAGGCCTTCCAGCCCAGTCCGCGGAACGACGCCCACAACGGCAGGAATTCCTGGATGTGCTGCCGGTGCAGGTTCGCCAGGAACGGATCCATCACGATGAACACCCGGGTGCCGCCGATCGCGATCGTCAGCGGCGCCACCGCCACGGCCAGCAGCGGCAGGATCACGCGCTTCGGATTGCGGAACCGATCCGCCGGCGCGCCGAACAGCCGTTCGCCGATTTCCGCGATGAACTCGCCCGCGCCCCACCACGCCAGCGCATAGAAAGGATGGTTCGCCTCGAGCCGCAGCCCAAGGTGATTGGGAAAATACTCGATGAGGTAGAAGAAAAAACTGCCGGCTCCGCCGACCCGCCCCCACGTCCGCCAGAGCGAAGGGTCAAACTTCAACCCCTGCTGCAGCGCGGATTTCCCCTGCACGAGCATCACGAAAAACCCGGTCGCACCGACGATCGCGATCGGCGGCATCGTCGACGCCGCACTCACCCACATGCCAAACGCACCGCTCAACGCGGAAAAAATCGCGCCGCGCCGCGCCGCCTCACGCGAACCCGGCAAGATGCCCGTCGAGCCTTCCGGCCGCGGAAACCACCACCCCGCACCCATGAAGGTCGCACCGAGGCACAGGCCCAGCACCGCCACCGATAACAACCCGTGGTGATCCGTATAGCTCGGGAAAAATCCTTCGTAGAGCCGCGGGTGACCCACCATCGCCACGGCCACCACCACTCCAGCCATGACGCCTCCGCGCCGCGCGGCCCACGAAGACATAATCACCACCAGGACGATCAGCACGAATGGATTCAGCCAGATGGTCATTCGCTCCACGGAATTCGGCAGCGGCTGGCCGCTCAGCCAGTGGTCCATCTTGCCGGCGAGCGCGATCATCCACGCCCAGGCCGAATTCCAGTGCACCTCCCGGCCGTAGGGCGCATTGTCGATGTCCGTGTGGCGAAGGCGCATCTGGTCGCCTTCGAGCAAGGTCAGCGCGTGCCGCACCCAGGTTTGCGCATCGGCGGCGAACGCCGGAAAAGCCTGCTTCAGCGGTGTCGACGGTGCCGCGGCTCCGCGCAGCCCGAGGCCGCCGACAACGTCGAGATATTCCCTGGTATTCAGGGCGTGCCAGACGACGAGGGTCGTCAATACGACCCAGACCGCCGCCATGATCAGCCAGCGCTGGCGCGGCGATTCGTTGCTCAGTTGCATGGGGTTCCCGCGTTTCCGCGCCAGAGGGACGGCCGTGGGTTGGCCCGGCGGTTGGGAGGATTGGCGGTGATGAACTCGTGGATCGCTTGCACTCGAAAGACACCTTGGCGAGGGCGGTCCGGCTTTGCCGAGCGAAAAATCTTAGCCAACACCATCCGATTCAACCGCGAAGAACGCGAAGATGCGCGAATGAACGCGCCCCAATTGGCGGATTCATCAAAGGGTGAATTCTGGGCAGCGTGATCCAGATCGCTTCTTGCCCCCTGAAATTCGCGTTCATTCGCGTCCTTCCCGGTTTCTCTCTCTGCATCATTCCGGATTGGCCACCCCGGATTCTTGGTTTGCTTTGAACAATCAAGCACCCCACAGGTCTCGCTTTTCTGCATGATCCTCCGGAGCAAAACCATTTCCGTCGCACTCTGTGCCTGGTGCTGCCTGGCCGCCCCAGCCGTTTCGGCCGCGGACAATGCCCCGACCCCGGCGGCGCCCCCGGCCGCGGCGCCCACGCCGGCGAATCCACCGACGCCCGCCACGGCGCCGCGCCTGCTGCACCAGGTCTATGTCACGAGCAGCTCGGAGGCCGCGCAAAAGTACGAGGTCGATCTGGCCAACGGTTTCGTGTTCGTCGCTCCGCCGCTCGACGCCAACGATGCCGTGGAATTGCGCCAGCGGCTCGCGGCCGGGGAAAATCGCGCCATCGATGACCGGCTGCTCGCGGCGATTGTCCAGGTCGTCGAAATGTTTTACCGCCAGCGCGGCCATCCCACCGCCACCGCCGTGATCCCGCCCCAGAGCATCGCCGCCGGCGGCGTGCGCGTCGTGGTCTCGCTCGTCAACTACCCGCTCAAGCAAATCGTCCTGGTCGACAGCGTGGAGGCCGCCCAGGCGCCCGCTGCACCCGCAACGGACAAGTTCGTGGTCCTCGCGCCAACCCTCTCGTTCTTCAAAGTCACCGAACTCACCAAGCGCCTGGCGGCCGGTCGCGATCGCATGATCGACGAGACGCTGCTCAACGGGATCAAGGAAGTCGTCGACGCCTTCGCCCACGAGAACGACCTGCCCGCCGCGGCCGCGAGCATTCCGGCGCAGGACTTTTCCACGGGTGTCGTCCGCGTCGCAGTTTCGCTCGGCCGGATTCGCAACATCGAGGTGAAGGGCAATCGCTGGTTCAGCGATTCGCTCCTGCGCGAAAAGCTGCGGATCGATCGCGGTCGCACGTTGCGGCTTTCGGAACTCGATCAAGCCGTCTCGTGGACGAACACCAGCCCCTACCGCCGGGTGAAGCTGCAGATCGACCCCGTGCCGCAGACCGGCGAGGCGGATCTCATCATCAATGTCACCGAGCAATTGCCGATCAAAGCCACCTTGAGCTACGACAACTCCGGCAACGTGCTCACCGGCACCGACCGTTACAGCGCATCGTTCGCGTACGGCAATCTTTGGGGCCGCGATCATCAGGTCGGCTACACGTTCGCGACGACGAACGACCTTCGCGTGCTGCAGCTGCACGCCTTCGACTATCGTGCGCCGCTGCCGTGGCGGCATTTCGTTTCCATTTCCGGCTCTTACGCGAAGACCGACCCGAGCCTCTTCAACGGCGACTTCACCCAGCACGGCAAGAGCATCAACGCCGATCTGCGTTACGTCGCACCGTTCAAGACGAAGCGCTGGATCGGCGAGTTGTCGGCCGGCGCCTCGTACAAGCAGACGAACAACAATCTCGAGTTCGGCGTCGTGCCGGTGTCGTTTGACACGCTCGAGGTCTTCACGGTCAACGCCGGCATTGCCGCGATGCGCGAGGATCTGCGCGGGAAATGGATCGGCTCGCTTAATATCACCGACAGTCCCGGCCGCGTGTTTCCGCGTTCGACGAAGGAGAATTTCTCCCAGGCGCGCATCGGCGCCGACCCTCGTTTCGTGCACGGCCAACTGCTGGTTCAACGCAACACGATCCTCGCCGGCGGCGTGACGTCGCTGCTCCGCGGTGTCTATCAGATGGCCAGCAGCAACCTCGTGCCGACGGAGGAGTTCGCGCTCGGTGGTATCGCCAATGTGCGCGGCTACGAGGAGCGGGTGATTTTCGGCGACAGCGGCTACACGTTGACCCATGAGCTTTACACGCGGCTGCCGTCGGTCCCGCTCGGCCAGAAGGTTTCGCCGCTCGATTTGATGGGCGTGTTTTTCTGGGACTACGGCCGCGCCATCATCAAGCAGCCGCTCGCCTATTACGACCAGAGCGGCCGGTTCCTCGGTTATCAGACGAAATCGCAGTACCTCGCGAGTGTCGGCGTCGGCTTGCGCGCTTCGCTCAGCAAGAATTTCTCGGCGTCGATCGATTACGCGCGGCAGCTCGAGGAACTGGAGACGCCCGGCGCGGCGCACCATCGTTTCCACGTCAAGGTGAGTCTCGCCTACTAAGGTTTTTGCTGCGCAAAAACCTAAGAGGACGCGCCGTCGTCGCGGGTGGTAATCGGCCATCGACCGCGAAAACATCTCGCGCAGCGAGAAATTAGGTTTTTGCGTAGCAAAAACCTGTGCGCGTTCATCTCGGACACCACTTTTACGGCGCGGGGAATCTCGGCGATGATTTCATGCTCGCGGGATTTCTCGCCGCCATGCGCGCGCTGGCGCCGGCCGCGAGCTTCACCTGTTGCGTCCCGTTCGCGCTGCCGCCGCTGGCGCGGCGCTTCCCTGAAATCCACTGGCTCCCGTACGACGATCCCTCCCGCGCCACCGCGATCGTGGCGTGCGATCTCTGGCTCGGGCTCGGCGGCTCGCCCTTCCAGTGCAAACTCTCGCGCTGGTTCATCGATCATCTGATCGGCGAGGCCGCACGGTGCGCACGGCTCCGCAAGCCCATGTACTACCTCGGCGTCGGCGTGCAAAACACCGACGAGCTGGCGGTGCCCGACGTGCAGCGCGTGTGCCGGCAGGCCGTCGCGATCTGGACGCGCGATGCGGCGTCCGCCGAGCGGCTCGCCGCCGCCGCGCCGGGGCCGCGCATTGCCGTGGCGGCGGATCTCGCGCATATCTTCTTCCAGGATACACCGCCGCCGCCCGCCGCCGCCGGTCGAATCGCCCTCGTGGCGAACTTCGACTACGGCGCGTGGCCCGGACAGGCGGCGTGCCTGCGCGCGGCCGAGGCCCACGCGAGCCACGACCGCGTGTGGCTCGCGCAGGAATCCCGCGAATTGCCCGGCGCCGAGCGCGTGCTGTTCGCGAGCTTGCCGGCGGTTGCGCACGCCCGCTGGCGGCTTGTGTCGCCCGAGTGCCCCGGCGCGCCGCTGCCGGAAATCCTGGCGGATTGGCCGAGCGCGGAATGGTTGATCACCGCGCGCTACCATGCCGCGCTCGCCGGAGCCTGGGCCGGCTCGCGCATGATCGTGCTAGGCACCAACGAGAAACTTCACGCCGCGGCGCGCGACGTCGGCGCCACGGTCCTGTCGCCCTCGGCCGACGAGGTGACCGTGCGCCGCGCGCTCGAGGACGCGCCGCGCTGCGCCCAACCGGCCGTGCTCGCCGAGCAGGCGCGGTCCGCCTGCGCCGCGTTCGTGGACGCCGCAAGTTAATCGAGCAGCCGGCGCCGAGCCGCTGCGTCACCCGCTCAGGTAGCACCCACAGGCAGCACGCCCACGTAGCACGCCCACGTAGCACGCTCAATCTGAGCGTGCCCGAATCTCCGTACGAAACTCCAACCGGTCTTCAGCGCGGGCAGACTGCCCGCGCCACGGCTTGGACCTGCCCCCCCGGCGAGCGGCTGCTCTTTTCACGGTCTGAGTAGCGGTCTGGATTGCGCCGGGCGGCCGAACTGTCGTAGGCAGAGCGATTCATGGCGGCTCTCGCGGTGTCCCTGGCCTTTTTTGTGTTCGTCGGCTTCGTCGGCCGGGCGACGCTGGCGCTTTTCCGCTGGCCCGGTGGCATCCTGCGCGCGTGGCTGATGGCACCGGCGCTCGGACTCTCGGTCGTGGTGCTGCTAACGACGGTGCTGAATCAGCTCGGGCTGCCGGTGCGGTCCTTCGCCCTGCCCCTCACCGTCGTGATCGCCCTGGCCTCCGCCGCGGTGTTTTGGTGGCGACGTCCGCTCCTGCCGGCCCGCGCGCTCGCGCCGTTCGTGGCCGTGGCGATTTTCTCGCTGGTTTGGACAGGCTGGCCGATGCTCCGGTTCGGCTTCGCCTGGCTGAGCTACGTCAACGACGATTTCGTCAACTACTGCCTCGCGGCGGAACGCTTCAAGGATTTCGGGTTCTGGCGCGTGCCGACGATGGACGAACTCGCGGGCCGCGACATCGCGCAATATTACTGGTTCATGCACGTGCCGGGCCTCATGCGGTTCGGCAGTGAACTGACGCTCGCGTGGCTTTCCGCGGTGACCGGCGTGAAATCGCTGGGCATCTTCATGCCGACCATCGTTGGACTCGGGCTGATCCAAATCTTCTCCGCCGCCGCGCTTGTGCTTCATCGCGGTCGTTGGCGCCGCCGGGCGCTGGTGACCGTCGCGCTGCTGGCCGCTAGCCCGCTGTTCATGCTCGGCACGCTGTACCAATTGATCGCGCAGGTCGGCGGTCTGGCCCTGCTGTTGGCCGCCACCGCCGTGCTCACCGCCCGATTGCCGCAGCGCGTGCGTCGGCTCTTTCCCCACGTGCTGACGCTGTCGGTGGTGGGCGCCGCGCTGGCGGTGTTTTATCCCGAAGTCACGGCGTTTGCCGTCCTGACCACCGTGATCGCCGGCACGATTGAAGCCCTGCGCAATCGCGCAGTGCCGCTCCCACGGCTGCGCCTGGCCCTTTACGGCATCGTGGGCGTGATTGTGCTGCTGCGCTACAACACGCTGTCGTACGTCTTCACGATCATGCTGCAAATGGGCCAAGGCTTCCGCGCCGTGGATCTCTCGCTTTCGCTCTTCCCGTATTTCATGATCCCGACCGGGCTGGCGAACCTCTTCGGGTTGATGCCGCTCGCGCTCAATTTCGCCGAGCCGTTCACGACCCTGACGATCCTCGCCGGTCTGGCCGCGCTCGTCACCGCGCTGATCCTCGCGGCGCGCGACTCGCTGCTGCGGGCCGCACCCATGGGCGTGCTGCTGCTCGTGCAATTCGTGCTCGCGCTCAAACTCATGCGGGCCGGCAACGACTTTGGCCTCTACAAGATCGCCATGTTCATGCAACCCGCCCTCGCCGGCGCCCTCGCGATCGCGTTGCTGAAACTTCCCCGATCGCGCTTCACCGCCCCGCTCGGCGTGCTGGTCGCCGCGGCCTGCTGCGCCCCCACCGCGCTGTACTACACCCGGGCCTCGCAAGGCGAGAAAGCGGGCGGGATCACCGAGGCGAAACTCGCCTCGGTGCTCGGCACGCAGCCGCCGACGGTGACGAAGGACACGCGGCTGCTCTGCGACATCAACAACCTGGTCGCCGCCAAAGTCGCCGCGTTCGAACTGCGCGGGACCGACCTGCGCTTCCTCTCGCGCGATTACTACCAGCAGATCGCGCCGATCGAATTCGAAAAACTCGGCGACACCCTCGTTGGCCTGCATCCGCGGTTCGACGACCTCATGCGGACGCGCGCCATGCTCGCCGCGCGCGACGAAGCGACGATCCGCACGCACTCGCTGTTCGGCACCTCGTTTCGCGCGCCGGCGCTGAGCTACGGCCGCGAGGGCAAGACCGACGCCTACCTCGAACTCGATGAGTCGCTCGGGTTGTTCAACAAGTTCCGCCGCACCGCACCCGCGCCCACCCAGTCGTTCTTCAAGCTGCTGCCCGCCGCCGCGGCCCGCAATCAGCTCGTCTTCATGCACAGCGGCCGCGGCAACCACTACTACCTCGGCGACCGCAACCGCATCGCGATTTTCCAGCCGGAGTCCGATCCGTATACGCGCCGTCAGGACATCACGGGGCTGGGCCGCTTCCTGCTCTTGCGCGTCGAGCAGGCCGACGAGGAAATCTACCTGCGGATCGCCGCTTCGAAAACCTTCATGGGCCGTGGCCACACCGCGTGGTCCCCGGGCTCGCGCGTGCTCGGCGCCGGCGAGGTCCCGCTGGCGTTTCCCGGCAACGGCGCGGTCAACCGGATCGTGGGGCCAATCCGGCCGGTCTATCGCGACGGCGCCGCCTACATCGGAATCGATTTCAACGAGACGCCGGTGCAATTCCCCTTCGAGCGCACCGGGCTGCAGTCGCTCTACAACACCATCGTGCCGCTGGACTCGCGCAAACTCGTGGCGTACGGCCGCGACATTTCCGCGCTCTCGGCGCAGCAGGTGGCAACGCTCGCCCGGCCCAGCAAGATCACGACGTTTCCCGACGACATCGTCTTCGCCCAGGGACTCGAGTTCTCCGGCATCTACGAGGATGGCTGGCTGTCTCCACAAAGTGAATTCGTGCTCGGCGGGGGTGGACCGCAGGCGTGGGTGCGCGTGCGCGGCTTCGTGCCGAACCTGCCGGGCGCGCCGCTCGGCGCCGGCACGCTGAAGGTCTCGCTCGCCGGCGGCGCGGTCGAACTGCCCGCCGCGGTCGGCTCGTTCGACTGGCTGCTGCCAGTGGGCGCCGCCGATCACACCGCGCATCTCGCGCTGCAGTTCAGCGCGGGGGCGCCGCTGCCGCACGGCGACAACCGGCCGGTCGGCGGCAAGCTCGAGTGGATGGAGGTCTTCGCTTCGCTGCCCACGTACACCTTCGAGTTTGGCAAGCCGACCGCCGCGCGGCTCGCCTCCACCGGCGTCGATCAGGACGGCTGGTTCGCCCGCGCGGCCACGATCCAGCTGCCGCCCTTCGAGTCCGCGCACGACATCGTGCTGACCTTCGAGTATCCAGGTTGGGCGGACGCCAGGGAGATGCCGCTGCGGGCCAGCTGGCCCGGCGCCGCCCAGCCGGTGCAACTCACCCTGCGGCCGGGCGGCGACGCCACCTTGCGGATGCACTTGTCGGCCTCGGCCACGCCGCGCACGCTGCGACTCGAAGCGCCGGGTGATTTTCCGCTCGCCGCGCCGGACACCCGCCGCCGCGCCGGCCGCCTTCTGCAGATGGAACTCCAGCCCACCCAACGCTCGTGACCGCGCCCTCGCCTGCGGCGCCCCGCGTCGCGCTCGTGCTCAAACTCGACACGCTGGGTGACCTCGTCGTTTTCGCCCCGGTCCTCGCGGCGCTGCGCGCCGCGTGGCCGGAGACCCGCCTCGTGACGGTCATCCGCCGGACGTACCTGGATCTGGCGGCGCTCCTCGTGCCCGGCGTGGAATGGATGGCGACGACGATCGATCCGTTTGCCGCGGGGCCACAGGCCGACCTCGCCGAAGTGCAGCGCTTGCGCGACGCCGTCGCGCAGTTGCAGCCGGAAATCGTGGCCGCGGCGACCTCGCGCCGCAACTGGCTGGAAATCGCGCTGGCCGCCGGTGCCCCCGCGGCCCGGCGCCTGGCACTCGGCGATTCCGCGCACGACGAGTTTTTCGCCACCCAACTCCGCCTCGCGCTCGGACTCGACGCCGCGCACGTGTTGCGTGAACGAGTCGCGGTGGCGGCCGACGAGCCGGACTGGCGCGGCAATTTCCGGCTGGCGGATGCGTTGCTCGGCCGGGTGATCGAGCGCACGGCTCCCTCGCTGGCGCTGCCCTCTGAACCACGCGCGGCCGCCGTGCTGGCGCAGCACAATCTCGCGCGCGGAAAGTATGTCGTGTGCGCCGCCGCCGGATTCGCGAACGTGCGAATCAAAACGTGGCCACCGGAGCGATTCGCCGCCGCCATCGCGCATCTCCACGAGCGGCACGGCCTCCCGACGCTGCTCGTGGGCCACGCGAGCGAGCGGGAGTATCTGGAAGAAGTAGGGCGCGGCTTCAGCCCGCCCGCGAAAAGCGGTCGCGCCGAAGGGCGGGCTGAAATCCCGCCCTACCTGCCATCTCTGCCGCCTGCCCTCTGGCTCGGCGGCGACGGCGACCTGCCGTTGCTCGCCGCGCTGCTGGCCGGCTCCGCGCTTTATTTCGGCAACGACACCGGCGCGATGCACCTCGCCGCCGCGCTGGACGTGCCGGTGCTCGGCGTGTTCGGCGGCGGCACGTGGCCGCGCTTCGTGCCGGCCGCGCGGCGCGGCGTGGCGCTCGTGCATCCGCTGCCTTGCTTCGGCTGCGGCTGGGACTGCGCGTTCGGCGATGCGCCGTGTCTGGGCGAAATCCGCGTGGCCGATGCGACCGCCGCGCTCGATCGCACGCTGGCGACCGATCGTTTCGAAATCATGCCCGTCCAGCACCTCGCCGCCGAAACGCAGGCCATGATGGGCCGGGCCGCCGCGCGTTACCGCGCGTCGCGCGCCGACCATCTCGCGCGCCAGCACAAGCTCGAGGAACTCACCGCGCTCGATCGCGAAAAGGATCGCGAGATCGTCTCGCTGAAGCAGGTCTGCGACGAGCGGGAAAAGACCATCTTCATCCTCGACGGCCACGTGCGGAATTTTCAGACCGAGAACGGCGCGATCAAAGCCGAGCTCGCCGTGAAGGAGAAAACGCTGGCCGCCCTCCCGGCCGACGCGGCGAAAGCCGCGCAGACCATCGCCGACCAGGTCGTGCACATCCGCAACATCGAGGCGCTGCTGCGCCAGCGCGACACCGAGCTCGCCGAGTTGCGCACGTCGGCGGTGAACCGCGGCGCCGGCCTGCACGATTTGGAACAGGCCAAGCACTATGGCCGGCTGCTCGCGGAGCGCGACACCGCACTCCAGTCGTTGCGCGAAGGATGCGCGCAACGCGAATCCTTGATTAAGCAACTGCTCGCCGAAAGCACGAAACCCACCGCGAAGCTGTACAAGCTGTGGCGGGCGGCCTGCGCCTTTCTCCGCGAAGGATGCTGGCGGCCATTCGACGCGTGGCTCTTCCACCGCGTCGTCGAAACTTACTGGATGCAAATCGGCGTCCTTCGCCATTACGACCCACGCCCGCTGAAATGGGACGATCGACTGCTCTGTAGGGCGGGGTCTCCCGACCCCGCCGGTTCACGAAGCGCGGCGGGGTCAGGAGTCCCCGCCCTACAGATCGCCGTCGTCACGCCGAGCTACGGCCAGGAGAAATTCATCGAACGCACGCTGCGCAGCGTGCTCGATCAGGCGTATCCGAAACTCCTCTACGTCGTGCAGGACGGCGGCTCGCCGGACCGCAGCGCGGAGATCATCGCGCGCCATGCGCCGCGCCTGCGACATTGGGCGTCGGAGCCGGATCGGGGCCAGGCCGACGCGATCGTCCGCGGGTTCGCGCACGTCACCCCGGCGCTCGGGCCCGACGACGTGATGGCGTGGTTGAACTCCGACGATCTGCTCGCGCCCGGCGCGCTGCGCTTCGTCGGCGAATACTTCGCCCGGCATCCGGCGGTGGAGGTGATTTACGGCCACCGGATCATCATCGACGACGACGATCGCGACATCGGTCGCTGGATCATGCCGCGGCACAACCCGCAGACGCTCGAATGGATCGACTACGTGCCGCAGGAGACGCTGTTCTGGCGGAAGCGCGCGTGGGATCTCGCCGGCGGCGTCGATCCGAGTTTTCAGTTCGCGCTCGACTGGGATCTGCTCGCGCGGTTTCAGCAGGCCGGGTGCCGGATCGTGCGCGTGCCGTATTTCCTCGGCGCGTTCCGGGTGCACGCGGAGCAGAAGACCTCGCAGGCGATTCACACCACCGGCGCGGACGAGATGCGCCGAATCCGCACGCGGTTTCACGGCGAACGGCAGGATGATTTTGCGACGATCAATCGCCACGCCCGGCACACGCGTTTCTGGGGCGCGGTGACGGCGCGATGGCACGAGATCGGTGTGCGCTGGTGAAGTGGCGCGCCCGGGCCCATTCTTTGGTCGTGCCGTCACCCATCAGTCGAAGCGCCACCGCCCGGGGCCGACGGGTCGAGGCAGCCGCCACCCGCCGCGTGGCAATTGCGCTGGCCGCCCTCGCCGCCCTGGCGGCCGCCGCATTGTCCGTGGCGATCTGGTACGCGCCGGCGCGCGGCCTGCCGGGCGGGTCCCGCTCCCTCGCCCGTGCGCTGAACTACCCGCGTTTCCGGTGGCACGCGCGGCCGCTGCCGCCACCCCACCCGGTCGAGCTGCGGTTC
>Ga0082335_1004352_pt1 | contig 21475 bp, 16 predicted proteins | sample Subgrocontami58m_FD_72375 | JGI IMG/M metagenome (GOLD analysis project Ga0082335, IMG submission 72375) | Subsurface groundwater microbial communities from S. Glens Falls, New York, USA - GMW37 contaminated, 5.8 m (SPADES assembly) (version 2) ...
TCTAGCATTACCAATACCCATTACCATATTCAACAATTCAGTATAACGTTCCGGATGTTTCTGAAATAATTCATAATAAACTTTATAGCCTTCATTTTGAGCGAAGAGAGTGTACTTGTATGTTTTATCACGAAGATATTCTAGCTGTGCATAGGAATATAATCTTTGAGTTCTTCCAGGGTTTCCAACGACAAAGATTGGTTCTCCTTCTTTAGCTCCGTTTTTACTCCACTTAAAAAAGTGCTCAACTTTAACCGGTTTGTCATTTTCGTACGCACGGAAGAACATAAAATCAAGTTCGTACCGCGGGTAAGTAAAATTATCCCAATCCCATCCGGTAGAAGCAATTTGAAAATCCGGCGCCATAACAAGACGAAGATCGCTGTATCTCTTGTAACCGTAAAGTGAATATTTCCCTCCGTTATAAAGTTGAATCACTCTACATCTTAACCCGTTTTCTTTTGAATATTTTTCTTCAAGCTCTTTCGTTTTATCGTTTCGCATTTTAACTTTTTCGTTATCATCCTTTCCGGAATTCATCGCATCAAGAACAATTTTAGTAACATCTTCAATAATCACAAGCTGATCAACAAAAAGATTAGGAACTTTTATTTCTTCTTCCATGGTTCTTGCATAATAGCCATCACGTAAATAATCTTCTCCTTTTGGTGAAAGTGCTGGTAAAGTATTCCTACCGCAATGATGATTCGTCATTATTAATCCATCAGCCGAGATAAAAGCAGCTGTACATCCTCCGCCAAAAGAGAGTGCAGACATTTGCACATCTTTAATCCAGTCTTTAGATGGACGGAAACCATATTCCTTTTCAAAATAATCAAGCGGAACATCATCGAACGTCCACATCGTGCCCATATCTTTTAATGAAGATTTTACTTTAGAAAGGTCACGCGGCTCATAAATTGATTGAGCATAATTGGAAATTGTTAATGTGCTGAGTAATACGATGGCAATGACAAATAATTTATTCTTCATTTTTCACCTCTGCGGTTCATAAAAAAAATTCTAATATTAATTTTTAATAATACATGTTAATATAAAAAAAGGGTCGAATAATATTCGACCCATAATGTTTACAAAATTTCGATCAACGATTTCTTATTTCATCTTTCCATCTTTTAATTCATCAGCAAGACGGTCATATTTATAAACTTTCTTAATTGCTTCGTACATTCCTTTTGAATCAACTGCTACTGTTCTATTGAATGTTGGTAAATAGTTAAAATTACCTTCCAACCTTTCATTGTTACCGTCGAATGCAAGTCCGATAATTTCTGCATTTTTGTTGATCACAGCACTTCCTGAGTTGCCGCCAACGATATCATTAGTTGCAACAAAGTTGAAGGCAGTATTCAAATCAAGGTCTTTGGGAATTGTTTGCCATCTTGTTGGAAGATTAAATGGATATTTCCCTTCGAACCCAAAATATCTGTCATACAAACCGTAATAAGTTGATTTAACCGGTGCAACGGTTCCGTTATAATCGTAACCTTTCATAATTCCATCGCTTATTCTTAATGTTCTATTAGCATCCGGAGTAATTGATCTGCCGTAAGTTTTGTACAAAATTTGTCCTAATAATCCGAACGCAATATTCTCTGTATCCATAATTTCTCTTTGCTGAGTTCTCAATCCTTCAAGTTGGTCATAACCATTTGCATAGTATTGAATAAACGGATCGTTAAGGGCAAGAATTTCTTCAGGTGTCTTTTTTAATAGTTCTTGAACAGTTGCCTTATCTTTAAAAAGTGATTTTCCAATTAAGGTCTTTGCAATATCTTTACCGACCTTCCCTTCAGAAAATTTTCTAACAGCCGGATCTAACTTTCCAAGATTGAGATTTATGTAATCAATATTTATTTCAAGTTTTGCTTCTTCAAGAATTGGATCAAAATTATCCGGGAATAAATTATCTCTTAAATTTTGTCCGCCGAATCCTTGCCCACTTCCTCTTTGTCTTCGTTGAGCCAATGCTTGCTGTTGTTCGGGAGACAATAATTTTGTTTTAGCTTCTGTAACTAAGAAATTGGCAATAACCATATATCGTGAGAAGTATGTTGGATTAGCAGTATATGAAGCTAACTTTGGATCAATTTTTCTTAACTCAGCTCGTGTTGTTTCAATTGTTTTCCAAACATGCCCATATCCTTTATTAAGATCTTCATTGGAAAAAACAACTTTCTGAAGTTTCTTTTCAAAATCTTTTTTACGCGCAATTAGATAAGGATCATTTAATGCTTTATATGTATTTGAAATATTTTTTTGACTATTGCTGAATGCAAGTCTCAATCTCTCATATTCATCTGCTTTGGAAGGATTAACAGATTTTAGTTGTTCTAATCGGTTATAATAATTATCAGCTAAGAATGCACTGTTACGGTACTGAATGTCGCGCAAGTATTCGAGTTGTGCTACCGTTCTTAATCTGTTTGTAGAGCCAGGATTTCCGACAGTAAAAACTAATTCGCCGGGGGCTGCACCGTTTGTACTCCACTTGAAATAATTTTGCGTTTTGAGAGGTTTTCCGGTTTCATCATAAACTCTCATGAATGTACAATCAAGATTATATCTTGGATAAGTAAAATTATCGGGATCACCGCCAAAGTAAGCTATTGCTTCTTCCGGTTCGAAAACTAACCGAACATCATTATAAGTTTTGAATCCTTGAACGAAAAATAAACTTCCGTTGTAATATGACACGATCTGGCAGCGGGCTAATTTTGTTTCTTCAGTAAATTTCTTTTCTAGTTCTGTAATTTTAGCATCTCTTAAAGAGATTTTTTCATTTTCATCTTTACCTGCTTTTATTGCAGCTGTCACTTCGGGAGTTACATCTTTAAGAAAGACTAATTGTTCAATTACATAGTTCGGAATCTTTCTTTCATCTGCTAAAGTTGGTGCGTAAAATGCCGTTGCAGCAAGATCTTCACCTTCTTTTTGAATTTGACGTCTTAATCCGCGAGCGCAATGATTATTTGTCATTATCAAACCGTCTTCCGAAACAAAAGATGCTGTACATCCCGGAATACGAAGAGCAGACAAACGAACATCATCAAACCATTCTTGTGTTGCTTTAAAGCCGTAAGTTTTTTCTAAGTAATCAAATGGTGGAAATTCAAATGTCCACATTTTACCGGTATCAAGTTTTTGGGATTTGACCGTATCTTGATTAATTACTTGTGCACTTAATTGAAATGCGAAGGCGAAAACAAATAGTAAAGAAATTATAGATAACTTTTGAAGAGATAAATATTTTTTCATATTAACACCTGAGTTATTTTATAAAGATGAACACATCCAAAAATAAAACGAAGTGTTTTCAGAACCAATTATGCAGCATAATGGAATAGTTAAATAATGTTAAATAAAAAGGGCTGCCTGTAAACCAAGCAGCCTCAAATTAATAATTACTCTGTATTTATTACTCTTTCATCATCTTACCATCTTTAAGTTCATCGGCAATTCTATCTGCTTCATAAACTTTTTTGATGGCATAATACAATGCACGGGAATCTACCGCTACCATTCTATTGTTGTGAGGTATATAAATATAATTTCCAATTATACTGTCAATGTTACCGTCGAATGCAAGACCAACTACTTCAGCATTTTGATTTATAACCGGGCTTCCGGAGTTTCCACCAACAATATCATTATTTGAAACAAAGTTGAATGGAGTATTTAAATCAAAACCCGATGGAGCTTTTTCCCATCTTTCATGAAGATCCCAAGGATACTCTTTGAAGAATGAAAAATATCTATCATACATTCCATAAAAAGTTGTGAACAAAGGTGCTTTAGTTCCATTATAATCAAAACCTTTTAAAGTTCCGTCACTCAATCTTAATGTTAAGTTAACGGCATCGGGTGAAAGAGAGTAACCATAAACTTTTACAATTACTTGTCCGAGCATATCATCAAAAATATTTTCTGTATCAGCTATTTCTTGGGCTTGTTTTTGTAACTGGGAAACATTTGCATCATATTCTTTAATAAAGAATAACAACGGGTCATCGGATTTCATAATTGCATCGTATCCTTCTTTTGCTAAATCAATAACATCGTCCATATCATCAAATATTGAATTATCTAAAATATATTCTGCGATAGCTTTGCCGCTCTTATTACCGCAAAGTTTTTTAACAAGCGGATCATCATTTCCAAGATTTAGTCTGAAATATTCTGCATTAATCCAAAGTTTAGTTTGTTCGATCAGCTTATCAAACTTTTCCGGAAATTTAGCTTTTAATGTTGAATCCAATTTTGCCGCAGTGAATTGTGCTGCACGCTCGTTCTCGGGTTTGTTCAATTCTTTGGCAATATCCATAAGATCTTTTGCCATCTTAAAATATTTCGAACCCAGCATAAAATTTTGACTTATCATATAAGCAGAAAGTTTAGGAGCTACCTTGCGCATTTCTGCTCTGGTATTTTCGATATTTTCCCAAACCTTGCCGTATTTTTCTTTTAGTTCGGAATCGCTCCAAACTGCTTCTTGTAATTTCTTCTGAAAATCTTTTTTCTTCGCAATTACATATGGATCTTGCAAACCTTTTAATGTTGTAGCAAAAACTTTTTGTGTGTTACCAATGTCAACTTTTAAATCTTCCAACTCTTTAGCTCTCGATGGTTCTTCTTTCTTCAGGTCTTCAAGCGCATAGTAGTAGGTATCGAATAAGAATACATTATTGCGGTATGTTATATCGCGTGCGTATTCGATCTGAGCAATACTTTTCATTCTGTTTGTTCCGCCCGGATTACCAACGGTAAAAATTGGCTCGCCTGGTTTAATTCCATCAAGACTAAATTTGAAAAAGTTTACGGAGTTTACGGGTTTATCATTTTCATAAGCTCTAAAGAATGAGCAGTCTAAATTGTAACGAGGATATGTAAAATTATCGAAGTCGCCTCCGAAGTATGCGATCTGCATATCAGGTGCAAATACAAGACGGATATCTGTATATCTCTTATATCCGTATAAAGAATATTTTCCACCGTTATAGAGTGGAATTACAATGCATGTTAATCCGGTTTCTTTTGAAGTACGATCAATAATTTCTTTGATCTTTGCTTTCTTGCTGCTTGCTTTTTCTAATATTGTTGCGCTATTAACAAGTGCATTTTGAATTTCATCTGTTACATCCTTAATTAAAACTAATTGATCTGCATAGTATCCCGGAATTTTTCTTTCCTCTGATATACTCTTAGCAAAAAATCCGTTCTTTATTAGATCCTCGCCTTCTTTTGTAAGCCGTTCAAGAATTGCGCGAGCACAGTGATGGTTTGTCATCATTAAACCGTTCTCGGAAACAAATGATGACGTGCAGCCCGGAAGTCTTAACGCAGAAAGCCGGACATCTTCGAACCAAGCTTCGTCTGTTTTAAATCCATAAGTTGATTTTAAGTAATCGATAGGTGGATAATCGAATGACCACATTTTCCCATTATCATAATTCTGAGCTTTAACCGTATCTAGATTTAATGTGCTCTGAGCATACAATGGAAACGATAATACAAGTAAAAGCCATAGAAAAGATATTTGAAGTAATTTTTTCATAATGCACCTTGAGTTAATAAAATTATTTTGGTTGGTTTCAAAAATATGACACTTAAGAATTATAACCAAGACAAACATGGCCTAATAAAAAATGAGATTGGATAAAATTACCGAAGCTCAAAAAAAAGCCCTCATTTAGAGGGCTAGTATTATCAAAAATAAAAATCATTACTCAATCGCGTAGTTTATCCAATAAGTTATTTAGTTTTTTGGCTTCGCTTTCAGATAGTTTTTTTAGGAATGAATCATGTTTATCATTTAGCTTATCTATTTCTTTTAGAAGATGTAATCCTTTATCTGTAATCACAACATCAACACATCTGCGGTCATTTGGTTTAAGATCGCGTTTGATAAATCCTTTTATACGCAATCTCTCAACAAGTCGAGATGCATCAGACATTTTATCAAGCATTCTTTCTTTTAGCAAATTTACTGTTGCGGGATTAGGATACTGCCCGCGGAGAATTCGTAGAATGTTGAATTGATTGCTTGTTATATCGTACTTAGAAAACAGATTTGCATACAGATTAACAAGCCAGCCGTTTGTATATAATATATTTACAGCCAGCTTATGATATTCGTTTCTAAATTTTGGTTGTTTTATTTCTAGTTCAAGTTTCATTATGATTTTTGTAATTCAAGATCAATTGTGATATAAACTGTTTTGCTTACAACCGCACCGCCTGCTTCTATTAAAGTGTTCCATTTAAGATTGTAATCAAATCTATTAATTTCACCTTTAATCTTGAAACCGGCTCTTGCTTGTCCCCATGCTTGTACTGTTCCGTTGTAAACAACATCAAGCGTAACTTCTTTTGTTACGTCACGGATAGTAAGATCTCCTACAAGTTTATAATTCTTTCCATCGATCTTGGTAAATGATTTTCCTTTAAAAGTCATTTTCGGAAACTTCTCTGCATTGAAGAAATCATCCGACTTTAAGTGAGCATCTCTTTTCTCATTATCGGTATTGATACTTGCTATGTCAGCGGAGAAATCAATTTTTGCATCGGAAAAATCATCCTTGGATGACTGAACGTTTATATCAAAGGATTTAAACTGTCCGGTTACCTCTGAAATAATAAGGTGAGTTACTGTAAACTGAACTTTTGAATGTGATTTATCAGCTGTCCATTTAGTTTGAGCATTTAATGATAAAACTGCGAATAAAACAAGAATTATTACATTACGAAGATGTTGCATATTAACCTCTTTATTTTGTTTATGAAATTACCACGAATTAGTATTATTGTTGTAACATATATTGGTATAACGTACATCAATGTGATAAAGTTCCCAAAGATTAATAATTCAATAAGTAAAAGTTGCTCGCTTTTTACATCAGAATTTCCGGAAAGCAAAAGAACTGCAGCCGTTTTTCGTCTTCTTCAGAGCCATTACAATGCTGACATTTTTTAACATAAAAGACGATTGGTTCTTCCCCATCATCAAGATCAAAAAAGCTAACTATTGATTGACAGTTTCTGCATTGAACAATATGATGAGTATGCAATCGTCCTTCACATTTAGGGCAAAGAAAATCCGTATCTGTGAAATTTTCTTGCTGGAAAACGGGAAAAACAGAATTGCATTTAGTATTTGTGCAGCGTGTAAATTTTAATGGTTTCGTAGAATCAATTTCGATGATAACCTCCTTTTAGAAAAGCGTTCGAAAAATAAGCTTGAAACTTGTTCTTGTCTATGCAAAAATTTATCCGCTATTACCAATAATTTATTTAGTTTTACTTATTTTTCAATTAACAAATTGTTTAGAATCATTCCGGAGAATTAATGGATAGAATTTCATCCTTCAAAGCTTACGATATTAGAGGTAAGGTACCAGGCGAATTAAATACAGACCTTGCATATAAAGTTGGTAGAACATTTGCTAAATATTTAGGGGCAAAATCAGTAGTAATTGGTCGAGATGTACGTAAATCATCACCTGAATTATCGGAAGCAATATCAAAAGGTTTAAATGATGCCGGTTGTGATGTTTTTGATCTTGGTTTGTGCGGAACCGAAATGATTTACTTCGGAACACCATTCCTTAATGCTGATGGCGGAATTATGATTACCGCAAGTCACAATCCTCCTGAATACAACGGATTAAAGTTTGTAAAAAAAGGTTCGGTGCCAATGGGGTATGATTCCGGTTTGAAAGAGATCGAAAAGATGATATTAACTAACGGCCTTGGTGAAATTTCGAATCAGAAAGGAAAAGTTTTTCAAAAAGATATTATGAAAGACTTCATTTCAAAGGTCACAACTTTTTTTGATGCAAAGAAAATCCAACCATACAAAGTTGTTGTTAATGCGGGGAATGGTTGTGTCGGTCCCGCATTGGATGCTCTTGAAAAATATTTACCAATTAAGATGATAAAGATTTTCCCCGAACCGGATTCAAATTTTCCAAATGGCGTTCCCAATCCTCTTCTACCTGAAAATAGACAGCCAACTATTGACGCAATCAAAAAATATGGAGCTGATCTTGGGGTTGCCTGGGATGGCGATTATGATAGATGTTTTTTCTTTGATGAAAAAGCTAATTTCATTGAGGGATATTATATAGTCGGATTATTAGCAAAATCTATTTTGAAAACAAATCCCGGAGAAAAAATTGTACACGATCCTCGGTTGATTTGGAATACTATCGAAATAGTAAAAAAAGCCGGTGGTCAAGCTGTAGTTTCTCAAAGCGGTCACGCTTTTATTAAACAGAAAATGAGAGAAGTAAACGCAATTTACGGTGGGGAAATGTCGGCACATCATTATTTCCGTGATAATTTTTATTCGGATAGCGGGTTAATTCCTTTTGTACTAATTCTCCAATTAATGTCTGATGAAAAAGCTAAACTTTCGGAACTTCTGAACGCTATGATACGTTTATATCCATGTTCGGGTGAAATTAATTCAACAGTAAATAATCCAGCGGAAAAAATTAATGAAATCAAAAAGAGATATACTGGCGGAATTACTGATGAATTAGACGGTCTTAGCGTTGAATACCCAGATTGGCGGTTTAATATTAGGATGAGTAATACGGAACCTTTGCTTCGTCTTAATGTAGAATCTAAGAACGATGAAAATTTAATGAATGAAAAAACTAACGAGCTATTGAAATTTATTAGAGGATAGTTATATTGCAGTTAGGTTTTATAAGTATTGCTGCAATTTTATAGTAAAATCATTGAGGGACATAAAATGACCTCCGGTCAAGATAAAACTATAGACGTTGATAAAATTTTAAAGAATAAATTAAAGACTGTTAGCATCGGTTCAATTGAAAATGCTGTTGCTAAAGTTATAAGTGATATGGTCGGCGAAGATTATAAATGTACGATTGGTGAAGTAAAATATACATTATTTAGCGGCGCTGATTTTCATATTAAAATTGAATTAAGTTACAATCCTGAACAATAAATTTTGGGGAGTTGTGGCTGGGACTTAGGTCTCCCCCCAACCTAGGTTTTGGCTCTTCTCCCCGTTTTTTATCCCGCAATTTCTTTCAACTCATTAACTACTCTATCAATTTCATCTTTAGTATTATAAAAGTGCGGAGAAAGGCGAATCATTCCCTCCCGGACAGCACAATAAATTTTTCTTTTCTCTAATTCAGAAAATATTTCTTTGGATTTTTCATGTTTGATTGTCACAATTCCGGCAAGGTGATCATTAGAAATATTTCTTAGCACTGGTTCAATTCCAATTTCTGAAAGCCTTTTAATAAAATAATTTGTGTTTTCTAAAATTCTAAATTCAAAGTTTTCAACTTTCGATTGCTTAAACATATTCATTGCCGCATCAAAAATTGCAATTCCAAACGCATTTAATGTACCGGTTTGATATCGCTCGGCATTTGATCTCAAAGTCAGGTTATAGTCTAAAAAATTCCATGAATCTTCTACTGATGTCCAACCAACATTTTTTTGATCAATCTTATTTTGTAATTCTTCTGTTACATAAAAATATGAAAGGCCTTGACTGCTCATTAACCATTTCTGTGTGCCTCCGGTAAGAAAATCTATTTTAGATTCTTTAAGATCAACATTAACAGCTCCCACTGCTTGAATTGCATCAACACAAAAAATTATTCCTTTCCGTTTGCACAGTTCGCCGATTGAATTAATATCTGCTCTGTATCCGGAAAGAAACTGCACCATACTTATTGAAAGAAGTTTTGTCTTAGGGGTAATTAATTTTTCAAGATCTTCGACATCAACTATTCCATTTCTCGATTTTGCAAAATCTACTTCAACTCCGTGCTTTTTTAAATTTAGAAATGGATAAACATTCGAGGGAAATTCGATATCGTTTAAAATTATTCTATCGCCGTTCTTCCAGTCTAATCCTTGCGCTAAAATGCTTAATCCGTTTGCAACATTATCAACCCATGATAATCTGTTAGTACTCGTTCCTAAAAGTTTTGCTAATTTTTCTTTTGCACCAAAATTCCATTTAACTAAAGATTCAAAATTCATAACACTTAGTCCGCTTCTTTCATCCATATATTCTTTAATACGATCGAGAACAAGAGTGGACCACGGACCGAGCGCCGCATGATTGAAATAGATTTGATCCGTTTGTAAGTGCGGGAAAAGTTTTCTTGCTTCTTCAATTTCCAAAATAGTCTCCGGTTAATTTCTTCGGTTAAATTAAGAAATACCTGATTAACCTTGATGGTTGATTTTGTTTGATTGAGTGACATTACTTCATTAGTTTTTAATAAACAAAAGACAGTTGCTTTAATTGGGGCAACGTGTTAATCGGTGATACAATATTAAAGAGATTGGAGGTGCTATGAATTATTCTTGCCCAAAATGTAATTCTGAGAACACTCAGAGGCTTGATATTGCTTATAAAAGTGGTGTTTCAAATGTCTCAGGAACCACTAATAACATTGGAGTTGGAATGTCATCATCTGGTTTAGGAATCGGAGTAAGTGAAGGAAATTTCTCGGGCACTCAAGAATCTTTGTTCTCTAACTCAATTAAACCTCCAGAAAAGAAGAGTGCGGGTTGTATAACCGGTATAGGCGTTTTTATTCTAATACCGTTTATTATTGTTTTTCTAGGAATGGGTGTTGGAGGTAATTTCGAACAATTCATGTTTTCATTAACAGGTGTACTAATTGGAATCGGGATAATATGGATTGACAGATTACAAAGAAATCGATTTAATCGAGATGAATATGAACCTAAATATAGAGCATACCAGAAAAAGTTTATCTGTCATCGTTGTGGAAACATTTTTCAACCATAAATTACAAGCTTGTTCGTAAACTGTTTGTCGTTTTTTTCCGACATTTTGCATCAATATGATCTGTAAACATTTTAATAATGATTGGAGTAACAAATGTATCTAGTTAGAACAATCCAAAAGAACGAAGATGCTTCTTGGGTAGATAAACTTGGTGTTGAGCTTGATTATTTTATTCCGCTTCCTTGTATTCCCCAAAAGCAATTTGATAGAGTAATTATTATCCACAATAATCGCGCGATAGAACTTGCTCTTGATCGTATTGAAAAGGTAAATCAACCTGACCTTGTAGGATCAAATTCATCAATTAAAATCAATTCTCGCGTTAAGATTTTCTTTAAAAAAGATGTTTTCAGAGTTGGTAAATCCAGAATAAAAGGATTCACTGGAATTCGATATGCAAAGAAATGGGAAGAGATCGCACACTAATATTTATTCAATGCTACACTAAAACCTTGAAGATCAAATAAAGATAGAATTGTCATTGCGAGTGAGTGCTAACGAGCGAAGCAATCTGAGATCGCTTCTCCCGATACTTCGATAAACTCAGTATCGGGATCGCGATGACAAATGTGCTTTTGGAGTAAGTTCTTAGATTAAATTTCGGAATAAATTATTTTTTCTTACTAATTATCTCTTCAATCTGATCCATAACTTTATTCATTTTAGCAATTGTCAGATCAAATGCTTCTGAAGATAACGGATCTATCCCGGCTTTCTTAATAAGTTCAATCGGATAATCGGAACTTCCGCCTTTTAAGATATTGTAGAATTTATCAACAGCTGGCTGTCCTTCCTTAACAATCTTTTCTGCAAACGCCGTTGCATAAATTAGAGAAGTAGCATATTGATATACGTAATATGTGTAATTAACAAAATGCGCAATGAATCCCCACTCATACGCAACATAAGGATCAACAACACAAGCGCCAACATCATTGCCGTAATAATTTTTTACCATGTCATAGTAAATCTTGCTTATACTTTCGCCGGTAAGCGGCTCGCCGTTTTCTATTTTTTTGTGAAGATCCAATTCAAATTCCGCAAATTGAGTTTGACGGAAAATTGTTCCTTTTAGTAAATCCAGATAAGAACCGAGCAAATATAATTTCTCATCATCCGTTTTAACTTTCTTTACCATATAATTATTTAACAGAGTTTCATTGATTGTAGAAGCAATTTCCGCAACAAAAGTCGCATATTGTGCATCAACAAAAGGCTGGCTCTTATTGGAAAAATAACTGTGCATTGTATGACCGAGTTCGTGAGCAAGTGTAGAAACAGATTCATAATCATCAGTCCAATTCATTAAAATGTAAGGATGATAATCATAAGCTGCACCGGATGAATAAGCCCCGCTTCTCTTTCCAGTTGTTGCTGCATAATCAATCCATCTTTCATTAAAAGCTTTCTTTACAGTTGAAACGTATTCTTCTCCCATCGGTTTGAAAACATCCAAAATAAGATTTTGTCCTTCTTCAACTGTAAACTTAAAATCAACCGACTTAACAAGCGGCGGATATAAATCATAATAATGAAGTTGATCCACACCTAACATTTTAGCTTTTAATTTCAAATATCTATGAAATGTAGGAAGATTTTTATGAATTTGAGAAATCAGATTTTCATAAACTGAAACGGGAATTTTATTTGCATTAAGTGAACCTTCCAGAACTGTATGGTACTTTCTATTTTTTGCAAAGAAATAATCCCCGCGGATTTTTCCGGTTAAATTTGCTCCAAGTGTATTTTGAAATTTCTTATAGCTTTCAAAAAATTCTTTCATAATTTTTTCGCGGTCTTCTCTAACCGGTGTAGTTCTGTATTTTGAATATGCGGAAGAATTCAGTTCCACTTCTTCATTTGTGGAAAGTTTTATTTTGGCATTTGGTTTTTCTGCATTATTAAAAATTCCATATACATCATTAGGTGTTGAAGTAATTAATCCTGCGCTGGCAAGAATTTGTTCTTCGTTTGCATTTAAGGTGTGTTCTCGAAGCCTAAGAATATCATCTACAAAGAATTGAAACTCTTTTAATTCTTTTTTCTCAGTAAAAAAGCTTTTGATCCTATCCTGCGGTAAGCTTAACAGTTCCGGACTTAAAAACGAGGACGCTTCGCCAAACTGTGTTCCTAACGTATTGGTTATTTGAGTTAACGATTGATTCTCGCTATTGCGAAGGTCTTCATCACTAACTCTGTTTGCATAATCAGATAATTTGTAAAAGCTCTTTAATAGATCAAAGTAAAGACGGAGAGCGTTGTACAAAGTATTAGCGGTTTCTCCAAGTTTACCTTTGAACTCAGATATTTTTTTTATTTGTGATTCAATAGCTAATTTATCTTTCTGCCACTCATCTATATTTTTATATAGAATGGAATTATTCCACTTCAATTCTTCCGGAACATCTTTTCGTTCCAGATTTTGAGCAAAAGTAAATTTGCTTGTCATTAACACCGCCAGAATAATTATTAAAAAATTGTAGAGGTATTTCATTTTCTCTCCTTTGAAATTAACAAATCAATAGGAGAAAAATTATGGAATACTTTTTAAATATCATTAGCAAAAGAATCCAAAAATTTTTTCCTACAAAATATTCATAAAAAAAAGAACCCCCGATATAATACGGGGGTTTTGATTTTTAACAATTTATTTGATTAAGCCTCTTTCTTTGCTCTCATCGAATCCCAAATTGTGTAAAGACATAATAAGCAGAACATTACAAATGCCAGTACTTCTGCGGAACTGGATTCAGACCATTCTTTCATCAACCAATTTGCGCCGGTAGAACGAATGATAACACTTACTACTCCCATCAATGCACCGCCAGCTATGAATCCGGATGCAATTAATGTTCCTCTTTCTCTACGTGAATTGTTTAATCCTTCATCCTTACTTCTTGTTGAAACATAATAGGAAATTAAGCCGCCGATTAATAACGGTGTATTTATTTCTTGAGGAAGATACATTCCTAACGCAAATGCAAGTACGGGAACATTGATCATAGCTAGGATTAAAGAAATGCAAGCTCCTGCAATGTATAACATCCATGGAGCCGGTTGATTTGACATCAACGGCTGAATTATAGCTGCCATAGCATTTGCTTGAGGTGCGGGTAATCCTCCGCCGGCAAAGCCGTAAATTCTATCTAACAAAGAAATTATCCAAACCACGGTTGCTGCAGAAACAATAACGCCGACAAATTTCCATTTCTCCTGTTTATACGGTGAAGAGCCAAGCCAATAACCAATTTTTAAATCTGTAACGAATGATCCCGATACTGATAACGCAGTGCAAACAACTCCGCCTATAATTAATGCTGAAACCATTCCAGTTGGTCCCGAAAGTCCGACAGAAACCAAAATTATTGATGAGAGAACCAAAGTCATCAAAGTCATTCCGGAAACTGGATTATTACCTGTAATTGCAATGGCATTAGCTGCAACAGTTGTAAAGAGAAAAGACATTATCATTACGATTAACAATCCGATAAATGCATGAAGAAGAGAACTAACAACGCCAAATAAGAAAAAGATAAAAATTGCAATTGCAGTAACGATTGTTCCGATTACAATTATTTTCATCGACAAATCTCGTTGTGTGCGGATTGTTGCATTCTCCATTATCTTGCCGCCGAATATTTCTTTAATTGCTAAAGAAAACGCAGAACGAATTACTTTTGATGACCTTACAATTCCAATAAAACCAGCCATTGCAATTGCACCAATACCAATATGGCGTACATAATTTTTGAAAATCAATTCTGCCGACATATCTTTTACAAGCAAGGTAACACCGGATCCGATTGTGACTGTTAGATCATTTCCGAAATAAGAAATTAGCGGAACAAAAACGAAGTATGACAAGAATGAACCTGCAACAATTATTGTTGAATACTTAAGACCTATTACGTATCCCAAACCAACAACTGCTGCGCTAGTATTCAATCTAAATACCATTTTATATTTATCAGCAATCATTTCTCCAAAGCCAGCAACACGGGAAGTAAAGACTTCTGCCCAAGAACCAAATGTTGCGACAAGGAAATCATAAATACCGCCAATCAAACCGGCAGAAACTAAAACAAGCGCTTGCGAACCTCCTTTTTCTCCGGCAACTAAAATTTCTGTAGTCGCAGTCCCTTCTGGAAAAGGAAGTTTACCATGCATTTCTGAAACAAAATATTTTCTAAACGGAACTAAAAATAGAATTCCCAAAAATCCGCCGAAGAGCGAAGCAAAGAACATTTGAAAAAATGTTGCTTGTAATCCGAGAATATAAATTCCGGGTAAAGTAAAAATTGCACCTGCTACAACAGCGCCTGAAGAAGATCCGATAGATTGAATAATTACATTTTGTCCCATGCCGTTCTTCTTTGAAAGCATGTTTGTAATTCCAACAGCAAGTATTGCAATTGGAATTGCAGCTTCAAATACTTGTCCGACTTTTAAACCAAGGTAAGCTGCTGCGGCAGAAAAGACTATCGCCATTATTAATCCGGTGAAAACTGAATATGATGTTACCTCTGGAAAATCTATATGAGGCGACATAATTGGTTTGTATTCTTCACCGGGTTTAAGTTCAGAGTAAGCGTTGGATGGTAATCCGCTTGTTGTTGGGGTTTCGTTTGAACTCATTGTAACTCCTTCGGATTTAGATTAAGATTATGAGAAAGAGTAAGAGAAAGATTCTATGAATTATATTCTGCTTGATTATCGTAAACTCTATCTGAATTTGATTTTATTAATCCAATGAGCATACTAATAATCTCTTTTAGAATTTGTTTCCCTTCTGTTAAAGTTGAATCATTTATTATTTTTTTTATAAATAAAATATCTAAACATGCTGAGCACTCAAATGCAGAACCGACAGCAATATCAAAATATCGGCAACGGTCTTTATTCGAATACTTTCCATTTCCTTCTGCAATATTAAGTAGTATTGAAGTGGATGCTCTATCGAGCTGATCAATCACCGCAAATTTAAATTTTAAATCTTTATAAATTATTCCAGACCAACGAATAAATTCTAATGCTTTTTGGTACACTTTTAATTTTTCATGATCAAAATAAATTTCATTCATGCTGCTTCTCTTGATCGTGTTTTTAATCTTACTCTTTCTCTTTATCTTACTCTTAGTTATACACTATGCGGAATCATATAAACCGCAATCATAATTATTGCTGCAAGCAGAACAGCCAGTTTTGCATTTTTGTTTTTCTTTACAAAATAGAATGCAATTAGCCAGGCAATAAAAGCAATCTGGGTTTTATTATCAGTTACATCTTTACCGAATGGCCAACCGCCCCAAACTTCTCCAAATGCAAATCCATTCATCGCGAAACCAAGAAGAAATCCTCCGATGAAAAGACTTATGACAGTCCAAAATGCTAGTTTATCGATTTTAGGTTCTTTATTAAAAAATTCTAAACCTGTACGGGTCGAAAGCATCATCGCAAAAAACATTGCGAAGATATGTGGAATCAAAATATAAATAGGAACAGGATCCTTAAATCTGAGAGTAATCATTTTTTCCTTAGGAAGAATGACTGTCTTATCACTTTTAGAAAGCTGAATATAATAATCCAGTTTTTCCAAACGTTGTTGAACTGGTAACTCAGCAATAAGTTTTTTACTACCGGTCATTGGTATTGCAGTAAAGTCATTCCCGGAATTGAATTTCCGCCAGAATAATGTTCCGCTAATTGCCTCATCTCCGGTTTCAATTTCAATTTGATAATTCTTAACTGTTTCTTGGCTTCGTTCCAGTTTGTAAGAAATTTCTTTACCATCAAAATTAATTTTTCCTGACAGTGGATACGAAGGGCCTGTAACACGTTGATAAAATGCCGATATTAATGTTATGACTATAGCAAGAATCCAAAATAGATTTGTTTTTTTCATAAGTAATTTCCAAAGTTTTTTAGGAAAGTTGAATGCAACTTAGGAAATGTTGTTCTATTGGACAATTGAATTTTAATCCAAGAGTTTACATCCTACTTTTAAATATCAGTTTTCATATGAACAAAGAACTTAGAGAATTACGCCAAACTTTGTTATTTTTACCAATAAATGAACTGAGGAAAAATTGAATAAAGAAAAATTTATCACTGATTCTCTGAATGAGAGTTCCGAAGTTAAGCTAAAGATTGAAAGCACTTGTAAAACGGATATTCTTCTTGCTGTACAAACGCTTTCACAAGCATATAAGAACAAGAAAAAATTATTGCTATGCGGCAATGGAGGAAGTGCAGCCGACTGCCAGCATATTGCTACTGAGTTGATGATCAGATTAAATCATAAGATTAACCGCCCTGCACTCGCAGCTGTTGCGCTTACTACCGATACATCAAATCTTACTGCTGGCGGAAACGATATCGGTTTTGAAAATGTTTTTGCACGTAATGTGGAAGGATTAGGAAACGAAGGTGATGTTCTGCTTGCAATATCAACGAGCGGAAATTCCGGTAATATTATAAAAGCAGTTGAAAAAGCTCACCAGAAAAAAATGTTCGTAATTGGTTTACTTGGAGGCACCGGCGGAAAATTAAAAAGTTTAGTTGATCTGCCAATTGTTATTCCGTCCGCGAGTATTCAACGCATTCAGGAAGGACATATTACTGTCGCACATATTGTTTGCGAATTAGTTGAAATGGAATTGTATGGTTAATTTATTTAAGTAGGGCAAGCGGGTTTAAATTTATTTTTATTATTTCTCTCCAAGAAAAACACTTCAATTTTTTTTATCTTTCCAACGCTTAATAAAAGTTAAAGGGTAAAACAATGACAGCTAATTTTGATATGATTCAAAAAAATTATGCGGGCTTTAAGGATAAAGTTGAGAACGCACGACAAGTAGTTGGACGACCATTAACCTACGCTGAAAAAATTCTTTATGCACATCTTTGGGAACCGGCAACACGCGAACTAAAACGCGGAAAGGAGTTTACTGATTTCGGACCGGACCGTGTTGCGATGCAAGATGCAACTGCTCAAATGGCTCTTCTTCAATTTATGCATGCAGGAAGAAAATCTACAGCAGTTCCCGCTACAGCTCACTGCGATCATTTAATCGTAGCACAAACCGGATCTAAAGAAGATCTTGATAGAGCAATTGATGAGAACAAAGAAGTTTATGATTTCATCGAAAGCATTTCCAGAAAATACGGAGTAGGATTTTGGAAACCGGGTGCAGGAATAATTCATCAAGTGATTTTAGAAAATTATGCTTTCCCCGGTGGAATGATGATCGGTTCGGATTCTCATACGCCGAATGCGGGCGGACTCGGAATGATTGCTATTGGCGTTGGAGGTGCTGATGTTGTTGATGTTATGGCAGGAATGCCGTGGGAATTAAAATGGCCGAAAATGATTGGTGTTAAATTAGCGGGAAGACTTTCCGGTTGGACTTCACCTAAAGATGTTATTCTAAAGGTTGCAGGAATTCTTACCGTTAAAGGCGGAACAGGTGCGATCATAGAATATTTTGGTGAAGGTGCCGATTCAATTTCATGCACAGGAAAAGCAACAATCTGCAACATGGGCGCAGAAGTTGGTGCAACAACTTCTCTCTTTGCATACGATGAAAAAATGGCAGCATACTTACGCAAAACAGATCGCAGAGATGTTGCCGGACTTTCAAAATATCTTATCGATGACTTAAAAGCTGATGATGAAGTTTACGAAAATCCGGAAAAGTATTTCGATCAAGTTATTGAAATCAATTTGAATGAATTAGAAATGCATATCAACGGCCCGTTCACTCCCGATCTTGCATGGCCAGTATCAAAAATGAAAGATGCGGTAAAACAAAATAATTATCCCGATAAAATCAGTGTTGCTCTTATCGGAAGTTGTACAAATTCCAGCTATGAGGATATTGACCGCTCAGCAAACATTGCAAGACAGGCTTTAGCAAAAGGATTGAAAGCTAAAGTACAATTCACCATTACACCCGGATCAGAACAAGTGCGTGCAACAATTCAGCGTGATGGACAGCTTCAATCATTAACTGAGTTTGGCGGAATGGTTCTTGCAAACGCTTGCGGACCTTGTATTGGAATGTGGAAAAGATTGGATACAAAAACCGGTGAACGAAATACAATCGTTACATCATTCAATAGAAATTTTGCTAAGAGAAATGATAACAATCCGGAAACTCTTGCGTTTGTTGCTAGTCCCGAATTAGTTACTGCGCTCGCAATTTCCGGAAGTCTTTCATTCAATCCGGCAACAGATTATTTAGTTAACGGAAAAGGCGAGCAAGTAAAACTCGATCCACCGTTTGGTGATGAGCTGCCGGCTCACGGTTTTGAAAAAGATACTGAAGGATTTATCGCTCCATCTGATGATGGATATAAAACAAAAGTTATTATTGATCCGAAGAGTGAACGTCTGCAATTTATGGAACCGTTCACACCATGGGATAAAAAAGATTTCGTAGATCTTCCTTTACTGTTAAAAGTAAAAGGCAAATGTACTACTGATCATATTTCTCCGGCAGGTGCTTGGCTTCGTTTCCGCGGTCATCTTGATAACATTTCAAAAAATATGTTCATTGGTGCAATCAATGCATTTACAAATAAACCTGGTGAAGCTAAAAATTTATTAACCGGAGAATATAAACAAGTGCATGAAGTTGCACGCGATTATAAAGCAAAAGGGTTCGGTTGGATTGTAGTGGGTGACGAAAATTACGGAGAAGGTTCTTCGAGAGAACATGCTGCGATGGAACCAAGATTCCTGGGCGGAAAAGCGATTATAACAAAAAGCTTTGCACGTATTCACGAAACCAACTTGAAGAAACAAGGAATGCTGCCGTTAACATTTGCTAACCCAAGTGATTACGATAAAATCCAAGAAGAAGATAAATTAAGTTTAGTCGGATTAAATGAATTCGCTCCCGAGAAACAAATAAAATTAATTGTTAAACATTCTGATGGCTCTGTTGATGAGATTATGCTGAATCATTCATTCAATGCCGGACAAATCGAATGGTTCAAAGCAGGCGGTGCATTGAATTTGATAGCGGCCAGTCAGAAAAAAACTACTTCAAAGAAAAAAGTTGCAAGTAAAAAGAAGAAACATGTTTCAAAAAAGAAAGCAGTTAAGAAACCAACGACTAAAAAGAAATCTGCTACAAAGAAAAAAGTTGTTAAGAAGAAACTGGTAGCTAAAAAGAAAGTTAAAGTTCATGTTAAGAAAAAAATTAAACGTTTTGCTAAAAAGAAGACCGTTAAAAAAGTTGTACGTAAGAAAAAATAAAGAAGTTATACCTTAAAGGGTCGAGTTACATCGGCCCTTTTTTATTAACATCAATTTCTTCTCCACACAATTTTATCACCTTCTTTAATTCCAATTTTATCGCAGTATCCGGCATTTACTTCTACTACATATTGAGCGGGTTTAACGGAAGGAAGCGATTTATCATCATAAGGTTTAGCGTTTTTAGCGATGTGAACAATCTCCATCTTTGAATTAACATAAATGATATCAAGCGGAAGAACTGTGTTGTGCATCCAAAATGCCTGCGGTTCTTCATTATCAAAAATAAATAACATTCCTTGATTCTCGCCCATCTTATCACGGAACATTAACCCAGTCTCACGCCGTTGGCTATCATCAGCTATTTCAATTTCTAATTGAGCGATTGAATCCCCGTTCGGATTAGTAAATGAAAGATCGCCTTCCTTTACAAATGAGTATGCTATATTTTTACCCACTGCTTTTTCCAAATCGTTATTTTTAGATTCGTTTTTAATAAGTACGTTCGATAAAATGAAATATGCTACAAATGCTATCAACACTACAACAACAGTAACTTGCATCCATAAATTTTTTCTAGATTGTTTTTTCGATGATTGGATTTTATTCTTCGACATTGTATTTGATCTATTATTTTGTGGTTATACTTATCATAGATTATTTATGTTCCCTGCAATAAGAAAACCTGAATAAGATATTATAACTTTAACTCAACTTCTCGATTGGATGATTTAAAAGTAATTTTTAATGATTGATAGCCGGATAAATTTTTTCCAAGCGACAAAATATTTTTGCCCGGAAGAATATTTTCACTTAAAATAATTTTATTCTCTTTTCCATTTTTCCCAAATACTTCAATTTTTTCTTTCTCTTTAGAATAAAGAAGAATATTTGAATTACCGGATTGATCTTTTATTAAAACCGGTTTTGATAAAACATCATTAAGTTGTGAAAGAGCATTTAACTCCTGAAATTTTATTTCAATAACATTGGATGATTCAATGCTTTCATTCCACAATTTACTTACTGATTTTAGCGTGTAGTAATAATTAATCCGACGCGGTCTATCAATTGCAAGTGTAACGGATGTCCTATCTGCCGGAATAATATCAAACAAATAATCCGGAAGAAGTTCTGAATTGGAATTCGGCAAACTATACAAAGCAAAATATCGGACGCTATCGCTTTGAGATTTCATCTTTTGAAAATTCCAACTAAGAGAAAATAAATTTTTATTTGTTTCGCTTCTTTTGAAATTCAGTTCTGTCGGAGAATCGGGATATATACCATCAAGCCATGACATTGCAGCGGGATAAGTTTTATACTGAAAGGAATTGAATTCAACATCCTTGATATTTTGATAACGGAAAAAAGCT
>Ga0082335_1004353_pt1 | contig 21474 bp, 17 predicted proteins | sample Subgrocontami58m_FD_72375 | JGI IMG/M metagenome (GOLD analysis project Ga0082335, IMG submission 72375) | Subsurface groundwater microbial communities from S. Glens Falls, New York, USA - GMW37 contaminated, 5.8 m (SPADES assembly) (version 2) ...
CGTCGTCAACTCACGGAAGGGTTGTTTCATTTCCCGCTAATTTTTACTTTGCTAAACCTCAGCACCTTGTCATTCAGCATGTATCCTTTTTGAAATTCCTCCAAAATCGTGTCTTGTGGTTTATCACTTTCTTCTTTCATCAAAACCTCGTGCTTGTAAGGGTCAAATTTCTCGCCGACCGCTTTGATTGGCTTCAATCCTTCTGCTTCAAGTATTGAATGAAATTGCGCATAAATAATTTTTATTCCCTCGACAAACTTTTCCTTGTCGTTTGTATTCGCTAAAAAATCCGTCGAATGCGAGTGAGCTCGTGCGAACTCGCTCACAACTGCCTGATTTTTGGCGTCCCGAAAATCTTCGATTTTCGAGGACTTCAATGCAATTTCAAAGCTGTCAAGCACAGCAAGCATTTGCGCAACAACATCTGCATGAGCGTATTTGACAAATTCTGTTTTTTCCTTCTCAACCCTTTTTTTGTAATTTTCAAACTCTGCCTGCAATCTTTTTAATGTATCAGTTAATTCATCAATTGATTTTTTTAACTCTTCTTTTTCGTCAGATTTTTTTGGTTCTTCAGGCTTTTTTATTTCAGGTTTTTTCTCTTCTTTTTTTTGTTCCATTTTTTTAATTTATGTAATTTGTATTCTTTCTATCAATTCCAGTAACAAAGTCTATGTTTATGTCTTTTGGCGGTTGAAAGCCAGTATTTGGGTAAGTCAAGCTTGGCATAAATTTTGCTATGTTTGTTGCTAACTGGGTTACGATATGCTTTTCGCCAAAGTAATGCTGGCTCATCTCATAAACAAGCTGCCTTGTCTGTGCTTCATCAAAAGAGCCGATTGAATGAATGTATTCATGCAACATGATATGAAATAAATAATGATTATATATGGGAGGATTTGTTTGCAGTATTCTCGCCAATGGCTTTTTATTGATTATTATCATATTTGCATCCATGGAATAAAATGCTCCGATAAATCCATGGCTGTGCGTGCCTAAGTCTGTTATCCCAACCATAAGCCCGGCTTGCTCTGCACCAAGGTACTCCCTAATCATCTCTTTTACTACTTCAAATATGTCAGCAATTGTTCTTGCGCTTTTTATGCCTTTTTCGTAATCCATTTGTCAAAATTTAATGACTATTCCAAATAGCATATTGGTTGACTTAAAGTCAACGAAAGATAGGTAACATCAACTAGTATATAAACTTTTCGGCAAAACTTTATATATAAGCACTTTATAAAGGGTTATATGGTATACATAAGGCAGAGAATAACCATAGTAAACATTAGGAAGCCAAGCGAACATAATGTCAACCAGGAATTGCAGTGGTTTGGCTCTTCTTTGGGTTTGTTCAACCTTCGCGACAAGGACAAGAGCACCTTCAGAGTGTTCATAGAGCTGTTGAAATCTGCAAAAGCAAAGCAAACCCTGACAAGCGATGAGCTGGGCGCAAGGCTCGGGTTGTCCAGAGGCACTATCATACACCATATTAACAAGCTCATAGAATTCGGCTTGGTCATACATGAAGGCAATACCTATATATTAAGAGTTGACAACCTAAAAAGCCTGATAGTTGAGCTCGAAAAGGACTTGAAAAGAGCCTGCGATGACTTGAAAGAAGTGGCTAAAGAGATTGATGAGAGGCTGGGGATGTAATCAAACTTTTAATCCTTTCTTGTATGGTTTATCATACTTAGGGTCATCATAAGCCATTCTGAATACTTTTACAAGTTTAGGGGCTATCCTTTGCTTATGAGCAATTGCATACTTCACAATTTCAGGAGTTGTGTTAAATAGCTCTGCTATGTCGCTGTATTTTTTAAAGCCAGCTCCTTGTGCTCCATAAATTTTGCTTGCCAATCTATAAGATAATACACCACCCCTAAATCCTATCTGAACTATATACTTTTTAGCCCTAGTTTTTATACCAGTCTTTTGCGTTGTCGGAGGAGAAATGTCTAAGAAATAGCTAATATCATTATAATTCATTCCCATATTAATCATCTTGGGGATAAAACTTCTCTGCTTGGAATAGAATTGCTTTGATTGTCTCGGTAAATTCCCATATAATGGTTCCACCCCTACTGCACTGAAGATTTTTCCAACATGTGACGTATACAACCCCAGACTTTTACCTAACTCTTCTAATGATATTTTTCTGTTTGCATTTCTAGCTTTCTCATATCGCTGAAATAACTTAATCAATATTTTTGGTTCATAACTTATACCTTTAATAAACCTATGGCTCATAAAATACTCAATTGCTTTTTGATATGCCCAACTTTCTTTTTTTGTACGTTCAGTTATCCACGCTTTCAAAATATAAACTCTTCTTTCATTTAGATGCTTCTTTTGTTCTAATTCAATTTTTTTGGCAAGTGTGACTTCTTCCTGTCTTTTGATACGGTACACGTACTGCCCACTATCCAAAATATATTGTCTTGCAACTTCTCTTGCGCTTTTTGCTGGATAGCCTCCTGCAATACCAATCTCTTCAAGTGTACTTTCCCTATCAATTACGACATCCATTTTGGGCTTGTATCTGTAAGGTATCAAATCAGAAGGTAATTGTATGGAATTGTCGTCACAGAATATCCTTAAGCCAGATGGTTTTAATCGAGTTCTTTTGCAGATTTCCTCAAGAGATTTTACTCCTTCCTCCAATGCTGTTTGTATAGCTTTGAGTTTCTCGTCTTTACTAAGCCTTTTTCTTGTGTAAATCGTATAAGGAGTAGGATGTCCCTTACCCTCATGCGGTAAGCTGATACTACCCTTACACCCATAATTCACTACTGTTGCCTCAGCTAACCCTATTTTCTTTGCAATAATAGAAGCATAAGGAATGCCTCCTTCTTTTTCAATAACCTCTTTTGCTTCAATAATTTGTTGAAATCTTTCTTCTATTCTTCTTCGCTTTTCAGTTGGATGCCATTTGCGTGGTTTCTTAGGTAAACATATATTATCACACCGGCAATAATATTTAACCTTATAAATCGACACTCCAAGTTTATCTGCGATAGCTTCTGCATACGGTATTTTGTCATTGCCTGACATTTCCTCTCTAGCGCTTATTATATCATTTAAGATTTGTTTTCTTTTTGAACGCGCTGTTTTTGCTTCAGGCAAAATTATTCCACCCATCATGGCATATGACTTTATTGAATTTGGTTTTAGTGGAACTTTTTCTGCTATCGCTTCAACAGAATCCGCCCCATCATCTATAGCTTTTCTAATCTGATTAAATCTTGTCTCTAATGTTAATCGTTTATGGTACTCAGGAATTTTAATTTTATAATAAAAAGCGGCTGAATAAACTGTAATTGGGGATAATCCAACTTCATTAGCAATTTCATTTAAATTAACTTTACCTTTTTCTATTGATTTTTTAATTTCTTTCTTTACCATTTCTTCACAGTTTAATATTTCAGAACGTAGAAGGTCTAAGGCTTCAGATATCTTCTGGTCATCATGCCCGAGCAAGCGCCTCTCCAAAATTTTTGTTATTCTTTCTTCTAGGAATGACATAACAGTTTCCCCAGCCTCTAAAATTTGATAAGCATATATAAAAGTTACTATTTTAAAGTAACAATGGGACACAAATTCTGAAGTTTCAGAGATATTTATTAAACGATTTCCCTTTCCCATTCCCAAATAGTAAATTATATATACCAGTAACCCGAGTTTTCAAGCTATGAAAAAAAGTGCTTTATTATTCTTAATGTTTGCTTTAATTGTTCCGCTTGTTTTTGCAGACATAACAATAAAAAGTGAGCAAAATGTTTATAACATTGGCAACAAAATAAGGGCTTCTGCTTCAATATTGCAATTCAATAATTTTGAAGGATTGTTCAAATTAACTCTTTCATGCGAAAACTACAACCTTCAGTACTTCTTAACCCCAATAAGCCTAGAAGCAAACTTCAGGAGCGCTGTAAATGTCCCTGAAGTGGTTGCAACATCCCCGATGCTAGGCAATTGCATTATCGCAGGCGATTTGCTCACAAACGACAATATTGTTATAGAAGAAAAAAACTCCAACAATTTTGCTGTCACAAACCAGTTAACTGTTCTTCCTGTTAATAGCAGGATAATCTCATTGCCGGGCGATATTATACAAGTTACAGGCGTTGTAAACGGGGCTTTCGGAAGCAATGTTTTAAAAGCTTCAACAAAGATTGTTTTGGACAACAATTCTTATGTCATTGACGCAATTGACGGAAAGTTCAACCTTACTTTACAAATACCAAAAAACGTCAAATCAGGAAAGCACGCAATAGAAATAAGCGCTTCAGATTCAAAAAACAACATTGGCAGCGCTGAAGTTGAGCTTGATGTGACAGCAGTGCCTGCTTATGTAAAGCTGGATTTAAGCAGCAGTCAAATATTGCCAGGCTCAAAAATTGGGATTACATCCTCTTTATATGACCAAGCTGATGACTTGGTAAATGTGTCCATTGATTTGGAATTGACAGCTCCAAATAAAGACAAAGTATTCAGAAAAATTGCGCAAAGCAATGAAAAATTTGATTACGAGTTCAGCCAGTACGCAGAGCCTGGAATCTATGTTTTGGTAAGCGCTTACAGGAATTTATTGGCGCAATCCTCAATAAACATAACAACCGTCAGGGAAGTCAAGATAAAATATGAAAACGAGACTGTCCTTATTGAGAATGTCGGCAATATACCTTTTGAAGATGAGCTAACGTTCTTTCTCGAAAGCAAGCTGAAAAAATATCCCATAACAAAGAAAATCAATATTGAACCTGGGAAATTGCTTAGCATTGATTTGTCAAAAGAAGTGCCATTGGGAATTTACGATATTAAAATCCCGATAAAAGAAGGGATTGAACCAGTGAAGGAAAAGTTAGACGAAATAGTCAAAAATGTATCAGAGTCAATACAAGAAAGTTTGAGCAATTTGCTGCCAGAAAAGGAAAATGTGCTGGCTTCTGATGTAACAATCCATGACAACAGGCCAGGGTACAAAAAGATTGCCGGTAGCTTGTCTTCAGTAAGAGGTACTTTAGTTGGCGCAGATGGATTGCTTGCAAAAAATCCTTTGACAGCTCCAATAGTCTTAGTTGTTATACTGCTGTTGATAGTATTCCATTACGGCAGAAAGCCTATAATGAGGTTGATTAAGCGCAAGAAAGACGACGAAAACAATGGCAATGAGAATTAAGCATTTCTTTTTTTTCTCTCTTCGTCCATAAAGCTTGTTTCTCCAAGAGTTTCATCAAGCAAATCCTGCGCTGTCTTCAGCAAGCCGACTTTGCCCTCTGTAGAGCAATATGGGCATCTGGCTGGCATTTTTTCATTTCTGAACTTAAATCCACAATTACGGCACTCTAAATCAATCATAACACTACCTTATAGTAAGAAGTATATAAATATTTTTATTTTAAAGTAGAAAAATTGATTGATTTGACTACATTATCTTAAAATATTCAAATCCGTCCCTTCGGGACAATATCTTGTGCTCGGCGTAACTTGTCTGCCACTAAGTTACGCCTCGCCTATTATATTCAATAAATTTAGGCGTAATTTCCTGAGCTGGGTTCCCATTCCACCTTTTTAGATGCTGGGAAGCGATGTTATTTTTGAATTATTTTATTATTAAATTTTTTAATCAAACTTTAACAATCAAAAAACAAAAGGTTTAAAAAGAAAGCATATTTTTCATAAAATATGATAGCGCAAAATATAAGGAATATTGCAATCATTTCTATTATAGCTATTATCATCATCATTATTTAATAAGGGGCCCAAAAACTTCCAAATGTTCTAGATGGGTCCAAGAAATAGGTTAAACAAAGTTCTAGAATGTTTGGTGAACAATTAATGTCAAATGGAGGAATGAAAAATGGAAGAAATAATGGATTACTATTCAAGATACAAAAGAACTTTTGACATGCTGGATTATGTTAAAGGCGTGGATGGAGAACCACAGCTTGCTTACATAAATCCTGAAGAAATAAATGGACTTACTAAAATTTTAGGGAATAAGAACATTCCAATTTTGTGGTATGAGCGGAAATCTGATAAACAAGGGGGACAGACTTTTATAGCATTGTTGCCAGTGTCAACATTGGATGTAAGAGTTAGCGGAAATGGCAGCAATGTAGAAGAAGCTATAAAACAATTGATTCCAAACTTAAAAAAACATCCAGAATTGGTAGCGGCTCATATGGGGTTTTTTAATAATCCAGAGAACTACTTGGAATTCGTGCAAGGAAAGCAAGCCAAAACAAAATAACTTAATTCCCCCTTCTATCATGCGCCCGTAAGCTAGGTCTTATTTTCTCATAGCCTTTGCCTTTGCCCATTAACCCTCTTCCTCTTCTTCCGGCACTTGTCAAGCCTCTATAAACTCTGCCTGTGTGCTGTGGCTCAGCAATCCAATTTATTCTTTCATCTGCAAGAATCTGAGGATGCGACTTGTCAACAAGAATAATTTCATACCAATAATGCAAGCCGTCTTGCCCAACATAATAGCTGTTGAGAACTTCGCAATTAGGATATTTATCTGCTGCTCTTTGCTCTGCAACTGCTTGATAATTCATTGTCAAGTCTTTTCTTCTTGACATTGCCTTTGACCTTCTAGGATGCCTTATCTTTGGCCTTTGCCTTCCTCCTCTATTTACCCTCTGCCTTACTATGATAAATCCAGGCTTTGCTTTATACCCTAAAGAACGAGCTCTGTCAAGCCTTGTTGGCCTTTCAACCCTTATAGTTGTTGGCTCCTGGCGCCATTTTATGAGGCGCTGCTGCCAGAGCTGCCCAAGCCCTTCTTTCGGCTTGTTCCAAGCCTCCCTGATATATTGGTACATTCCCATTTTAAGCTTCCATAATTAATTTTAAACACTAAGATTCTGGTAAGCAACTACCAACATTTCTTAGCTGAAATCTGGAATTTTATTTGATTTATAAAAGTATTGGAAACTTGATGGAAATTGAGATAATTTTAAATACTTCCCTTTAAAAAGAGTGTTAAAAAGAGGATTTTAATGCCTTTAAAACAAAACGACTCTTGGAAGGACTATTTTAACAGATTAAATAAAACTCTGAATAACTTCGAGCAGAGGTTAGAAAGAGTTGAAAAGCAGGTTGCCTCTCTATCAAGAAAACCAACTGCTGTTTCAGCTCCTGAAGAAACTGAAATCGCTTATGAAAGCCCCCCTAGGAGAAGGCTTGGCTGGGGTTTAGTTTGGCTATTTGTTTTCTTATTTTTTGGGCGATATCTTCTTGATGATATATTCGATTTTCTGCCAATTCCGTACTTTATTTTATCGCCTTTGACATGGATTTCATTGATAGTGGGAATAGTTATTATACTAACAAATCCTAAAAAAGGCACAATAGCTGAAAAGAAATCCAAAGCTGAAAGTGATTTGGAAGAAGAGACCACTGAAAAGGAAGCCACTGCAATAAAAAAAGCAACTGTTAAAACTACAGCCGAAAAGAAAATTTTAGCAAGAGAAAAAGGCGGTTTAGAAGCGAGCATAGGCAAGAAATGGCTTCCAAAAATCGGAATTATATCAATAGTTTTGGGTGTGGCTTTTTTTGTAATATACGCAATACAAAACAAATGGATTGGACCAACTGGGCAAGTAGCGCTAGGCGTGCTGGCAGGCATTGTCATAATCATTATCGGCGAGATTTTCTACAGAAAAGAATACCATAACTATGGGCTTACTTTAGTTGGAGGGGGATTTGCAATAATCTATTTTGCTATGTTTGCCGCTTACAGGTTTTATGGAAAGGTGATTAATATTTCCTTGACGGTTGATGTGTTATCATTGAGCATAATCATAATTGCAGCTGTATATTTTGCCATACGATACGATTCAAAAATAATTGCTGCCGAGGCTTTCTTTTTAGGGTATATTGTTCCTTTGCTTACAAGCTCTGTCAACACTTTTTTCCTTATCTACGCAATTGCTCTTACAGCAGGGCTGACTGCTCTCACATATTTCAAGAATTGGAAGCTTCTCGGCGCAGGCGGCATAGCGGCAATGTATATCACGCATATATTCTGGCTTGATTTCTATACAGGCGCAAATAAAAATATTCTGCATATTGTTTTCTTGTTTATTTATTTTGCAATGTTTGCAATAATGGCTTTAAATCTGAAAGAGGACAAAAAAGAGCAGATAGGCCAATTCCTGAATTCAAAAACACAGGTTGGCATTATTTTTGCCATAACTTATCTATTTTTGTTTGCATTGGATTTTAATAATTTCTATATTGTCATGAGTCCCTTGTTATTGCTTGCGCTTTTATTGATGTTCTTTGTTTTGAATTACAGATGGGATTACTTTACAATTGGCGGGATAATCCTCACATACATTGTTGAGTGGCGATGGCTTGACGCAAATTTAAAAGAAGCCACACTTACAATAAATTTTGTTGCCCTTTCAGTTTACTTTTTGCTTTTCAACATATTGTTGTTTATTCTTTATCAAGAGAAAAATAAGATCAGCAATGTTGTTGGGATATTGTTAAATTCTGCATTGTATTATGGCTCTGTAATGTTTTTCTATAAGCCATTCAACAGAGGATATGATGGAATATTTACAGCTTCATTGGCTATATTTTACTTCGTTTTGACATATTTAGCATATCAAAAGAAAGTAAGCCATTACTTCAATACTTACATAGTGCTTTGTTTTGGTTATTTGGCGCTTGCTGTTCCATTGCAGTTTAATCGTGAATGGATAACAATTTCATGGGCTGTTTTGACATTAGTGCTTGTGTTGCTGAGCTTCAGGCTGAAAGAAAATGTCATAAGAATAGCAAGCTCAGCTGCTGGTTTAATAACTTTAGCAAGGGTTTTATTTTATGATACTTGGCAGCTTAAGGCAATTGACTTGAATAACTTCATCAACAGCACAAGGTTGTTTGCTTTTGCTGCAGCAATACTTATTTTCTATATCATTGCTTATCTTTATTATAAAAACAAAGATGAATTTGACGATTACGAAAGCTACATTGTTTATATCAATGCAGCCTATGCAATAGCAGCTACTATACTAACTACGGTTATCATATGGGTTGAGATTTGGGATACGAAGCTTGTTCTCAATGCAAAGAAATTATGGACTTCTCTAGCATTTATATCGCAGGCAATAATAATTCTTGGATTTGGCTTCTCTGCGAAAATTAAGCTTTTCAGGATTATGGGGCTTGTACTATTCGGGCTTGCTATACTCAAGGTTTTCTTATATGATTTAAGCAATCTTGAAATGGGCTACAGGATAATATCATTAATTGTACTCGGCATCATAGCTTTGTTGGGAGCATTCTTATACAACAAATACAAAGAATATATCTAAAATGAATTATAAAAATTTATTAAAACCTTTAATTATATTCGCATTTGTTTTAATATCAAGTGTGATAATAGTTTCAGCATTAGAACTTAGCCAATACCCATATTTTAAAAAAATAATCATTCCGCAATCAGTTAACGAGCCTGTCATAGTAAAGCTTGATTCTGAAGTGCTTAATCACATGAAGTCAGACGGCTCTGATTTAAGAGCAACAGAAAATGCTCAAGAGATGCCATTGAAAACTATTGTCACTCCTGTTGAAGAGCTTGCACACAAAAGTAAAGTTACAGGAGCTTCTTCAACTAGAGCAGCATTTAGAGGAGTAAGTTTTGATGCAAGCAATCTAATTGATGGTGATTACAGCAATAACGATAATGCTTACTTTCAAATAGATTCGGTGAGTGACCCAAATTATGCATGGTTTGTAATTGAATTGCCAGATTCTGCTCTAACTGACAAAGCAAAAATATGGAGTTTAAACAATGATTACACATGGACTGAAATACAAATAGAAGGAAGCAATGACAATCAAAATTGGAAGATTATCAAAAGCAAGACAAAATACTATATTTCAGATACAAGGACAATAACTTACCCCCCAGTAGAATATAAATATCTTAAGTTTTCTTTTTGGCACACCCAAAGCCTTGTTGTAAATGAGATTGAAATTTACGGAGCTTATTCAGCCCAAATAATATTTTTCGCAAAATCAGGCAATGAATACAGGCTTTATTATGGAAATAAATTGGCTGCTTCTCCTGCGTATGATGTTCCCCTGCTTTTCACTAAGAAAACAACGCCTTTTGCTTCCCTAGGCCCGCAAGAGCAGAACAGCAACTATAATTTTGACAGCGATGGAGATGGAAAGTTATCTGACAATTGCCCAACTGTCAGCAATTCTGACCAAAGAGACAGCGATAATGATGGCATTGGCGATGCGTGCGACAATTGCCCGAATCAAGCAAATTCTGACCAAAGAGACAATGATAATGATACGGTTGGCAATGCCTGCGATAACTGTGCCAATAATTTTAATCCTGACCAGTACGATGACAACTTAAATGGAGTAGGTTATGTTTGCGATGACAACGACAAAGACAGAATAATCAACTCCATTGACAATTGTGTTGCAACTTACAATCCTGAGCAAAGTGATAAAGATAGAAATGGTGTTGGGGATGCTTGTGAAGATATAGATAATGACTTAATTTCATTTGCAAAGGATAATTGCATAAATAAATACAATCCAGACCAAAAAGACAGCGATAAAGATAGAATAGGCGACGCATGTGATAACTGCATTCAAGGGCACAACCCAGACCAATTTGACAAAAACAATAACGGCATTGGGGATGCTTGTGAAGATAATGACAATGACGGCATTGCTAACTATAATGATAACTGCGCAAGCGCTCCTAATAATGAGCAAAAAGATAGCGATGGCGATAAACTTGGGGATGCATGCGACAATTGCCTTCAAATAAAAAATCCTGAGCAAACTGATAATGATAAGAATGGCATTGGAGATGCATGCGATGATGCTGACAAGGATGGAATAATCAATCCAAGAGATAATTGCCCAAATGTGAATAATCCCAAGCAAGAAGACCAAAATAATAATGGGATTGGAGACGCATGTGAAGACTTTGATAATGACGGGGTGATGAATTTTGAGGATAATTGCGTATATAACTATAATAGAAAGGAATATGTTGGCAGTGATTACATACAGCGCGATTCTGACAAAGACGGATTAGGAGATGCTTGTGACGATAAAGATAACAGATTAACAGAAAACAAAGGGCTGATTTGGGCAGTGCTTTTAGCCACGATACTTATTGTCGGATTCCTTGCTTGGAGATTGAGTAAAAAGCCCCTTAAATAAGTATACTCACTCGCATAATGTATTGAGCAATATGTCGCAAATCAAAAAGATTTGCGAGCATCATCGAAAATTGCAAAGCAATTTATCGAGACATGCTCGTTCGTAATACAAAGAAAACCTTATGGTTTTCGAGTGCTCAAAAATTTTCAATTTTTGACAAGCAAAGAACATTATTCATTGCTCAATTATTTGTGTTCTTTGCTATATTACGCAGGTTTCTTAGGAACTGGATAGGACCAATAATTGATTCAACATAGTTAAATTTAAAAAATATGATTGAATACTTTAGATAAAATGATGACTTATAATAAACATAAAGTAAAACTTAGAGGGGCAGCATTTCATTATAAGGGATTAGCTGAGGGTACAATGAATAAAAATAGGGAGAGGAGATTTTTAAAGATTAGAGAGATGGCTGTGATAATCCAAGAGCATACTCAAAATAGGCATGGAGAAATTAAAAGCCTAAGAGTCCCGATATTCTCTAAACAAAGCCTCGTAGAAAAACTTAAAGAGCATAATATAAATAAAGGGCTTTCTAACTCTTCTTTAATGCCCTACATTCATGAATTAGAATCTTATGTTGGGGTAAGGTATGTTCTGGCTGACTCAGATCCAAAACATAGCATGGCACGTATGGGGAAATACTCATAAAATATCCAAATCTTTTTATACAATTATAAATTATTTGACTTAAAATGCCTATCGACAACTCTAATATGCTTAAAGTAATTGAGGATTTCCCACAGCAATGCAAGACGGCTTTAGAGCTGCCAAAAGGAATATCTGTTTCTGGCAAAGTTGACAAGATTTTTGTCTGCGGAATGGGAGGCTCAGCTGTTGGCGGCGATTTACTGAAGATTTACATGCAAAATTCGAAAATTCCTGTTTTTGTTGTTCGTGATTATAAAATGCCAAATTTTGTTGACGAAAACAGCTTGATTTTTGCTGTTTCCTATTCTGGCAACACAGAAGAGACAATTTCCGCTTATCAAGATGCTGTCAAGAAAAAAGTAAAGATTGTTGCTGTCACAACAGGCGGGCAGCTTGGAAGCATGGCAAAAAAAGTAATTAAAATTCCAACTGGGCTTCAGCCAAGAGCTGCTTTGGGCTATACATTCTTTCCTGTTTTAGGAGTTTTGGCAAATTCCGGAATTATAGATGTTAATGGCAAGGAAATTGAGGAAATGCTCGGTATTTTGTCAAAAAAAGATGAGTTCAATGCAGTTGGCGAGAGGATTGCAAAAAAAATTGGACAAAGAACTCCGATAATTTATGCCTCTGAAATGCTCAATGCGGTTGCCTACAGATGGAAAACGCAGTTCAATGAAAACAGCAAAGTTCCTGCATTCCACCATACATTTTCTGAAATGAACCATAATGAAATCGCTGGCTTTCAATCAATGAATAAAAACAATTTTATTGCAATTTTCATAAAAGACAAAGACGACAATGAAAGAATCAAGAAAAGAATGGACATTACAAAAGAAATAATCTCAAGCAGAGTTGATGTTGAGGAGATTTTTACAAGAGGCGAGCATTTGCTTTCAAGAATGTTTTCAGGAATTTATTATGGAGATTTTGCTTCTTACTATCTTGCATTAGCAAACAAGATTGATCCTACACCAGTGACTGTGATAGAGAATTTGAAGAAGAAGCTGAAGTAAATTATAAAATTTTATTACTGATTTTGGACAAAATTATTGATTCTCCACAACAACTTTTATAAAACTTTAAAGATTACCAAGTTTATGCTTATCAAATCCGTTAAACTGCACAACATCAGAAGCTATGAAAATGCAGAGATAAACTTTCCTTCTGGCTCTGTCCTTCTTGCAGGCGACATAGGCTCAGGCAAATCCTCAATATTGCTTGCAATCGAGTTTGCGATTTTCGGCGCAAAGAAAGGCGAGCTGCCAGCTTACACGTTGCTAAGGCACGGCAAAAAGGAAGGCTCTGTTGAATTGAGAATGCAGATTGACGGCAAAGACGTGATAATGAAAAGAGCGCTGAAAAGAAGCAACGACGACATAAAGCAGGAAGCTGGCTACGTTATAGTCAATGATCTTAAGAAAGAAGGCACATCAGAAGAGCTAAGGGCAATTTCGCTTGAGCTGCTTGGCTATCCAAAAGATTTGGTAAAGAAAGGCAAGGATTTGATTTACCGCTATACTGTTTATACCCCTCAAGAAGAGATGAAGCGCATTCTTTATGATGACAAGGATACAAGGCTTGAAATCTTGAGAAAGGTGTTCAACATAGACAAGTACAAAAGGGTTAAGGAGAATTCAAAAATCATAACAACCTCCTTGAGGGAAAAGAAAAAGCATCTTGAGGGATTTATCCTTGATTTGGAGTACAAAAAGAGGGATTTGGAAGGAAAAAATAATGAAATTCTGGACATTGATAAAAAAATAATTGAAATGCTGCCAAAAATTGAAGAAGTAAAAAATATTATCAGCCAAAAAAAGGCTTCTATTGAAAGCATTGAAAATGATATAAAAGAATTAAACATTCTGAAAAAGGAATTAAGCATTTCAGAAGCCAACTTAAGCCACAGAATAGAGCAAAATAACAGGCTGAATGACGAAATTAAGAAGCTTGAGCATCAGATTGAGGATTTAAAAAGACAGGTTGAAGATAAAAAATTAGATGAAATTGAGAATTTTGCAAAAAAAATAAATGAAAAAGAAAGAGAGATAAATGAAGCAGATGGTAATTACAAGAATACTATAAGAAAACTGAAGGAATTAGAGGTAAAAATAGAGCATTGCAATGAAACTATTAAAAAAATCCAAAATTTGGAAATTTGCCCTGTATGCGAGCAGAAGGTTGATGAAAAGCACAAGCACGATATAAATTCAAGAGAAAGCAAAAAATATGAGGAACTGCTGGAGCAGATTGGAAATTACAAGGAAGAAGAGTCAAAACTGGAAAAAATAAGAATTCAGTTAAAAAAAGAGCTTGATTCTTTAACCAAGGAACAGAACTATCTGAACATAATTAAAATAAAATTCGAGAATCTTGCTGAAAAGGCTCATGAGAAAGATGAAAAAGCAATTTTGAAAGAAAAGATAAAAAAAGAAATTGGATTATTGAATGTTAAAAAATCCGAGTTAAATTCAAAAATTAATAACTATTCAGAGGCAGAAGAAAAATATAAGCTTGCCAAAAAAGAGCTTGATGGCTTATTGCCGCAGGAGAGATTTTTGGAGCTGGAAAAAAGAAAGTACGAAACGGAAAAGGAATCTATTAAAAGATTTATAGCCAATCTGGAAAGGGAAATCAGTGAAAAGCAGAAGGCAAAGGAAAAGCTCGCTTACATTGCACAATTAAACAACTGGATTGACGAGCTGCTTGTAAACTTGATGTCAACAATGGAGAAGCATGTTATGGTGAATATTCATTCCCAATTTAATGAATTGTTTAAGAAATGGTTTGATATTTTGCTCGAAGATGAAGCAATTAATGTCCGAGTCGACGAGGAATTCACTCCCATAATCGGGCAGGACGGCTATGAAACTTACATTGAGAACTTGAGCGGGGGAGAAAAAACTTCTGTTGCTTTGTCTTACAGATTAGCTCTTAACAAGGTAATAAATGACATAGTAGCTGATATTAAAACAAAAGACATCATTATGCTCGACGAGCCTACTGACGGCTTCAGCTCAGAGCAGCTTGATAAAGTCAGAGATGTTCTTGAGCAGTTAAATATGAAGCAGGTAATTATTGTCAGCCATGAAAGCAAGATAGAAAGCTTTGTGGAGAATGTCATAAGGGTTCAGAAACATGAAAGTGTGAGTGTGGTGGTTTGAATTAATTGCCAGTGTCACCATATTGGTTGTAATTGATTATTTAAATAATTTTCAAAGCAAAGAATTCCAAAACCGAAAGCTTTAAAAAGGGGATAGTATCGTAATAGAGTATACAATTTGGGGGTAAAATATGGCTTATTCAGGAAATGTCAGAAGCTTAGAAACTGTTAAGAGGGAAGACTTGCTTAGGCAGTGCCCTGACTGCGGCAGCAAGGACATAGAGTATGCCAACGAGGAATTCTACTGCAAGAAATGCGGATTAGTGCTGGATTAAAGTTTTGGATAAATTTTAAATACCTATTCTTTAAACATTGTTATGTGTTTATGATAAATTGTTTTTATCTTCTTATCCCTGTTAACATATAAGCAAAGTAAGGCAGAATATCTTCTTTTATGTGATATGGTTTTCTAACTCGAACTAGCACGGGACTTTCTATAAATTCTGGATTATGGTATTTTTTGACAGTAGTTTCCAAATCTGGTGATTTTAAATCTGGAAGTCTTTCAAAAGCAACTGGATTTGTTGCTCCTTTTTCTACAGAATATCTATATACTACATAATTTCCTCCTGATTTCATTATAAGTATTCCATTACGGAGAATTACCTCTCCCAATATATTATCTTGTGTGATTTGGACTTGAAAGCTTATATTTTGTGATAATTCTTTCATAATTGCTTCAACATGTTGTTGATAAGGTAAAAGAAAACTTTGAATACCCTTACGTTGTACAACAGCATTGTCTGGTAAAATGAAATAAGTAAGGGATGTTAATGGCTCCAATTGACCCGTTTCTCTAGCACGTTCTAGGAATTCTTGCACATCGCTTTCTCTTATTACACCAAAACCGTTTAGAACTTGCCGCTGTGAACCTGGGTCGAAACCAAATTTTTCCCGTACTATTTGACTTCTGCTGATAAGTTCATCTAACAATGGAAAATTCCCAATCTGAATTGCCTCAATCGGATATACAAGTTTACTTGGTTTTTGTTTGTCCATAAAATATGAAATAACTGTTTTAGATTTTTAAATATTTCGTTTTTGTAACCACACTAAAGTCAATAAAAATTATTCACTGGATTTGGACTAAACCGCGTATACTTCTAATTCTTAAAAAGCTTTAAATATAAACTATTAAACTTTAATTTAAAAAAGGGGTGGAAGATGAGATTTTATTTGCTTTTAGTTGTCCTTATTTTGTTAAGTATTGATGCCTACGCGTCATGGCAAACTTATCAGAATGATTTAAGTAACACAGGCTCAGCAAATGGAACCGGCTATTTTCCCTTAAGAACTGCAAATTTTTCAAACGGGCTTCATGGAATGGATTTCCAGCCTTTAGTTGACGATATTAACAATGACGGCTATAATGAGATTATTATATTTTCTAACGATTTCTTGAAGATTTTTGATTACGAAATAAACTTGATAGATGAACAATATGCAGGAAATCTATTAGGGCAGCCAACTATTTTTAACGATGATATTATTTTTAATTCAAGAATCAATGGCAAAAATTACTTTTTTGCGCATCAATACAGCAGTTCTGGCCTGAATCAAAAATTCAATATAACCCTTGGCAATGACGCTGATTTTGGCGGGATAAAATGCTTAAATCTTAATGGAATCAATTCCTGCGTATTCAAGGATAAATTAAACTATGTTCATATTGTAAACATTGATTCAAAAATTGATAATTTCTACAACACATCAATCCATAATGAAACAAAGCAAACAGTTCCAGCAATTGGTGATATTGATAATGATGGCAGCTATGAAGCAATTTTTTGGTTTAATAATGATAGCAGTGGTGGATATGGTTTTTTGGCTTTTGATTTGAATGAAAGGAAAATAGACTGGATTGTTGATAACATATTCACAAGCATTTTTGGAAGCCCCTCAACTTTTGTCTTAAAAGGACAGCCAGTTTTGGTAGATTTAAATAATGACAATAAGCTTGAGATTGCAGCAAGTGTATTTTATGACGACAATCTGCCAAATTTTGATCCTTATAATGATTGGTTTACAGAGCTTTTTGTTTATAGTAATAACGGCACCAAATTATTCTCAAAATGTGAGAAGAATCCATCAGGGAATTGCAATGATGGGTCAAGTTTAAGCAGTAGATGGGAAGGCACAAATCCTTTTGTTTTAAACATAAACAATTCTGGTGCTGATGAAATATGTTTTATAAAAGACAAAAAGCTTAATTTTGGATTTAAAAACATGACAATAAACTGCTATAATTATTCTGGTGGCTTGCTTTTAGATTCAGAATTGTCCCCCTCTGGAAGCGGTGGCACAACAGCTATAGTTGCAGATATGAATAATGATGAAAGCAAGGAAATTGTGACTGAAAATAAGATTTATAATTCAAATGGCTCGCCTATTTTTGCGCTTGAGCTTGGCTCTAATTTTGTTATTCCAGTTGATTTGGATGGAAATGAGCGCCTTGACTTAATATGGACAAAGAAAAACATGGCTAAATCATTTATAGACGATACTGGCGCTATAAAAGTTTCTGATGTTTTAATAAAGCCAGAGCATCCTTCAGTTGATGATCCTCTAAGCTGCTCATGGAAAGTTAATGGCAACGCCAAAACAATTTCTGCGAATGTAAGTTGGCATAAAAACAATGAGTTTTATAGCAACGAAATTATAGAATGCATCAATGCAAGTTTATGCATGACAACTAACAATATTCATTCTTCTGCTTTAAATGAAAATGATTTATGGAAATGCTCTGTTACAGCATTTGACAATAAGAGATCATTGCCAAAGTCTGATACTGTGATTATATTAGATAAGAATAGCCAATGGCAAAGCTTTAACAAAAATCAGCTTTCTTATGGAACTGTTTCAGGCAATGGATATTTTTCAAAATCTGCAATAAACACTATAATCTATAATTCTTCTGGAAGTGATTTTCAGCCAATGGTTGCTGATGTTGACAATAATGGAGAAAATGAAATCGTAGTATTTTCAAATAATTCTTTAATGCTCTTTAATAAAAGCCTTAATATTATTGCGCAAAAGCAAGTGGGAAATTTAAGAGGGCAATTTGACATTGAGAATATGGACAATGATGCTTTTATTGAGATTATAGCTGTTGTTAATGATAGCAATAAAGACAATTTTACAATCTTTGAGTTTAATGGAAGCAGTTTTAAGATTGAAACAAGCTTTGACGTCACTTCACAAAATGGCTATCAAGATATAAGATGCTTGGATTTTGATAAAGACAATGCAAAAGAATGCATTTTTAGAGATTTTAATGGAGTTGTGCACTCCTATCAGATAGATGCTACCAATCAAAATGATGGTGAGTTAAATGTTAATATTAGTGATGTGGCTGATAATGTTTATGGAAGCAAAGTCAATATAGCTCCTTCTTTTGTAGATTTCAATAGGGATGGTGATTTAGACGCTTTGTTCCGGTTTAATGATAACTTTGTTGTCATTGACTCAAATAAGAATATTATTTTGAATGTGGATGTTGGAATTTTAAATTCAATTTTCCAAAATGAACCAACTTTTCTTGGATTAAAGTTTGTAAATTTAGATAAAGCAGCTGATTATGAGATTGCAGTTGCTTATAAGCACGATTACCAAAAAGTTTTCAGCTTTAAAACTGACATAAACTTTACTTTGTTTAATAGCCAAGGCAAGCTAATTTTTTCAAAAATTATTGACTTCTACAATGTAAATCCTTGCTTAAATGATAATGTGCATTGCTTAGGCATTGGCTCTGATTTGTTTGTTTATGACTACAACAAAGACGGCTTTGATGACATTGGCATTTATGTTGAAGGCACTTCTAGTTCGCCATTTGGCGCATTTATCAAGTTTTTTGACAGAAATGGAAATGAAATTGCATCAAACAAAGTTGAATTTGGTGAAGGTAGCAGTATCCCACAATCAGTTACTTTGGCAGATATCGATAATGATAACGAGTTAGAGCTAATATTAAAAAGAAGAATCTACAATCTTGATGGCACCTCTCTTTATAATTTTACAGGTGCTGCAGTAAAAGCTCCAATTGCAGTTGATATTGATAAAAATAAGGCTTTGGATTTATTGTGGTTTAATTCTAAACAATTGATTTTGCTTTTAGACAATAATAGCAGAAAACCAGACTTGTTTATCGAAGAAAAAGATATTTCATTCCAGCCATTAAACAGCACAAGCGTGCTTGTTACAGCAAATGTTCATAATAATGGCGGCTTAAATTTAGATAATGTGAAGGTGAAATTAACCAATACAGAAACTTTGGAAGAGGCTGATGGGATAATAAGCATAAAAGGCAATAGCGATAACAATTTTACTGCAATTTTGCAATTGAAAAAGCACGATAAGGTTATGGCACAGGTTAATTATGACGATTCAATACAGGAAACTGATGATAAAAATAATTTCGCAGGCAGGGAGTTTATGGGGCTGCCTTATGTGTTTGTAAGCGTTGATTTAGCGCCTGCTGTTGTTGAATCGGAGTTTAAAGACTACATTAAAAACAAATTAACATCTGGTTATTACACAGCAAATGAGAATGAAGCAGATATTAAAGTTTACATTGGAAAAAACCATCCGATAAATATTGTCAATAATGTCCGAACAGTAGATGACTTTGGATTTGGTTATGATTACGGGAACATTATTTATAATGATAAGACAGGAAGTTTTCCTTATAATGCTGTGATAGGAGCGTTTAAGGACAATGATGGAAAATTAAAAATAATGATTGCTGGAAATGAAATCGAGGGTGATATTGCTGCGACAAAGGAATTCATTAAAAACCAAGCATTGCTTTTGAATGTTAAGGATAAAGATGCAATATTCATTGATGATGAAAATCCAGATGCAGTAAAGGTTTTTGATTATTTGCATTTAGGCGGCAATAACGGGCATTATGGATTGAACAATGAGCAATTCAAAATAATTGTTAAAAATGCCCTTAATGATGAGATGTTCAATGTTTTTGATAAAAGTGTTGTTTCCAGCAACGGAATAACATTAAGGCTGAGAAATTTAAAGCCAAACATGAGCAGTGATTACTTGGAGTATTTGAACTCTAGTGGAGTGCCTGTTGAACTGCCTGTTGTTTTAGCTCATGGTTTGTTTAGCAATTTAACAACTTGGGAAGTTTTGGGCGCAGAGCTTTCCAACATTGGAAGAGATATTTGGCTGATTGAGATTACTGGTGGACCAAGCCAAGACTGCGACGACTGCATTGACTATACCTTCTACAATTTGACTGATATTTTTGTCCCTGCATTGCTGAATGGGGTTTTGGATTTTACTGGAAAAAATAATTTACAATACGTTGGGTTTAGCAATGGCTGCAGGGCGGCTTTAGACAGCTTGGAAAGAGGGCAATTTGACTCAAACAAGGTTGAGACGTTTGTTGCAGTTGGATGTCCTGGGGCGTTTGAGGGGAATAGTACGTTAGGTAGTGTTATTGCTTCAAGGAATAGGGATATTTCAAAAAATCTGAATTCAAAAAACATAAATCACCCATCTCTCAATCAAATAATAAAGAATGGTTTGTTTAGTCAAGATTTTTTATCTGAAAATAAAGACACAAAAATCTCCTTAAATCTCTATAAATTTTATGAGGATGTAATCATCAATAAAAATGATGCCCAACCGGGGAATATAAATATACTTAATTTCTTGATAATTCAAGGAAGTGCCCTCAATACTGAAGATGGTCTTGTAACGATTAATGATGAAAATGCAATTTATCAAAATGTAAATAATGGTACCAATTCAAAAAAATACTTTGATGTTTTTGCTATTCACAGTGGATTAGATAACAATAACAGAGCTAAAAGTATTATTAAAAAGTCTATAAATAAGCAAGAACTAAGTTTTTATGAAAAAACAATAAATTTAATAAATGAGTCCAACTAATTAACAAAAAATGAATAAATTACATTTAATATGGATTTCAGGGCTAAGTTTAGGAATAATAATGATTGTTATCCCATGGTTAGCTCAAAAAAACTGTACACAAAACATCGGATGTTTATTGTTTACGGTACTACCGCTATACCCTGCCATAGCACTTAAGATAAAAAATTATACATTCTCAATTTTAATCAGTTTCATTTTCTGGTTCCTTATCGGCTCTTTAATCGGATTTTTGGTTTACAAGGTTAAAAAATCCTGAATATGTACTAACTTAAAGAAAAAGTTCGTCAAAATATTTTTAAAGAATAAATAACTACTTTCCAATTATGAAGATACAAAAAATAGAAATAAAAAATCTTAGAAGTTTTGATAGCAATGGAATAACTATTCAAAACTTGGACGACTTAAACCTTTTTGTTGGGAAAAATAATTCCGGCAAATCTAATGTAGGTATTGCTTTAGATACAATATTCCAAGGACTTCTTATTAAAGAGGGTTGGATACAGATAGAGGAAGATTTAAATGAAGTT
>Ga0082335_1004354_pt1 | contig 21469 bp, 19 predicted proteins | sample Subgrocontami58m_FD_72375 | JGI IMG/M metagenome (GOLD analysis project Ga0082335, IMG submission 72375) | Subsurface groundwater microbial communities from S. Glens Falls, New York, USA - GMW37 contaminated, 5.8 m (SPADES assembly) (version 2) ...
GAAGCACCTCGATGTGCATCTGATTGCCGACAACTATGCAACGCATAAACATCCCGAGGTCCAGGCCTGGCTGAAGCGCCATCCCCGGTTCCATATGCACTTCACGCCGACCTCCGCGTCCCGGATCAACATGGTCGAGCGCTTTTTCGGCCTCATCACCGAGGATCGCATCCGCCGCGGGGTTTTCAAAAGCGTTGCTGAACTGGAGGCCGCCATCATGGAATACCTGGACCACCACAACGCAGACCCCAAGCCGTTCGTCTGGACCGCTTCCCCGGGCGATATCCTTGAAAAGGTCGCACGCGGGAGACAAGCGTTAGAGTCGATACACTAGTTGCGCGGTATCGAGGGAGCGCAGGGGCGCGAGACCGATCGGCTGTTGGCCCAACCCCACAGTGTAAAGTGGGACGGTCGAAATTACGCTCCGCACGCATGATCAATCGCGGATATTGTCAATCGCTGCCTGTCCGCCGCGACGGCTGCGCTGTGCGGGCTGACCGAGGCCGCGGTATTGGCCGCTGGTTACCTGCCGGCGATCGGGTTCCTGAACACCGGCAAGCCGCAAAGCTTCGTCTACGACATATTGATAGTCTCTTTTACCAGTTCCAAACCACCGCATTCATGCGGTATAGCGTACAATACAGTGTGCGCGAAGCGCACTCTGACCGGTCGACTTCAGTCGGCCGCTTAATAGAACCTACCGGCTTTATCCGGTAGTGGTTCAGATCGTGAGGTTCGAGACGGTGGTGCCGGAGGCCTTTCGCGTCGCGACGGCCGTGAGGAATAGGACACCGTTGGATAGGAGGGCGGTCGCCGACCCAGACGCGGAAGTACGGCGGCAATGCCATGATGCGTTCCGCCGCACGAACCTGTTGAGCCGGCTGCTCCCCTAATCGAGGAAGTCCTGGCCGCAGGCGGACTGCCGCCGCCCAAGGCCAGCCCGTGGTGTTCCAGAACCCGGAAGGGGTCGGTGATGCAGGTCATCGTAGTTGAAAATGGGCCACCGCGACTACGGGGGTGGCTGGCTGTCTGGCTGCAGGAAATAGGGGCGGGGGTGTATATTGATGATCACACCCAGCGTGTGCGTGAGATGATATGGGGCAGATGTGTGCCTATATCGATGACGGTAAGGCCGCGATCGCTTGGCCGGCACCGAACGAGGTGGGGTTACATTTCGATACGTGCGGCGAGAATCGGCGGGCTCCAGTCGATCTGGATAGCATGCGGCTGGTCGCGCTCGGGCCGGAGGCGGGGCTGCCCAGCGGCCTTGATCCGATACCTGACCCATGTCGACGTGGGCGCTGAGGCCCCGGCGGAACAAACGTTCCAGTCGGTGGGTGCATTGACAGACGAATCCGGATGTGGAAACAATTCCACCCACGATGAGCGTTCCCCGCAGGCGCGGGGATGGACCCGTGGCGTTTCTCGCTCGACTGTATCGACGGCGGTGTTCCCCGCAGGCGCGGGGATGGACCCGTGGCGTTTCTCGCTCGACTGTGTCGACGGCGGTGTCCCCCGCAGGCGCGGGGATGAACCGAGCTGCCGCGACGTGTGAGTTCGTTTGGGCCTGAGGGTGGCGACTGACGGGATTCGTCTGGGTTTCCACCGGGGCATCGATCAAAACGAGAACATCGGGGCCAGTTGAGGACCAACGTTCCTTCCAGAGTGACCAGTACAGCACTCGACCCGGCCTTCGGAACCGGCTGGCCTAAGTCGTGCGGCGGGCGCACGGGACTCTGCGTCGTAGAGCGTGTAGTCGCGGTTGCGGCGTTCCACGAACAACGTCCCCCTGGAACAGCGGAAGTCTTCAATGGACTTAATAATGGCATCGGTCATCACGATCGACGTTAAGCGATGTGCCGGACCGTGTCATGAGCGAACGGGTTGGCGCCACACCACGGTGACCAGACTCTTGTGAATCCCAATCTATCGCGACTCTACGCCTGCGATGGTACCAGATCGCATCGAATCCGTTTTCGCCAGCCCGGCCATACCAGCAATCCTGGTGTCCTGGCTATCCGTGTTCCGTCCCTGCTTCACCACTCCGGTCTGGAGCCAGGTCCTTGTTCTGGTCACCGGTACGATCCTGGCACCCGGCAAGCGCTCCGTCACCCAGGCGCTACGTGTCATGGGACTGGCCGAGCGGACGGGGTTCGGGCGCTACCACGAGGCACTTAACCGGGCGCGGTGGGATGCCCGCGATGTATCACGCCGGTTGCTCTTGCATATACTCGCCGTGCTATGGCCCAACGGCGAGGTCGTGATTGCCATCGACGACACGATCGAGCGGCGGTGGGGGTCGAAAATCAAGGCCAGGGGCATCTATCGCGATCCGGTGCGCACCACGAAGGGCCAGTTCGTCAAGACCAGCGGCCTGCGCTGGTTATCCCTGGCCGTGGTGCTGCCGGCCCCTTTCGCCGGGCGGCGATGGGCGCTGCCGTTTCTGACTGTGCTGGCACCATCGGCCCGCTGGAGCGAGGCGCAGGGCCGGCGGCACAAGACACTGACCGATCGGGGCGCGAAGCGGACCGATGCCACGCAAAGTGGTCAGCCGGCTCAGGCTCGGCAGGCCATCCTGCAAAGCAAACGCTGGCTGGCGGATCGCGCTGTGGTGGTGGTGGTCGCGGACAGCGGTTTCTCTGCCTTGGACTTTATCGCCGCGGTCTGTCGGCACGTCTGTCTGATCACCCGGTTGCGTCTGGACGCCAGCCTGTATGAACTCGCGCCCACACGCCGACCGAAACAGAAAGGCCGGCCCAGGCTGAAAGGCAAAGCGTTACCCAAACTCAGTGCCGTGATAGCCGATCGAAAAACCGCGTGGACCCAGATCACCATGGCCGAATGGTATGGCGGGCACACCCGCATGCTCGACTATGTCTCTGGCACCGCGATCTGGTACTCAAGCGGGATGCATGCACAGAGGTCCTTGGCGCCGACAGGACCGAGACCGAGGACCTCGCCCACGGAATGGCAGGCGGTGTCGCGGTCGAGCATGCGTGCGGTGGCGAGCTTCGAGCCGGGATCGAGCACGCGCGTGATGATCAGGGCCAGGACGAGATCGCGCCGGCGGTCACCGCCGCGCTGCGGCAGAAGCTCGCGCAGGCCGACGCGGACATGGCCCGTGCGCCAGGGCGCGGCGGATTTCGAAGCTGGCGTTGCCGGCGGGGAAGAGGGTGTCGCTGCGGAAGGCGGCGCGGAGCATCTCGATCCGGTCTGGGGGCAGGTGGGAGAGGTTGGCGAGGGTGCGGGTCTTGACCTTGCACGCCTCGCGGTAGCTCTCGCGGAGCAGATGGACCGGGGGAGAGCCCCGGTTGGGAATAGTGGCGATATACACGTTGAGCGCGACGGCCGGGGTCGACGTGTTTGGCGGGGACTTGAACACACCGAGGAACGAAGTGACCGCTGGGCTCAATGTAGCAAGGGGTATCATCCAGCCCTGTGCGTCGTTGTTTGAAGGTTTCGTCCCGATCGAGGTGGCGATGTCGAATGTGGGCGGCAGCGCGGTGATCCGCTTTGACGCCTCGGATTCGGTCACGTTGCTGGTGATTCTCCGGGCGGCCCAGGGGCCGGGGGCCAAGCGCGCGCCCGCGCAGGGTTGATGGCCGGTGGAGGGCATGTTAAGGCTGGACCTCACCCAAGTAAGGAGGCGGGACTTGGCAAGCTATTCAACCCTTGAGCAATGCCGGATCGGTGGTGGATCGGCGCTCGTGCCGGTGTTGGATTTAGGAGAGCAAGCGCTGACCGGAGTGTTTCCAAAGAGTCCCAACACGCCGATTACCCGGGGGCCGCTCAGGCTTGTCTGGTGCCCTGATTCGGGTTTGCTGCAGCTCGGTCACTCCTATGATCTCTCCGAGATGTATGGTGAAAACTATGGCTATCGCTCGGGTCTCAATCAAAGCATGGTCCGGCATCTCACGCACAAAATTCGTGAGCTTGAGCGGTTTTCGGAGCTCGCGCCCGGCGACACCGTACTGGATATCGGTTCGAACGACGCGACATCGTTGAAGGCCTATTCCGTTCCCGGTCTGAAGCGGATCGGTATCGATCCGACCGGCGGGAAATTCCGTGAGTTCTACCCAGACGACATCACGCTGATCCCGGATTTTTTCAGCGCGGCGAAATACCGTTCGGTGGCGCCGCACTCGGCGAAGATCATCACATCCATAGCAATGTTCTACGATCTGGAAGACCCGATCGGGTTTGCCCGGCAGGTGGAGGAAGTCCTCGCCCCGAATGGCGTGTGGCACCTGGAGCAGAGTTACATGCCCTCGATGCTACATACGGTGTCTTACGATACCGTATGTCACGAACATCTTGAGTACTATTCGCTCGGCACCTTGAAGCGGATACTCGACGCCGCTGGAATGCGCGTCGTGGACGTCAGGATGAACAGCACCAACGGTGGCAGCTTCGCGGTGACGGCGGCGCGGCGTGACGATCCGCGCCATGGCTCGGATCGCGTGATCGATTGGCTGCTTGAGAAAGAGGACCGGATGTCCCTCTCGACACCGAAGCCCTATCGCGACTTCGAAGACCGCGTCTATCGCCACCGGGAGGATCTGGTTCGGCTTTTAAAAGCGCTGGCGGCTAACGGCAAGAAGGTCTTTGGTTATGGTGCGTCGACCAAAGGGAACGTGGTCTTGCAATTCTGCGGTGTGACAACGGCGGAACTGCCATTGATCGCAGAGGTGAACACCGACAAGTTTGGCGCGTTCACGCCGGGCACGAATATCCCGATCGTCCCTGAGGCTGAGGCGCGTGCCATGCGGCCGGACTACTTCCTCGTGCTCCCATGGCACTTCAAGGAAGGCATCATCCAGAGGGAAGCGGAATTCCTGGCGAATGGCGGGAGAATGATCTTCCCGTTCCCGGAAATCGAGATTATTTGATATCTTGCCCGCCATGATGGGAGACCGCGCTTGACCGTTGACAAACTCAAACAGCCTGACGTCATGACAATGACGGCTGATACTGGTTCGTCTCTCGATCTGACGAGCCTTTCAGCGTCTCCGAGGGTCAGGCCGAATGGCGGCATGTTGCCGCCGATGGTCAGTCACGCGCAAAACTTCGAAGACGTCATGCTCCGGCGCGCGCTGCAGGATATCGAGATTGGTTCTTACATTGACATAGGCGCGGCCGATCCGTATTCCGATTCGGTGACGCTCTGGTTTTACGAGAACGGTTGGCGAGGCATCAATGTCGAGCCGGATCCGCATTATTTTTCCAGGTTGGCCGAAGCACGTTCCGAGGACATTAATCTACAATGTGTCGTGGGGGCGTCCAGCGAAAATGTGATATTTTGCGTCACCGCGGTCGGCGGCTTGTCGACCGGTAGCATGCGGAGATTGGACGCAATCTTCAACGATGAGCATTTGGTCGCCAACCCGATCGTGGTACCGGCCATCACCCTTGATCAGTTGTTGAACCTACGTTTGGGCAAAGAAGTCGATTTTCTGAAGATTGACGTTGAAGGGATGGAAGTCGATATACTTTGCTCCACGCCATTTAGGAATCAACGGCCCAGAATAATCGTGGTGGAGGCCACCGAGGCCAATTGCCAAATTCCGTCTCATGGATCGTGGGAAGCATCGCTTCTGGGAAAAGGATATATTTTCGCCTGGTTTGACGGATTGAACCGGTTCTATGTCCGCGAGGAGGATAAATGGCGGCTATCCTTGTTTAATGTCCCGCCATGTTACTTTGATAATTTTTTTAGCTCAACAATCAACGCCAGGGTCGGTGAGGTAACGGTTCAGACTGAGCAGGTCCGGCTGGCCGCGAGCGAAGCCGAACGCCAGAATGAGAGTCTCAGGGAGTTTATGGAGAAATCACGCTGCGAAGCGGCAGAACGTTACGAAATAGAACTTATGGCGGAACGAGCCAAAGCGGCGGAAGCGGCACTTCGACAGCACGCTGCCGAGGCCGCGACGGCGGAAACGGTAGAACGTTACGAAATAGCACTATCGGCGGAACGAGCCAAAGCGGCGGAAGCGGCACTTCGACAGCACGCTGCCGAGGCCGCGACGGCGGAAGCGGCCGAACGTTACGAGGAGGCACTGTCGGCAGAACGAGCCAAAGCGGAGGAAACGGCGCGTCAGCGGCATGCCACCGAACTCGCGACAGCGGAAACGGCGGAACGTTACGAGGCGGCGCTGTCGGCGGAACGAGCCAATGCGGAGGAGGCGGCGCGGCAGCGGCAGGCCGCCGAAGTCGCGACGGCGGAAACAGCGGAACGTTACGAGGCGGTGCTAGCGGCGGAACGAGCCAATGCGGAAGAAGCGGCGCGTCAGCGGCACGCCACCGAGGTCGCGGCGGCGGAAACGGCGGAACGTAACGAGTCGGCGTTGTCGGCGGAACGAGCCAAAGCAGAGGAAGCGGCGCGTCAGCGGCACGCCGCCGAGGCCGCGATGGCCGACACGGCGGAGCGTTATGAGGCGGCTCTGTCCGCGGCGGCGGCCAGAACAGTGGCCGCAGAAACCAGGGCGGCGGAGGCTGAAGGGCGCCGTCTGGCAGATGAAGCTCTGGCGGCTGAACAGACGACAGTTCTTGAGGTCGAGTTGCGTCGTGCCAGGCAAGACGCGGCCCAGGCATTTCGTCGTGAACATGGCGCGGAAATGGAAGCGGCGCGTCACCGGCACGCCGCCGGGGTCAGGACGGCGGAAACGGCGGAGCGTTACGAGGCGGCACTGTTGGTAGAACGGACCAAATCCGAGGAAGCAACGCGTCAGCGGCACGCCGCCGAGGTCGCGATGGCTGACACGGTGGAGCGTTATGAGGCAGCTCTGTCGGCGGCGGCGGCCAGAACAGTGGCGGCGGAAACCAGGGCGGCGGAGGCTGAAGGGTGCCGTCGGACAGATGAAGCCCTGGCGGCTGAACAGATGGCAGTTCTTGAGGTCGAGTTGCGTCGTGCCAGGCAAGACGCGGCCCAGGCATTTCACCGTGAACATAGCGCGGAAATGGAGGCGGCGGAATTGTTGCGACTTCGACGCGCCGCCAGAGCCGAGATGGAGGCGGCGGTAGGCGGGCGAGAGGTGGCCGGCCCCGTACAGGCCGATAAAATTGTCGTTGTGAAGAATGGCGGAACCGTAGGCCGTTTCGACATTTTCGCACGTTGGCAACTGTCTCGTTTGCAGCGCATGAGCGGTCTGGCGGCCCAGGAACAAAACTGGGCTGACGCTGAACTTGGTTATGCGATGATGATCAGGATTCGCGGATATTGTCTTCCGATTTGGGTGCAATATGGGCACGCTCTTAAAGAGCAAGGTAAGCTGAATGGCGCCGAGCTTGCGTACAGAGAAGCATTGGCCATCGACGCCTCGGATTCAGACGCCCACCTCCAACTGGGCCACGCGCTGAAGCTTCTGGGAGCCAGAGATGCGGCGGCCGAAGCTTACTTTGAGGCGTTCCGTCTTCAGCCGAGTTACGCCTCTGTCCGAATTGAACTCAAAGGGGCAGGTATTTCAAGGTCGCGGCTGATGGAAATTCTCTTGCGGCCAGCCGCTAGTGTAACACAGGCCGCGACCCGGCGAAGGTTGAATTGTGTCGAAGGGAGTGTCAAACTATTGTCATGGTGGTTGGCTCGTCAGGCCGCGCGGCGGCGGGATTGGCCCTCGGCGGTCGCGCGATATCGCCGGCTTACGGCCAGGTTCCCCGATGTCCTCGCGCTTTGGGAACAGCTGGCCAATGCTCTCACGGAGCAAGGGCAGCTCCAGGAAGCCGAGGACGCTTGGTTCGAAGTGCTGAAACGCGAGCCCAACAACGCGAACCTATTCCTCCAACTAGGTGAGCTGTGGGAACTTCAGGGAGATAAAGATGCCGCTTTCGACGCCTACGTTCGCGCTTTCCGGCTTCACCCGGCTCTGTTTGATGGCAGGGAACAATTACGAACCCGTATCATGGACCAATGTGAATAAGCAAAGCAGATTCGTGTATGAGTGGTAAAATGACCCCCAGGTTGCTTGTGTACTATTGGATCCACCACACCGGGATCAATGATACCAATACGGGCGTGCAACGCGTCGTGAGAATGCTCGCGGCTGGTCTGCACGCGAACGTTGATGCCGAAATCGTGCCCGTCCGCTGGTGCGGCATGCGACAGGCGATCGTGCGCGCCGAGAGCGACTGGGTCCACGGACTGGCTAAGTTCGATGGCCCGCTTCTTGCGGAACCCGCCGAGGCGGGCGAGGCGCTTCATCTTACCGCCGCCGATACCGGGCGGCTTCGTGGGGCGTGGCTCTTGATCCCTGAAGTGACGCACCTCCCGAACCCACCGCATGCGCCCAACGCGCCTCTCGCACTCGCTCTGGACTATGCCCGGTATTATCAATTGCGCAGCGCTTTAATATTTCATGATATTATACCGTTGCGCGTCCCGGGCTATGAGTCGATGGTTCCGGAACATCTGCGCTATGCCCAGGCTTTGGTTGGCGCGGACCTAATTCTTCCGGTATCCAGAACGTCAGGTGACGATCTTAAGGCATGGTGGCACGAGCAGGCGTATGATCCCGACCGGTTTCCCCCGATGCGGCCACTGCTTTTGCCGGGGGAGCTACCGAGCGTCCCGCGTGTCACCGTGAGCTCAGGATCGGGTCATGCGGGGCTTCGGGTAGCCATCTGGGGCACGGTTCTCGCGCGGAAAAATCAACTCTCGTTAATGCGCGCACTCAACCGTCTTCGCCAGCGGCGACCTGAACTTGACCTGCGTTTGGACGTCGTGGGTACCATCGACGAGGCAATCGCGGAAGCGGTCGAAGCCGAAGTGGCGGCGTCGTATGGAAAAATCCGATTGCACGGCGGCGTTGGTGATGCAGAATTGTGCGCCATCGTGCGGAATTGCGACGTGACGGCTTTTGTCTCGTTCTTTGAAGGATATGGCCTTCCCGTGGCGGAGAGCCTGTGGCTGGGGAAACCCTGCATCACGTCCAACCTCGGCTCCATGGCTGAAATCGCCGAGGGCGGCGGATGTCTGACGGTCGACCCCGGTGACGATACGGCGATCGAACGAGCCTTCGAGAGTTTGGCGACGGATCCCCGGTTGCGGCGACGGCTCAATGCCGAGGTGACGAGGCGCCCGCTCGTGTCTGGGACCGGTTACGCCGCCGAAGTATTGAGGGAATTGCGGCGTGCACCCGTCGTCCCGAGGCTTTCAATTATTGAGGGCAGCCGGAATGGTGCTTCCTGGTTGGCCGGCGAATTCACCGCCACCGGGATGGCCGTGCGATCGCTGCATTGGAAACCTGATACGCAAGCCATCCTGCCAGGATTCCGTGACCGCCCGCCTGGCGTGGAAATAGCGGGATATGGAGACCTACGCCGCGAATGGGTGGTGCTTCCGCTTGAGACGGCGCGAGACCCCGCGGAGGTGATGCAAATCCAGGACGAACTGCGGGGTCGCGGCGCACGGCTCGCGGTGTGGGTCGAAGCTGGCCGCGTCGTTCGACCGTCGCTGGTAACGGCGCTTGCCACCACCGATTTGATCCTGTTTCGAACTGTGCCGGAGCGTGACAACGCTATCGCCGTCGCGCTTCGTGTTCTGGAGCGCACGACGACGGTCCGGCATCGTTATCGGGTCGCTTGTGATTCGGCGGGGGTTGCCGAGGCTCTGTTTGAGGAGAGAGAGCGGACGATCGTGACCTGCTTCGCTCGCCCGATCTCGTGCATTTATTATTGGTGCGGGACAACCGCGTCCCAGAAGTTCAATTCCGGTATTCAGCGCACAACGCGTTTGATCGCCGCGACACTCAATACCCTTGGGATCGACGTGGTTCCCGTGAAGTGGGACGATTCGATCGGTCGTTTGACGACCCTGAACGAAGAGGAGGCCGAAACTCTGGCATTGTGGGGCGGACCGCCGCCGCGCCGGCCGGGACCTCTACCAGATGATCTGAGCGGCGAATGGATGTTGCTGTTCGAAATCCCGCTTCCATTACGGCCACAAGGATCGAACCCAGGGCGGCTAGCGAAATCGCTGGGGATGCGTATTGCGACGGTCTGTCACGATTTCATTCCACATAAAATGCCGGAGATTTATAATGCTGGTGCGATGGCGGCCATGGTCGAGTATTGGGCCATGTTTGCCGATGTTGACCTCATTTTGCCAAATTCCTGGACGACCGCGGGGGAACTGCGGCGTTACATGCTGGATGCCGGCATGAAACTTCCGGCGGTCGTGGTATGTCCACTGGCCGGCGATTTACCCGGTGTCCCACGGGTTCTGGCGGCGCGATCTTCGCGGGATCAAAACGCGGGGCTAAGGCTGCTCGCGGTGGGTACATGGGAGCCTCGCAAGAACTATCTCCGGTTGATTCAGGCCGTCGGCCAGGCACGGGCTTTGGTACCGGGTCTTCCGATCACCCTGACAATCGTTGGACGTCAGGCGGAATACGCCGCCATGGAAACCGAAGGGCACCGGCTGGCCGCCGAAATTGGTGGGATACGGTTGGCGGGACATGTTTCCGACAGCGAGCTTGAACAACTGTACCAGACCTGTGACGCAACCGTTTATGCGTCCTGGGAGGAAGGATTCGGCCTGCCGGTGGTGGAAAGCCTCTGGCGCGGCCTCCCGTGTCTTTGCCACGATGGTTCGGCGATCACCGAACTGTCCCGCGATGGGGGCACGCTGCCGGTCAATATGCTGGATATATCGGCGATCGCGCAGGGTATGGCCCGCCTTGTGACGGATGAGCGCCTATATGAGCGGCTCTGCAAGGAAGCCGTCACTCGCCCAATTCGATCGTGGGAGGAATGCACGCGGGACGTATTACTGGCGATGATACGCACGGCGGCCGCTCCTGGCTGGCCGGCGCCGGCAGTGATGACAGCCGGTCCGCGTCCACTTCTGACCTGCGCCATCAGCACTTACAATCGGGCCAAGTGGCTGCACCATAGCCTGGAGCGTCTGATCGACGCGACACGGCCATGGCGGGATTCAATCGAGATCGTGGTCTGCGACAATGCGTCGACTGACTCGACCCCCGACGTGGTGGCACGCCATCTCGGGACGCCAGGCTTTACCGCGAAGCGCAACGAGCACAATGTCGGAATGCTTGGCAATCTCGGCATGACCGCACGGGCATCCGGAGGAGAATTCGTTTGGATCCTGGGAGATGACGACCTGATCATTGACGGCGCGATCGAACAGGTCCTGACCGGGATTGAGCGAAACCGGGACATTGAAATGGCCTACATGAACTATTCCTATACGCGTTTCGATACGCCAGAGGAGCTCGCCGATACGGCCAGGGTGATAAACGAAGCAATCCCCATTGGTTATGGCGGCGCCAACCGCCGGGTCAATGAAGTGCGTGAGATCGCCGGACTTAACGAGAATCAATTCACAGCGATTTATGCCTGTGCATTTCGCGCGGACCACGCCTACCGTGCCTATCAACAGGACACGAGAGGAGTGCCGTTCTCATCACTGCCGACATGCGTACCAACTTCCGTCTATGCTTTTTCTGCTCTCGCCGATCGGCCCGCATATTGGGTTGGCGAGCCTGCCGTGGTCGTCAACATGAACGTGTCCTGGCTACGCTGGGCTTTGCTTTGGCATCTGGAACGAATGCACGATCTCTTTGATCTCGCCGAACTCAAAGGGGTCGATCCGGTACGCCTGGATCGTTACCGATTCCATCATGTTCACAGTGCTGGCAAATGGGTGCGCATGGCGCTGTTCGCGGCCGAGGATGCCATCCGCGAACGCGTGTCAGTTGACCGGTTCCTTGAGCGCGCCAAACACATAGAGGTCCTTCGGTCGCAACTTCCTTACGTATACCAAGCGTATTCCGAGGCCTGGGCGGCCGGGAGGGTTTTGGCGGACAAGCTGCCTCCGGATGAATTGTTCGCGCGGCACGGCTTGCTCGAAATGGCCCGGGGATACGAAATTGACAGCAGATCCGAGGTTGTGAACGCGCTTTACCGCATTGTGCTGGGTCGTGATGCTGACGATGGCGGAAGGAGAGCGCACGCGGATCTGCTGAAACAGGGAGAATCTCCGGAAGAGATCGTACGGAGATTGGCGGCATCTGAGGAATTTGGTATCCTTGGTGGCGCGTCCGCACTTCTCTCGCGGTTGGTTCCGCGGTGAGAAGTCCGGCATTTTGCCAGTAATCCGCTGAGCGAACGCCCTCAGTGGGTAACGTCGCCTGATCCTTTGCGCAACGTGTCGACGCTGGCGAAGAAGCCACCGGCAGGGCCGCGGCTGCATCGCCGAGCGTATCGCGATTCGCCATCCGGCCGTCGCGGCGCTACCGGCGCCTCGCCGTTCCGGTTAATGGCCTTGGGTGACCCAACCGCTGCGACCGCCGCGGATCAAAACCGCGGCAGGCTGGAAACTTGGGTTGGACGGAACGGCTCCGCCGAGGCTGGGTGCGGTGAGGCCAATGGCCAGTTGGATGTATCCTTTCAGATCGGCGGGCATGACCAAGCTCGCCGGTCCATCAACGAAAGGAGACCACCATGTCGCCACTACGTGCGCGGATGATCGAGGACATGATCCTGGCCGGTTTGGCTGAGGGAACGCGGAACATCTACGTCCAGGTGGTGCGGCGATTAGCTGCTCATTACCGCCGCTCGCCCGATCAGCTCAGCGAGGAAGAAGTGCGGGCCTACCTGCTCGACTTGCGTCAGCGAGGTGCAGCCCGCGGCACCTTCCAGACCAGCCAGTACGGCCTGCGCTTTCTCTATCGCCACACGCTCGGCCGTGCCTGGGGGCTGTTCGGGGAAAAAAAGGCTCGCCTCGCCCCGACAGAAGCGGCTGCCTGATGCGCTGTCAGAGGACCAGGTCCGCAGCCTGCTCGGCGCCATCCGCAACCCGGTTCACAAGACCTGCCTTGCCGTCATGTATGCCTGCGGCCTGCGCATCAGCGAGGCTACCACGCTGGAGATCAGCGCCATCGACCGGGCCAACCAGGTGCTACGCATCATCGGCAAGGGCAACAAGGAGCGACTGGCGCCGCTGCCACAGCCGGTTCTCGATGCGTTGGGCGATCTGTGGCGGATCCATCGCAACCCACGTTGGCTGTTCCCCAATCGATCCGGTGACGCGCCGATCAAGCAGCGTGTGTTGGCCGATACCTTTGCCGCCGCTGCTGCCGCGGCCGGCATCCAGCGCCGGGTCACCCCGCATTGCCTGCGCCACAGTTACGCAACCAGGCTGATCGAGAACGGCATCGATATCCGCATCGTGCAGATCCTGCTCGGCCACGCCAGCATCGCCTCCACCGCCATCTACACCCACCTGACCACGCCGACCCGGACGTCGTTGCATGGTCTGCTCGATCGATTGATGACCGGCCTCTGAGGCGCGGTCATGATCGAGATCGCCGACGTGTTCCGCCGCTTCGCGGCGGACTACGTCTCGGCTCACGGCGCGTCGATGCCGCCCTCGCATCGGCGCGCCATCGAGGACATTCTCAACTGCCGTACCACGGCACTCGGCGGCCAGGTCTGGCGCTGCGATACCTGCGATACCGAGATGTTCTCCTATCATTCCTGCGGCAATCGCAGTTGCCCGAAGTGCCATACCGCACAGACCCAGGAATGGCTGGAACGCCGGCGGGAGGAGATGCTGCCGGTGCCTTACTTCCACATCACCGTCACCGTGCCGGCCGAACTGCGGGCGGTGCTGCGCGCCAATCAGCGGGATGGCTATGGCGTGCTGATGCAGGCCGCCGCCGCTGCGATCATCGAACTGGCCCGCGATCCACGTTACGTCGGCGGCACCGTCGGCGTGCTGGCAGTGCTGCACACCTGGACCCAGCAGCTGAACTTCCACCCGCATGTCCACTGCCTGGTCAGCGGCGGCGGGATCTCCGAAGACGGCAGCACCTGGCATCCGGCGCGTCAGAATTTTCTCGTTCCCATCAAGGCCCTTGCCAAACTGGTGCGCGGCAGGTTCCGCGCGTTGCTGCAGCAAAAATGCCCTGATCTCGTCATCCCCGAGGCCGTGTGGCACAGGCCCTGGATCCTCCATGTCACCGCCTGGGGCAACGGCGAGCAGGCGGTGCTCGACTATCTCGCCCGCTACGTCTTTCGCGTCGCACTGACCAATGCCCGCATCGTTGGTCTCGACGATGAAACGGTCACCATCCAATACAAGCACCGCAAGACCGGCTGTGCTCGAACGTGTCGTCTCAGCGGCGAGGAATTCATGCGCCGCTTCCTCCAGCACGTGCTGCCGCGAGGCTTTCACAAGGTTCGCTACTTCGGTCTGTGGCATCCCGCGCACCGTGATGACGCCACACGGGTCCGCCAGATGTTGCTGCTGCAGGCACCGCCGAAGCTTGATCCGGCGCAGGACCCCATCGCCGCGCCGCTTGTGCCGGCGGACGCAGAACCGGTGCCACCGATTGAGCCGATGATCTGTCCGCACTGTCAGCAGGGGCGGTTGATCTTCGTCCGCAGACTCACCCGACCGCCGGCCATGGGACCATGACCCGCACCGCCCGCCTTTGCCGCTGCCTGGTCTTGTCGCCGCGCGCCTCGGCACGCCAAGGGGTTCGGCTGTCGCCATCGCAACCCGGGCGCCCAACTTTGCCCCAGATGACGCCGCCGATCGGACAAATGGCATCGCGTTGCACCGAGTTACCCTGGTCTGGCTCCTCGCGCCGCGGCTCCTGGAAGGTGATCATGGGCCCCGGCATCAAGCGCCCAGGTTGAAATCTCCATAGGCCGCGGTCGCCGATCAACCCCCCGCGTCCGTCCAACGGGGCTTCTGCGGCGGCTACGCGCCGCACAAACCCTTAATTCGTTTTTAATCAGTGGATCGCCATGAAGCAACCCGTGTACACGACCGACGTACAACCTTGACTGAAAAACTCATCCGCTTTATGGGACTGCCAGTTTCACTCTTTGAATAGCCGAGGTTTGTCCAATGCCAACTGCGTTCATCACGGGGATTACCGGACAGGACGGGGCCTACCTGGCACAGCTGTTGCTGCGAAAGGGGTACAGGGTTGTTGGGTTACTTCGACGCTCCGCGTCCTCGGATGTCATCGGGGAGCGGCTAAGGTGGTTGGGAGTTATTAACGATGTAGAAATGACCGACGGCAACCTGATCGACCTATCCAGTCTTATTCGTATTTATCAACGATACAACCCCGACGAGATATATAACCTCGGTGCCCAGAGTTTCGTCACGTCATCCTGGCACCAGCCGATACTCACGGGGACGGTCACTGGCCTTGGCGCCACCCATATGCTTGAGGCAATGAGGATCGCGTGCCCGCATGCGCGCTTTTATCAGGCATCCTCATCTGAGATGTTTGGGCTGGCTCAGGAGGCGTTACAAAATGAGCGGACACCCTTCTATCCCCGCAGTCCCTATGGCGTGGCGAAACTCTACGCTCATTGGATCACCGTGAATTATCGGGAGAGTTTCGGAATTCACGCCACCAGCGGAATATTGTTTAATCATGAAAGCCCGCTGCGAAGTATTGAATTCGTTACGAGAAAGATCACGGATGGGGTTGCGCGCATCAAGCTTGGACTGGCCAATAAACTCACACTTGGAAACCTCGAAGCCCGCCGCGATTGGGGACATGCGCGAGATTACGTGCGCGCGATGTGGCTGATGCTGCAACAGCCCGAACCGGATAATTATGTCATAGCAACGGGACGGACAACCAGTGTGCGGGATTTCTGTAAGATCGCGTTCTCATATGCCGGGCTGAACTACGAGGATTATGTGACCGCCAGCGACGACCTGCTGCGGCCAGCGGAAGTGGAGGTGCTGTTGGGAGACGCGAGCAAAGCGCGGTCACACCTCGGCTGGGTCCCCGAGGTTGGACTGGAAGAACTGGCCGCCGAAATGGTGGACGCCGACATCGTCCGCTGTCAGGCCGGGATCAAAGGCTAGCGCCGTTGCCCCCGCATCGAATCCTGGTGACCGGTGCCAGTGGCTTTGTCGGCCGCCATCTCGTGGCGGCATTGTACCAGGATTTCCCGGGCGCCGAGTTGATCACACCACAGGGTGATATCACCGACCGCGATGCCACATTCGAAATGGTTCGCAAAGCCGCACCAGACGCCTGTGTCCATCTGGCCGCGATCGCGGCGATCACGGCGGCTCGAACCAAGCCCAACTGGGCCTGGCAGGTCAATCTTCAAGGGACGCTGTATCTGGCCCAGGCGGTTATGGATGCTGCTCCTGACTGCGTCTTTCTGTTTGCTTCCAGCAGCGAAATTTATGGGGCGACGTTCCGGGGCGGTCAATCGTTGGACGAAAACGCATTACCCGCGCCTCTTAGCACCTACGCGGCAACCAAAATCGCCGCCGATCTGGCGTTGGGCCAACTCGCGACCCAGGGGCTGCGTGCGATTCGGCTGCGTCCTTTCACTCACATAGGGCCGGGCCAATCGAATGGATTCGTCGTGGCGGACTTCGCCGAGCAGATTGCCCGGATCGCCGAACATATGCAACCGCCCGTCATGCGCGTGGGATCACTGGATACATTCAGGGATTTCCTCGATGTCCGGGACGTTTGCGCGGCCTACGCCGCCTGTCTAAGGCATGCCGACCGGGTTGAGCCTGGTACGATATTCAATGTTGCGTCTGGAACACCTCGGCAAATTGGCGACATGCTGCGGCTGATGTTTGAAATCTCAGGTGTTCATCCGCGTCTCGAGACCGACACCACGAAACTACGTCCTCTTGATATCCGCTCTACGTCGGGGAACGCCGAACGGATCGCGACGCAACTTGGGTGGCGGCAACAATATGCCTGGGATCAAACGCTCCGCGATGTGCTTGAGGATTGGCGCTTGAGAGTACGTCAGGCCCGGAACGAGGAGGGGACTGTCCCAGGAAGTCCAGACTAAGAGTCTGACTCGGACCGGCATAGAAACCTACTATCAGACTAACCTCCTTGACGATATCGGCTGTTAGAGGCACCTCAAGCGGTGGCAAGGCGTCGAGACATCAACTTGACACTGGCGATGTAATGCCAAGTCACAGCGCTCTCGATGGTCGCCTCGAAATCCTTGGCCAGGCAGCGGTTGCGGTTGAGCCAGGCGAGCGTGCGCTCGACGACCCAGCGCCGGGGCAGCAGAACAAAGCCCTTGGCGGCGTCGGACCGCATGATCACCTCGATGGTCCAGTTGCCCATCCCTTCGAGAGCACCCTTCAGCTTGTCGCCCGCATAGGCGCTATCGGCAAAAACACGACGCAACCAAGGGAAGCCGTCCCGCACGCTCGCCAACAGCGGCGGCCCGCCGTCACGATCCTGAATGTTGGCGGGGTGGACGATCGCGCCAACCGGTAGGCCAATGGTGTCGGTGAGAATGTGCCGCTTGCGGCCTTTGACCATCTTCTCAGCGGCGTACCCGCTTGGACCGCCCTTGGTCCGCTTTGCGGCCAAGCACGAACCCGCTTCGCGGGATTGGTGCTGTGTTTGAGTGATAAGTCGACGCCCAACCCATTTGCCGCTGAGGCAAAGGAAGGTTGGGGCGCTGCCCCAAACCCCACCAGGGGCCGAGCCCCTGGACCTCACCACTTGTCGGGATAGCCGTAGCCCAGAGTTGGGCCGTTACGTGTGAACGCCCCGCAGTTGGTTCGGCGAGGCGTCCCATAACACTTGAGCCGGGCGAGATTGCCTATCGAACATTGGAGTTCCCTTCAGCCTGAGAGGAACATCCAATGTCCGTTTCATCCGTCGACCACCTCGTCAGTGCGCTGCGCCAGCGCATGCTCGACGATATGGCAATGCGTGGCCTGCGATCAGATACCCAGCGTGACTATATCCGCGTTGTGCGCAGCTTCGCCGCCTTCCTCGGGCGGTCCCCCGATACGGCGACGGCTGAGGATATTCGCCGGTTTCAGGTGCACCAGCACGAGAGCGGCGTACAGCCGCCGACGATCAATTGTTCGGTCTCGGCGCTGCGCTTCTTCTTCACTGTCACACTCGACCGGCCAGACCTGTCGCGCCGCCTGGTCCTGGCGCTTTACCCGCTCAAGCTGCCAGCGGTGCTGAATGTCGAGGAAGTCGGCCGGCTGCTCGAGGCAGCACCAGGCCCCAAATACAAGGCGATGCTTGGCACCGCCTATGGTGCGGGCCTGCGTGTGTCGGAAGTGGCCAGCCTCAAGGTCGATGGTATCGACAGCAAGCGCATGCTGATCCGCGTCGAGCAAGGCAAGGGACGCAAGGACCGCAACGCCATGCTGTCACCCCAGTTGCTCACGCTGTTGCGGCTGTGGTGGAAGGAAGGCAAGCAGCGCGGCGTCATGCTGGCGTATGGCTGGCTGTTCCCAGGCCGCAGTTGCACCGGTCCGATCTCGACCCGGCAGATCAACCGCGCGACCCATGAGGCGGCCGAAGCGGCTGGGATCAGGAAGCGGGCGTCGCCCCATACGCTGCGCCACAGCTTCGCGACCCATTTGCTGGAACAGGACGTTGATATCCGCGTCATCCAGGTCCTGTTGGGGCACAGCAAGCTCGATACGACCGCGCTCTACGCCCGCGTTGCCACAAAAACGATCCGCTCGGTGACCAGTCCTCTCGCGCGTTTGGCGGTGCTGATGCAGGGCGAGGATCCCAGCGGCTGAACCTGCTTGCGCACCTCGCTCGAGGTTGCCGATATCTTCCAGGCTGAAGGCGCCGGCTATCGCGCCGCTCAGGCCGGCCATCTGAGCCTGACCCAGCTCAAGGTCATGTCGGCGATCGGGAACACGTCGATGCCTGTGAGGATTGTGGGCATCAGCGCATTGCCTACAACAGTTGTCGCAACCGTCACTGCCCCAAGTGCCAGGGTGCCGCTGCCCGTATCTGACTGGCAGAGCGCGAAGCCGACCTGCTGGCGGTCGGCTACTTCCATGTCGTCTTCACGCTGCCTGCCGAGGTTGCCGACATCGCCGGCCAGAACAAGGCGATCCTCTACGATCTGCTGTTCCGCGCGGCGTCGGAGACGATGATGACGATCGCGGCTGCCTCACGACCCGCGGGTTCGCGCACGTCCATCAGCAGCGCGTGGTTGATGATCTCCCACCGTCCGTCATCGCGCCAGGCATAGAAATACCGCTGCACGGTTGTGAACGGCGGAAAGTCCGTGGGCAGCATCCGCCACGGGCAACCGGACTGGGCGATATAGAAGATCGCGTCGACGACATCTCGCAGGCTGGTCTTGCGCGTCCGTCCAGGGTTGCACGGTGGTGGCATGTGCGGCTCGATCGCCGCCCACTCCGCGTCGGTTGTGTCGCTTGCATAGCGCAATCCATCGCGCGGATACTTCGCGCGCGTGATTTCCGTCCAGGCCATCGCGTGACTCCTCGGGGTGTTCGCGGCCGCTATAGAATCGTCGTAGCCGAGTTCACGCAACTGTCTCGTTGCCCTCGCTGCCCACGACGGCAGACCACGATTATGGTGGGGCTCTAACGCACTGAATTGACTCGGAACGTTGTCCCGGCAGTGTTTCGGGTCAGCCTCTAAGGCGACGCCCGAGGATTATGCCTCGTCACCGTTCAGCATGGATAGTCACAACCACCGCTTGCTTAGTACCCCGATTCGTAAATTCGGTGACGTATTCTAGGGGGACTTGTTACGGTTATGTATCACCGTGGGATCGGCGTTTCATCAGGGCACATGAAGATCGCGGCGTGTGAGAGCCCATTTGAACGGTTTCGCCGCTCGGTGATATCGGCGCTGGAAAGCCATCAACGCCAGTTCCAGGGCTTCCGTATCCTGGAAATCCACTGGTGTCATTAGCTTACGTTGAACAATGGTAAGCGGGGCAAAACCGTGGGCACCCGTGTCTTGGGTTCCCCGAGCCGGTTGATCCGCTCGGCAGCCCTGCGCGACTTCGGTGCACCTGCCACTCAGGCAGGACGGAGCCGCGCTCTGACATAGTGGTCAAGTGGTGCAATGATCGCGTGCCCGGCGACTTTCAGCCTGCTACCCAGGTAATCCCAGACTGCGATGCCGAGTTTGTCACATGTCTTGGCAAGACTGAGAAAAGCATCACGGCACTCGCGCCCCATATCACTGCGGGTTCGCGCACTGATTTTCTGCCGTGTAACCTGACAGCCAATGTCGTTTTCCGAGTCGTTGGTATGGAGCGGGATTTCAGGCTGCGCTGCCTCCATCAGCAATTCGGCCTTGTTGGCAGGCAGCCGTGCCAGCAGTCGATCCAACGCGGCGAAGTCGGTGCGACGCAGGAAAATGTGGTCGAAGCGGGCGCGCGACGTGGCGGCCCGCCGCTTGCCTGGCTTCAACTGATAAGCCTTGAGGTCGGCGTAGAAGCCCCAAATCAAGCCGCGAACCCGCGTCTGCGCGTCGCGATGTTGGTCGGTGAACGTGTCCAGTTTATGCACCAGCCGTTTCGCATGCACCCCACACAGTGCGTGCCGTCCGATGTTGAACTGGCCTGCGTCATCGCTCAGGATCACGGCGTCGCAGAGAAATTCATGCGCCTGAGCGCTGCCCCACAATGCGCCCTCGGTCGCAATTTGGACGGGATCGGATCGCGAAGCGAACCGATGCCCCGCAAAGCGGTCAGCGGGCATGGGCGTGAGCTTCGACTTGGTGAAGCCCAGCCGCTCGAGATGCGCCATCCACGCCGCCTGATCCGTGAACCGCGTCGCGGGGCACGCCGCCAGACGGGCGATCGAGGCTTCCGGCAGGCCATGCTTGCGCATATAGGCGTGGGCCGCGTCATTGAGCACGTAATTGATATGCCCGGCGCGGAGCAGATCGAGGAAGTTCAGCCGGCTCTTCGAGGACCACGTGCGGAACCAGGTAAACCACTCATCGTCGATCTGCGTATAATACCAGCCCGCATGGGTCCAGACTCTCCCCCCCCTTGCCCATCGGCCTGAAGCACGATTCGCTGCAAAGGCAGTGAATTGGATTCGCAACGGAGGCTGGGATGAGCGCTGCGGTGAAACTGACACGACTGGAGCACGGAGCGTCGGAACTACGCACGATCGCTGCCCGCAGCAGCGACGCCGCGCAGACGCGCCGGCTGCTGGCGATCGCGCTGGTGCTGGAAGGGGCCTCCCGCCTGGAAGCCGCCCGCCAGACCGGCATGGATCGGCAAACCTTGCGCGACTGGGTGCACCGCTACAATGAAGCAGGGGTCGACGGGCTGGTCTCCCGCACACCACCTGGCCCGACGCCGAAGCTGACGCCAACACAGATGCAGGAGCTGTATGACGTTGTGATCGCTGGTCCCGACCTTGCTGTGCATAAGGTGATCCGCTGGCGCTGTGTTGATTTGCGTAGCGAAGTGACCCGCCGCTTCGGCGTGATGGTGGACGAGGACACGATCGGGCGATGGCTACGCAAGCTGCGGCTGACCCGCCTGCAGCCGCGCCCTTTTCACCCCAAGAAGGACGCGGCGGCGCAGGAGGCTTTTAAAAAACAAGCTCGGGCCGGTGGCCCGCCTGGGGCGGTAGAAACGGTTGGTGCTATGTTCGGCCCGAGGGGAGCGGCCGGAAAGTTTTTGGTGGATGTGACCCCGTAAAAAAACGTGGCCCATG
>Ga0082335_1004356_pt1 | contig 21462 bp, 18 predicted proteins | sample Subgrocontami58m_FD_72375 | JGI IMG/M metagenome (GOLD analysis project Ga0082335, IMG submission 72375) | Subsurface groundwater microbial communities from S. Glens Falls, New York, USA - GMW37 contaminated, 5.8 m (SPADES assembly) (version 2) ...
AAGGGGGGTCGCTGGTAATGTCATGCACGGAAAGGATCATCCTTTCCCTGATTTCCCGGTTGACGATATACAGACCGTCCCGGCCCGTAAAAAACTTGTTCAGCCGCTCCGGGCTGACCTCGCTCTTGATGCTTTCCGGGTAGACGCCGTGCCGCGCCGTCTCGATGGCCTCCCGGTCCAGGTCGGTGGCAAAGATCTGCCAGTCGAGATATCTTTTCGAACGGTCCATCAGTTCGTGCAGCAGGATCGCCAGGGAGTAGGCCTCCTCGCCCGTCGAGCACCCGACCACCCAGACCCGGAAGGTCCGGTTCTCTTCCCTGTCCCGCTGTTCCAACAGGTTTTGGAGCTTCCCGGCCAGGGCCTCGAAGGCCTCGGGATCACGGAAAAAACTGGTAACGTTGATCAGGATCCCTTACCAGGGTCTCCACCTCCTGGGGACTTTCGTTCAGCAGGCGGATGTAAGCTTCCACATTATCGAGCTGGTTGACTTTCATGCGCCTTTCGATGCGCCGGTTCAGGGTCGAGGGTTTGTAGCCCGAAAAGTCGTACCTGGTCCGGGCGCGGATGATGGCAAAGGTCCTCTGCATGGCGTCCGCACTCGCCTCTACGGCTTCGTGCCGCCTGTCGGCAACTTTACCGTAAGACGTCATCACGTACTCGATCAGCTTTCCCGCCATCTGCTCCACGGGCAGTACGAGATCGGCGACGCCGGCGGCAATGGCCGCCCTGGGCATGCCGTCGTACCGGGCCGACTCCGGCTCCTGCACCAGCACCAAGCCTAAGGCCGCTTTGATGGCTTTGGCGCCCAGGGTGCCGTCCGAGCCGGTCCCCGAAAGGATGATCGCGATGGCGTCCTCTTGCCGTTCCTGAGCCAGGGAGCGGAAGAAGGTGTCGATCGAGTGGGCGATGCCGGGATGCGCCGCCTGCTCGATAAGCACCAGATTCTTGTCCGTCACGATCATGCCTTTATTGGGAGGGATCATGTAAACGCGGTTGGGCTCGATCCGTATCTCGTTGGTAGCTTCCAGAACGGGCATGCGGGTATATCTCTTCAGAAGTTGCACCATGCTGCTGGCGTGGCCCGGGTCGAGGTGCTGCACCAGGACAAAGGCCATGCCCGTATCGGGAGGCAGGTTAGTGAAAAAAGCGCCGAAGGCCTCCAGGCCGCCGGCGGAGGCGCCCAGACCGACAATGGGAAAGTTGGCTTTGGTGATCGGAGCCGCTTCCGGGGCCGCTGAATCTTTCGTCTCTGCCGGTTGGTCGCTCATCGGTTTTTCCTCGGGTGCTTAATGGGCGCCCTCACGGAAAGCACAAATAACTGACTGGTTGACATATATTTGTGTATCATGGTCAAGTCTGAATAGCAAAAAATATTGATGTCTTAAAAAAGTCGAAAAGACTGTCACTCCCGCCCCCAGGGGGGTAAACTCCGGCGGGAGTCCAAAACAAGCGGTAATCACTGGATTCCCGCCTCCGCGGGAATGACAAAGAAGCCCGGAATGACGACTTTTTACGAGCGCATCAATCTTGCGCCGTCGTCATTTCCCTTGACACACTTCCCGGCTTTCCCTAAACTGGCGATCAGTTTAGAACGCCGGTAAGGTGGAGGGGAAGGAAATGATGAAAGAAGAAGATGCCTTAACGAGACGCGAGTTTGTGCGGCAAGTTGCCTGGGGAACGGCGGCCCTGGCCACAGCCTCTTCCTGGGCCCCGGCACCGGCCCTGGCATCGACGATCAAGAGCGGCATGGGTTATCGCACCCTGGGGCGAACCGGGCTGGAGATTTCTGAAGTCGGACTGGGGGCCGGTTCCATAAGTGCCTCCGGGGCGAATCTGATCCGGGCGGCCTTGTCTCAGGGCATCAATTTCATCGAAACCAGCAGCAACTACCGTAATTCGCAGGTCGAGACCGTCATCGGCCAGACGGTCCGGTCCCTGGGTATGAGGGATAAGGTTGTCATCCTGACCAAAAGCGGCAACCTGGAGCTGGGCCGCCTGCTCGACGCCCCGGCACCGGCAGTGGAAAAAGCGGTGCGGGAGGAACTGGAGGGCAGCCTGAAGCGATTGCAGACTGACTATGTCGACGTCTACCTCTGCCCCTACCAGGCCAACAGTCCCCGGGAGGCTGTCCTGCCGGCGCTCCGGGAAGCCCTCGATAAGTTCAAGCAGGAAGGAAAAATTCGCTTTACGGGCCTCTCCACCCACTATGACTATGCCAACATCTGCCTGGCGGCCATCGAAGGCGGCTACTATGACGTGCTCATGTTTCCGGTTAACTTCTCCACTTTGCTGCCCCACATCCGCAAGCTCGTCCTCGACGCCAAAAGAACAGACAAAGGTGGCCGCGGGGGTGGGGCCAAGAAGGGTTACGATCTGGATAGGCCCATCATCGACGTCCGGGAGGTGCTGCAGGCCGCCCGCCGGAAAAAAGTGGGGGTCGTCGCCATGAAAGGCGCCCAGGAGGGTTTTGTGCCGGCGATCATCCGCGAGCAGGTCAAAGGCGAATTTGCCCAAGACACTAAACTCAGTTTTCATCAGTTTGCCTACCGCTATGTACTGGACCAGCCCGAGGTGAGCACGGTCAGCATCCGGATGAACAACATGCTGCACCTGAACGAGGCCCTTGTGCTGCCGCAAAAGACACTGAAGGGGTAAGCTTTCTTACTCGGGCGACAAAATAACTTAATTAGTCATTCCGGCGCAAGCCGGCATCCAGTGAAAGACTGGATGCCGGATCAGAGCCTGCCCCGTACCTGATACGGGGTCCGGCATGACTCGGGTGGCCATGTTTAACTGGCGCAGTAATATCTTGACGAGGCGAGGAAAGCGCCGGGGCTTTGTGCGGACCGGGATTTCGCGCCGGGAAAACGTCATTTCCTGCCTGCTGCTGCTGCTCCTGGCCGGCATCGGTACGGCCGTCTACGTGAAAGGACAGCTTTACGATCCCGGTCTTTTCCAACTGGATCAGCTGGCCCTGTCCCAAAACCGGCCGGCGGGGGAGCCGCCGGATCGCCTCAACCGGCAGGACGATGATGGTTCCCTGAAATCCCGGGCTCCGGTTACCCCAATGCCTGCCGGACTGCTCGATGCCCTGGCGCCGCCGGGGTGGAAAACCCTGGGCGATGTCCAGCAGTTTACCGCCGCTAACCTCTATGAAAAAATCAATGGACAGGCGGAGCAGTACCTGGATTACAAGTTTCGCCGCTTAACTTGTGTGAGCCTGGCCAGCGTCCGGGACAGCAGTAAATTGATCGATGTTTATGTCTTCGATATGGGCCGGCCCGCTCATGCCTTCGGGGTTTATTCCGGGGAGCGGACCGAGGGCCTGCCGGCGGTGGCCCTGGGAAGGGAGGGGTACCGGGCGGATGCCAGCTACTTCTTCTGGAAAGGCCCTTATTACGTCCAGGTGCTTGCCTCGGATAAAGGTCGGGACCTGGCGCAGGCCGGCCTCGCCGTTGCCGGCATCCTGGCAAAGCGGCTGGCCGATGACGGCGAACCCCTCTGGGGACTGACGGCGCTGCCGGAAGCGGACCGGATCCCCGGCAGCGTACAGTACTTCGTGGCCGACGCCATGAGCCTCGATTTTATGCAGGACACCTATATTGCCCAATATAATAAAGGCGGGGCGAAAGTGACGGCCTTCCTTTCCCGGCAGCCGTCCCCGGCCGCCGCCGCCGAGACCCTGGCCAGCTATGAAACCCATCTGAACAAATACGGTAAGATTGTGGCCAGCGAGGGAAATGACGCTTATAAGCTGGTGACGGCCGACATGGGGGGTGCTTTTGACGTTGTCTTTCGCCAGGGCCGGCTGATCGGCGGCGTAAGTATGGTGGAGAGCCGCGCCCTGGCCGAAAAGGCGGCCCGGGAACTGCAGGCGGCTGTTCGGGGCCGGGAATAGATAAAGAGGAGCGAAGCAATGGAAAGAAGGGATTTTCTCCGGCGGGCCGGCGCCGCCGGTCTGGCCATCGCCGGCTCGGCTTTGGGCGCCGCCTGGCTGCATGACCCGCGGAGCGGGGCGGAATACTTTCGCGACGAGCAAGAGAAAAAGACCAGGCAACTGAAGTCCTATCGTGTCGAGCGCCGGCCGGGAGCCGTAGACATGACGGTGGTCCGGGGCAGGAATGCGGAACAGATGATGCGCACCGGTCTGGGCGAGATGGGCGGTATCGGGTCCTTTATCCAGAAAGGCGACGTGGTGGTCATCAAGCCCAACGTGGCCTTTGACCGCCCGCCGGCCCTGGGCGCCACCACCAATCCTGACGTCCTGAAGGTCATTGCGCGCCTCTGCCGGGAGGCGGGGGCGAAGAAAATCATCGTGGCGGACAACCCCGTCAACCAGCCCGAGGGGGCCTTTTTCAAGTCGGGCATCCAGCGGGCGGCTGAGGAGGCAGGGGCCGTAGTGATGCTGCCCAGGGCCAGCGCCTTTGCCCTTGTAAAAATCGGCGGCCAAGTGTTGGATGCCTGGTCCATGTTCTTCCAGCCCTTTGAACAGGCTACGAAAGTCATCGGCGTGGCTCCCTGCAAGGATCACAATCTCTGCAGCGCCTCGATGACCATGAAAAACTGGTATGGCCTCCTGGGGGGGCGCCGCAACCAGTTTCACCAGCACATCCACGATGTGATAGCTGATTTTGCCCACATGATGAAGCCCACCTTCGTGGTCCTGGATGCCACCCGGATCCTCATGCGCAACGGCCCCACAGGGGGAAGACTGAGCGATGTAGCGGCAGGCAACACCCTCGTCATCGGCACCGACATGGTGGCTGTCGACTCCTATGGGTATACCCTTTTGGACAGGGATCCGGACCAACTCCCCTACCTCCATAAGGCCGAGACCAGGGGACTGGGGTCTACCCGGTGGAAGGAACAGAACTGGCGGGAACTTCAGGCGGGTTGAAGGTGTTTTAGTACGAAAATAGATTGTCATACCGGCGAAAGCCGGTATCCAGGGTCCTGGATTCCGGATCGAGTCCGGAATGACTACGTTTTTTCATGCCCCATGGTGCACGCGGGACATTGGAGCTTAGCATGCGCATCACACATATCAGGGTCGTCGCTCAGACTTTTTTCCTGCTGCTCTTCCTGTTTTTCGCTTTTGTCGCGCAGTTCGGCTATCTCCGGGGATATCCGGTTTCCCTCTTTCTGGAGGCCGATCCCCTGGTGGCGATCGCCACCGCTATTACTACGCATACCCTTTACCGGGGACTCCTCTGGTCGCTGGTCATCCTGGTTCCCACCCTCCTTCTGGGAAGGTTCTTCTGCAACTGGATTTGCCCCTATGGCAGTCTGCACCAGTTTATCGGCTGGCTTTTCGGCCGGCGGGGCGCGAAGGAAAGGATGGAGAGCAACCGGTACCGGCCGCTGTTCGCCCTCAAGTACTATATCCTCATCGGAATGCTGGTTGCTGCCGCCTGCGGAAGCCTCCAGGTGGGGCTCCTGGATCCGCTATCGCTTCTTTTTCGGTCGGTTACCCTTGCCGTCCTGCCTGCCGTCGATCTGGCCACTGGCTGGATCTACCTTCAGCCTTTTGTGCATCAGTTTGCCTGGGTGGCGGGTTTCCTCCTCTTCTTTTTCCTTGCCGCCAACCTCCTGGTGCCCCGCTTCTTCTGCCGCGTCCTTTGTCCCTTGGGCGCCACTCTGGGCCTTCTGTCCCGCTTTTCCCTCTGGCGGATCGACCGCGATGCAGAGAAATGCGACAATTGTCGCCGCTGTCAGGAGCGCTGTGAAGGGGCCTCCGACCCCCACAGCGCCTTGCGCAAAGCGGAGTGCGTCGTCTGTCTTAACTGCCTTGACGACTGCCCGCGGGGGGCGCTCAGCTTCCCAATGCTGCCGTCCCCGGTCCGCGAGGTGACCCTCCCTGACCTGAACCGCCGGCGGGTGATCTTTGCCGGCCTCACGGGCCTGCTTTTCTTTCCCTTTTCCCGGACGAGCGGCGACCTGACTAAGAATTTCAAAAAAGAGGTCATGCGCCCGCCGGGCGCCGTAGCGGAGCCGGAATTTCTGGCGCGTTGCACCAAGTGCGATCAGTGCATCAGGGTCTGCCCCACCAACGTGCTCCAGCCGGCCCTCATGGAAGCGGGCCTCGAAGGGATCTGGACCCCCGTCATGAACATGAAGACGGGCTACTGCGAACTCAACTGCACCCTCTGCGGCCAAGTCTGCCCCACGGGCGCCATCCAGAAGATCGCGATCCCCCAGAAGCTCGGGCTGGGAGAATTTGCCGACCTGGGGCCGGTGAGGACCGGAACGGCGTTCTTCGATCAGGGCCGGTGCCTGCCCTGGGCCATGGATATCCCCTGCGTGGTCTGTCAGGAAGTCTGCCCCATCTCGCCCAAGGCCATCTTCTCCCGGGAGGTTGAGCTTACCGACCGTTGGGGGAAGAAGATCAAACTGGCCAGGCCATACGTGGACCCCAAACTATGCAATGGCTGCGGCATCTGCGAGCATGAATGCCCCGTCAAGGACTTGCGGGCCATCAGGGTCACGGCGGTTGGTGAAACCCGTTCCCGGGAACGGTCGCTGCTCTTGAAATGAACTTTTCCTGAGACTCTATTTGTGATAAGCAGTCCCTGCGAGGGGGTACGGAGGTAGGAGATCGAGGATGTAAGGCACATTGTTTTATGTCGTTAATGGCGCGTTGCTCATAGGAGCAGGTTTCCTCTCTGTTTCGCTTTTCCCGATTCAACGCCTCGTTAAAGAAATGCCCCAGGGGCCGTTAAAAAACAGATGGAACGACTTAAGGGCGCTCATCTTCTTTTTTATCGTTGGTTATGCCGGCTTCACCATCCTCTATTGGATTGGATACGACGAAAGCTTCCACCTCATTGTACCGGCAGTGTTTTTTTCGGCGCCGTGTTTGTGCTGTTCGTGGGCACGCTCGCTCTGCAGACGGCAGCGGAAATCAAGCGGACTTCCGCCCTGCAGCATGAAAACATTACCGACCATCTCATTGGCATTAACAACCGGCGGTACCTGGATAAGAAACTGGTTGAAGAAATCGCCAGGGCGCAAAGGTATAAGCTGCCGCTTTCTTTGATTATCCTGGATATCGATCACTTTAAGAAGATCAATGACACCTACGGTCACCCGGTCGGTGACAGTGTATTGAAGGGCTTGGGCAAACTGCTTTTCAAGAAAGTCCGCGATACCGACGTTATTGCCCGTTACGGAGGTGAAGAGATAGCCGTTCTGGCCATTCAGACCTCCCTGGCGTCGGCGGTCGATTTTGCGGAACGGTTGCGGTTTGCCATTGCCACATCACCGATCGTGCCGGAAGAGAAGGGCCGGCGCGAGGCCATTTCCATAACGGTAAGTATCGGCGTCGCCGGATTGGACCGGGAAGTCCAGGATGGTAGCGACTTTATCAAAGGGGCTGATAAAGCGCTTTATGACGCTAAGCAGGCCGGACGCAATAAAGTAGTGGCCTTCGTTCCCCAAGGGGTCGCGGTTTGAAGATAACGCTTCCCCGCCGATGTTCTTAAACCCTTATTGCGATGAGATCCCTTGCGGCTTCTATTCCTTGACTCACTGACGCTTTTTTGCTTATATAGGTGTTCCGACATGCATCTTATGAAAACCCCGTAGATCTGGGCTCCTGAATACGGGGCGGCGAGGGATCGTTAGCGCCCAATCGTGGCTGCTCGGCGGCTGACGCTCCCAATCAAAGTCTTATTGTTTCATTAATTTCATTCGAGGAGGATGGCAAATATGGTAATGCTGAATACGGACATGAAGGTTGCCGAGACCCCCGCGGAGGGTCTCGAAGATTACTCGGTAAACGACTCCTACAAGGCCTGGCTGAAGAAGGAAGGGGTGAAAGTCTATGAGGAATTCTACTTTCCCAGCCTCGCCAAGATTGAGCTGGGGGCCTGGGAGCGGAAGGGCGGCCAGGGCGCGGTCATCCATATTCCCAACACCCACATGCCCAACGACTGTCACGTCGTCGAGATCAGGCCCGGGGGCAAGTCGGAGCCGGAGCATCACATGTATGAATCGACGATCTACGTGGTTTCGGGACACGGCGCCACGACGGTCTGGAACAACGAGAAGGAAAAGCAAAGCTTCGAGTGGGGGGCCGGCGCGCTCTTTTCCCTGCCGCTCAACGCGCGGTACCAGAACTTCAACGGCAGCGGCACCGAACCCGCCCGGTACATCGCGGTGACCAATGCGCCTCCCATGATGCGCCTCTTCCAGGACAACGATTTCATCTTCAACGATGATTTTGCCTTCCGCTCCCGCTTTTCGGGCGACGAGGACTTCTTCAGCGGCAAAGGCAAACTCTTCAAGCGGCGGATCTGGGAGTCCAACTTCGTCCCGAACCTGCCGGATATGCCGCTTTACGGGTGGAAGGAACGCGGCGCCGGCGGCATCAACGCCATGCTGGAGATGTCCAACATGAACATGAAACATCATGTCTCCGAGTTCCCCGTAGGCACTTACAAAAAAGGGCATCGCCACGGCCCGGGCGCGCATCTGGTGCTGGCCAGCGGCGATGCCGGCTTTTCCCTCCTCTGGACCAAGCTGGACCGTTCCGACATGATCAAGTGCGACTGGCAGAAGGGCTCCATGATTATCGTCCCCGGTGACGACATGTTCCACCAGCACTTCAATATCGGCACCACACGGGCCCGCTACCTGGCCCTCAAGACGGGCGATATGGGCCTTTATACACCCCAGGCAGGGGGTAAGGCCGATGGACCCGACAAGAGCCTGAAGGAAGGCGGCTGGCAGGTCGAGTACGAGGATGAAGATCGCGAGATCCACGAGATCTTTGAAAGGGAACTCGCGGCCCATGGCGCCAAATGCCGGATGAAGGCCTTCATCCCCTGGTGCACCGGCGAGGTGGGTCCGATGAGCGAGAAAGAAACCTGAGGAACGGCAGCAAAGCGCAACCGGAGGCGGCGGGAGGCGCCAAGGGAAACCCCTTGGCGATCATTCAAGGCCTCCGGCTAAAGAAATAATTTATGTACTGACGCAGGGCGTTCATGGCCGAGGGGGCCTGGCCCCGGGAATGTTCCACCACCCAGAGCGCCGCCCCGAGGCCGGTCAGGAAATGGGGGTCATACTCGCCCTGGTATAGATCGCAGACTGCCTTGAGCAGATAGCGTCCTGCCTGCCGGCGCCCGGCCGCGGAAGAAATCATCCCGGCCAGGGCAGAGAGGACTTCCTCCTCCGCCTGATCGCCGAACCGCCGATAGAAGCCCTCGTAGCCGGCCGCCGCCGTGGCCGCCGCAACGGGGGGCGGCGCCTCAACCGCCTTGTCGCCCAGAAAGTCAAGCCAGCAGGCCAGCAGGTGCCCGTATTCGTCCTCGCCCAGGAGATGGCGTACCCGCTCAATGGCATAAAGGGTGATGGTATGGTGCAGATTCACAATGCCGGTCCCACTCGATGCCTTGAGCAGGTGGGCTTCGCTGATTTTGCCGGCGGGTCGGCCCTCCGCTCGGCGCAATTCCGGCCGGGTATGGAAGCGGCCCCGGCAGAAGTACTCGGCCAGCGCCGTCAGGGTCGGCCAGGGGTCCTGGTCGGCGCGTTCAATCATCTCCAGCAGGATGAACCCGGTGCAGGACACCGCATGGCCCAGGGAATCAGCAAGGTAAGCGCTGCCCAGCAACAGCAGGTTCCGGGCTAATTCCTCTTTCCCCTTTTGATCCAGAAAGCCCTGCAGCAAGGCCGCGGCCTCCTCAGGGTCCGCTGCACCAAAGGCCGCTTCCACCTCCGCAAAGGAAACAGTCCGGCGGCGGGCGGCCGGCGGGCGGGCCTGGAGTTTGGCCCGCCGGGCATACTCGTTTATCTCCAGCCGGACTAAGGCCGGGAGGTCGCCAGCCGCCAGGTAGGGCAGAAATTCCCGGCAAATCCGGTACAGCTTGGGGAGGTGGGGGTTGATAAAAGGCGGATTGATAACCCGCTGCACCACCGGAAACAGGGAAAGATGAATCGCCCAGGCCCTTCCCGGCTGGGCCAGATCGCTTCCCAGCAGCGCCGCGGCACCTTCCCGGTCCGACTCCTCTATCCGTTGTCGCAGTTGCTCGATCATGGCGCTCTCCTTCACGCTGTTTCTCCAAATTTTCTTCTTTGTCTATTTTATTAATCCTGGCAAGGTAAATCAACAGAGACGAAAAACAGAGACTAGGCGGCGTTAGCAATTCAATCAACCTGACGACTTCATCCCGTCACTTGTGGAATTCCGCGACGGGGATGGACGCTCGTCCATTATATCCGTCAATTCTTCCGCGCGAACCGGACTTCAGGGGGCGAGTGTCAACTATCTTTTCGAAGATTTGTGCGCCCCTTCAGGAAGTCCGGATCAGCTGGCGCGGGCGTCTACCAGCGGTTCGGGGTTGCCGTCCGGGTCCAAGGTGCTTATTCCGGAACGCCATTGATTCTGCTGTTGACCGCTATTGACGAGGCTCTGGCGTAAGGCGGCGACATCTGCGGCATCGATGATGCCGTCGCGGTTGAAGTCGCGCCCCCGGATGGCGATGAGACGGGCCACGGCCCCCGCGACATGAGGTGCGGCCATGCTCGTGCCGCTATTGACGACCAACTGATGAGCGGTAAACCAAACCCATCCACTTCCGTTACTGCATCCGGCTGGACCCGCAAAACCTGCCCGTTTTCAAAGAAACGGGCAGGAATCTCTCCTTCCGGCAGGACGGCGACGAAACCGCGCAGGGCATTCGTAAAGAGGTGCTTGATGATTCCCTGCAGCCGCACCCGGCAGTAGTCGGCGGCATTCTGCACCTCCAGTTCGATTTCGCTCTGCGTAGTGCCGAAGGTCTGTACCTCGACAATGTAGGTGTTGGGGACGAGTGTAGTGGAACTTCTGACGTCCAACGCCACCGGCGCCGGATAATTAGCTGTGACGCCGCCGCCACCGCCACAACCCGCAAACAGAAGACTGATTACCAGCAGGTGAAATACCATCCGGGCGCCACTCATGTGTCCTCTCCGGCTCTTTATCATGTTTCCCCCCCTGGGCATGCTGGACAAATATATCCCCGAGATACTTTTGCATCCATAGTACCGCTTCGCACCGAGTTTACGCTTCCTCTCAGGTAAGTAGCGGTTCGGTCTCTGATTGTAGTGGAGCAATAAATAGGCCAAGCACTGCATTAAATATAACATGGCGTTATTGTGCAGTATTATGGCAAGGCGAATTCTTCGCCCCTACTATTTTGCAGGAATATCCCTGCAAAATGGTAGGAAAATAGTAGGAAAATGGATTCAATGGATAGGTTAAATCATGATTAATTATGTAATATAAGTTAGTTGCAAGCGAAGGATTTTCTTGCTGTCCCTCACTGTACAGAGAGAAGTTATGTAAGGGGCTTAATTAACCCCATCTTTTCATAGCGGCCCTGCGTGGCATGATGAGCTCGAAGACTATTCCGTACACTTTTCCCGATAGCTTTGTATGAATTTTCCTTCAGAACTGCAATCGCAAACCAGGTAATTCTTAAAAAGACTTCAATAGTCGCTAGCTTGAAATGGGGACCTGTTTTGGCACCTTCTTTGCGTACTTGGTCGTCGATCCGAGAGCTTCGACATCCGGCAGTGGTTTGTCAACGGATGTTTATATTTACGGGACGAGCAGCCGGGCCGGTTCTGCGGTCGTCAGACATAATATCAACGGACATAAAGGCGGTTATGGGTAAAAAGCAATGCGGGACAGGTGGGCATTTTTACTGTTTCTTAGCCTGCCTGGTAATAACGCCTATCCTATTCGGCGGATGCAGTCACCTTTATGAGGGAATGCTGGCCAAATCAACCTTCCGGGAAGCGAATGATTTTTTGAGCCAGGGAAGCTACCAAGCCTCACTGAGCAAATATGAACAGATTATTACAGAATATCCCTCTGCGGGAGACAGGGTCCTTTTCGAGATGGCGATTATTCATGCCCATCCTAAGAATGAGCAAAAAGATTATCAGCAGTCTCTGGCATGTCTTCAGAAACTCAGCAAGGATTACCCGGAAAGCCGGTACCGGCCGGACGCGGAGATGATGATATTTTATGTCAATAATGTCACCATCAAGGACCAGAGAATTGTTGCGCAGCAAACAGAGCTTGAGGCCCTTGAACAGAAGGTTAGAATCAAGGAAAAGGAGATTAATGCAGAGCGAAAAAAGATTGAAACGCTGGAACAGGAGGCTGAAGGCAAGGGCAGTGAGCTTATTGCCCTGCAAAAGAAGATTGAAGAGCTGGAACAAAAGGTTTTTGTAATCCAGAATAGTCCGGCCGATAAGGTTCTGATTGAAAAGAAAGAAAGACGATTGACGTTGAGCTCAAAAAACAAGGTGCTCAAGACGTACAAGATAGCCCTGGGGGGAAATCCGGACGGTCCCAAGGAAAGGCAAGGCGATAACAAAACCCCGGAGGGAACCTACTTCATCGATGCCAAGAACAAAAACAGCCGTTATCACCTGTCTCTTCATATTTCTTATCCCAACGAACAAGACAAAAAGCGCGCAAAAAAACTTGGTCTTTCTCCGGGCGGCGACATCATGATCCACGGCATTATGAATGGTTTCTCGTGGATTGGTGATGTTCACAGGGAGCTTGACTGGACGAAAGGGTGTATTGCCGTTACCGACGAAGAGATAGAGGAAATTGACAAGTTAGTGCCCAAGGGCACGCTTGTTGAGATAAGGCCATAAAAATGATGCCCCATTTAACCATGACGCGAAGCATTGACCTGTCGTTCTTATCCAATGGGCTGCGTCTGACAGTCCTATTTATCTTCTTCTCGTCTCTCCACGGATGCGCTGTCTTGAAAACCGCTCAAGTGGAATCCCTGCCCACTCCCGGCCATCGAGAAGAAAAGATCGAACGATATGAGCTGCTGCCGGAAGAAAAGATCGAACGAAAGGAGTTTTTGGCGGCCAAAGAAGATGACGTCATTGGCCGGTTGGCGGTCATCAGGCTGGAAAAAGGGGATTCGCTGCCGGACATTGCCCGACACTTCAGTTTGGGAAGCGATGAAATCAGTGCCGCTAATCCAGGGGTGGATGTATGGGTGCCTGAGGCCGGAGGGCGAATCATGTTGCCGCTGAGTTTTATCCTGCCGGATGCCCTCAGGCAAGGCATCGTGATCAACTTAGCGGCGATGAGGCTCTTTAACTTTAAAGAAGACAGTAAGTCATTGACGGTCTCGACCTACCCGGTCGGAATCGGTACAACAGAGCGGCCCTCGCCCAAGGGTCAAATGTATATAGAGCGCCGGATGATCCGGCCTACTTGGCATGTGCCGGCTTCCATTGCTGAGGACCATCGCAAAAAAGGAGACCCTCTGCCTGCTAAAGTTCTGCCGGGACCCCTGAATCCCCTGGGAGAATACGCACTCTATTTAAACAAGGCGAGTTATCTGATCCATGGCACTAATAAACCATCCAGCATCGGTCTTCGGGCAACCAACGGCTGCATAAGACTCTATCCGGAAGACATCAAGAAGCTCTACGAAAGCACTCCCGCGAAGACACCCGTTCGCATCGTCAACCAGCCCTATCTCGTAGGGCAACGTAAGGGAGTGGTTTACATGGAAGTTCATGCGCCCCTGGAGGACTTGGACGCTGATGAGTTAGACAAGATGTATGCAAAATTGAGAAATATTGAAAAGAAAGCCGCGCGCAGACTCGACTGGAAAAAAGTTGAGACAGCGCTGGCCGAGGCCCGGGGGATTCCTGTTCCCATCTTCGAGAACCGCCAGGGAAGCGTGGAAGGGGCTGGGAAAACCGTAGAAGTCAAACGGCCGGACAAATTTTACGGCCAACCGGAAATACCGGAATTGCAATTAGAGGCGTGGAATGTTTTGGCTGCTGACCTGCGTGACGAGATTAGTGCTGCGAGAATTGCCGCCATTATCAACCACCAGGGGCCACCGATCCCGGCCCGGGTGACCTCAAGGAGCGATAGCTACCGCGTTATTGCCGGTCCTTTCCAGGATAGCAAAGAGGCCAAAGCTGCCGCCAAACGCTTAAAAATCGATTTGGAAATAGAAGGCATATTGATCGAACCGGTCAGGAAAAAGAGGTAGTCGCTCCGCCTTTTATTGGGAAGGTGCTGAGGCGCTCAATTTTACAGTAACTGATAAAATAACGTCAACTGAAAGGAAAGGAGGTGATTAACGGATGAAGAAGAGTATTTTTGTAATTTCGGTAATGCTTGTTGGCGCTCTTACTTTGATAGGTTGTGCAACAAGCGGCGAGCTCCAGAAAGTACAGGCCCAGGAAATGCAGACCAGCGCGAAAGCTGATCAGGCACTTCAGGCAGCACAGGATGCCCAGACGGCAGCCAGTGCCACGAAGGCGGACACCACGGCGCAGCTGGAACAGGCCAATGTGGCCGCGGCGAAAGCAGCCGATGCCGCAACCCGTGCCGAAAACGCTTTGAAGATGGCCGAGGAAAGGGCAAAGCTGGCGGAGGAAAGGACGCAGCTGGCCGAGGAAAAAGCGAAGAAGGCGGATGCCCTTTTCAAGACATCGATGAAGAAGTAAGTCAGTTTTGCAAGACACAAGGGGTAGGCAATCTGCCTAACCCCTTGTTATTTTTGGTGCGCCCAGGATGATTCGAACCTCCGACATCCAGATTCGCAGGTAGCGGCCATACCCGCAACCTTCTTTCGCCGTATCTGTTATTACCTTTAAATCTTGTTACACCTAATTACAAATCGCTAAAGCCCTCTCTTTTTAGTCTAGCTGCAATCCTAGGTTTGAGTTCTGATGTTAGGCTTTGCCCCCACGCCTGCCCCAGTTGAAAACTGTCGTTCATTATTGCCGGCATTGTTTTTATACTTTTTTTACCCAAAGGAGTTTTGTAGAAGGCAATTAGTGACTTAATCTCGCTTTGAGAAAAGTGCATTGCATACAATGGAACATACTCTGCAACGAGTCGTGGCGTCGCTTCTTTAATGGTTTTATGAATTTCATCTTTGATTGCCGCCAAAGCCCTCTGTGGTATTTCAGCGTTTCCCTTGCTTAACGAATCAATAATTTGGTTTGTCACTGCTGTGCTCATTTGGATTACTAAGTTCTCAGATCCGGTTATTTTCAATAACGTCATAACATCATTTTTAAAATCATCTGTGTAAATGATTTGCTTTTTATTACTGCCCGCTTGAACAATCGGACTATTCTTCTCGTTCTTCTGTTTATTGGCCGGAGGTGTCGTGACAGCGGCGGGAGAATTTTGCGTATAGCCCGTCCCCCCCTCGCATATTAATTCTGGCGGTGGGGCGTAATTTATAAATATGGTTTTTCCGTTCTTGTCTCTACACTGAATAAAATCCGCATTGGCCAGAGATGACAGAGCGATAAAGATGTATAAAGTTAATAATATTCGTTTCATTTTGGCACCTCCTTGTTTTAAGGTGATTAGACTGGTTTCTCTTCTCTGCCGAGACAAGCGAATTGCTCCCAATAAAGAAAGCTATAAAAATGATGCTGGTAAGTACTACGGTCTTTTTGGACATCAGCTAAGCCCCCTAGTGCTTACCAGATGATCATGATTTACTATGAACTTGATGTGGTCTTAAAATACAAGAAGCGTGTAAGTCAATAAGTTATTACTGTTATGGTACAATTTATTACCATTCGTAACAAAATATGCACGTAAAAAACCTCTTTTGCTCTCTTTCAGGAAGGAATATTTCAAAGCCTCATTCCTGGCCTGCCGTCGGGGTAACTTCCTAAAGGGAAAAGTGAATCCAACATAACTCACCAAAATTAAAATACATAGAGGGAAGGCAATGAATGAATGGTGTGTCATTATATTTGTTGAAATTGTGTTTGAAAGGGAGTACATGTTCGATAACATCCTTGTAGTAAAGTTTACCCATGACTAAAGTGGTAGCTTTTTTACAAAATGTTGGCGGCAAGGTTCTTAAAGCATGAGGAGGGGGGATGAGCTACGCAATGTTGGTGACGAGATTAGCTGAAACCGGTCATGGTTTTCCAAAACGCCAAGCCCGCAGGGACGACAGGTCGTATGAGAGTATCACCGCCATTCGGGAGCCGATCCCTAATCCAAGAAGAAAACACTGGATTGCAGCTTTCTCCGGAAGGACAGTAATTTATGTACTGAGCATCTTGCCACTATTAGCTGTGGCGGCCTATGGTGCTGATCCTCTTACTATTACTAAACCTGCTAAAGGCTTGTGGCCGGAGAAGTGGGAAAGTGCTGTGAGCGAAGCAAAAAAAGAAGGAAAGGTAACTATATACGGCCAAGTCGGGCCGGAGCTCCGGGTAGCATTAACGGCGGCCATAAAAAAAGACCTGGGCCTGGATCTGGATCTCGTTCCCGGTTCAGGCAGAACGGTTCTCACTCGCTTTGCAACAGAAGCGCGTGCGGGCATCCCATCGGCAGACATCTTGCTCGGTGGCCCCAATGCCTTGCGAACAGCTCCTGATTTGTACACTACCTGGGATAATTTAGAGTCGCAGCTGATTTTGCCTGATGTCCTTGATTCTAAAAACTGGCCCAACGGCAAATTGCCTTTTCTCGACAAACAGAAAAAGATTCTGCCTCTTGCATTAGAGGTCAGCCAGTATCTCGTCGTCAACACGAATATCGTCAAACCAGGACAAATCAAGGCTTACCGAGATCTGCTGCAGCCTCAATGGAAGGGGAAAATCGGTATGTTCGACCCTACCGGTGGCGGCACAGGTACGACTTGGGTCGGTCTGATAATGACGAAAGTATACAAACCTCCGGAGGGGGAAATATTTTTAAGGAAGTTTGCCCTTCAAGAGCCGGTGTTTACTAAGGATTCACGCCTCCAGAGCGAGTGGGTGGCGCGAGGCCGCTATCCGGTAAGCATTGCTCTTGACCAGCAAGCGGCCTACCAAATGCAAAAGACCGGTGCCCCCATTGCCAGGTTGGCGGCTGAGGAAGGCGGCATCCTGACTGGCGGCGGAAGTTATCTGGTAATGCCTGTGAAACGGCCTCATCCTCACGCGGCCGCCGTCGTCTTTAATTGGCTGCTAAGCGCTCGTGGACAAGAGATTTATAGCAAGGGTTATGGCGCCCCGGCGGCACGGTTAGGGACAAAGACAGACGGTCTTAGTCAGATGGCGTTGCCTCTTCCCGGCGAAAAACTCTTCGTTCAGGATGAAGAATTTGCCCTCTTCACGGATGAGGCTATGGAGATATCCAAAAGGATTTTTACGGCGCCGAAGTAAACGATACCTCAAGGAGGAATGAAAACAGAGCATAGTACTTACCAGTTGTTACATGGAGTCTCCTCCGGTGTTATTTCGATTTCCCTTTCCCCCTGCCGCCCAGGATCTCGAAAACCTTATAGGCAATCCCTATCTGTTCATACCCGTCCACCTCGTTAGAGCGGCCGATGTTAAACATCTGATCGGCCAGGGCGGTGAAAGGGAGGGGCACCCCTTTTTCCTGGGCATTGGCAAGACCGAAGCCGATATCCTTGGGCATCCATGACTTGCGCGGTTTAAACTTCTTGTCCACTATCCTCGTGCAATGGCGCTCCAGTTCGGCAGACCAGACAAGGGAGTCTTTGAGTACCTCGTAGGTGACTTCTTCACTGATGCCGCAGGACTTAAGCCAGTTGAATATTTCCGCACTTGCCCAGGCCTGCACAGCCGCATGCATGGCCGTGCCGGTCTTCACCAGCTTGGCATTTCCCAAGGCGCCGCAGTAGGTGATCTTTTTCCCCAGCGCCGCAAGCACCGGCCGGATCAGATCCACCGCGGCCTTTTCACCACTTACGTTAATGGCCAGGGTGCCGGCGGCGGCATCTTCCTCTACGCCTCCGACGCTCGCGTCAAGCAGTGTCCAACCCTTGATTTTCAGGCCCTTTTCCAGGACGGTAATTGCCTCGCGCTCAACACTGCTCAGGTCAATCCAGATTTTAGCTCCGGAAACGGCCTTGGCTAATCCCTTTTCCCCGAAACCCACCTCGCGAACGGAATCGCCAAAGGGCAGCATGGACAGTACTGCCTCCGAGGACTCGGCAACTGCCTGGGGACTGGGGGCATAGGAGGCCCCAGTTTTTTCCAGGTGCCTGGTCGCTTCGCGTTTTGTATCGAAAACGGTGACCCTGAATCCGGCCTTAAGCAGGTTGGCCACCATCGGGCCGCCCATGCCGCCTGTACCTATGAATCCAAGTCTCTCCATCGCTCACTATCCTCCTTCATCTCAAGGCTGCTTCATTCTATGCTTCACCGGTAAGGGGCACAAGGTTGAAAAATCGCAGGGGATCGTCTGCGATTGGATGAAATACGGGCGAATTACTTTATCCGGCTGCGAAAGATGTCAGCAGCCAGTTTCCGCATCTCGCCCTTGGCCAGTTGGTAGTCCTCGCCCAGGATTACCTCATTGGGTCCCAGGAGCAATCCCGGATCGATGCCCTCGGTAGGCACATCCAAGCGCGTGGAAGGATAACCATAGGATTTGGAAAAGACCGTCGCTCCTTCCTTGCTTAAAAGCCAGTTGGCGAACAACCTGGCGGCGTTGGGATGCGGCGCTTTATCCAGTACCATGATGTTGCACGTTGCGGAGGTTGTCGCCCGCGGCTCTTTCAGCGTCGGGATAGTGAGGTGAGCGCCGGAACGGATGAATTCTGCGGTGGGGGCGGGATCGGGTCCCCAGCCCAGGGGATATCTGCCGCGGGCTATCCATTCCGTCATCAAGCGCAGATCCCTGATGATAACGGGTTCCTGGCCGGCCAGTGCTTTCATGAAAGCGGTTCCCTTTTCCAGCCCCATCACCTCTCGTACCGTAAAAGTGAAAACTTCGGACCCGGCGCCGCCGACCGAGGGGTCGTTCATGACAATTTTCCCGCGCCACTTCGGTTGCAGCAAGTCTGACAGGGAGGTGATTTCGCCGGCTTTAACGACATCGCTGTTCATTGACAGGTGAGGCTGGGCGCCTAAAAGAATCACCGCCAGATGGCCTGCTTTATCGCCTATGGGCAGCCTGTGTTCCCTCCACTTGGAAGTGTCCAGGACCTCCGGCAAAATCAAAAGCGGCTGAATGGGCAGGGTGATCGCCATCGGCTTGATAGAGTTGAAATACCAGGACATGCCGGGGAGGCCCACGTCCACCCCGTAGATTCCGGCCTTCCTTTCACTATTTATCCTGGCCACAATTTCTTCGCCCCGGCCCTGGACCAGCTCGAGGGTAATGCCGAATTTGTCCTTGAAGGCTTGGGCCAATGCCCTCCCGGCTTCGCCGATGCTGCCCGCATAAACTACCAGGCTCCCCTCCTTTTTGGCCTCGGCAATTGTGGTATCCCACTTTGGGCGCCAATCGGCTGCTGCAGCCGGGCCCGCCTTGCCGGCCGTTTTGGCCACGGCCGCGGCTGGTGCCTTGGAGGCAGGACTGGCAACAGCCTCCGGTGGGTTAACGGCCAGCGCCAAGCCGCTTACGCCGATCATCAGAAGTACAAAGATCAGTTTTCGCATACGTTCCTCCGCCTCTATCTTCTTCAGACTTAAACTTTTTCCAACTTTTTCAAGGTCGCCGCGTAGTCACCGACCGCCTTTTCGAAGGGATAGTCGGGCTCATACCCGAGCTGTTTTCGTGCGCGGGAGTAATCGCTTGCCGGCCGGCTGTCTTGGGAATAGGGCATGGGATTTTCACCTTTAACCAGTTCGATCCGGGCGGCGGGAAAGTGTTTCTTGATGGCGGCCAGGATCTCCGGGCCGCCGACGATTTCATCATTGCCGATGTGGAAAAGGTGATCCTGGAGTTTGTCCTTGAGAACGGCCAGCACCGTGCCTGTGGCGGCATCCTTGCCGTAAAGCAACTCGTTAGGGGAATAGGGCCAGGCAACCTTGGCGGCTTTACCCCTCACCGCGGCGCGGATCATCTCCTGAATAGCTATTTCCCGCGTCGCCTTTTGGGCGGTGGGTGACGGTCCGTAGAGCCCGCCGACATACCGGAGGCTTACGAACTCAAATCCGTATCGCTTTCCATAGGCCCGGCCGATAAATTCGCAGCTCACCTTGGTTGACGCATAAATAGAGGGAGGATTTACGGGAATGTCCTCGTCTATTTGCCGCGACCCTTCCAAGCCGGAACTGCGGAAAACGGTTCCCGAGCTGGGGAAGATAACCCGCGACACCTTTTCCAGACGTGCCGCTTCGCAGACATTGACTGTTCCCATGACGTTCAAACGTACCCCGCTGTAAGGCCGCCGCTGCACTTCCTCGCCCAGAAGCGCCGCCAGATGGATGACGCGATCACAGTCGTGATCGCGGATGGCGGTAATGAGAGCCGGCAGATCAAGCGTATCGCCCCGAACCATCGTTACCTTGCTACAGTCAACCCCCAGGGCATCGAGCAGCCGCTCATTGAGCGCAATATCAAAAATAACCGGCCTTTCCCCGCGATTAAGCAGCATGCCGACGGTGTACACTCCGACCAAACCGGTGCCACCGGTAACCAATATTCCCTTTTTTGCCATGACCATTCCTCCCGGAGTTCGGCTGTTAAGGGACAGATTTCAAATCTGTCCCCAATCTATTCAATCTGTTCCTTAATGGATTAGCCCGTATATTTCCTCGGCTCTTTCAGGCGTCACATAGCCGTCTTCAACGTCCTCGACTACTTTCTCGCGGTCTCTTGTCCGCGGGTCCCCAACGCCGCCCCCACCGCCGGAAACCAGCCTCAGGACGTCCCCCCTGTCCAGGAAAAGGGTGGTCCTGGCGGGTAAGAGCTGCTCCTTTGGCGTACCCGGGTTAAGAATCGCGTAATTTTCCGTGCCCTGCCAACCTCCCGCTACACCGGAGGCAAGAATCTTGTTTCCTCTGGTGGTGACTCTGACCCGATCTTGAAGGATGAGATACTCTCGGATATAGGCCATCCCTCCCCGGAATTTTCCCGCGCCCCCCGTATCGGGAATGATCTCGTATCTAAGTAGGCGGCAGGCAAACTCCGATTCCACTATTTCAATAGGCACGGATTTTATATTTTTTTGAGTACCATGGAGCTCACCCGGTCCTTCAAGCCCATCATCACCGTCAACCGCGCCTCCTCCTCCGCCCAGGATTTCATACTGAATATAAGGATTTCCGGTGGCCAGACTTTTTCCTCCCATGTTTAAGATGAGACCTGTGCCGCTCTCGGCGATGGCTTTTTTCCCGGCCAGCCGGATCAGGGTTGAAATGACAATTTCCAGTACCCGCACTATAGTGGAAGAATAACAACTTACCGGGGCCGGAAACTCGGGGCCCAAGACGGAATGCTTGCGGAACTTGGTCTCAAAGACGGAAGCTAGACCTTCATTATTGTTTATGTTGGGGTCGACCATGATCATAAGAGCGAAACAACAGGCCGATCTGCTCCCCGCCGGGCGCAGATTGGAGGGGCCCAGGGTCTGGTCGCTCGATTGAGTGAAGTCGAAAGTAAGGGCGCTGCCCTTTTTCGTCGTGCGCAAATGCAGCCTGATGGGCTTGTCAAGTTCGACGCCGGCCTTCTCCAGGATGGCTTCCGCTTCGGGG
>Ga0082335_1004357_pt1 | contig 21461 bp, 18 predicted proteins | sample Subgrocontami58m_FD_72375 | JGI IMG/M metagenome (GOLD analysis project Ga0082335, IMG submission 72375) | Subsurface groundwater microbial communities from S. Glens Falls, New York, USA - GMW37 contaminated, 5.8 m (SPADES assembly) (version 2) ...
TCCCGGAAAAGGTGAAGACCGGCAGCGCCTGCCACACGGATGATCGGTGGAAGACACAGCCCTCCCGGTTTGCCGGCGGCCCCTGCCATGACAACAGGTGGTTCGGTGATGCTGCGGCAATACCCAAGGGCTTTGTGGCCCACAAGGGTGGACCCCAGGCCAATGACGCCGCCTGTGTCGCCTGCCATGGCGCTGATACCGGCCTTGCGCCGATATCGGTGAAGCACAAGGTTACCCAGATCATAAACAAGATAGATGTCGGCATGACCGCGCCGGCCAACGGGAAATTCTATGTCGCCGGGGAAAAGCCGTTGGTTACCCTGGTTATCAGGGACGACAAGGGCAATCCAATCGACCACACCAAGGTGGATACCGTGAACTTCTCCACCGCCTCCTTGTTCGTCTACGGCCCCCGGTATGAATCGAAGCCCGTGCTGACTAACGCAGCGAAGGACGGCAACGCGAGGCTTCGCGCCTCCGCGACCAGCTCCATTGCGGCATCAGGGACTCCCAAGGTATGGAACTTCGCCGCCGGAGATACCTTCAAGATCGCAATCCACGGCAACCCGGTCCAGGAGATAGCGGCGCCGGTAGGCGCGCAAACCCAGGACCAGGTCGTTGACTGGCTGAAGGCTAACCTGGCGGACGCTGCCAACCTCACCATCACCGCCAACGCCACCGCAGGCAGCGTTAACATAAGGAGCAATATCCAGGGCGCCATGTCAAGGTTCGAGATATATAATAGTGCCGTTACCACCAAGATGGGCTGGAAACCTGGTGGCCTGGCATTGACCAGAGGTGGCTTTACGCCGGGAACGACGATGGAGCCGTTCGTGGTTATAGGCAACGCATCCACCTCGGGCAACAACCTGAGGAAGCTGTCCGACCCCCTCGACTACAGCGACCCGCTGGTAACACGAAACTCCGGAAACATCACCTACCCTTTGAGCGATGTATCCGGATTGACTCCAGGCACGTACATGATCTATTCCTACGTCCTGCCGGTTGCCGGCAGGAACCCGGATTTTGCCTCGAAGGAAGGGCGTGGATTCAGGACCTTCCAGGTCGGCACAGAGACGCCAGATAAGAAAGTTGCCACAAACTGCACCAATTGTCACGGCGACATCATCTTCCATCTGGACACCGGCCCGATCCATTCGGCGCCTTTCGATACCGACTACTGCAAGGCCTGCCACGACTACAACCGGTCGGGCACCGGTGACGGCTTCTCCAGGGTGGGCGGAACCTCGACCAGCGGCTGGGGTGGTTACGGGGCCAAGCCGATCTCGGCCAGGGTACATGGAGTGCACCGCGGCCTGTACCTGGATTACCCCGAGGAGATATATGCCGGAAACCCGAACATATTCGCTGAGGTGATCTTCCCGCAGGACATCAGGAACTGCAGCAAGTGCCACAGTGCTGATACTACAGGCACATGGAAGACCAAGCCCTCACGCGTGGCATGTCTGTCCTGCCATGACAGCGACAAAGCGAAGACGCATGCAGCTCTGAACACGGTCAATGTGACCCCCGACCCATACGGGCCCAAGGCCCTGGAGACCTGCACCATCTGCCATGGCGCCGGCAAAGAGTTCTCCCCGGACAAGGTACACAACGTCTCGAATCCCTACAAGCCGCCTTACCGGCGCGAGCCTGAATAGGCAGATACCCCAGCAACGAGACTTAAGGGGCCTACCGTCACGGTAGGCCCCTTCCTTTTGTCATAGACTATGACAATGCGCGCATCGGCGGTAAGGGTGTGGCTACCTTCGGCGGGTTCATATACCGCTGGGCTGGGCTGCACCGTGGCTCCAGGGCAACTACGTTAGGGTAAGAAGCCTATTCCACCCAGGTAACGACTTTGTCGAGGGGCTCCCGGGGAGTTTGGACGTTGTTTGCAGGGAAGTCCCAGTCCGGGTACCCGATCGCTATGCATGTCGCGATCCTCTTTGAGGGTGACATGCCTGTCAGCTTCCTGACTGCATCCGAGTACATCCCTCCCTGCCCTTCTATGCACGTCCCCAGCCCTTTGTCGATTGCCGCCAGGCAAATCGTTTGCATGATGGAGCCGATATCCAGGAGGCTTGTTGGAGCGTTTTCCAGGGAACTGTCGATGCACAGGAAGATTGCTGCTGGAGCGTCGAAAAAGCGGTATCCCCGCTGTCCCCAATCCTTACGTTTTTCCTTGTCATCCCTGGCGATGCCCATAAGATTGAACAACTGTATCGCCAGCTCTACCTGACGACGCCGGTAAGCGCCCTCAAACGTAATGGATGGGATATCGGTCCGTGCCGGCGCCCCTGAGAGGAGCAACTCTACGTTGGCCTTCTTCAACGCTTCCAGCGCTTTGCCCTGTATCACAAAGATTTCCCATGGCTGGGTATTCATTCCCGAAGGTGCGCGCACAGCCGTTTCCAGGACGTCCTGAAGGATTTCACGCGGTATGGGGATGGGTTTGAAGCGCCTGATGCTTTTGCGCAAACGTATGGCCTTGGCGATGTCCAATGTTTTTCTCCCTTCATGGATCAGGCAGAGTGTTGCCCGGGTCCGACCCCGGCGAAAAGATCGGTCTCTTTTCTTCGTTCGGTAACCGTGGGAATGGCCCGCATATATAGCTCTTGTTTGGCGAACAGCCTGCTCAAGAGTCCCAGAAGGCCTCCACGGGAAGGCCCTCCCTCAAGCTGACTGGCGTGACAGGCGAATGCCCTGTCCTTTAACTGAACGGCCTGCTTGCTGAGCCGGACAAAAGCGTGCACCGGGAACTCAACTCTTGCCAGAGCTGCGAGGTCGATATCCCTGTTCCGGCCAAAGTGGTGCGGGTCTTTGCCGACAAAAGGCATCAGCCTGACCGCCAGCCTCAGCATGCGGCGAGGAAAGACCGCGTAGTAGAGCTTCTGCGGTTGGAAAGGAGCGCCCGCCTCTGGAAAACGACCGGCGTCGGGTGCTGCGGCGAACGCTTTCACCGTGGCGTCATGCAGGGTGATGTGGTCGGGATGACCATAGCCGCCAATCGGATCGTAGGTAAGGACTACCTGAGGTTTGATCTCCCGTATTACCTTCACTATGCGCCCTGCCACCTCGTCTATGGGCGCCGCCATCAGGGCCTGAGGATGTCGATTGTCCTCCGTGCCCGGCATCCCTGAGTCCCGATAGCCGAGGTATGACACGCCTGCCAGGCCGAGGATCTTCGCAGCACATTCGAGTTCGTACCAGCGCAAGTCGGCGACATTGGAGAATCCCTGGAGATGCTCCGGGCTGACAGTCCCGGCTTCGCCACGTGTTGCGCAGGCGTAGTAGACCTTCACTCCACTGGAAGCGTATTTGGCCAGCGTGCCGCCGACGCCGAATGTTTCGTCGTCCGGGTGGGCTCCCACATAGAGAAGTGTCCGCTGCAAATCGTTCATCTGTATATTGATGTAGCTCTGCCTTCTTTATGACAAGTTGTGCCTGCCGGTGAACTGGGCCGGGTCAGGAAAGGAAACAAGAGGGAAAACCTCGTTCTGGTACCCCCGGAGAGATTCGAACTCTCGACCTTCTGCTTAGAAGGCAGCCGCTCTATCCACTGAGCTACGGGGGCGCTGCGAATTCAAGGGATTATAGCATCCCCGGGCCTAAGGTAAAACGCGCACTGAGAGCTGAAAGCGTGCGAGTGTGGCTTTTCCAGGGTCCTTTGCGACCCCCGGGCGCCCATCACGCTACTTCGTGGCACCGCAATCTATCAGTCGGGCTGTCCACTTGATCGGAAGATCAGCATTGCTGCTTAGGCAGTAGCCGGAGAATGCTTAGGCATCAGCACCAGTAAACCAACAAAGGAAAGGGCGGCTGTGGCTGCACCGAAATAGAAAGGCATTGATGGGCTCACGGATTCCCACAGGATTCCCGCAATCAGGCTTGCGGGAAACAGCGTGACCCCCACTAGCCCGTGATAGATACCGTAGGGCAGGCCTCGTTTGCCTCCCGGAGACATGTCGGCGACGAATGCCCTCAGCACACCACCTGTGGCGGCATGGTAGATTCCGTAGAGCGCGAAAAGGGGGATCAGTTGCCACGCGCTGGTGGCTAATCCGAAGCAAAGGTAAAGCACTGCGTAGAAAGCCCAGCCCAGTGCAATCACCCGCCTGCGCCCTATCTTGTCTGAGACCACGCCCGCCGGCGTTGATAGGACGGAGAACACTACGTTGAACATCACGAGCAATAGCAGTATTCCGAAGACGGAGACTCCGAGATTCTGCGCCCGCAATATTAGAAAGGCGTCACTGCTGTTGCCCAGCGTGAAGAGGATGACTATTACCAGGAATATCTTGAAATGCCGGGGTAGTTTGGGGCGTGGCGTGGGCGTAGTCCCCTCTCGCACCCCTCCTTCAACGGCACGCGCGCGCCCCGCTTCCTTGACAAAGACGAGTACCGTGATTACACCAATTACTCCCGGGATTACCCCCACCAGGACAAGCATCTGGTACGTTGGACGAGTAAGGTCAATACTTCCCCGTTGCAGTAGAAAGATTATGAGGGCGGCTCCGGCAAGGCCAAGCACGGCGCCCAGGGTATCCAGCGCACGGTGAAAACCGAAGCTTCGCCCCCTTTCTTTTTGGCCGGCAGAGTCAGCCAGCAGGGCATCGCGGGGCGATGTCCGGATGCCTTTACCAACACGGTCTCCGAAACGTATTCCCAGTACCGTTCCCCAGGTAGAGGCAAAATAGAGGAATGGCTTGACGATGGTCGAAATGGCGTACCCGGCAACGGTAAGGGCCTTGTATTTACCGGTGCGGTCTGAAATCCAGCCCCCTGCCAGATTCAGCAGGCTGGCAGTGCTCTGGGAGATTCCCTCTATCAGGCCGATGATGGACGTTTTGACACCGAGCACGTTCGACAGGAAAAGCGGCATAATGGTGAAGATCATCTCGCCGCTGATATCCTGAAAGAAGGCCGTCAGGCCAAGGAAGAAGACGTTCCGGTTGACGCCGAACAAACGCCTGGAATTGGTACCTTCAGTCAAGAAGCAACCTCCGAAGGCATATTGTGGATAAGGCCGAAGCGGTCCTTGCACGACCCAAATGCGGATTGCCTCGCCCCGCTATCCCGCAAGGGCGGGAACTCCCGGAGCCTCGCGTTGAAAACCCCGGAGCCCGGTTGTTCGTTTTGGGACAGCCTCGGACATTGAATTGAGAGAGGGCATGCCTATGCAAGGCATGCCCTCCTGACAACTTGTTCGGGGAATATCCTACTGCTTCTTGCCGTATTCCGCTCGCAGGTTGCGCTTGAGCACTTTGCCCATAGGATTGCGGGGTAGAACATCGCAGAATACTACGTACCTGGGCCGTTTGAAGCTCGATATTCTCTCTCTGCAGAAGTCGATCACTTCATGCACAGTGGAAGTCTGGTTTTGCTTAAGCACGCATACTGCCATAACTTCCTGACCCCACTCGTTGTCAGGCACGCCGATGACCGCCACCTCTTCGATCTTGGGATGTGCATAAAGGACGTTCTCGACCTCTTCCGGCGAGATGTTTTCGCCGCCACGAATGATCATGTCGTCGGCACGTCCCGCCAGGTAGAAGTATTGGTCCTCATCCATATACCCCATGTCCGATGTCTTCAGCCAACCCTCGGCGGTTAGTGCCTGGGCAGTCTTCTCGGCATCCTTCCAGTAGCCGCTCATGACTCTTGGCCCGCGGGCCACTATCATCCCGACTTCGCCCTCAGGCAGGTCTTTGCCGGTTTCGGGATCGATCACCTTCATCTCAACGTCTGGCAAAGGGTGACCGATCGACGACTGAAGGCGGCGTAGTTTCTTTTCTCGCAGTACGGGTTCGCAGCGCAAATCGTGGTCTTCGGGCCCGAGCATACAGATCGTGGATGCTGTTTCAGTCTGGCCAAAAGCATTGATGAACCGGACATCTGGCATCATCTCTATCGCCTTTTTGATAACCTCGAAAGGCATTGGCGCAGCTCCGTACGTGATGACCTTGAGGGTGGACAGGTCGTATTTGTGGAAGTCCGGATCGTCAATGACTCGTTTCAGCATTGTCGGGACGAGCATGGCGCGCGTGGCCCTGGTGCGCTGGACCGTTTCCATCCATTCCTTGACCTCGAACTGGCGCATCATGGCCAGTGTTCGGCCGCCGTAAGTTGCGGCAAGCATCGCCTGGATTCCGGCGACATGGTACAGCGGGACTGTCAGAAGATTGACCTCGTTTACGTCAGGATCGGCAGGCTGCACGTTGTTCAGCATGTATGAGGCGAAACCGGAATGGCGTTGTGGCACTCCCTTTGGGCGCCCGGTCGTGCCTGCAGTGTACATCAATATCGTGATGTCATCGTCTGCAATCTCAGTGAATGGCTCATCCGTGGAGGCATGGTCCAGCAGGTCCTGGTAATACAGCATGTCAGGTTGCCTGGAATCTATAGAAATGTAGTGCTTGACCGTTTTCAGATTCGGCCGCATCCTTCGTACCATGTCCAGATAGCGTTCGCCGACAAACAAGGCCTTCGACTCGGAATTGTCCAGCATGTAGGACAGTTCGTCTTCCTTTGCACGGAAGTTCAGCGGTACCATGACCCCGCCTGTCTTGGCGATGGCATTGTATATCTCCAGGAAGGCGTTGCAGTTGACCTGAACTATGGAAACGAAGTCACCCTTTTTAATCCCAAGGCCCAGCAGCGCGTTGGCCATGCGATTAGCACGTTCAGCTATCTGAGCGTAGGTGAATTCCTTCCCCTCGAAGATTACCGCAGGACGATCGGGGACGATAGCCGCTGAGATGGTAAGAAATTCTGTGGTATTCATGCCTGGCATGCCTCCTGCAGGGTGTGAACTTTCGCCATGGGACAATACTTTGCAACGTTTCCGGAGCCCTGATATGTTACGAAAAATGTCGGTTGTGCGCAAAAAGCAAATAGACTCCAGGCGCGGTACTCACTCACTTTCGCGCTTTCGCAGGCGCACGCGGCACTGGAGGTTCGCGCTGAGTTGACTTTCCAGTTTGACTCCATCCGATAGGCCAAGGTCAAGCCCGCGTGTCACCGCCTCTTTTGTCGCTCTGACAGCATCGGGGTTCAGAGAGGCGATCTTCTGCGCCATCTTAAGGGCCGTTTCAGCCAGGTCTTTCCTTGAAACCACCTGGTTCAAGAGGCCTGCATGCAAGGCTTGTTCGGCATTAAGTCGGGAACCCGTGAGCAGCATTTCCAATGCCTTGCCGCGGCCCACTACCCTGGGGAGCGTCTGGGTGCCGCCGGCAGCAGGAATGATACCCAGCGTCGTTTCGGGAAGACCGAACTGTGCATCGTCTGTCGCAATCCTGATATCGCAGCACAGCGCCATTTCGATCCCCGAGCCGAGGACAAACCCATGCATGGCCGCTATAACGGGCTGGGGAATAGCCAGGAAGCGTCCCCAGACGTCCCTCTCCCATCGGACCTGTCGGGCTACCAATGGCGAGGGCGCGGTGAGGAATTCGCTCAAGTCTGCCCCCGCGCAGAACGCCTTTTCGCCCGCCGCCCTCAGTATGGCGACCCGCACTTCGGAGTCGTCCTTCACGGCTCCAAGTATTTCGTAGAGGTCGTCGCGCATCTGGGTATTGTATGCGTTCAGTTTTTGTGGACGGTTAAGCGTGATGTACGCGATGCCGTCCTCTTTGTCATATAGAACTGTCTGGAATGCGCTCATTTGCCCTGGAAATGGGGTGTCCGTTTCTGAAGATAAGATGTGATGCCCTCGACCCGGTCGCTGGTAGTATGCATTAGAAAATAGAGGTCTGCCTCCAGGCGGAGGCCCTGTTCCATCGTTAAGTCCATTCCTTTGTTTATCGCTTCTTTAGCGAATCTGAGCGAGTAAGGCGCCATGTCAGCCATTTTCACAGCCAGATTGTGCGCTTCGCCAACAACATCTGCCAGGGGGATTACCTTGCTCGCCAGGCCGATCCTGAATGCTTCTGCGGCATCGATGACTGTGCCCAGAAGAAGCATTTCCAATGCCTTGGCTCGCCCGACCAGCCGCGGCAGGCGTTGCGTGCCGCCGTTGCGCGGGAAGCCACCGCTTTCCAGTGAATCCATTGCAAGCAAAGCGGTATCGGCAACCAGCCGTATGTCGCACGCAAGCGCGAGCTCCAGGCCGGCTCCGAACGCATCGCCATTCAGGCTGGCGATCACGGGTTTGGCGACACGGGCAACCAGGTCCACGACCGGGGGGTCAGAGCCTGATTCGTCGCCGCAGCAGAAAGTTGCTCCATGTCCCTGGATAATGACTGCCTTAATCTCATCCTCCTGGTTGATGCGATTGCAGGCGTCGGCCAGTGCACCAGCCATCCAGGGATCGAAAGCGTTCTTCGCTTCCGGCCAGTCCAGGGTTATGATTGCGACGTGCGACTCGACCTGAAGCCTCAAGTGATCGGCAGGCAACAACTTCTCCGTACTATCATTTCCGGGGTGTAATGGTAGCGGCATAAGGATATGGTGTCAACAGAACGTTAATGGCTGCGATGGCCGCGACTGAACATGGCCGCGACTGAACCTTGACACGTTATGGAAAGCCCACTTATAATGGCCAGAATACTGTGTAGCAAAACTATCCGCATGCAAACAGAAAAGAACACCCACGCCCAGACAGTAGAGACCCTGCGAAGGATGCAATACGACGCCACGCGCCACCTATGCTTCAACCTGGGCAAGGTAGTGCGGAGGGTCTACAACGTCTACCACCAACCGCTGGCGGCTTTTGGTCTAACCCCCTCCCAGCTATTCGTGTTCAGCGCATTGTGGATGGAAGATGCGATAAACTTCAGCGATTTGGCAAACAGGGTGGCTATCGATGTTTCTACTCTCACCGGTATCATAGACCGCATGGAAAGAGCAGGCTTTGTCGAGCGCAGGCCCGACCTGAAGGACCGCAGGGCTGTGCGCCTTTTCCTGACTGAGAAAGCCAAAGAGACAGGCCCGAGCATCCTGAAACTGGCCGAGAAACTTGATTCTGTACTCAGGCAGCCGTTTGCAAAAGAGGATGTTGAGACGTTCGAGCGAGTGCTGAGGGCATTGGGCGAAGCGGAGGACTGAGGAAGGCAGGGCATCACCTTTGGGCCCTCTGGCCGGTCCGTCCCCGTTGGGGTGGAGATTCCATGACTGACCAACAGACATCACGCGCGCGCCGTACCCTGAATACTACCAGACAGGTTGGCGCGTTCATTAAGCGGAACTACGCCAGGGCCAGGGAGGCCAAGGCCAGCGGCAAGCCGGTGGTGTGGACTTTTGGGCTTGTGCCCAGGGAAATCTGGACCGCCCTCGATGTTCCCGTACTGTCCCTTGAACACATTCCTGTAATGCTGGCCGCAAAGCAGGTCATAGGACCTTACCTCGATTCGGCAGAACAGGCGGGGTTTGCCAGGGACCTGTGTCCGTATCACACTGCTGTCCTGGGATGCATAGAGTCCTCCCGTCTTGACCCTGAGGCAGAGAAGCTCTTCGTTATTCCGGACATGATTGTCGTCAGCAATATGCCCTGCGTTGCCCAATCGAAATCGTTCCTCCACGCTGTGGAAAAATACGATGTGCCGTACTTCGTGCTTGATGCCCCTCTCAATCTGGCCGCACACGACCCCCCGCAGAGGGCACTGGACTACCACCTGGAAGGCCTGAAAGGCTTACTTTCCTTTTTGGCTGAGCATGGCATTGAGACGGACGATGCGCAGCTCAGCGAGACCGTTCGGAGGTCTCGTGACATGGCCAGGCTCTGGGCCGAAATAGACCGGTTTCGCATGCTCAGGCCAGCGCCGATGACTATGGCCGACGGGCTTACCGGCATGTACCTGCTGACCTTCTGTGCCGGCCAGGCCGAAGCACTGGAAACCGTCAAACAGATGCGGGATGAAGTTGCGGAGCGGGCCCGTAACGGTGTGGGGTCTGTTGACGACGAAAGACTCAGGCTTCTCTTCCTCGGAGTGCCTCCCTGGTTCAACCTGGGGTTGATCAACTATCCAGAGAAGTTTGGCGCAGTTTTTGTAAAGAGCGAAATAGAATACGCTATGACCGGTCAAACAGACATTAACGTACTGGATCCGGCTTATCCGCTGCAGAGCCTGGCAAAGAAGGCGATGATCGACATGTTGTGCCCAACATACGGGAACAGGATTGACATCTTGAGGAGGGCGGTTCGAGAATTCTCCATCGACGGCATCGTGGCCGCTCAAAAAAGGGGCTGCCGCAACCTTCCGGGGGGTTTCAGGTTGATCAAGGATATGGCCTCCGCGGAATTCGGAATTCCCACGTCAGTGATCGACCTCGACGGCCTCGACCTTCGCGAATACGATGACTCCCGGGTCAAGTCCAGTTTGGACGCATTCTTAGGGACGCTTTGTGCCAGGGTAGGTCTGGGTGACGGCTAAGGAACTCGATGCGAAGCTGAATCTGCAGGCAGGCAGGCCCACGCTCAAATCGACCATTGACGCGAGCCGCGCACGCAAAGAGTATTGGGCGGGTGTCAAAGAAGCAAAGCGGCAAGGAAAGCCGGTCGTTGCGGCATTCGGCCTTCTCCCCCGCGAAATCTGGCATGCCATGGGTGTCCCTGTGCTGGGAATGGAAAGTCTAGCTCTTCAAGTCGCGGCCCGGCAACTGAGCGGAAGGTATTGTCAGGTGGCGACAGAAATGGGCTTTGCCAGCGAGCTTTGCGCGCTCCACCTTTCGTTGCTGGGCATCGCCGGAACGTCCCAGAGGGACGCTTTCGTTGAGGACCTGCTGGTAGAACCGGACCTGATAGTTGGAAGCACCTTCGCTTGTATGTCCGAGTCCAAGTCATTCCTTGTGTGGAAGGAACGGCTTGGCAGGCCATGCCATGTTGTTGACATCCCGATCAATGCCTCCGGCCCCGGTGTTCCCGGTCGTACCGTTGCCTACGTCGCCGAAGAGCTCAAGGGACTCATCGCTTTCCTGCGTTCAAACGGTTTTGAATATGACGAGGCGAAGCTCAGCCAGGCAGTGGACTGCTCCCGGCGGACCATGGAACTGTGGACCAGGATCGAAGAATGCAGGAAAGCTGTTCCTGCACCAATGGGAGCCGTGGATGCACTGCTATGCATAGGCAACACGCTGGTTTCCTTGCTGGGCACAGAAACCTGCGTGACCCTTTTTCAAAGTCTTCTCGACGAGATTTCATCAAGGGTATCTTGCCGTAGAGGGTTACTGGACGAAGAACGGCTTCGACTTTACCTCGTAGGTATACCGCCTCTTTACCATTTGGACCTGCTGGACTATCCGGCGAAGCATGGCGCAGTTGTGGTCAAGAGCGACCTGGACTTCTTCGGCGGTTGCATGATGTCCCCTGACCTTCTTGACCCTGGTCGCCCTCTGGAGAGTCTGGCTTTGAAACAACTGTCGGATATTGTCAATCCTTGCTTCGATAACAAGATCGAGAACGCTGTAAGGACAATCAGAGAGTACAGGATAGATGGGGTTATCGGGCTCAACAAAAGGGGTTGCCGGAACCTGCCTGCTTCCTTGAGGCTCATCAAGGATGCCGCATGGAAAGGTGCACACATCCCCATGGCTGTATTTGACCTTGATGGCATAGACCCCAGAGAATATAACGATGCTCTGGTCAAGGCCAACGTTGATTCCTTCATGGAGACTCTGGTGACCAGCAGGACTGGAACCGGTATATGAGTGCGCTTGAAACACTGCGAAAATCAGTAAAAGATCCTCAAAAAATCGCCGGTGAGGCGAAAGCAGCCGGGAAAAAGGTTCTTGGTTACCGGTGTGTCTTTATGCCCGAGGAGATACTGCATGCGGCAGGGATCGTCCCGTTCCCCGTTTTTGGCACTCCGGAAGCTGTGTCGCTGTCCGATGCCTATTTTCAGCCCAACCTCTGCGAGTTCATCAGGAATATCTTCGATCTGGCGTTAAAAGGAAAGCTGGACTATCTGGATGGCCTGGTGCTGTGCAATACCTGCGACGCCGTGAGAAAGCTCTATGACCACTGGAAGGCTTACATAGGCAGTCCCGTTTGCTACATGATCAATAATCCCCAGCGCCAGTTTACGGAGGCCGGCTTAAAGTACCAGTACCAGGAACTGGGAGAATTCAGAAGGGCCATGGAAACGTTTGCCGGAAAGCCCGTAACCGACGATGCCCTCAGGGACTCGATCCGGCTCCATAACCAGACCAGGTCTTTGCTGAAGCAGGTGTATGACTTCCGCAAACCGGATTCCCCTTTGCTGTCCGGAGAGGAAGCCATGGATGTGGTGATGGCTTGCATGGTACTGCCAAAAGACAGGGCCAATGCATTGCTTAAGCAACTTATTCTGGAGCTTAAGCAGCGCGCGAATCCTCCCCCGTCTCATGGGCCAAGGATAATGGTTACAGGCAGCATTATCGATAATCCTGCATTGATCAGGATGGTGGAAGAGGTCGGTGGCACTGTAGTTGCAGATGACCTGTGCACAACGACGCGCTACTTCTGGTATTCTGTGGACGAAGGAGGGGATCCCCTTGCCGCTCTGGCGAGGCATACCACAGAGAAGCCAGTCTGTGCCTGCATGCATCCAGCCGAGGCGAGACTGGAATATATGATGGACCTTGTCAAAGAATATCGGGTGGAAGGCATAATATACTTTAACCTGATGTACTGCGACCCTTTCTTATATGAAGGGGTGATGTTTAAGAAGAAATTCGAAGAAAGAGGTATTCCGACGATTCTCTTGGAGACGGAACACACGCCATCCGGGATGGGCCAACTCAAGACCAGAGTGCAGGCCTTTCTGGAAATGCTCTAGGGTCTGACCGCAAATATGTTGAGCATAGGTATCGACGCCGGTTCTCTCACCACAAAAGCGGTGCTCATGGAAGAGTCGAAGGTACTTTCGCGGGCTTTGGTGCACAGCAGCACCAGGAATGCTGCCGTTGCAGCTATCGACGAATGTTTGGCCAAAGCGGGACTCAAAGCTGGGGACGTCTTGGCCATAGTCGCGACCGGCATCGGGCGCAATGAGGTCGCTCAGGCCACGGGGCATGCCACGGAGATAATTTGTGACGCCCGCGGAGCAGTCCAGGCTTTGCCTGATGCCAGGACCGTCATGGACCTGGGGGCCGAAAGCAGCCGTCTGATCCGATGCGATTCCTCAGGCAGGGTCACCGATTTTGTTCTTAACGATAAGTGCGCGGCGGGCACCGGCGTATTCATGGATGCCATGTCGAAGGCGCTCCGGGTTCCTATGCCGGACATGGGGGAGCTCTCTCTGAAATCAACACAGGATGTCAACATTACTTCGATGTGCGTTGTATTTGCCGAGTCCGAAGTCGTGTCACAGATACATCGAAAGGTGGCCAAGGAAGACATATTGAGCGGCATACACAAGTCTATTGCGACGAGGCTTTACGGCATGCTTAACCGTGTAGGTAACGAGAAACAGGTGGTTGCGGTCGGCGGCCTGGCACGCAACATTGGCGTGATAAAGTGGATCAGGGAACTGGCCGGAACAGAGGTGCTGGTGCCAGAATACCCGGAATACGCTGGCGCCGTTGGAGCTGCCCTTATAGCAGCGGACAGGAACAAGTCTTGAAGACCGCGGGGGTAGATGTCGGCTCACTGGCCGGCAAAGCGTTGATTCTGGAAGACGGCCGCATCCTATCGTGGGGTTTGGTGCCCACGGGGCCGGATAGCGCCGAGACTGCCACAGAGGCTATGGACGCAGCCCTGAAACAGGCTGGCCTGACGCTGGGCGACATAGAATTCATAGTTTCCACTGGTTACGGCAGGGTAGTGGTGCCGTTTGCCCATAAGAACATCACCGAGATATCCTGTCATGCGAAGGGAAGCAACTACTTCTTTCCCGGCGTGAGGACCATCCTCGACATGGGCGGACAGGACTGCAAGGCAATACGGTGCGACGGTACAGGGAAAGTGGTCAACTTCGCTATGAACGACAAATGTGCGGCCGGCGCCGGGCGGTCCATGGAAGTCATGGCCGACCTGCTGCAAATCCCGCTCGTCGATATCGGACCAAGGTCGCTAAATGTTGAAAAAGGCGAGGTATCGGTGAGCAGCACCTGCACCGTCTTTGCAAAATCGGAGGTGTTGGCCCATCTCCGGCAGGGCGCCCCTACCAACGATATCCTTGCTGGGTTGTGCGCTGCTCTGGCAACAAGGGTCTACGGCCTGCTCAAGAGAGTGGGAATAGAACCGGAATTCGTCATCAGCGGCGGAATAGCCAAGAATGTTGGGGTAGTCGCTCGGGTAGAACAGAAAGTTGGCCTCAAGGCTAGTATCTGTTTCGAGCCGCAGATCGTCGGCGCGCTGGGCGCTGCCATATTTGCCCGCGAGACTCTCTTAAAGCAACAGAAGAAGCCAGTCACTGCGTAGGTAATGAAAGCGAATTACGGCTATCAGGACGGCTCCGGCGAGTACTATATCGCCATTGATACTGACCTCTGCAACGGCTGCGGCAAGTGCGCTGCAACCTGTCCCAAGGGCATCTTTCAAGTTACTCCTGACGATTATGACAAGGACGTTGCCCGGGTCAGGGAAAGCCTCACCAGGTCCATCGGCATGTTGTGCCCCGGATACGAGAGATGCCGGTCCCGGGGCCCCAACTGCCATAGCGTCTGCCCGACGAACGCCATAGAGCATAGCTGGTAAGTACCAGTCGGTCGAACTTCTATTAACCAATCGCTTATTTTCGATACACCACAACAGTTTCGTGCTCCGCCCTATGGACGAACGTGCTATCATTGGCCCCATGGACTGGATACATGTCGGCCTGCTGGTTCTCATAGGGATTTCGGGCGGCGTTTTTGGCTCGATGATGGGCGTAGGCGGAGGTGTCTTGGTCATCCCTTTGCTCACCCTGGGAATGAAACTGCCCATGAAGGAGGCAATCGCCTGCAGCCTGATAGCAGTGGCCGCAACCGCCTGCGCCTCTGCCGCGTCCTACCTTAAGCTGCGCTACGCCAATGTCAGGCTGGCGCTGCTTCTTGAAACGACTACGGCCGCTGGAGCGATAGTGGGTGCTTTTCTTGCCGTTGCTTTTCATGCCCGCCTGCTGGCAGGCCTCTTTGCCGGCATTCTGGTTTACGCCGGGTATTCCATGTTTCGAAACCGCAAACAAGAGCCCGGCCAGCCTCTTTCCGACGGAGTCCCGCTGCATGAAGGCTCGCCGGTCTCGTCCCTGTCGGCTTCATACCATGATGCAGCGTCCGGCGTGCCGACGCGATACGACGTACGGTCTCTGCCGCTGGGCCTGGGAGCGAGCGGGTTCGCCGGTCTCCTATCCGGATTGCTTGGGATCGGAGGCGGGGTAGTGCAGGTGCCTGTAATGAACCTTGCCATGGGCGTGCCAATAAGAGCAGCCGTTGCGACCAGCAGCTTCATGATAGGTATCACTGCTATCGCCAGCAGCTTTGTGTACTACCAGAAGGGGTACATGGACCCGTTGACTGCGGGCCCCGTATTCGTTGGCGTGCTCATCGGTGTCCAGGCAGGCACGAGGGCGATGCCCAGGATCCGTGCCCTGTACCTGAAGCTGTTCTTTGCCGCAGTCCTGCTTGTCGTTGCCGTCCTGATGCTGCTGAAAGCGATGGGCATCACCAGATGAACGAGGATTCCCGGTTGAGCCTGATGTCAGGACGAATCTTGTCGGCAGGACTGCTGACCTCGCTAATCCTTTTTGTTGTCGGGTTTCTCTGGCTGGCTATTAATCCTGGCAACCAGGTCGGAGGACTCACACTGGCTGAAGTGTTGCAGTCGCTGTTGAAAGGCGAGCCCCGCGCCCTGGTCTCGCTGAGCTTGATCACGCTCTTGATTACCCCGTTTGCAGCCGTGTTGGGTGCTGTTATCCATTTCGCGCGGACCAGAGAACGTGCCTGGGCAGGCGTGTCCCTGGGATTGCTGGCCGTGCTTGTGGTCAGCATGCTCGCCGGCCTGCTGTGACTGCTTCCCGGCGGACCTCGGATGGGAACAAACGTTGACGGGTATCCAAGCGGGTGCTATCATACCCGTCAGGATGTCATCCCTCGAAAACCTCGCACGCGAGATTGAAGGCTGCCACGAATGCGATCTTGCGCAGCTACGGACGCGGGTTGTCCCCGGCGAGGGGCCTCAAGAAGCCTCCATACTGTTCATCGGCGAGGCTCCGGGATTCAATGAGGACAAGCAGGGGCGCCCCTTTGTCGGGGCTGCGGGCCAATTCCTCCAGGAGTTGTTGGGAATCGCCGGGCTGCGGAGGGAACAAGTGTTCATTGCCAACGTGATCAAGTGCCGTCCGCCTGAGAATAGGGATCCCCTCCCCGGAGAAATCCAGGCTTGCAAGAAATGGCTCGACCGGCAGATAGCAATCATCCATCCCAGGATTGTGGTCACGCTGGGCCGGTATTCGATGGCCAGGTATTTCCCGGGCGAAACCATCGGGAAAATACATGGCAATCCGCGAAAGATAAACGGTGTGACGTATTTCCCCATGTATCACCCTGCGGCGGCTCTTCATCAGGGAGGCCTGCGGCAGACCCTGAAGGACGACATGGCGAAGATACCCGGCATACTGGCCGAGATTGAAAGAGATGCGAAGCCTCCTGAACAGAAGCCGAAACAGTTGGGGATGTTTTAGGTGCGGTCACTACCGTATCTGATGGATGAGTTCGTCAGGGACTCAATGCATAAGGCTGTGTCTTCTTTTTTCTTTCGCCTGACTGCGTTAGACCAGATACCTCCAGGAACGAAGTGCGTCTGAACCGAAGGTTATCCTATGGCTAAGCATAAGCTGCGCGTAATACCCCTGGGTGGGCTGGGCGAGATCGGAAAGAACATGCTCGCCCTCGAATACGAAGACGACATAATCGTGATCGACTCCGGGCTCATGTTCCCCAAGGAAGACATGTTTGGGGTCGATCTCGTTATCCCCGATATCACCTATCTGACTGAGAGACGTGAGAATGTCCGGGGAATCGTCATCACCCACGGGCATGAGGACCATACCGGGGCCCTGCCTTACGTGCTGCGCGAGTTGAACGTGCCGGTTTATGCTACCCGGCTGACTCTCGGACTGATATCGGTGAAGCTCAAGGAGCACAGGCTAAAAAACGAAGCGTCACTCAAAGAAGTCAAGCCTGGCGAACCATTCTCGTTGGGGAAATTCAAAGTTGAGTTCTTCTCCGTGTGTCACAGCATTCCTGATGCGGCCGGGCTGATAATCCGTACTCCTGTCGGTGTTGTGGTACACAGCGGCGACTTCAAGCTGGAGCATACGCCTGTTACAGGAGGACCAAGCGACTTTGCCAGGCTGGCTCAGGTAGCCCTGCAGGAACCATTGCTCTTGATGGCCGATTCCACCTATGCAGAAATGCCAGGGTATACCCCGTCCGAGCAGTTGGTCGGGGAGACCTTCGACCGTGTCTTTGCTGAAGCTCCGGGCAGGATACTGGTGACAACTTTTTCCTCGCTTATTTCGCGGGTGCAACAGGTATTGGATGCTGCGGCGCACCACGGACGCTACGTTTTTGTCGTGGGCCGCAGCATGACAGAGAACGTCCGCATATCGCGCGAACTTGGGTATCTCAACGACTCCGGTAACGTAATACGTACCCTGGACCAGCTCAAGGGACTGCCTCATAACAAGATCGCTCTAGTCACAACTGGAAGCCAGGGAGAGCCGACTTCCGCACTTGTCAGGATATCAAACCGTGACCACAAGCAACTGCACATCATTCCCGGCGACACGGTAGTGATGTCAGCGACTCCCGTGCCGGGCAACGAAGCCCTGGTCAACCGGACTATCGACAATCTGTTCCGGCAAGGGGCCAGGGTACTCTGGGACAAAGTGGCAATGGTGCATGTCCACGGCCACGGAAGCCGGGAGGAACTCAAGCTGCTGATAAACTTGATACGCCCCCGGTTCTTCATGCCGATACACGGAGAATACCGGCACCTGAGCCTTCATGCCGAGCTGGCGCGTTCACTGGGCATGCTGGATGAAAACGTCTTTGTGGTGGAGGACGGGGACATACTTGAGTTGAGCGAGAAGAGCGGCAAAGTGGTGGGGAAGGCGCCTGCAGGGCCAGTGTACGTGAACGGCCTGAGCGTCGGCGATATCGGCAGCGTCATACTGCGGGACCGCAGGTTGCTGGCGCAGGACGGGATCGTGGTGGCGATTATCGCTATGGACAAGCGTGACGGGTCTCTGGTAGGCCGCCCCGATATTGTGTCGCGGGGTTTCGTGGACCAGAACGAGTCGCAGGAACTCATCGAGCAAAGCAGGGACCTGGTCGCCGAATCATTGACCCTTGGTGGACCGCATGTGGCCGAGTGGGGATGGGTGAGCGGGAAGGTGAGGGAAACACTTTCCAGGTTCTTCTACGAAAGGACCAGGCGCCGCCCGATCGTGTTGCCAGTCCTGGTAGAGGTATAGCCGCGGGATGCCCAAGAAGCGAAAGAAAGCTGCGGCCCAACGCTCCGGCCGTTCGCCCAGGCATCCCTCTTCCCCCTGGAATGACGTTGTTCGTGTCTTAAGCTTGCCGGTGTGGTGGAGGCTTATCATTGTCATCGCCGCGGTCTATGCAGTATATGCGCTTTACCCCGGGGCCATTTCCCTGGGAAGGGATATCGCCACGGCGATCTTCGAGTTGTTCGGGTTTGGCCTTGTCGTAGCTGGCATCGCCGGGGGCGCAGTGATCTGGCTCATTATCCGCGGCTTCTCGCCTTTCTTCCGCAGTTGGAACAAATGGTTGGGTGTTGGGGCGTTACTGGTTGCCTGCTGGGGGTTGTTAGCCTTCTTCTACGGCAAATCCGGCGTCATGGAACAGGTCAGTTATGGAGGCAGGATAGGGAGGCAGATTCTTGGCCCTGCCGGTTTCCCCGGCGGTCTGCGCGTGGCGGCGATGGTCCTGCTGGGCTTCCTTCTGATTACTCCCAGGGGAACAGTCGTTGCCCTGATAGCTTTCGGCAGGGGGACGGGGCGGGGCGCACACCGTGCATGGCTATTCTTCAAATCGATGAAAGCTCAAAGAACTGTCATAGAACCCGCAACCTCACCCGTGGACCTTGCGCCTGCAACGGCCCAGCCGCAACTGGACGAAGGGGAAAGGGCCCTCCAGCCTTCCATTCAGGCCCCCAAAGAACAAAAAGCCGAGCGCCAGCAGCCAAAGGCTTTGGATGCAGGGAATGAAAACCCTGGCCAGATAGAGAAGATGTGGCAGCGTTTGGCTTCGAAGACCGTTCTAACCCCCAGCGGCTGGCAGTTGCCCCCGATCAACATGCTTGAAAAAGGTACCGAGAAGGTCGTCCATTCCTCGGACAACAACAAACGTGCCAGGGCCATCGAGGATGCGCTCGCCAGCTATGGGGTCGACGCCAAGGTGATCGAAATCAATGTCGGGCCTTCTGTGACGCAGTTCGGGATCGAGCCGGGATGGGACCGGAAGGTCAAAGAAATCAAGGAAAGAGACGAAGACGGCAATGTAACCGTCCGCCAGGAAGAGATCTCCCGCACCAGGGTAAAAGTTGACCGCATCGCTTCTCTGGCGAATGACCTGGCGCTCGCGCTGGCTGCTCCGACCATAAGGATTGAGGCGCCGGTACCGGGAAAGCCGGTGGTTGGCATCGAAGTCCCGAATACTACTATCGGCACAGTGACATTGCGCAGCGTAATCGAGACGGCTGCCTTTCAAAAAATGAAGTCTCGCTCGCTATTGACAATATCCCTGGGCAAGGGCGCCGGCGGAGAGTCAATGGCCGGAGACCTCGCCAAGATGCCGCATCTGCTAATTGCTGGAGCAACCGGCAGCGGCAAGACCGTCATGCTCAACGCTTTGATCACGTGTTTGCTTATGCACAATACGCCAGAGGACTGCCAGTTCATCATGGTCGACCCCAAGCGAGTGGAGTTAGTATCCTTCAATACCATTCCCCATCTGGTTGCCCCCGTTGTGGTCGACCCAGAGAAGGCCGTAGATGTGCTTCGCTGGATGCTCCAGGAAATGGACCGTCGCTACATTCTCTTCGCCCAGGTGACGGCGCGCAACATAGATGACTACAACAAGAAACGCGCCTCCGACCCAATGCCCTACCTGGTACTTGTGATAGATGAGTTGGCCGACCTGATGATGACCGCTTCTGACGAGGTGGAACGGTCGCTGTGCCGCCTGGCGCAGTTGGCCCGGGCGACCGGCATCCACCTGGTGGTGGCGACGCAGCGTCCTTCGGTCGACGTGGTCACCGGACTCATCAAAGCCAACTTCCCCACTCGTATCAGCTTCGCCGTCACGTCGCAGGTGGACTCCCGCACCATTCTTGACATTGGCGGGGCTGAGAAACTGCTGGGCAAAGGCGACATGCTGTACATGGCCACAGATGCTGCAAAGCCCAGGCGGCTGCAGGGAGTGTTTGTTTCGGATGAGGAAATCGAGCGGCTGGTCTATTTCTGGAATTCGCAGAAGGGCCCGTCAGCGCCCTTGAAAGTGCAGGACTTCGGTGCGGCCGGAGCGGGGAAGGCCGAGGGCGGGCCGGAAGACCCTATGCTCAGCGCCGCACGCAGGCTTGCGCAAGAGCATAGGCACATCTCCGCATCCTTCCTCCAGCGCAGGCTGCACATAGGGTTTGCCCGGGCAGCACACCTCATGGACCTCCTGGAGCAGGAACGTGGCGATGAGGGTGGGGAGACCTACCCCGATGCTGACAAGCCGCTGTAAGTAACCTCACAGGGTCTCTCTCCGTGTTTCCTGATCAAGTCCCGTCTTATCAAGGTTTTAGCCGGCCCGTAACGGAGCCTTGCCCTCCGGGAATCTCAAGTTCCTGGAAAGCATTCCCCCCATCGCCAGCAATAGCAGATTTCGCACTACCCAAGGGCAACGCAAAGATTGCCACAGTGACCCCGCCGCCGCCATGCCCCGGCAGAGGTCGGAACCATCCTGGCGGGCAAGCTGATGCATAAGCAGGATAGGCAGGAGAAAGGCCGCGTAGGTCTTGGACAGCGTGGGGAGACTCGTCATTCCGGCGAAAGCCGGAATCCAGATGACCGCCGTCAGACAGCACGTTTACATTTCGTCATTCCGGCGAAAGCCGGAATCCAGCTACACTATGCTGTCATACAAGTCATGCCAGTCAGGGTTCAAACTTTCGATAAGTTCCAGTTTCCACCTTCGCTTCCACTTCTTCAGTAGCTTTTCTCGTGTAATTGCGGATTCCATGGTTGTATGCAATTCGTACCATACTAAGAGGTGGACGGCGTACCGTTTGGTATATCCTTGTACAAGATTGCCTTTGTGTTGCCACACTCGCTTGACCAGGTCGGAGGTCACGCCGACATAGAGTGTGCCATTTCTTTTGCCAGCTAATATGTACACCGCCGGTTGAATACCTAACCCAAGTTTACCAACCTCGGGACAGGGGAAGAGGCAGAGGCAGTCCAGCTTCAGTGAGGGCCGGAAAAAGGAGTCTCCCAGCTTGGGGTCGCCACTGTAGTGCCCCATACGGATATTGTGGTATTGACAGAAGC
>Ga0082335_1004358_pt1 | contig 21461 bp, 20 predicted proteins | sample Subgrocontami58m_FD_72375 | JGI IMG/M metagenome (GOLD analysis project Ga0082335, IMG submission 72375) | Subsurface groundwater microbial communities from S. Glens Falls, New York, USA - GMW37 contaminated, 5.8 m (SPADES assembly) (version 2) ...
TTCAGGTGACCCGTCCGCCGGTGAAGGCCTACACGTTCGAGGACGTCTACTTCGACTTCGACCGCTATTCGCTGCGGCCCGAAGCGACGCGCGTGCTCGACGAAGCGGTGGCGGCGCTGCGCGAGGATCCGACCCTGCGCGTGCAGATTGAAGGTCACACCTGCAGCATCGGGACCGCTGAATACAACCTGGCGCTCGGCGATCGCCGCGCCACGGCCGTGAAGGACTATCTCGTGAGCCGCGGCGTGTCCCTCGGTCGTCTGGCCACGGTCAGCTATGGCGAGGAGCGGCCGAAGTACGACAACCAGCGCGAGGAAACGCGCCGGCTCAATCGCCGGGCGGCCCTCGTCGTGAACCTGCAACGTTGAGGAATGTCATGACCAGCAAATTCATCTGGGGGTTTGGGCTCGCCAGCCTGCTCGTCGCGGGCGTTGCGGTCGCGCAGACCGCGCTTGGCACCGTGCATCTCACGCAGGCGGCGCTCGCCGACGGGAAGCGGCTCGCGGCCGGAACGTATCAGGTGCGCCTGACGAACGAACAGCCCACGCCGGCCGCCGGCCAGTCGCCGAATGCGGAGCGCTGGGTCGAGTTCACCAAGAACGGGACCGTCGCGGGTCGTGAGGTCGCGACGGTCATTTCGGCTGAAGACATCGGCGCGGTCGCCAAGACGCCCGTGCCGAAGGCGGATGGGTCGCGCGTCGACGTGCTGAAGGAGGGCGAGTACGTCCGCGTGTGGATCACCCGCGGTGGCGTCCACTACCTCGTCAACATGCCTGTCGCTCGGTGAGGAACGGCCATGAACGGTACAATCAAGAAAGTGACACGGGACCGCGGCTTCGGCTTCATCCGGGCGGAGGACGGCACGGAGTACTTCTTTCACCAGAGCGAACTGCGCGGCGGGCTGCAATTCAGCGAGCTGACAGAAGGACAGCGCGTGACGTTCGAGACCCGCCCGAGCGAAAAGGGACCGCGGGCCGCGGAGATCAACCCGGCGTGAGTCTCACGGAGGAGTAAGCGACGGTCGTGGGACTGGCGAAGGCGAAGAAGGCCGGGGTCCGGGTCGCGACGAAGCTGCTCGAGGGCGACCCGGCGCGGCTCATCGTCAGCGGCCGGAGTCGGCGCGCGCGTACGCGTCCCGGCGCGTCCGCTTGAGGAATTTGACGTCGACGAGCTCTGCCAGGAGCACGTCGCACGTCGCCGGATCCAGCCCCCACAGCCGCTGCACCTGCGGTTTCGTCAGGTGCAAACCCGGACTCTCCAGATACTCGGCGCGGATCAACTGCAGCCAATCTGCAATCGTCGTCTCGCCGGCCATCAGAACCGCTTGCCCATTCATTTGATGAAGCCTCGGTCTGACAGTCGCAATCATCGTGCCTGCGGCTGAGCTCCGCCGGAGTCCTCACGAGTCGGCTGGTGGCCACGCAGTTTCGTGACAAGACGGTGGCCGGGTGCGGATTACCGCACATCGGTGCGGGAAAACCCCCACGGCTCTTTCAACGTGACTTTGACTTTTCGCTGAACCACCTGGATAATCGATCACTCATGACAACGGCCAGGCGGCGCTGCGGAATCGCGCTGTGAACCATCTTTCGCGACGCGCATTCGTCGCGGCGCTCGCAGGGGCCGTGCCGGTCCTCGCGATGCCGCGCGCCCTGCTGGCGCGATCGGCCGGACCCCGGGCCCTGGATTTCGTGCACACGCACACCGGCGAGCGGCTCGCCGTCGAGTACTTCGGCGGCGGCGCCTACGTGCCGGACGCGCTGGCGGCCGTGAACCACCTCCTGCGCGACTTCCGCACGGGTGACGTGCACACGATCGACCCGAGCCTGCTCGATCTGCTCCACAACCTGACCGACCTCACCGGGTCGTCCCGGCCCTTTCAGGTGATCTCCGGCTATCGTTCTCCCGTCACCAACCAGATGCTCCGGCACCGGAGCGAAGGGGTCGCGGCCGGCAGCCTGCACATGCAGGGTCAGGCCATCGACATCCGTCTCGCGGACATCCCGCTGGCCAGGCTGCGCAAGGCCGCGCTCGAGGTGCGCCGCGGCGGCGTCGGCTATTACCCCGCGTCCGACTTCGTCCACGTCGACACGGGACGCATCCGCACCTGGTAACGCAGCCGAACGGTCACTGAGACGGCTGCCGCTTCGCGAGGGCGCGGTCCAGTTTCGCGTCGTGACCGTAGATGTCCTCGGCGAAACGGATCGTCCCGTCCTCCGGCATGACCACGGCCGTCACGTAGAACAGAATCACCTGAATGGGCCGCGTCAGGCTCACGCGCTGCGACCCGGTCGCGTGCATCGCGTCGAGAATCCTGTCCCGCGTCCACTGCGGCTGATCCTGCAGCGCCCACTGTGCCAGCGCGACCGGATCCTCCACCCGCACGCAGCCATGGCTGAAATCGCGCCGGGCGCGGCCGAACAGCTGCGGCGCCGGCGTGCCGTGCATGTACACGTCGTGATCGTTGGGAAAGACGAACTTCACGAGCCCGAGTGAGTTCTTCGGTCCGGGACGCTGCCGCAGGCGGAGCGTTCCCCGCCGGAGTCCCGCCATGCTCTCCTCGCTCATCGCTACCGCGCGTGCATCGTCTCCCGGGCCCGACACAATCTCCATGTCCTGCCGCCGGAGGTAGTCCGGATCGCGCGCAAGCGTCGGCAGGATTTCCTTGCGCAGGATCGACGAGGGCACGTTCCAGTAGGGCCGGAAGATGAGGTAGCGCATCTCCTCGGCGAACACCGGTGTCTGTGTGTTGAGAGCGCGCCCGACGATTACGCCCATCCCGAAGGTCGGCGCTTCGATTGGGGGGATCGAATCCCAGCCCCAGAGCTGGAACATCGGGATGTTGACGAGAAGGAGGCGCTCGTCGCCGATGTGCGGCAGCCAGCGGAGCCGCTCGAGCGCGAGCTCGATCTGTCGAACGCGCAGAGACAGCGGCACGCGCAAGGCCGCCTGCGTGCCTTTGCCGATGACGCCGTCGGCCTGGAGCCCGTGCCGAATCTGGAAGCGCTTCACCCCTTCGACGAGCGCGCCGTCGTACGCCGACAGCTCCGCGGGAGCGGGCACATCCGCCGGCACATCATCGAGAGCGAGCAGCAGGCGGTGCAAGGCGCGGAGTCCGGCGTACCGTTCTCCCGGATGCACGGACGCGGCGGAGGGCGGAACAGCCTCGAGCGTCGGATCGGCGGCGAGCGATCGGTAGCGCGCCAGCATGCCGCGCAGCCCGCGATAGAGCGCAAGCGGCGGCGCCAGACCCGCGGCGGTCTCGGTGATCCGATGCGCGGCGAGCGCGGAACGGACGAGCGCCGCGAAGTCGTGCTCGTCGGCAGGCGCGGTCATCCGGAACCCGATGACACGCGGATCCACGCGGCCCATGTGCACCTGGCGGAGATACAGGAGCAGGCCGGCGCTCAGGCCGGTATCGAAAGCCGCGACGGCTGCGGCCTGCGGTGCCGGTGTCGCGCCCAGCGCGGCCGCGGAGCGCTCGAGCGCGTCGGCGCGATAGTCGTCCGGATCGAGCCCGTCGCGTGCGGCGCCGGCGAGGAGCGCCAGGGTGTCCCTGGCGTCGCGGGTCGGACGGCTCGCGGTATCGACCCAGAGCGGAGCGAACGCCTCGCCCGCATAAAGCGCCGTGAGCTGCGGATTGCCGACGACCACAGTCTTTATGGCGTCCGCGACGTCCGCGTTCTGGCGTTCCGTGGTCGGGAACGCGGACGAGCGCGCGGAACCGCCCGGCACGACGGCGAGACAGACGCACACCACGGCGGACGCCGCGGCGATGTTCAACCGCCAGCCACGCCGCACGCGAAACGACTCGGTCGTGAAGAGCACGTACGGAAGACCCGCAAGACTCTGGCCGACGCGTGGCAACCCGGCGTCCGCGGCCGATGGCTTCGTCTGACGACAAACCGACGGTCGCCACGGAAAAGGGCTGCCGGAATATCGGCAAACCCCTCGAGAGGCGCGAAAAACGCCGCCGTTTCCGGACATCACGGTTCTTGCATTCGATCCTGAGACGCACCGCGCGGCATCGACGCGGGTATGATCCGCGTCATAGGACGCCTCGGCGCGATGCTGCATCGTTGGTCCAACACCGCCCATGGCCGTCACGATTCGACTGCCTGATGTCAGTCACTGGAAGGCGCAGGTCAAGTGCCAGGCGGCCTGTCCCGTCGCGACCGACGCCGGCCGCTACGTGCAGCTCATCGCCGACCATCGCGATGAGGAGGCGTTTCTCGTCGCTCGTGCACCGAACCCGTTTGCCTCGGTGTGCGGCCGCGTGTGCGCGGCGCCGTGCGAGGACGCGTGTCGTCGCGGCGCCATCGACGCGCCGATCACCATTCGCGCGCTCAAGCGCTTCGTCACCGAACAGCACGGCGTCGAGTCGATCCGGCCCGACACGCAGGATCGTCTGCGCGCCGAGCTGGTGAGCGAGGGGAATCGCTACGCCGGCCACCTGCCTGTCCAGTTCTTTCGCGGCCCCGCCGATGCGAACGCCGCGCGCTCCCTCCGCCGCAAGGTCGCCATCGTCGGCGCCGGCCCGGCGGGGCTCGCCGGCGCGCACGACCTGGCGCTGCTCTGCTACGACGTCACGGTGTATGAAGCGGCCGCCGAGCCGGGCGGCATGATGCGGTTCGGCATTCCCGAGTACCGCCTCCCTCGCACGCTCATTCGCGCGGAGATCGACAAGATCGTCTCGCTCGGCGTCACCCTGGCCCTCGGGACGCCGCTCTCGCCCGCCTTCGGCCTGGCCGACCTGAAGCGCCTCGGCTTCGACGCGGTGTTCCTCTCGGTGGGTGTCGTGACGGGCCGCGATCTCGACGCGCCCGGAACCGATCTCGATGGCGTGATCAAGGCCGTTGACTACCTCCTCAACGTCAATCGCGGCTACCGCGTGGAGCTGGGACGCCGCGTCGTCGTCATCGGCGGCGGCTTCGTGGCGTTCGACGCCGCGCGCACGGCGATGCGCGTCTCTTTCGAGGACGCGGGCGCGGCTGACGCGCGTGTGAAGGAAGCGCTCGATTCCGCGCGCTCCGCGCTCCGCGCCGGCGCGCGCGACGTCACCATCGTCTCGCTCGAGAACTTCGAGGAGATGCCGGTGCTGCGCACCACGCAGGGCCACGAAGAGTTCGAAGAAGCGAAGAAGGAAGGCGTCCGCTTCATCACCCGGTGCGGGGCGAAGCGGTTCGTGGGCAGCGGCCGGCTGCAGTCGATCGAGCTCCGGCGCGTGACTTCGGTGTTCGACGCCGACGGCCGCTTCGCGCCGGCCTACGACGACACGGACGTGACGACGATCGACGCCGACTCGTGCATCCTCGCGATCGGCCAGAAGCCCGACCTCTCGTTTCTGACCGCCGCCGACGGCGTCGCGCTCAACCCGTCAGGCACGATCCGCGTCGACCGCGAGACGCTGGCCACATCGGCGCCAGGTGTCTTCGCGGGGGGCGACGTCGCGTTCGGCCCGCGCAACCTCATCGAAGCCGTGGCGAACGGCAAGCGCGCCGCGGGTTCCATTCACGCGTACCTGTCGCAGGCGGTGTCCCACATCGAGACCACGGTGGACATCGAACCGCTGCCGACACGGACCTACCGGATGATCGCCGGCTTCGAGGAGCTCGATCGCGAGACGCCGCCGACGCTCGACGTCGGCCGGCGCACCGGGATCGCCGAGGTCGAGGTCGGTTACGACGAGCACGAGGCGCGCCAGCAGGCCGCCCGATGCCTCGTCTGCCACGTGCAGACGATCTACGACCCCGAGCGCTGCGTGCTGTGCAACCGCTGCGTCGACGTCTGCCCGGAGTACTGCCTCGCGATTGTGCCGCTCGACGACCTGGACATCGACGAGGGCGCGCGCGCGCTGCTCACCAGCCGCGCAGTGTCGAATGGCCTGCCGCTGGCGGCGATGCTCAAAGACGACGAGCGGTGCATTCGTTGTGGCCTGTGCGCGATCCGGTGTCCCACCGACGCGATGACAATGGAGCGATTCACGATCACCGAGCGCTTCGCGGGTGCCGCCGCGCCAGGGCAGGAGCTGACATGAGCGAGAAAGCCGCAATCCCCGACGGCCCGGCAGTCCATCTGATCGATTCGGCCCGCCGCGATTTCCTGTTCCGCGCGGGCGCCGGCGCCGGCCTCCTCGCCATCGTCTATCAGGCGGCGGCCTCGCTGCGATCGCTCGTGCCGAACGTCTCCTACGACGCGCCGACGACGGTGAAGCTCGGGATGCCCGCCGAATTTCCCGACGGCCTGAAGTTCCTGCCCGACGAGCGGCTCTTCGTGTTCCGCGAAGGCAACACCTACCACGCGATTTCGGCGGTCTGCACGCATCTGGGCTGCACGGCGCGTGCCGAAGCGCTGCCCAACCCCGAAGTGCGGCAGGTCGGCGGTCAGTCGCTGCGGCTGACGCACCGGTTCCAGTGTCCGTGCCACGGCTCGAAATACACCGGTGACGGCTCGAACGTGTCGGGGCCGGCGCCCAGGCCGCTCGCCTGGTATCACCTGTCGCTCGCCACCGACGACGGCCAGCTGGTCGTCGATCTGGCGCACGAAGTCGGCCACGACTTCCGGTTGACGGTTTAGGAGATCAGGATGGCGACGCCCGCACCAATCACGAAACAGCCCGCGAGCGCTCCGGGCGTTCATCCGCGTCCGTTCTGGAGCGTGCGCCCCTCCTCCGATCGGCAGTCGGGTGACGCCGTCGTGTCGAACTTCCTGCTGCACTGGTTTCCCGCGAAAGCCTACAAGCCCTCGATGGCCTGGAACTACTCGTTCTGGCTCGGCACGGCGTCGGCGGCGTTGCTGCTCGTGCTCGTGTTGTCGGGCGGCCCGCTGCTCTTCCTCTACGTGCCGTCGGTCGAGCGCGCCTATGCCTCGATCAAGGACATCGAGTACGTCGTCACGTTCGGATCCTGGATTCGATCGGTGCACCGGTTCGCGGCGCACTTCATGGTCCTCGCGGTCTTTCTCCACCTGGTGCGCGTGTTTCTCACCGGCGCCTACAAGAACGGCATCGGACAAGGCCAGAAGCGGGAGCAGAACTGGGTGATCGGCGTCGCGATGCTGCTCCTGACGCTGCTGCTCTCGTTCACCGGCTACCTGCTCCCCTGGGATCAGCTCGCCTACTGGGCGGTCACCGTCGGGACCAACATCGCCTCCTCGATCCCCGTCATCGGGCCGACCGTGCGTGAGCTGCTGCTCGGCGGACGCGGCATCGACCAGCCGACGCTGATTCGCTTCTACGTGCTGCACGTGATCGTGCTGCCGGGCGCGCTCGGCGGCCTCTTCGTCTACCACATGTGGCGCATCCGGAAGGATGGAGGGCTCGCCCGCGCCGACGCGACCGCCCTCCTGCCATCGCGCGTGGCGACGCCCATCGTGCCGACGAAGACCTACACGTTGCTCGGTGTGGCGCGCGGAACGGCGCCGACCGTGCGCAGCTCCACGCTCGAGGCGCCGGACCTGACCGTCAACTCCGTTCCGGATCTCACGCGGCGCATCGCGATCGTCGTGCTCGCGACGCTGGCCCTGATGAGCCTGCTGGCGGTGTTCCTGCGATCGCCGCTCGAAGAGGCCGCCAACGCGCTGGTGACGCCGAACCCGGCGAAAGCGCCGTGGTATTTCCTCTGGCTGCAGGAAATCGTCACGGATACCACGCTGCACATCGGCTCGTTCACGATCAACGGCGCATTCATCGGCGGCGTCGTGCTGCCAGGCCTGCTGGTGACCCTCCTCACGGTGTGGCCATGGATCGATCGCAGCCCGCTCTCCGCGGCCGGCGTGTGGCTTCACCGGACGCGCCGCGGCCAGAGCCTGGCCTTCCTGACCATCGTCGCGGTGATCGTGGTGTTCACGCTGATCGGGACCTTCTGTCGCGGGCCGTACTGGCAGTTCTACTGGCCGTGGCAGACCTGGCCCGAGATTCCGACGAGGCTGTGAGAGATCCCATGGAACAGCGGACGAATTCACCGTATGCGAAGCGTGATCGCCCCGTGCTCGGGGTGATCGGCCTCCTGCTCGTCATCGCCGCTGTGCTCTTCACGCGCAACGATCGCGAGCACGAGTGGCGCTACTACCAGTACGCGTTCAAGCAGCTCGTGGCCGAGACGCTGGGCGCCGACAGGGCGACGATCGTCCCGACCGGCCTGCAGCAGATCTGGGTGCCGTCGCTCGGGCGCGCGGATCGATGCATCACCTGCCATCAAGCGACCACATGGAAAGGCTTCGAGACCGCCGAGGCCCCCTTCCGCACGCATCCCATCGAGCCGCTGAAGAACCACCCGATCGAGAAGTTCGGCTGCACGTCGTGCCACGGCGGCCAGGGGTGGGCGGTCGACGCCGGGCCGGCGCACGGACCGATCGAGCACTGGGAGGAGCCGATGCTCGGCAAAGACCTCGGGGCGGCCTACTCGCTGGTCGACAACAAGGCGGCGCTGATGCAGATGAACTGCAACACGTGCCACCGGTACGACCGCGAGACGAAGGGCGCCGAGATGATCAACCTCGCGAAGCAGCTCGTGAAGGACAAGGGCTGCCGCGCGTGCCACACCATCAACAGCCGCGGCGGCACGATCGGACCGGACCTGACGTTCGTCGGCGACAAGGCACCCGAGCAGTACGAGTACGGCCGCCTGTCCGGGCAGAAGACGGCCTTCGCGTGGCATGTTGCACACCTCAAGGACCCGCGCGCGCTCGTCACCGACACGGTCATGCCGAACTTCAATCTCACGACGAAGGAGTCGCAGGCGCTCGCGATCCTGATCCTGTCGTGGCGCAAGTCGCCGGTCCCCGCTTTGATGGTGCCCGGCACGCCCCGGACCGATCCGCAGAGCGCCGAGGAGAAGACGGCCGAAGACGCGATGAAGACGGGACCCGGCGCGTGGTTCGTGAAGACCGGGTGCTTCGTGTGCCACTCGATTGCGGCGCTCGGCGTGAAGAGCCCCGCGCAGATTGGCCCCGACCTCTCGAACGCCGTCGAAGACGTGCAGAGCCGGTTCGGCCGGACCATCGACGATTTCATCGCGGCGCCGACCGGCACGATGTCGGTCGTGCTGTCGCGCCAGATCATCCTCACGCCCGCCGAGAAAGCGGTCGCGGTTGAAAAGCTCCGGGACGCGTTCAAGGAATATCAAAATCAAAGGAGTCACCGATGAGGCGCACACACTATGTCTGGGGAGGAATCGGCATCACCCTCCTCACGCTGCTGGCCGCGCGTTGCGCACCGAGCGCCCCTGCCGCCAGGAAGGCCGCGGGCGGCACCTCCGACATCGCCGTCGCGGCGCAGAAAACCTACGTCGCGCCCGGCGATCTCGACGAGTACTACATGTTCTCCTCGGGCGGGCATTCCGGGAACGTCTACGTCTACGGCATTCCGTCGATGCGCCACATCTCGACGATCCCGGTGTACTCGCCCTACCCCGCCACCGGCTATGGGTTCGACGACGACACCAGGAAGATGCTCGGCGCCTTCACCTGGGGCGACGTGCACCACCCCGCGCTGTCGGAAACCAACGGCGACTACGACGGCCGCTGGCTCTTCGTGAACGAGATGAACGGCCGCGTGGCGCGCGTCGACCTGCGCGACTTCAAGACCAGGCAGATCTACGGCCCGGTGCCCAACATCTCGGGCAACCATGCATCGGCGTTCGTCACCCCGAACACTGAATACTCCATGATGGCGTCCCGCTTCTCGATTCCGATCCCGAAAGGCTCCGTCTCCCCAATCGACAAATACGCCACGGAGTACAAGGGCGTCGTCGCGGCCATCAAGATCGATCCCAAGAGCGGCAACCTGGATCTCGGGTGGCAAATCCTGATGCCGCCGTTCGACTACGACCTCGGGGATGCCGGAAAGAAGGTCTCCGACGGCTGGATGTTCTGGACCTCGTACAACGCCGAGCGCGCCACCGGCAAGCTCGAGACGACCGCCTCCCAGCGCGACCGTGATTACATCGCCGCGATCGACTGGAAGGCCGCCGAGAAGGCCGCGGCCGAGGGCAAAGGCGATCTCATCGGCGGCGTGAGGGTGATCGATCCCAAGAAGGTCCCCGGCATCGTGTACCTGATGCCATGCGGCAAGTCGCCTCACGGCGTCGACGTGGCCCCGAACGGCAAATGGATCGTCGGCTCCGGCAAGCTGCAGGGGGTCACCACCGTCTTCAACTTCGAGAAGATCCAGACCGCCATCCGCAACAAGGACTTCACGGGCGACGAAGACGGCATCCCGGTGTTGAAGTACGAGTCGATCAAGGAGGTCGAAGTGCCCGTCGGCCTCGGACCGCTGCACACGCAGTTCGGCCCGGACGACTTCGCCTACACCTCGCTCTTCGTCGACAGCGCCATCGCCAAGTGGAAGCTCGGCACGTGGGAGGTCGTCGACAAGGTGCCGATGTCCTACTCGATCGGCCACCTGGCGGCTGCCGAAGGCGACAGCGCGTCGCCCGATGGCAAGTACCTGGTCGGCCTCAACAAGCTCTCGCACGGACGCCACCTGTCGGTCGGGCCCTCGCAGCCCGAGTCCTCGCAGCTCGTCGACATCACGGAGGAGAAGATGAAGCTGCTCTACGACGCGTTCACGGAGCCCGAGCCGCACTACGCGCAGATCGTCAAGGCCGACAAGATCCATCCGATCGAGGTGTATCCGAAGGAAGAGAACCACCATCCGCTCGCCGTGTGGGATGTGAAGGATGCCGGCGTGACCCGGCAGGGCGACAAGGTCACGGCGAAGGTCGTGCTCGTGCGCTCGACGATCACGCCGACCGCGATCGAAGTCAACGAAGGCGACACCGTCACCATCGCGCTCACCAACATCGAGCAGACGACGGACGAGCTCCACGGCTTCGGCCTCCTCGACTACAACATCAACGTCGTGGTCGATCCGGGCGAAACCAAGACGGTCACCTTCAAGGCCAAGACGGGGGTCTTCCCGTACTACTGCACGAACTTCTGCTCGGCGCTCCATCAGGAGATGCAGGGATATCTCATTGTGAGAAAGAAGTAGGGCTAAGGGCTAAGGGCTAAGGGCTGAGGGCTGAGGGCTGAGGGCTGAGGGCTACCATGCACGCCATTCTCGAACGCGCCGACAGGTTCCTGGAGAAGGAGCTCGACCTCAAGGAACGGGCGCTCGTCGTCGTCGCCGCGCTGCTGCTGTCGGCGGTGTATCTGTTCCCGCTCTGGACGTTGACGATGTACGCGCCGCAGTACCCGGACGGACTGCGGATGAACATCTACAGTTACAAGCTCCAGGGCGGGAATCAGGGACAGGACGTGAAGGAGATCAACCTGTTGAACCACTACATCGGCATGAGGGATTTGGTCGACGAGGACTTCACCGAGTTCAAGTGGATGCCGTTCGTCGTCGGGGCGATCGGGCTGCTCTTCCTGCGCACCGCCGTCCACGGCAGGATGGCGTCGCTCGTCGACATCGTCGTGCTGTACGGGTACTTCGCGGCCTTCTCCCTCTGGTCGTTTGGCTTCAAGTTGTACAGCTACGGCCACAGCCTCGCGCCGACGGCGGCCGTGAAAGTGCCGCCGTTCATGCCGCCCATGTTCGGCTACAAGAAGCTGGCGAATTTCGAGGTCTACTCGTACCCCGCGGCCGGCTCGTACGCGCTGGGTCTGGTCATCGTCCTGCTGCTGGTGGCCTTCTGGTTTGCGTGGCGGGACAAACCGCACGCTGCCGCACGAGCGCGATAGCCATGTGGGCCGGCGGTCTCCTGCTCCTCGCGCTCGCACAGCCCCCGCCGGCGGACATGGCCGGTTCGACGGCGGGCACGCTCGAAGGACGCCCGGCGCCGGCGGATGTCTCCCCGGTCCAGCACCTGATCGATCGCGCCGAAACGGGCGGCAGAGTCGAGATTGGCCCCGGCACCTACCGGGGCGATCTCGTCATCGATCGCCCGCTGCAGCTCGTCGGCCACGGGCGCCCGCTGTTGATCGGATCCGGGCACGGGAGCGTCGTGCGCATCCGCGCCCAGGGTGTGGTGGTCGAAGGCTTCGACATCGACGGCCTCGGCGGCGGAGACCTGGGCCGAGACGCGTCGGGGGTTCACGTCGCGGCGGCGCACGCGAAGGTTCGCGACTGCCGAATCAGCAACACGCTGTTCGGCGTCTACCTGCGTGAGGCCAACGACGCGACGGTCGAGGGGTCGGTCGTCCGTGGCATTCCCGGCAAGGACCCCGGGGAGAAGGGCTCGGGCATTCACGTCTGGAACACCGACGGGTTCCGCCTCGTTGGGAACGACATCGCCGACGTTCGTGACGGCTTCTACATTCAGTCGTCGTCGCACGGGTTCATCGCGCACAACACGGCGCGCGATCTCCGGTACGGTCTCCACTACATGTTCTCGGACGACAACGTCTTCGAGGACAACACTTTCGAAAACGGAGCGGCTGGCACGGCGCTGATGTACTCGCGACGCATCACGTTCCGTCGCAACCGCTTCCTGCACAACCGGGGCTTTGCCTCCGTCGGCCTGCTGCTCAAGGCATGCGACGACGTGCTGGCGGAAGACAACCTGATTGCGGACAACGCGCGCGGGATCTTCGTCGAAGGGTCCTACCGCAACCGTTTTCGCCGGAACATCGTGGCCGAGTCCGACGCCGCCATCGTCCTGTACGACTCCTCCGCGGAGAACGTCTTCGAAGGCAACTCGTTTGTCGGAAACCTGACGCCGCTTTCGCTCTCGGGCCGCCGCACCGATACGCGTTTCGACGGCAACTACTGGTCCGGCAACGACGAGCCCGATCTCGACGGCGACGGCCGCAGCGATCGGCCCTACCGGCTCTCGAGCGTGTTCGACCACCTGCGCTCGAACCTCACGGCGGCGGACCTCATGACGCCTGGGTTCGCGGCGGCGGCGCTCGGTTTCGCGGAGCGCACCTTCCCGATTCTCGAATCGGTCACGGTCGTGGACCGCGCTCCGCTCGTGCGGCCTCCGGCGCTGCCGCATGTGCCGCGTGCCAGCGCGGCGCCCGCGGCTGCCAACGCGCGCGGGTTGGCGGTGTCCTTCGGCGCCATTGCATTCAGCGTCGGGGTGATGGTCCGGCGAGGGCGTCGATGATCCGATTTGCGGACTTCACGAAGACCTACGCCGGGCGTCCGGCCGTCGATCGGCTGACGCTCGAGATCAGGCGCGGCGAAGTCGTCGCGCTGCTCGGACCGAACGGCTCCGGCAAGACGACGACGCTCAAGGCAGCGGCCGGACTGCTGAAGCCCTCGTCAGGCACCGTGCTGATCGGGGAGCCGGGACGTTTGTCGACGGAGCCCGGCGCGCGCGCAGTCGTCTCGTTTCTGCCGCAGCGCGTCGCGTTCCCCGAGTCGCTCACGGGCCGCGAGGTCGTCGAGTTCTATCGTCGGCTGCGCCGCGTCGAGCCGGCGCGGACCGAAGAGGCGCTGCGCTTTGCGTCTCTGAACGGCGCCGGAACGCAGGCGATCGCCACGTACTCGGGCGGCATGATGCAGCGGCTCGGGCTCGCCGTCGCGATCCTGCCGCGGGCGCCCGTGCTGCTGCTCGACGAGCCGACCGCCGCGCTCGACGCCGACGGACTCGCCGCGTTCTATGGGTTGGTCGAGCGACGCAAACAAGACGATCACACGGTGTTCTTCACGTCGCATCAGCTCGGCGACGTCGAACGGCTGGCGGATCGGTTTGCCGTGCTGGTCAACGGGCGGCTGACGGCGGTGCTGACCGGTGGTGAGCTGGCCGACCGGCTGGCCGCGCGCGGCGTGCTGAAGCTCGGTCTCGACGCCTGTCCGGCCGGATTGCTCGACAAGGTCCGTCGTCTCGCGCCGCAGGCGTCGTGGGTGAACGATCAGCTCGTCGTGCCAGGGCCGGCGACCGTGCGTCCCGCCGTGCTGGAACTGGTGCGCCAGGCGGGAGCCGGGATTCGCGGGCTGACGGCCGAAGAAGGCCGACTCGACATGTTCTATCGCGAGCTCGTGCAGGAGCGACCATGACGCTCTCGCGAGAATCGCCGCTCCGCCTCTGCGCCGCTCAGGAGCTGACCATCGCCATCCGGTCGCGCTGGACGCAGATCTTCGCGGCAACCTTCACCGTGCTGGCGCTGGCCGTCGCCGGATCGGGGTATGTGCTGTCGGGCGGCAGCGGCGTCCAGGACTTCGCGCGGATTGCGACGTCGCTGACCCAGCTCGTCGTGCTGGTGATTCCGATGATGGCGCTGCTGGTCGGCGTGACGTCGTTTTCGCCGGAGCGCGGCGCGGCCGAGCTCCTGTTCTCGCAGCCCGTCTCCCGCGCCACGGTCGTCGCGGGGAAGCTCCTGGGGCTGCTCCAGGCGCTGACCGCCGCCCAGGCGCTTGGCTTCGGCGCGGCCGGACTCGTGATCTTCTCGCAATCGGGCGGCGACGGCATCTGCGGCTTCCTCCTGCTGTTCGCCGGATCGGTCATGCTGACCGCGATCTTCCTTTCCATTTCGGCGCTGATTGCCGGAGGCGACCTCCGCCGCCGCACGCGCGCGCTGGCCCTCGCGGTGGTCGTCTGGTTCACGGCCGTCGTGCTCGTCGATGTCGCCGCGCTCGGCGTGGCCTCGCTGCTCCGCTCGGGACCGGCGTCCCGCGTGTTGATGGTCGCCACGCTCGTCAATCCAGTCGACGCGGTCCGGACCGGCGCGCTGCTCGGCATTCAGGGGACCGCGGCGTTCGGCGCGGCGTCGCTGGCGCTGCTCCGGTTCACCCATGGCGCGGCCGGCGCCGGAGCCGCCATCCTCGCGTCGCTGCTGCTGTGGATACTGGTGCCGGCCGCCCTGGCCGTGTGGCGAATGACCCGTGCCGACATCTGAGGACGCTCGGCGCGCACGCTGATCGCGCGCCTCACCGTCGTGCGCTCGGCACGAGCCGCGCGGAGGCCGTCACTTGTCGCCGTGCACGTCGTGGACGAAGTGCGCGCGAGCGGCGACCTCCGCCAGTTTCCCGGCCGCATGGACGGAGGCTTCCTCCATGAGACGCCTTCGTTGATCCTCGGGCAGCGCGTCGAGCGCCGCCGCATCGTAGCCACGCGACTGGAGGAACGCCGCGATCAGGGCCTGCTCCAACTGCCCTTCCGGATCCACCATCGGACGAACATCAGGTTTGTTTGTAGTCAAAGCATGCCCTCGTGATGCGCCGCGTGCTCACGTTCGCGCGGCCTGCAGATACACAAAACAGGTGCCGCTTCCCAGGTAGTTCTCAATCCGGGCCAGAACCGGCGCACTCCGGAGCCACGCCGGACCCGTGTCCCGCAGCCGTTCCTCGATGAGGGTCGACAGAAAGTCGAACCCGGCCGCGATTGCGTGCGCGCGCAGAGCGTCCAGCAGATAGTTCTCGAGCTCGACGCTGTTCTGCACCATCGGTGACGTGGCCATCGCCTGGAGGTAGAACGTGTTGTTCTCGCCGAAGTGCGGATCCGAGCCGATGCCTTCCTCGTCGTGGTTCTCGAGCGCGCTGCCGAGGGCGTAGCCCACCAGATGGTCCGAGACCCGGTCCCGCAGGGCGATGCCGATTGCGCGAGGGTTGGCCACCGTCGCTTCGAGCGTCTCGAGCGGGAACTGCAACAGCGGCCGCCGCCCGGCGCGGAGCACATCCGGCGGGTAGTGCGCCGAAGCGCCGTAGCGCTCCTGCTCCACGTTCAGGATGTGCAGCTTGTGCGCCTCGAAGCTCGCGGGTGTGAGCGCCACGATCTCGACGGTTTCCAGGGGGATCGCCAGCGGGCCGACGCGTATCTTGTGGGCCGGCGACGCTTCCGAGGCGATGCGGCCGCCCACGAGATCCTCGATCGCCAGACGCAGAATCGAGAGCGCTTCGTCGATCGCGGACGCTTCGGTGTCGTAGCGGGGATAGAAACGCACGCTGCGCTCGCCGGCCGGCAGGAGCACCAGGCCCCGCCGGAACGCGCGGTCGAGCAAGGCCTCGCACCAGTCGGCCCGATGGATGTCGAACCCCAGCATGACGCCCGCGCCGCGCACGTGCTTCAGGATCCCGGGGTGCTCGCGCGCCAGCGCTTCGAGCCCGCGCCGCGCCCGCTCGCCGGTGCGCCGCACCTCGTCGAGGTCCAGCTTGTCCAACAGGGCGATGAGCCGCACCATGCCGACTGAATCCCCTTCCCACGTGGTGTTGAACTTCTTCTCCTCCTGGAAGAACGTCGCCAGCGCTTCGCTCACGAAGAGGATGCCGTTCTGCGCCTTCTTCGCCCACGTCACCAGATCGGGTGGGCACGGCAGATCGAACAGCTCGTGCGCCCAGAGGCGGCCCGTCATGCCCCAGCCGGTCTGGACCTCGTCGAAGACCAGCGGCACGTCATAGACGCGCGTCAGGAGCCGGAGCTTGCGCATGAACCGTGCGCTCGTCAGGCGCACGCCGCCCTCGCCCTGAATCGGCTCGACGAGCACGGCGGCGACGCGTCGCGAACGCCGGACGACATCTGGGCTGAGAATCGCGCGCTGCGCCTGCACGAACGCGTTCACGTCCTGGCCAGGCCGCGCGAGGAAATCGTCGAGCGCGTCCATCTCGCGCCGGTAGATGTCCTTGTTCTTGTCCGCGTGCGGCAGCCGGCCGGACACCAGCAGATCCCACAGCTGCTTCAGACTCCGTTCCTCGCGGCGCACAGTCTCCTTTGGGGAGCCGGCGTCCTCGACCGGAAACGGAATGTGCGGCCAGTCGAAGGTGGGGAACCCCAGTCGCGCCTTCTTGCGATGCGTCACGGCAAGGCTGCCCAGGGTGCGTCCGTGGAACGCTCCTTCGAACGACACGATGAAGCCGCCGTCGCCGTCTTCCGATGTCATGACCCGGTTCATGAGCACGGCCTTGATGGCGTTCTCGACCGCCTCGGTCCCGGTGTTGACGACGAAGTGACGCGGGGTGCCGGCGGGGGCGATGCGGTTCAACTCGGCCTTGAGGCGCAGAGACAGGACGGTCTGGTACTCGGAATGCGCCCAGCGCGACGTCACGAACGGCAGCGACTCGAGAACCGCGCGGACCACCGTGGGATCGTTCTCGCCGAACGCGTGGGTGGCGATGAGGGCGCCCATGTCGATGAAGCGGTACGGCTGACCGGCCGGATCGCGATCGACGGCCGCGAGGTACGGGCCGACCGATTCGCCGGGATCGAAGGCCACCGGCAGGGAGAAGAACAGGTTGCGCGAGGCCGCCTGGAGCGCGGCGTGCGACGCCGGCAGGTGCTGCGCGACCAGCTCCTCGAGCGAGCGCTCGCCGTCCTGCAGCGCCTCGGGCACGTGCACGCGCATCTCGCCGGCGCGGTATCGCGCATTGAGCCGCTCCACGCGCGCGAGAAAGTCCGCAACGCGCGAGACGGTCGTCTCTTCGACCACCGTCCCCTGTGTTGTCATGGCTGGCCCCCGCTCACGCGGCTGTGCACGTTCAGCACGTCACCGCCATGGTGCCACAATGCGTGATAGGGTTGCGAAGAACATCGGGTGGCAAAGGCCTGACACATGCAGCGGCTCATCGAGCAGCCCGTTGGCGACGGCGACGTGTTCGAAGGACCCGTGTACGTCGGGCGCGTGCACTATCACCTCGCCGTCTACCAGCACTTCTCCGAAGAAGACGGCAAGGAATCCGTCCCGGCCCATCCCGAGGTCGAAGGGCGCATCACGACCATCGACCATCTGGACCTCGCGGACCCGCATTGGCAAGGTTCGGAGCTGACCCTCCACCTGGCCGACGGCCGCGCGCTCGACTTTTCAATCGCGAACGAAAGCGGCGCGATTCGCGCGACAGGACGAGGGTTTCGCCGGCGCCAGAGCACTGCCTCACGCGACGCCGAGCGCTCATCGCCGTAGCGATCCTCAGGCTTTCAGTTCGGGCTCCCAGGCTGCCGCAACCCGATGGCGCCGCCCTTCCACCGGTGCGCTGTCGGTCCTGGCTTCAGGGTTTTCGCGACTATGCCTTCGGCGGCCCGCGCGGGACGTACCCGGCCGTGCGATTGCAGGGGTTGCCAGCCGAATGAACGACGTTCTCGCGGTGAATCACCTCTCGATCCGCTTCGGCCGCACGGCGGTGCTGCGTGATGTCAGCTTCAGCGTCCCGGCTGGCACGGCGTTGGCCGTCATCGGGCCGAACGGCTCGGGCAAGACCGTCCTGTTCAGAGCGCTCATCGGGGCCATTCCGTACGACGGGACGGTTCAATGGGCACATGGCGTCCGGATCGGCTATGTCCCTCAAAAGCTCGACATCGAGCGCGATGTACCCGTCACCGGTCTGGATTTCCTGCGGGCGCACCCGATGCGCACCGCCCGCTCGCAGGCGCGTGAGCTCGAAGTGCTCGCTCTCGTCGGCCTCTCGCGTGAGGCCAGCGAACAGCCGATCGGCGCCTTGTCCGGCGGACAATTCCAGCGCCTGCTCGTCGCGTTTGCGCTCATCGGAAACCCCACGGTGCTCCTGCTCGACGAGGCGACCGCCGGTGTGGACGAGCCCGGCGAGGAACGGCTGAACGAGCTGGTGCACCGGCTTCAGCACGAGCAGCGGCTGACGATTCTCCTCATCTCACACGAGCTCACGATCGTCTCCCGCTACGCCGACAACGTGCTGTGCCTGAGTCGCGAGCGGAGTTGGTGTGGTCCACCCAAGCAGATCCTGACGCCGGATGTCCTCCGTGAGATGTACGGGATGCCGGTCGCCTTCCACGTTCATGAGCCCCATGAGCCTTGAAGCGCTGCTGCTCGCGGCGGCGGCGGCGATCGCCGCAGGCCTCATCGGCTGTTTCGCCGTCATGCGGCGGATGGCGCTCGCGGCCGACGCGTTGTCGCACGTCGCGCTGCCGGGGATTGGCATCGCGCTGGCGCTTCACGTCCACCCGCTCTTGGGCGCGGTGGCGATGCTGTTGTTCGGCGCGCTGCTCGTCTGGGCGCTCGAGGACCGCTCGCGCTTGAGCACTGAAACGATCATCGGCGTGGTCTTTTCCGCGGCGCTCGCCGTCGGCAGCATGCTCACGTCCGGCGAGGATCTGATCGACGCCCTGTTCGGGCGCGCCGGTTCGCTGTCGTGGCCGGAAACCGCGTTCGGCCTGGGCGTGTCGGCCGCTGTCGTCGTGTTCGTCGTGCGCCGACGGCACGACCTCGTCGTCACACTGGTGTCGCCGGACATCGCGCGCACGGCGGGCGTCGACATCCGGCGCCTCGACTTGCTCTATCTGCAGATGTTCGCCCTCACCGTCGCGCTCGGGCTTCGGTACCTCGGCGTGCTCCTCATGGGCTCGCTGGTCATCATTCCGGCCGCGACGGCCAAGCGCCTCTCGAACGGCCTGACCCAGATGCTGCTCGTCGCCGCGGTCGTCGCGCTGGTCGTGACCGTGCTCGGCTCGTACCTGGCGCTGTGGCTCCATCGCGAGACCGGCCCGGTCATCGTGACGCTCGCCGCCGGCGCCTTCTTTCTCAGTCTCCTGCGTCGTCAAGCCTGAGCGGTCCCGGTGTGAAGCTTTTGAGCAGGGCGCTTGCAGGAGTTTTCAGGAGGGGGAAGGTTCGCCCGGGTTCTCGCAGCGAGCTCACGCCCGGGCGCCGCGCCGACGGGAACCCGTGCCGGAAATTCGGCAGAGGCGAGTCTCATGGCTATTGAATCGACGGCTTCGCCGGCCGGCAGAACGTGGCCCACGATCGTCAAGACCGCTGGCGGCACCAGCGTCGCCGCCAACCTGTCTGACTACGACCGTTCACGGGCTGAGTTCTCGTGGACCAAGGCGCGGGCCGAGTTGGACGGCCTTCCCGGCGGACGCGGCCTGAACATCGCTCATGAGGCGGTGGATCGCCATGCCACGGGAGCGTTCGGCACCCGGGTCGCGTTGCGGTGCATCTCAAAGCAGGGCGCGACGCGGGATCTCACCTACGCCGATCTGCGCCAGGAGACCAACCGGTTCGCCAACGTGCTCAGGCGCCTCGGCGTCGGCAGGGGCGATCCGGTCGCCGTCCTTGCGGGACGCATTCCTGAGCTGTACATCGCTGCGCTGGGAACCTTGAAGAACGGCAGTGTGTTCACGCCGCTCTTTTCAGCCTTCGGACCAGAGCCGATTCAGGCGCGCATCAACATCGCCCGCGCGAGGGTGCTCGTCACGACCGACGTCCTCTACCAGAAGAAAGTCGAGGCGCTGCGCGCGTCGCTGCCGAGCCTCGAACATGTGCTGCTCGTGGGCGAGGCTGCCTCGGTCCAATCGCTGTCGGGCGCGCTCGATTTCCGCGAGTTGCTGGCAACAGCCGACCACGAGCTCACGATCCCGCCGACCGACCCTGAAGACGTCGCGCTTCTGCATTTCACCAGCGGCACCACCGGCAAGCCCAAAGGCGCCGTCCACGTGCACCAGGCCGTGGTCGCGCATCACGCCACGGCGCGCTTCGCGCTCGACTTTCATGCTGATGATGTCTTCTGGTGCACCGCCGATCCGGGGTGGGTGACCGGCACGTCGTACGGCATCATCGCGCCGCTCACGCACGGGCTCACGAGCATCGTCGACGAGGCGGATTTCGATGCCGAGCGCTGGTACCGCATCCTTCGCGCCGAGCGCGTGACCGTGTGGTACACGGCGCCGACGGCCATTCGGATGCTGATGCGCGTCGGCGCGGAGACGGCTCGCAAGTACGCGCTGCCTCAGCTTCGCTTCCTGGCGAGCGTCGGCGAACCGCTCAATCCCGAAGCGGTGGTGTGGGGCGTTGACGCCTTCGGCCATCCGTTCCACGACAACTGGTGGCAGACGGAAACCGGCGGCATCATGATCGCGAACTTCGCGGCGATGGACATCCGGCCCGGCTCGATGGGACGCCCCCTGCCCGGTGTCGACGCCGCGATCGTTCGACGGACCGGGGACACGATCGACGTCGTCGAGGCGCCCGATACGCAGGGCGAGCTGGCGCTTTGTCCCGGCTGGCCGTCGATGTTTCGGGGCTACGTGTCCGACGAGGCGCGCTACCGCACGTGCTTTGCCGGCGGCTACTACCTGACCGGCGACCTCGCGAAGCGCGATCGCGACGGCTACTACTGGTTCATCGGACGGGCCGACGATGTCATCAAGTCGTCGGGACACCTGATCGGTCCCTTCGAAGTCGAGAGCGTGCTGCTGGAGCATCCGGCGGTGGCCGAAGCCGGCGTCATCGGCAAGCCTGATCCCGTCGCGCTCGAAATCGTCAAGGCCTTCGTCGCGCTCAAGCCGGGCATCGAGGCCACCGACGACTTGCGCCGCGAGCTGCTCGCCTTCGCGCGCGTGCGGCTGGGTGCCGCGGTTGCGCCAAAGGAAATCGACTTTCGGCCGAACATTCCCAGGAACCGGGCCGGCAAGATCATGCGCCGGCTGCTCCGGGCGCGCGAGCTGGGTCTGCCCGAAGGCGACATTTCAACGCTGGAGGTCTCATGAGCACCGAAGCCGCCGCGACAGGGCACGTGGCGACGGGGTACGTGGCGACGGGGTACGTGGCGTCCGGCTTTAGCCGGACCAACGTCGGATCGCAGCCGGACGCCGCGGGTCACCCCATCGGCC
>Ga0082335_1004359_pt1 | contig 21453 bp, 16 predicted proteins | sample Subgrocontami58m_FD_72375 | JGI IMG/M metagenome (GOLD analysis project Ga0082335, IMG submission 72375) | Subsurface groundwater microbial communities from S. Glens Falls, New York, USA - GMW37 contaminated, 5.8 m (SPADES assembly) (version 2) ...
ACAAATACTTGACCTTCTCCACGCCGGGCACCTTGATCTTCTCAAAGCGCTCCCTCTCGCCCATGGGCATGGTCGCATCAACACCCCAGGCGGCGGTCGTTCGCGGTTTGGGCACGGAGGGGTCCAGAGTCGAGCAGGCGATGCGGGGGATAATGATGATATCCCGATCCGGCTGCATGCGCGTGCTGAGCGCCCACTCTACGTCCACAGGGTCATAGACATTGATATCTCCATCTACCACCGTGACCTGCTTCAGCCCTATGCCGAGCGACAGCAGCGCCAGAATAACGTTCCGCGCTTCCTCTTCGTGCCTCTTCTTGATGGCGACTACCGCATGGTGACGGAAGGTTCCTCCCGGAGTCAGGTAAACGGCTTTGACTTCCGGGGCAATCTTCTTGACCTCACGGTAAATCACCGCCGCGTTGGCGTATTCGATGAGTGTATGGTTCTCCGTTACAGGAAGACCGGTAAGGGCGGTCTGATAAATGGGATTTTGCCTCATGGTAATGGAGGTGACCTTCAGCACGGGCGACTGCTTGCTCTCGCTGTAGGTCCCGGGATATTCCCCGTAAGGGCCGTCGGCGACTCTTTCCCCTGGAAGGGTAATCCCTTCGATGACGATCTCCGAAGCAGCGGGCACTTCTACATCTATGGTTTCGCATTTCACCAGCTTCACCGGCGCCCCGCGCAACCCTCCCGCGACATGAAACTCGTCCACGCCGAACGGTACTTTCGCCTGAGATCCGATGATGATCGCCGGCTCCACGCCGACGGCGGTCGCCACTTCCAAACCTCGTCCCCTTTCCTCGGCCTTTAAAATCATCCGGCCGAGGTGATGATCCGCAGGGGCCCACAGCGACAGCCGATCTTTGCCGAGCAGAAGCATGCGGTGAATGGAAACATTGCGAATCCCTGTATCCGGATCCTTTCCGATCTGCGCGCCTATGGTAATATAGGGTCCGACATCTTTTTCCGAATGAGTCACCATCGGCAGGCGGAATAAATCGATCTCATCGCCTCTCCAGCATATCTCCTTCACCGGCCCCGTCTGCACCATCTCAGGCGGTATCCGCTTCTCCTCCAGCGTCAGGTAGCGTTCCAGCAGTTGCTCCTCTGGAACCCCCAATCCGAGCGCCACCAATTTACGAGTAGCAAATAGTCCCCCCAAAACTCGCCAACCCGCAAACCCCTTGATGCTCTCAAACAAGAGGGCCGGGCCACAGACATCAGAGGTCTTGCGGATACCCGCAGCGATCTCGTATTTTACATCGACTTCCTCGCTGATTCGCAGCAGTTGTCCCTGCTCCTCCAGGTAGGACAAATAACCTCGAAGATCTTCAAACATGGCTTCTCCTTCGATAATCCTGAATAATTTTTAATGGTTAATTTTGAATTTTGAGTTGTCCGGATATTTTCTCCAATTCAAAATTAAGAATTCAAAACTAAAAATTTCAATCTTACTTCTTGTATATGATGACTTTGAGCTCTTTGCCTCTGCCGCCCTCGGGGCATGCGCTGATTCCTACCAGGCAGTCCATCTCGGCCCGGAAATCGACGTGCGTCCCGGGCTTGGGCCTTATCATCGCATAGCGCATCGTGCCGGTTTTGGCGTTGATGACCATGGTCTGAAAGACGTTGAGCGGGCTGGGGATATCTTCCTTGAGGATTCTCCACGGCTTTAAGGCCCTGGCGAGATTTTCCCAGCATCCGTGCTTGGGCGCGGCGCCCCTTTTTCTGCCAAGCCTTTTCCAGGTAGCCCCATATATCTTAAAGATTTCGTCGCCCCATTTTTTGTAGAAGGAAATGCTGCACATGCCCTTCTCCATATCATGGGTCCCCTGGTAGGTATCCTTTATGATCGTCATCATCACGTTGTTGAACTTGGAGATCAAAACGTCGCCGGTGCTGACGTAGATCTTTCCCAGGTCGACCTTGGTCCGCGCCTGGTCGAACCGCTCCCTGACATTTTTCAGGTTGAAGACGACGAAGTCCGCGGTGGACTGGCCGGTCACGCGAATGACTTGATTCTTTTTTACCGGGAACGCCTTCCCGGTGTTGCTTGGAATAACATCTTCTTGAATGACGCGCATAGTTGTCTCCTTATGTTGGTACGGCTTTCATACGTCAATCGATGGGTTCGTTCAAGAGCGGGCGAGGTGCCCGGCCTGCAGACGGTGGTCTCAGCGGGAGCAGAAGATCCTAACGAGCCGATCAGAGATTTGGATCCGGCGTCATCAGGGCGTTCCGTGGGGTTATCGGATCCCTCCCCGGCATCCGATGGTCCTTGCGGACCAGACGGGGATGCTGAAAGAGATTCATCTTCAGGGCCAACCCGGACCAGACAGCCATTCCGATCGCCCCGATCGCCTCAAGGTTCTGTGCGGGGGCCGGCTTACCCAACTCCTGGTGGACTCGCTTCTGAAGATCTCGGATTTTCCCGCGGACCTCCCTCGTGGGTCCGAACAATTTTCCAGGCAGGAACGCCGAATAGCTGCGTCGCAGTCTCTTGGCGAAGTACTGAGCCTTCTTGCGCATGACCGGGATGTCCGAATCCTTCCATTTGAGATACCCATTCAGCCATGTCTCTACCACCCGATAGATGGAAGGGCCCAGCCGCCGGAAGTCCTCGTCGAAACAGTTGCGCTGGATCGACTCGATCTCCGCAGCTGTCATCTCCTTGTGCTTCACGACGGAGAAGAAGCCGGTGGCCTTGCGATAGTATTCCTTCGGCGTCTCCTCGACATATTCGTGGAAGAGATTGTTCTCCTTCACATGTTTAAAGAATGGGGTGCCCGGCACAGGCCCGTAGATAAGAAATTGGGAAAAAGCAGGCTTCAATGAGAGCAGCCCATTCAGTTCTTCCTGAATGATCTCCGGGGTCTGATAGGGAAAGCCCACGATCATCGAAGCCAAGATAGCGATCCCGTGGTCTCTGAACTCGGTAAAAACCTCGGCAACGGGGCGACCCTTCTGCTTGTCATAGCCGGATCGAGTCCCCTCATAGCCAATCCACATCCCGTCGATCCCCATCTCCATGATCTCGGTGACCGTATAACGACTGAGGGCCCGGACACTGGCGAAACAAAAGACCGAGATGGCCTTCCCCTCTTTCACCACACAGTCGCGAAACTCCATTGCCCGGCGCTTGTTCAGCAGGAAGTCCTCGTCCATGATCATAATGGACATTTCCGGATCGATCTCATGATAACGACGCACAGCATTATAGATATCCTTTCCGCTGGAGAGCAGGCGGATATGGCGCCGTTTGAAATAATGGGAGGTGCAACAAAAATCGCAACCGTTGGCACAACCCAGACCGGCGAAGACCATGCCGCTCTGACTGACCTTTTTTCCAAAGATCTTCATAGGGTTGATCACCGTCGGGTGAGTATAAGGCATCTTGATCTCCGGCTCGCCTAATAACCTGCGCATGAAGGCGACACCCTCCTCCCGGCAGATATGGTCCCCGTACTGTTTCAGAACCTCGTCCGCGAGAACCGTGCCATAAGAGCCAAGGATGATCTCTGTCCCTGGTGAGTGCTTGCGGATGAGACCCACCATCTCCTCCATGATGTGGAAGGTGGCCATGATGAAGGCGATCCCGACATAATCGTAGCCTTGCTTCAGCTCCCGGATCAGCTCCTCCCTCGACGGGTATTGGAGCACCGTGGTGGGAGCGTTGAGATTGACTGCGATGTATTCAAGGGAGAATTGCGTATGAAGGGAACGGGGGCTGAACATCCCCTGGACCCGGGTCACCTGTCCGTGAAGAAGCTCGTAGCCAACACTGGGGCCGTCGCCATACGCTTCTCCCAATGGCCGGCAAACACTGGTAAGCAGGACTTTCTTCATAACGCTATCACCGAGAAATTGCTCATTTTCCCCTCAAAAGATCCCCAGATCCTGAAAAACCCGTCTGTTTCCTTTTCGGGTTTTTCCCAGACCTCATCTACTTACAAAGCCGCGTATCGGGTGAAAATACGGCGCCACCCCGGTCGACCCCTCGGACAATGCAGGTGAGGGAGGCGCCATTTCAGGCTGAAATGAGCCTGAATGAACAGACCACTGACCTCAAAAGCCACACCATTGTCAGGATCTCTTATACAATATCTCCTCCTGTCTTGTCACTCGCAAAATCGGTAGTGGTTCAATTTGGAAAAAAAGGAGAGGGAGTGTCATTCTGAGCCGAAGCAAAGCGGAGGCGAAGAATCTCGCTAACCCCCTGACGCTCCGTCAGATTCTTCGGCCTGCGGCCTCAGAATGACAGTCTTGGATGTTTCGTTCAGAAGAGAACCGAACGAAACTGCACCATTACCGCAAAATCCTACGGTAGACCCCGCCGCTCGTGCGACTCTCTCACAAGGGTGGCGCCTTGACCACTACAGTGGAATCGATGCTCGCAATGGTAGGTCTACCGCACTTGGCCATGGTTATCTCGATCTCCTCACGGAGAATCTCCAACACTCGAGTGACGCCTTGCTGGCCGTCCACGGCGAGACCCCAAAAGAGTGGACGACCTATGAAGACGGCCTTGGCCCCCAATGCCAGGGCTTTCACAACATCGGCCCCGCGCCTGACGCCTCCGTCAAGCAGAATCTCCATTCCCCCCTTAGCGGCAGCCACGGCCTCGGAGAGGACCTCAATCGTCGCCAGGGTGTTGTCGAGATGCCGGCCGCCATGGTTGGAGACGATAATGGCGTCAGCTCCAACCTGCGCGCATAGCTCGACGTCCTCGCCCGTCATGATGCCTTTGGCGACTACGGGAAGGTCGGTCTGCGATTTGATCCACTCCAAATCTTTCCAAGTGGCCGCAGGGTCTGCTCCCCCTGGGGCCGGAGTCTCCCCCGGACCTGCTTTTGGGTAGTTGACGCCTCGGGTTTGTTTATAGTTGTTCCGGATGTTGCGTTCCCGCTTGGGCGGCCACTGGGAGTCCAGAGTAATACAGAGCGCCTCATACCCCGCTTCTTTCGCGCGGCTGAGCCAGCTTTTCGTCATTTCCCGGTCGCGGAAGGAGTACAACTGGAGCCAGAGGTGACCCGTGGCCGCCTTGGCCAATTCTTCAAAGGGAGCGCTTGCATTGGCGCTAACGGCCAGGATGGTCCCGCAGGCTGCCGCCGCCCGGTAAGTGGCGAACTCTCCCTCAGGATGCGCCTTCTTATGCCCTCCGCAGGGCGCCAGAAGAACCGGAAGGCTCACCTTGGTCCCCAGCACCGTAGTGGACAGGTCAAGGGCGCTCGCGTTCCTCAGCACCCTTGGGCGCAATGCCCAGGACTCGTAGGCGCGGCGGTTCCGTTCCACACTGAGCTCATCGGTTGCGCCTCCGGCGATGTAGTCGTATTCCTCTTTGGGTAGGCGCTCCTTGGCAAGGGCCTCAAATTCGAAAAGATTGATGGGTCCTGGGCTTGTGCTCATGGAAATCTCCTCGCACCCTCGAGGTCAGTGCATGTAAATGGGGTCTTGGTTTTTGTATTCTCTCAATCGATCTCTCCCTTGCTCTGCGTGGGAAAGCAAAATCAATCGGATATCAGGTCGGACGAAGGTGCGAAATGGGTTAATTCTACAATAAAATTTGGAATTAGCAATAGAAAAAGCAGGGGTCGGCGAATAGTCGGAGAGAGGAAGCTGGAAGAGAAAGTGAGAGACGAGGAATCGTATTTATGGGATCAATCCAACCCCAATTTCCGGTTGACAGGCGTGATTGGATAGTGGGAAAATGCGCGACGATTTATGGAACAGGCCCGTCATCAGCTATTTGCGCCGGAGAGCGCCGTCCGTGGAGCCGCAGAGAGCGAGCAAGCGGCGAACCACTGGGTCATTCAGGTCGAGAACGCCACCAAAACCTTCCAGACTCCCGATCAGGACAGGATGGTCGCGCTGGAAAACATCAGCTTGAACATCCCTTACGGAGAATTTATTACCATCGTCGGGCCGAGCGGCTGCGGCAAATCGACTCTTCTAAAGCTGATCGCAGGGTTGACACCTATATCCGGTGGCCGGATCCTCTATCAGGGATCGGAAGTGCATGGTTTGAATACCAAAGTCGGCTACGTGCCGCAGGAGAGCAAGCTTTTTCCCTGGCTCACTCTGGAAGAAAACGTCGCCTTCGGTCTCGACTCCAAGCGCTACTCCCGGCAGGAGCGGGAACAGCAGCTACGCCATTTTATCGGTCTCGCCGGGCTGACCGGATTCGAGAAGTACTACCCGGCGCAGCTCTCGGGCGGCATGAGCAAGCGGGCTTCCATCATCCGCGCGCTCGCCTACGAGCCCCCGGTTATCCTGATGGATGAGCCGTTCGGACCGCTGGACGCGCAGACGCGCATGATCCTGCAGGATGAGCTGTTGAAGATCTGGGAGCAAAAGCGCCAAACGATTATCTTTGTGACCCACGATCTGGTGGAAGCGGTGGCGCTCGCGGATCGCGTCGTGGTGATGACGCACCGGCCGGCCCAGGTGAAAGATGTGATCCAGGTGCCGATGGATCGACCGCGCAACATCTTCGAAATCCACCGCCAAGAGGGCTTCGATGAGGCCTACGGCCGGCTGTGGAATATCTTCCGCCACGAGCTCAACATCAAGCGTTAGGATCGACTGCGATGGCCCAAGAGACAACTCAAGAGCATACCAGACCAGCCGGCGCCGCGGCCATCATTTCGCAGCCAAGCGGATTTCTTTGGAGGCGCCGCCTGTGGGTGACTCTTCTCCGCGTCGCCATCATCGGAGGTTTTTTCCTCCTGTGGGAGATCGCCTCGGGAAAGTGGATCGAGCCCTTCCTCATCAGCAGCCCGAGCCGGATCCTTTCGTCCATGATCAGCAGCTTCCAGTCGGGCGACCTGCTCCAGCACACATGGGTCACCTTTCAAGAGATCGCCATCGGTTTCCCCATCGGCGCGATCTCCGGCATCGCCCTCGGCTATTGTTTCGGCCGCAGCCAACTGCTTGCCGAAATCTTCGAGCCGATCATCGTCGCTCTCAATGGAATCCCGCGCACCGCACTGGCGCCGCTCTTCATCGTCTGGCTGGGCATCGATATCTGGTCCAAGGTCGGAGTGGTCTTCCTGCTCACCTTCTTTCTCAACTTCTTCAACACCTACGCGGGCATGAGACAGATGGACCAAGAATACATCGATTTGGCGAGGCTCATGGGGGCCAAGAGATGGAAGCTCACGTTTAGAGTTATTTTGCCTGCGATCTCGCCATACGTTTTTGTCGGCATCAGAACCAGCATCCCTTTCTCCGTCATCGGCGCTATCGTGGGAGAGTTTGTCGCGGCGACCGAAGGGGTGGGTTTCTTCATCCGACTGTCGGCGGGGCTTTTTAGGACCGCCGATGTGTTTGTCGGAATCATCGTTCTCATGCTAATGGTTATCGCGATGGACAAGGTGGCGGAGACCATTGAGAGAAGAGTTCTTCAATGGCAGGCCCGAACAGATCACGTAACGATCCAAGGTTAGAGAGGAGATTCGAAAATGAGAAACAGCTATTATAGGTTCCGAATGACCCTTATTCCTGTGATGCTCCTGGCCCTCCTGCTCGGAGTCGGTTCTCAGGCCCGAGCGCAGAAGGAGTTGCCGGAAGTCAGCATCCTGACGGCCGTGCCCAACTTTGCTTTTGGAGCCATTTGGGTGGCTGAACAGCTCAAATACTTTGAAGCGGAAGGGGTGCGCGTCAAGCTCACGCCGTCTCCGGGCGGCTCTATCTGTTTGAACGCGGTAGTCGGCCGGTCGACCAATTTCTGCGCTTCCACTTCCGAAGGGATGGTCCTGGCAAAGCTTGAAGGGGCGCCGGCAATAGCGATCCAGGCGCACAACCGCGCTCTCACCCTGAGCGTGGTGCTGCGCAAGGCGATCGTCGACAAGCTCGGCCTCACACGCGAAAGTCCCATTGAAGCGCGAATCAAAGCGCTAACCCAGTTGGGCACCGTCGGGGCGACGAGTCCCGGAGCGGCCTCCGAGCAGATCTTAAAATTCCTGGTGGCAAGAATCGGCGCGGATCCGTCCAAGCTCAAGTTCGTCTACATAGGAGCACCCGAGCTTCCCGTCTCGCTGATGAACAACGTGATCGATGCGTATGCGCTCTCTCCTCCGTCGGCCGAGATCACGGAGCCGAGCGGCAAGGGTTATGTCCTGATCCCGCTGGGCAAAGGCGAAGTGCCGGAATTGACCGATTATCCCTATGAGGTTCTGATGGTTCGTCCGGACTACGTCGAGGCCAACCCGAAAATCGCCACGGCGGTCGCCAGGGCCATCTCTCGCGGCGGCGCTCTGTTCCGCACCAATCCCGAAGCGGCAAAAGCAGCTCTGCGCAGCCATCGTCTGTTCACTCCCCAAAAACTCAGCAACGAGGTGTTCGAGCTGTCCTACTCGATGGTCGCCAATGCGATGCCCGCTTGGGGCAATATGGATGCAAAAGGTTGGCAGAAAGTTATCAACTTCGCCACCGGCTCGGGAATCATCAAAGACCCCTCTAAAGCTCCGTCCGCGGCGGAAGGCGTCCTCTGGACGAACAAGTATGTGGGAAAGGGCCCCTGAGAGAATACGGGATCAAGGGTGTCAGGGTCTTGGGGATAGAGGGATAACGGAATAAGTTATTCCGTTCGGACCAGCTTTTTCGTCGGCCTGTAACTCGGGTAGAGTTTAAAGCCCCCCCACCCGAATTCTCCTATGGCTGCCCCGCTGGCGCCGTCGAAGAGATCTACCAGCGCGAACTTATCAGGGTGACCTGCGAGATAGTGGGAGAAGATTTCGACGAATTCTTCCTTACCCTTGTAATCCGCTTTGTCGAAACCTTCTCCCACGTACAGTTTGTGAGGCCGCCGGCTGCTGTCAAGCCTCAACCAAAAACGAGAGCCGGCCAAACCAACAACGTCCAGCCATTGCTTATACTCGGATATCTGGGCCGCCCATTTCTTGAAGTCCTGACCGCTGGCCCCCAACGGCAACAGGAGTAAAAGGAAGAAGACAGCTAAGACTCGACTCGCTATTTTCATATGCTTGCCCTACCAGATGGCTATCGGACTTTGACTTCTACCCTCCGGTTTTTAGCCCTGCCGTCTTTGGTCTTGTTATCAGCAATGGGCTTTGCCTCTCCAAGACCACGGGTAGCGATCCGACCGGCATCGACACCTTTCTTGATCAGATAGTTCTTCACCGAAGCGGCGCGCCTTAGCGATAACCCCTCGTTGTATTTATCCGTCCCGGTCCAGTCCGTGTATCCCTCCAGGTCGACCTTCCTATCTGGATTCTCCTTGAGGAAAGCAACCAGGCGATCCAGAATCTTGGCCCCGTCCGGCTTGACTGCCGTCTTGTCGAAGTCGAAAAGCACGTGGTCCAGGATAATGGTCCTTTCCACCTTGGGCGCAGGCTTGGGAGTCGGAGGAGGCGGTGGTGGAGGCGGTGTCACTTTAGGGGCCGGCTTGGGAGCTGGAGCCGGTTTAGGAGCAGGCGGCGGTGGAGCAGGTTTGGGCGCCGGCTTCGGCTCTTCAGCCAGCAGATAAGCGAGCGAGCCGCAAACTAACGCGCCTGCGACTGCGCCAATTGGGGCGCCTTTGCCGGCATCGTGGCGGTTATCCTGATTGCCGATGACTCCGCCCATCACCCCACCCACAGTACCACAAATGGCTGCGCCAGTAAGGGCTGCCTTCTGCCGGTAGCTCATCTCCGCGCAACCGCTCAGGAAAAAACCAAGAGCCAACAATGCAACGACTCTACCTCTTTTCATATCCACCCTCCCTGCTGTAAAAGTTAGGTTAATCTATCACAAAAAGAACCATACCTGTCAAGCAAAACTTCCAAAAAAATATTTGCCCGGAACAAGCTTATTTGTTATCTTATAATTAGCAACTAAAAAGCTTCCCAGAGGAAACGGGAGGAAGAGGACTTCAGGAGGCAATTATGATGTTGCAGTCGAAAAGGTTTCATTTCCTGCCGGCCCTTGCGTTTATTTTAACTCTAGGCGGTTTTCAGACTCAGGAGGCGGCCGAATACAGATCCGCAGCGCCTTCAAAGGAACAAACCCAGCCCTACGTTGCCACCGCCGATGTCAGGGTCAGGAGTGGTCCAGGAACCGAATATAAGGTTGTCGCTGAAATCAAAAGCGGCACCAAAGTCAACGTCGCGGCCAGCGATGGAGAATGGCTAAAGATCGTCTCTAAACAGGGGAATCCTCCAGGATACATCCAGGAGAGATATGCCCGCCCAACAGGAGAACCGATCAAGAAGACAGCTCCCTTCGTCCAAGGCTCCTATACCGCCACGGCGGACACTGATGTAAGAGAGGGTCCGGGTCTTCGCTATAAGACGGTTGCCCAAATCACCAAGGGGATGAAGCTCCAGGTTGTGGACGCAGAGGGCGACTGGCTAAAGGTCCAATCCAAGCACGGCAATCCGCCGGGATATATTGAGAAAAAATCCGCCCAGCGCAGCCCAGCTAACTGAAGTTAGCCAGTTCCATAGCTGCTAGCGGAAACCCCGCTAATTCCAGCGACTGATACGGTCGTCTCCCGTCAGGCCAAGAGGGAAAAGGCGAAGGTCCAGCTGTCAATCGGACTTTTTTTCCCCTTTGGTCGAACGGGAAAAACTCCACTGGAGCAAGGGTGGGCTTATCAAAGTGGTGACGATAACCATGATCAGGATAGCCGCAAAAACTCCCTCGCTTAAAATGCGTTCTCCGGCCACCGAGAGGGTCAAACCCACGCCCACGAAAATCAGGCCTACCTCTCCTCTGGGGACCATGCCAATCCCGATGGCAAGACGATTTAAATTTCTTTCCAGCGCTACGAGTCCACAAGCCTGTTTGCCCAGAATAGCGGATGTGGTAACGGCTAAGGCAAGTCCCAGGACATCAAGACGAAACAGACTGCTCAGGTCTATCTTTATGCCCATCTGCAGAAAGAAGAGCGGCACCAAGAATGACGACAGGGGGTGAAGCATAGCCTCGGGGGAAGGCTCATCTTCGTGCAGATACTCTTCAAACGGCACTCCCTCCAGAACCAACCCCGCAGCAAAGGCGCCAACGATGGATGCGAGATCAATCAGTGTGGCCAAATAGGAGAGAAGAAAACAAAAGGCCAGGGAAAAGCTAAAAAACATCCCCTTCATCTTGGCTTTCGCCATTTGCCGGAAGAGCCGCGGAATGAAAAAAATCCCGATAGCAAGGGAACCGATCAGGAAGATGACCACTTTAGCTATTAGCCAAACGATGGATACAAGTGATAGGGGCTCCCCCGAGCCGGCCCCTGTGATCATTCCGGTTATGATCGCCAGGACGACAAGCCCAAGAACGTCATCAATAACCGCTGCACCCAGGATAATCCTTGCCTCGCGGGTACGGATCTTGTGGATATCCTGCAGCACCCTTGCTGTGATCCCGACACTGGTGGCGCAGAGCGTCGCGCCGATAAAAATGTGCACGTAAACAGAATGGCCGGGGAGCAGTATGGCGCTGGTCAGCCAGCCAAGACCAAAAGGCAGAATGACACCGATCGCGGCTACCAAAAGGGAAGAAAGACCTACCTTCATTAGATCGGCGAGGCTTGAGTCCAATCCAACCTCGAACAGCAACAGAATAACGCCCAGGCTCGCTAGGATTTCCAGCGCCGCATCGGTTTTGAGATAATCGAGGCCGTGGAGGCCGAAAAACCCTAAATTTCCCAGAATCATCCCGGCGATGAGCTCACCCAAGACAGCGGGTTGACCGATTCTTTCCGCGGCCAGCCCGACGAGTTTAGCCGAAGGGAGCAAGATGATAAGGGCCAAAAGCAGCGAACTCATCGCGTCGCCGTGGCCCTGGGCCCCTAATAAGACGGATGTGAGGAGCAAGGTTAAGAGCAGATGTGTGGTTCTTGGTTTACCCATCTCTTATCCTTCCCGTGTTTCCTTAGACCTTGCAAAGATCTCCGCTACAGTCCGACCGGACAGTCGCGAGCCCTGCAAGATATCGACGGCAAACAACTCCGCCTGACCACCACGGGTAGAAATCGGGCTGCCGTGCCGGAGCAGGGAGTCGAGTTGGAGAAAAGTCGCGTCCTGCCTGGCATTTCACGCTGATTGCCGGCCTATTATTCCTTCTCGCTCCTTCTCAACTCATGAAGCAGATCCAACACATCCGTAGGACCGGGCAAATTGAACCGGGCATAAGATTGAGTGATTCCTACCTTGATGGAGTAAGCCTTATCGGGAACAACACGGAATAGATCTTCGTCCGTCCGGTTATCGCCAACTGCCAGCACAAAATCGAAGCGGTTTTTGGAGAGAAAATGAAGAGCAGCAGTTCCCTTGTCGACCCCTGCGTTTCGCACTTCGACCACCTTGTTTCCCTGGACTACTTGGACGTCTATGTTCGCGGTGAAATGCACCAAATCGTCGACCAATTCTTTGGCACGCAAAGAAGCCAATTCCGGATCTGCCTTTCGATAATGCCAGACATACGAGAATTCTTTCTCTTCGACAAAAGAACCGGGAAGACGATCGGTATAGGTCTCCAAGAGGGGCGCGATCCGCGGCTTCCAATCGTTGCTCAACAGCTTTGTCATCCGCCAATCTTTGTTCCGTTCCTTTATCCACACGCCGTGCTCCGCGACCAAGGACAAGGGAAGCATGCCGAACCATGTCTCAAGCGTTTTTTTGTCGCGCCCGCTTATCAGCACGACCTCATTTGCCGGCTTGGACGCGAGGTCTCCAAGCAGGTTTAACACGAGCTCCGTCGGTCTGGCCATTTGCGGTTCCACCGCGTAGGAAACCAACGTTCCGTCATAATCTAAAAGGAGAAGCCGACGCTCGGCGCTTTCAAAGCTCCCCATCAACTCCTCCCTCGTCTCAGGCGTCATTAACCTAGCCTGCAACTGCTTCTGTTCGTCCTTGATAGCCAGCAAGGCCCGGATAAAATCATCCGCCCACCGGTTCACATTGTACCGGCGCAGCCGGTGTTGCATGATCTGATTGCGTTTTTTTTGCTCCTCCACGGAGGTTTCCAGGGCTTCCCTTAAGGCCTCGGCGATTTCTTCTCTATTATTTGGGTTAATAATAATTGCTTCCGCCAGTTCCTTTGCCGCGCCGGCCATCTCGCTTAGAATCAGGACGCCGGTTCCCTCTTTGCGCGTTGCCACATATTCTTTTGCAACCAAGTTCATTCCATCGCGCAGCGGAGTCACAAGGCAAATGTCGCTCACGCTATAGAGAGCAACCAAAGATTGGAAAGGGACATGGCGATATTGATACACAACGGGAGTCCAATCAACACGTCCGAACCGCCCGTTGATCCTTCCGACAAGTTCTTCAACCTCTCTCTTCATCAGATCATAGTGGTGAACCCCGATCCGGGAGGGAACCACCACCATCAGCAGCACGACTTTCCCGTGGTATTGGGGGCTCGTCTCCAAGAAAATCTCGAAACCCTCCAAACGGTTCAAGATACCCTTTGTGTAATCAAGCCGATCGACCGAGAGAATGACCTTCCTTTGGGAGAGAGTATTCCTCAAACTACTTTCTTCACGCCGAACGTCCGGGTGGTCCAGGGCAAGCGACAAGCTGTGAAAATCGATTCCCATGGGGAAGCTTTCCGCTTTGACGACGCCTTCAGAGGTCAGGATCTGACCCATGTGATGCTCATACCCCAGGATGCGAAGAACGCTCTGAAGGAAATGCTGGACGTACTCGTGCGTGTGAAAGCCGATGAGATCGGACCCCACCAACCCCTCCAAGATTTCCCGCCGCCACTTCCCCGGCAAAAGCCGGAACACCTCAAACGAGGGGAACGGAATGTGCAGGAAGAACCCAACTGACAGGTGCGGCGCCTTGGCTTTGAGCATCCGTGGAAGCAGCATGAGATGATAGTCGTGGATCCATACGAGATCATCCTCCCGGACGACCTCCAGCAGCGTCTCGCAAAACACCTCATTGACGCGCTTGTACTGTTCCCAAAAATTTGCCCGATAGACGGTGAAAGAGGGAAAATAATGAAATAGCGGCCAGATGGTAGCGTTGCAAAATCCAAGGTAGAATTGATCCATCTCTTCCTCAGAGAGAAAGACAGGGTAGGACTGGAATCTAGCCCGCGCTTCCTTTTTCAGCTCTTCTCTGAGCGGAGCTTCGACGTTGCTTCCGGGCCAACCAACCCAAACATGTTCCGGGGAGGGCGTAAGCGTTTGCTTTCGGGACTCGATATAGGCCGATAGGCCCGTTACAAGTCCTCCCGCACTTTCATGGAACACGAATCGACCGTCTTCTATGCTCACATTGAACGGCAATCTATTGGAGACAACGACAAGTCGCTGCTGATTTTTAGTTTCCGGCGTCATGATCGTAGAGTGCCCGTTTACAAGTACACGACATCCCCATCATGAAACAATGAGATAAAAAGCAGCAGATAATCCTTAATATGTCGGGTTATGAGAAAATTGTTGCGGATGTGTTCTCTGCCGTTCGCCCCCAGTTTGCTCGCGTACTCAGGCGCGCTTATAAGTTGCCTGATCCAGTGGGCCGTCCCTTCTATGGAATGCGTCAGTATACCCGAGTACTTGTGGGTGATTTGCAGCGGTATGCCCCCTACCGCCCCCGCAATAGTCGGCTTGGACTTCCACAGCGCCTCTGCGACCGTCAACCCGAAGCCCTCTCTCAACGACTTCTGGAGGATTACGGTGGATCCTCGCTGTAACGCGTTGATCTCTATGTCGCTGGCAGGAGGAAGGAAGAGCGCGAAAATGTCACGGTCTTTCTCGGCTTCCTCTTTCACGCGCTCCATGATCATCGGCCCCTCCGGGTCATCTGTGGCGCCCCCACCAGCCAGAACCAGCTGCATATCGATATGCGTCTTGGCGAGCTTGTATGCCTGGATGACACCTAGAGGATCCTTCAGGTAATCGAACCGAGAAATTTGAGTCACGACCGGCCTCGATCTGTCGATCCCATACTGCTCGAATACCGAGTTGATCGTCTCTTCAGGTAACTCCTTGTTCTTGTCGCTCAACGGGTCAATGGATGGCGCAATCAAAAGCTGCGGCACCGAGATCTTCTGGGCAAATGCCGGAGCCGAGAACACAGTGGCATCGTACCTTGTAACGAACTGGCTGAGAAACTTCCAGATCTTCGGATCGGGCCTGGAAAAATCTATATGGCATCGCCAAATCCAATTCTTGCCGACCTCGCCCCGTTTCTCAATCAACGCAACGGGTTGAGGATCATGAACAAACACGATGTCGCCCCAGATGAGATCCTCGGCGTTCTGCCTGTTGACCTCGATAAAATGTTCATACTCGTCGTCACGAATCTCAACAGCCACTCCATGCAGTCCGTTGTGAAATTTTTTTGTTACCGCAAAGAATTTCTCGTCTCCTTTGATGACGTCCCACTTAGCCTTGACACCGAGTTGGCCCAAAAGAGGGATCATCCGCGAGAGGATCTCCGCGACTCCCCCCCCTACCGCCGTGGAATTGATGTTCTGGATAACTCTGCCGCTGAGACGTTCGGCCAGGAGGAACAGCTCTTCCACTACGGCTTGTCCAGCGATAGGCACGTAATCTTCAATGCGAATCATATTTCTTTACCAGAGTCACGATGCGTTGCCGCAAGCCTTCTAAGGTATGAGAATAAGGGTCCAGGGACCTAGTTTCGTTCGCGAGCTGCGTTTTTCCAAGGCCATGGAACCACCTGGAAAAATCGTTTTCCCCGTGCTCCAAACGCAACTTCGCGTCGAACATATGATAGTACAGGCTGTTGATACTTACCTTCCCCAGCATCTCCGCGAACTCAGCGAGGTTTTGGGCCACGTAGGTTGTCGGAAACACGAAAGTTCTCGAGGCCATAAAATGGAATTCCTCACCGTCTGGGCAATTTATGTGCCGTTTGGTAGATGCCAGGTGCTTCTCAAGGATCGCTATGAACTTCTCCCTGAGTCCGGCAATGCTCTGGAACTCTACAATATCGACGCTCCATAGCTGTTCTCCTAATGCGTCGTCGCCCAAAACATGGCTCACCCAATAAGCGAAATCGTTCGGGGGCTCCGGCGAGAGATAATGATGCTGCTGCAGAAATCTATGGGTGTGATAATAGATGGAGGAATCCGGTACCTTCTTGATGTCCCTCAGCAATCCTTGTACATTTTTTGCCTGGATTCCCAACAGGACGGTTTGATCAAGCTTCGTATAAAAATGAAAATCGCCCATCGGTCGCTCACGCCCACCTTCTGGCCAAGAGATATTTCCGGTAGTGTCCCGACGGTCCCGCCGATAGGAGATGATAGCAATTTGCCGGGGCCCTGTCAGCACTACCGGCAACCAAGCTCAGTGCTTCTACATCTCTAGACCACACCCTCGATCACGAGCTTCCTATGCTTAGTACTGGCGTTTCACTCGCAGGCACAGGAGAGAAACAACGATATGGGAGAGGACTCCGGGAGTCGATACGCTTCCACAACTCCCCGAGGAATAAAAAAGATCAGGCCGAATACTTTGCCGGGATCGTGATGCGGAAGGTAGAGCCCTTCCCTACTTCGCTCTCCACTTCAACCCGTCCATGGAGGAGGTTGAGCAACCTCTTGGCTATACTCAGGCCCAAGCCCACGCCTCCATGACTCCTGGTAAAGGAACCCTCCGCTTGTCGAAAAGGCTCAAAGATAAAAGGTATAAAATCTTCCGGTATCCCCACTCCCGTATCCTGGACCTCTATCTCGATCTGCTCTCCTCCCTCAACCGAATAGACAGAGACCTCGATCGTGCCGCGATCGGTGAATTTAACAGCGTTGAAAACGATGTTGCTGAGAATCTCTTTGATCTTGATCTTGTCCGTCTTCAATCTAGGAAGCGGCGTCTTAACCTGCCAGCAAAGCTCCACCTCTTTGCCGCTGAGCCCGGTGTGAAACAGCATTTCCAATTCCTTCCAGACATCTTCGAGAGAGAACTCCTCCACGCGAACGACAACCTGACCAGCTTCGATCCGGGAGAGATCCAAGAGACTGGTAACTAGATTGAGGGCCTCTCCGGCATTACGCATCGCCGTCTTCAAGCTCTCTTTCTGACGGTTATTGAGATCTCCCAGAAATCCCTCCAGAAGGATATCGAGATTGCCCATGATGATGTTGATCGGCGTGCGCAGCTCATGGGTCATGGTGGCGAGGAATTCCGCCTTAACCCGGGCGGCTTTCTCCAGCTTCTCGTGCAAGATCTTCACCTCATCGATCAACCGGGCATGATCGATCATAATCGCAACCGGACCTGCGATCGCAGTCAGCATGTCCAGGTCTTTGTCGCTAAAGCTCCCTACCCTCTTGCTGACGACTTCAATGACGCCTTTAAGCTCGTCCCGGACCCGAAGCGGCACGCAGGCGATAGAACGGGTTTTAAAACCGGTTGCCTGATCCGCCCGCTTGGAGAAATGGTGCTCCCGGGTAACGTCGGAGACAACCATCGGCACCCCGGTTGCGGCCACATATCCGGCGATGCCCTCCCCCTGGGCAAGAGTGAGATTTCTTAGCTGTTCTGCTTTTTCTCCCAGGGCGATGTAAAAACTGAGGTTGCCGTCTTTGCGGTCAAGGAGCAGGAGAGAAGAACCATCCGCCCCCATCATAGCCGAAGTGAAGCGCATGGCCATAGTGATCACCTCTCGGAAGGGCATGGAACTACCCATGAGCTCGCCGATCGTGGCGAGGATCTGAACTTCGCTTTCCCTATCTACCGGGATCGGCTCGGGCTTCATGATTCCCCCTTCCCCAGAGTCTGGGAGCGACGAGTGGCCTGTAAGACCGCCTCCATGACTGTCCCGCGCATCCCTCCCTTTTCCAGGGCGTAAAGTCCCGCGATCGTAGTCCCACCTGGTGAGGTAACCTCATCTCTCAACTCCCCCAAATGCTTTCCGCTCTCGAGTGCCATCCGCGCAGCCCCGTAAACGGTCTGGAGGGCCAACTTTAGAGCCACATCCCGACTAAGACCAACCTGAACCCCGCCGTCGGCCAGCGATTCGATAAAGAGAAAGACATAAGCCGGACCGCTGCCGCTCAAGCCGGTTACCGCATCTAAATACTTCTCCTCCAAGGGCAAGGCAATACCAAAACTGTTTAAAATCAACCCTACCCTTTCCAGGTCCCTTGCACTCGCGTGCGCCCCACCGGCATAGCATGACGCCCCTGCTCCCACCACACAGGGAATATTGGGCATGACTCGCACCACACGAGCGCCCTTTGCCAAATTGCCCTCGATGCGGGAGAGCGGAACGCCCGCTGCGACCGAGATTAAGAGTTTCGTTTTGCCCAATTTTTCTGCGATTTCTTTGATTACAGGATCCAGAACCTGGGGTTTGACCGCAAGGATAACGATATCCGCGAAGTCACACACTTTCCCGTTGTTCGGCGTAACTTTGATCCCAAGCTCTTTGGCAACGGACTGTCTCAGGGCCCTGCTTAGATCGCTCGCCATCACTTGATCTTTACGCACCAGACCTGCCTGAATCACCCCACGCAGGATGGCAGAACCTATCTTACCAGCCCCGACCACACCGATTTTTTCTTTTAGCATAGGCGGACTTTCCCTGGGAGAAACCCACTTAAAATATGATGAGGGAGAATTCCACGAACAAGCTGGAAACGCAAGCTCTATTGGACACTCTTCTAGTTCATCCTCGGGTTGACATAAAAGCAGCTTATCGGCTACCCTCTGTTCCAAAATCGCCATCCGGGGCCGGCGCGTCATCTTCGGCAACCACATCGGGATCTCGAACCGGGCCTGGAGACGGTTTATGAAATCTCGATCGCCATATCGTAACAAGACATTCCAATCACCTTAACCTTCTCCCGCCGCTTTGGCAGAAAGGCGACAGCCGGATGATGCAAGAAAATTTCGCTCATATCTTGGAGCGTAACGCACATCGCTTCGGAGATAAAGCCGCCCTGGTTTGGGAAGAGGGTAGCCTTTCATGGACTGAGCTTGACCGATGGTCATCAGGGTTTGCTCATTCTCTGGCCCGGCAGGGCGTAAGGCCTGGGGACAGGGTTGCTATGTTGATTCCGAACCGATGGACATTCCCGGTCGCTTTTCTGGGAATTCTCAAACTGGGCGCCACAGTGGCATCACTGAATCCCGCTCTTAAGGGAGAAGGGCTTACGGAAATCTTAGCAGACCTCAAGCCAAAACTGGTCATTAATGAGGTGCAGGTGGAGGAGGGTAGTTGGGAAACGCCGGCGCTTACGGCCTCCCCCGCGTTGATCGTATACACCTCCGGAAGCACGGGGCGACCAAAAGGGGCCGTCTTCAGTCACGAGGCATTGGCATTTGGTATCCGTGCGTGGGCGGGACCGGTCATGGGTCTCAAAGGCGAGGACGTGATTTTAGGAGTGCTCCCGTTTGCGCACAACTACGGGATGTACTCAGGACTCTTGGCGCCGCTTTTATCCGGCGCCAGGATAGCCGTAGTGGAGCGCTTTACACCTGAGGCGGTCTTCAAGACTATAGAGAGGTGCCAGGTGACGATTTTTCCTGGGGTGGCCACAATGTTCCGCCGCCTTCTTAACTCACCCGCCTTTCCCTGCGCCGATCTCTCAAGCCTGCGTCTGGCGGTCTCGGGAGCAGCCCCTTGCCCATGGGAACTATGCGAGGAGTGGCGTAAGAGAACCGGGACAAGAATCCTCCGTGGCTACGGCATGACGGAAATACCTCGCCCGATCTCCTATTACTTTGATGATCCGGCCGAGTTCCCCGATGCCATTGGCCGACCGATCCCGGGCACCGATATACGCGTGATGGACGAAGCCGGACGGGAGCTCTCTTGCGAGGAGGTTGGCGAGCTTTGGATTAAATGTCCGGCCGCGACGGAGGGTTACCTGGACGCAGCCGAAGAAAGCCGAGCGGTCTTAGTAGATGGCTGGGTCAAGACCGGGGATCTGGCTTCGGTTTCGGCGGGGGGTTTTATCCGGATCGTTGGGAGGAAACGGGAACGAATTCTTAGAGGCGGGTTTTCGATTTTTCCGCAGGAGATCGAAGCGGTCCTGCTCTCGCACCCAGCTATCGCCGAGGCGGCGGTAGTAGGGCTTCCCGACCCTGATCTTGGTGAAGAGGTCGCCGCCTTTGTAACCCTTCAGCCTGCAGCAAAAGCCACGCCTGAGGACTTAGTCGGTTTTTGTAAGGAGCGTCTTGCGCACTTCAAGTTTCCCCGCCGGGTAACCATTCTTGAGGAGATCCCTAAAGGCGCGACCGGGAAGATTCTCAAGTCGGAACTGGTGAAGGGGAAGTTCTAACCTCCCTATAGCAATTGTTAAAGATCCAGTCTTAGTATAAGATAAGCGTCTCATGTTGAGTCCAATTCTCTTCATTGGAGATTCAAAAAGATACCACTCGCTTTTTATCGCGCTCACCGACCTAGGAATAAGAACGGAGCAGATCAGCTCCAATAAAGCTCTCACAGCCGTAGCCGCCAAGGAATACGCTGTAGTCGTCTTGGAATGGAACCTCCCCTCTTCAAGTCGATTAGAGATATTCAGGCAGATCCGGGAGAGCCACCCGAAACTGCCGGTCGTAATCTTAGGAGACGGCTCGGAAATTGAGGTCGGCCTGGAGGAGCCGAAAGGAAAGTTGGTGCAGCATCTTCCTGTAAGCGGAGATGAGAAAGAAGACCTGGCCTCTCTTGTCGAGAGCTTAAAGCTAATTCTTCCGGAGCTCAGAGCCCAGGTCCTCGCTGTGGGCGATCTTCTTTTGACCAAGACATCGAATTCCAAAATGGCCGACGTTATTGCGCTGGTGGATATCCTCAAGGATGAGCCGAGCAGCGTCCTGATTCAGGGAGAAAATGGCACCGGCAAGGAGGTGATCGCGCGGCTGCTCCACTACACCGGGCGTCGCTACGGAGCGCCGTTTGTTGCTATCAACTGCGCGGCCATTCCAGAGACCCTGTTGGAGAGCGAGCTGTTCGGACATGAGAAGGGCTCCTTTACGGGAGCTACGGAACGAAGGATCGGCAAATTCGAGCTCGCCCACAAGGGCACAGCCTTCCTGGATGAAATCGGAGATATGCCCTTGAACACCCAGGTCAAAATCCTGCGGGCCTTGGAGACCGGAGAGATCGAACGGATAGGAGGCCACGAGAAAATTCCGGTCGATCTTCGGATCGTCGCCTCCACGAACAAAAGCCTGCTTCAGGAAATCGACAAGGGGAATTTCCGCCGGGACCTCTACTTTCGCATCAATACCTTCACTCTGAACCTCCCGCCCCTGCGGGAGCGCAAAGAAGATATCCTGCCGCTCGCCCAGCACTTTCTCGACCTGCACACAGCCAGGAGAGGAACGGAGAAGAAGCGCCTTTTGCGGCCTTCAGAGCCGTTGCTTCTAAATCACGATTGGCCTGGCAATGTGCGCGAGCTCCGCAATGCCATGGAACGGTCTGTAGTCTTGACGGCGGGGAGCGTCGTCGAACCTGGAGTCCTGCCCGAGGAGATCAGAAATAATAAGGGCCGGCCCATGGCCTTCTTAGAGATCCCGCA
>Ga0082335_1004363_pt1 | contig 21428 bp, 19 predicted proteins | sample Subgrocontami58m_FD_72375 | JGI IMG/M metagenome (GOLD analysis project Ga0082335, IMG submission 72375) | Subsurface groundwater microbial communities from S. Glens Falls, New York, USA - GMW37 contaminated, 5.8 m (SPADES assembly) (version 2) ...
ATCACCGGCGGCAAACTCCACGCTGCGGTGCTGGAAAAGCTGGAGCAGAAGCTCACGCCGAATATCTACCGCTCTTATGGGGCGACGGATTCCGGACAAATGGCGACTTCAAGACCGGGCGAAATGAAAGGCAAGCCGGATGCCGTCGGGCGGCCGGTCTGGTTCGTGGACCTGCGCATCGTGGATGACCGTAGCAGTCCTGTGAACGCCAACGAAGTCGGAGAAATCATCTGCCGCAGCCCGATCGCGGCGCAGGGCTATTACAAGAATCCCGAGGCGACTGAAGCTGCTTTTCGCGACGGCTGGTTTCATACCGGCGATCTCGGCTACTTCGATGACGATCGTTGTCTTTACGTCGTCGGCCGCAAGAAGGATATGGTGAAAAGCGGCGGCATCAGCATTTACCCGCAGGAGATCGAGAGCGTCATCTACCGCCATCCCGGCATTCTGGAAGCGGCAGTGATCGGGGTGCCGGATGCGCAGTGGGGCGAGGCGGTGAAGGCCGTAGTCGTTCTGAAACCGGGTGCGAATCTGAAAAGCGAACAGGTGATGGCGTTTTGCAAAGAGCGGCTCAGCGCTTACAAGGTTCCGAAATCCGTCGCAATTCGTTCCGCGTTGCCGCACACGGAATCCGGCAAGGTCAATAAGGTCAGATTGCGGGAGATGATACTGGCAGATGCGGGGCGGGCCGGATAGAACTGTCATCGCGAGTAGGATGGGTTGCGCGTAGTGCTACCCATCAGGCATTAGGCGCGATGGGTAGCGGCCTTGGCCGCCGCAACCCATCCTACGCACTCGCAATGACAGAGCGGTACGAGTCACGAACAACGAACCATGATCAACGAGCCACGAGGATGACTAGGCCTTTTTTCGGCAAACTGCTGTTGCTCGCGGCAGCAATATCGATTGCGACGACTGATGTTCACGCCCAGCAGTACCCCGCGAAGACCATCAGGCTCATAACGCCCTTCGCGACCGGCGCGAGTTTCCTGATCGGCCAGTTGCTGTCAGAGGGGCTGCGCGAGACATTTCGGCAGGCCGTGGTGGCCGAAAGCCGTTCGGGCGGCGGCGGGAGTATTGCCCTCGAAACCGTCGCCAGATCCGCCCCCGATGGCTACACCCTGCTGGTCGCGTCTTCGACGCTGACCATCGTGCCGATCGTAAGACCCGATTTGAAGCTCGATGCGGTCCAGGATTTCGCTCCGATTTCACTGGTGGGCACGATTCCGAATCTGATGATCGTTCACCCGTCGGTGCCGGCACAGAGCATCAGGGAGTTTATCAGGGAGGCACGCGCGCGACCCGGGAGACTCGCATACGGATCATCGGGCGCTGGCACTTCAAATCATCTGGCGACGGAACTCTTCAGCGTGCTGGCGAAGGTCAAATTGACCCACGTCTCCTACAAGTCCGCCACGCTTGCCGTTATCGACTTGGTACGGGGCGATATCGACATGGTTATCGGTCAACAAACGGCCGTGGCGCCGTTTATTTCATCAGGAAAACTGCGGGTAATTGCGGTGTTGACTGCTCAACGTACCGCGGCATTACCCGGCGTTCCCACCGCGGTGGAGCAGGGTCTGCCGGATCTGGTGGTGGACACCTGGTACGGGGTGCTTGCCCCGAGCGGCGCCAGAACCGAGATCATTGACAGACTCGCTCAGGAGATCGTTCGGATCATGAAATCCCCGGAAGCCCGGCAGGTAATGGCAAAATCCGATGTCGAGCTCATCGTCAGCACGCCGTCAACGTTCGCTGAATTCATCAAAAGCGATAGCGCAAAGTGGGTCTCGGTCATTCGGGACGCGAAGCTGAAATTCGAGTAGCATCAACTTTCGCCGAAATGGACGCGCCGATACTGCGCGGACGGAATCTTGTCTTCGATGTGGACATCCCACAATTCCGCGCCGTCGCCTTTCTGGTGGTCGCGCAAGAGCGCCTCGAAGCGTCCGAGGGAGGTCACCGTCGCGCTGCGCAGGCCGAAACCCTTGGCCACGGCCGCCAGGTCGCCGCGCCCGTGGATCGACTCTTTCGCATCCATTTTTTGCGCGCGGAACTTGTGCGCTTCCGCGCCATAGGCGCCGTCGTTCAAAATGCACATCAGCAGTTGCACACCGTGCCGCTTGATGGTTTCCAGCTCCTGGATGTGCATCAACAGGCTGCCGTCGCCTTCGATCAGCAGCACCTTGCCGTTATTGCGCGTGACGGCAACGCCGATCCCCGCACCCAACCCCGAGCCAATCGCCCCGAAATCGTTGATCACGTGCCAGCGTTCCGCCGGCCGGCCGCGCATGTGCGTCATCACGAAATTGGTGAAGTGGCCGTTGCCGACCACGATATCCCAGTCCTTGGGCACCACGCGATCGAGTTCGAGCAACGCCGTGCGCGGGTCAACCGTATTGGGTGCTACGGGGTATTCCTTGGGGTCGACCACTTCGTTCGCGATACGCAGCGCGAGTGTTTCCGTGCGCATGCCGGACGCCGAAATCTTGCGCTCGCGCAGCTTGGCGAGAATCGCCTCCGCGGTCGCTTTGGCGTCGGCCCGGATGTGCAGATCGGCAACCCGCAATCCCTGCCAAAGGCCACGCGGGTTGGTATCGATCTGCACCACGCGCGCGTTGGGATAGAGGTAGCCCGACTCGGTCGTATAGTTGCCCAGACCGACTGCGGCTCCGATCACCAGATCGCTTTCCGCAAACAGTTCCCGCGCCAGGTTGCCGGCAAACGCCCCGGCGATGCCGATCCCGAACGGATTGTGATCGAACAGTCCCTTCGCCGGCAGCGAGGTTGCGAGCAGCGCACCGCACTGCTCCGCCAGCGCCTCAAGTGACGGCCCGGCGCCGGAGCGCACCGCGCCGCGGCCGCCGATGATGATCGGCTTTTTGGCGGCGGCAATCATCTCGACGACTTGATCGACAAGTTCCGGGTCCGGATGCGGGCGCTGGGGTGTGGGACCCAGGTCGGTCGACGGTTTGTAGTCCGGGAGGTACGGGAATTTCTGTTGCTGCAGGTCCATCGGCACGCCGAGCACCACGGGACGGCGCTGGGTTCGCGCCACATGGAACGCCTCGCGCACGCAATCGAGCACGCGGTCGATATGCCGGATCGGCACGTAGTGCGCGCCGGTGGCGACCGCCAGCGGCCCCATGTCGAGTTCGTGGATGGACCACGAAGCGTTCAGTTGCGTATCGCCGCCGAAGATCACGAGCGGTGTATTGCCGCGGACGGCGCACGCCAGTTCCGTCATGATCTGGGTGAATCCCGGCCCGCACGTAACCGAGGAGACGCCGACTTTGCCGGTCGCGCGGGAATACCCCGCCGCCATCGCCGTTGCGCAGTGCTCGTGCCGCGCGTGGATCGTCCGCACCCCGTGTTTCAGCGCCAGCAGCGAACTCCAGTACATGTTCGCGTTGCCCATCAGCGCGAAATGCGTGTCGACCCCTTCGGCCACAAACGCCTGCGCGATAACCTCGTAAACCTTCATGTCGCTCATGAATTTCCCCTTTTCTATCGCTTGAAAAAAATCTGCTTCAGCCACCCCAGGAAAGCTTTCCATAGCAGGCTGCCGGCGCCAAGGCTCGCGGCGGAGGGGGGCGTTGGTGACGGCGACCCCGCGGCGGCGGCAGCCGGTGCGCGCCGTTCTTCCACGACACGCGCAATGTTCTTGGCGAATTCTCCCATCAGTGCGCGGGCCACATGCACGCCGCCCGCCTGGGCGAATGTTTCGAGCGGACCGGTGACGTTAAAGCCGCCATCCATCGTGACGAGCGTGGTGTCGGTTCCGGTAGCTGTGACGACGCTGGATACGAGCAGCCGCGAGGCGCCGCGCTGATCGATACCGCGGCCTTCGATCGTGCAGCGCCGCGCGGCGTCGTCGTAAGTCAGAGTCGCCTCGCCGCGGAAAACGGCGACCGTCGGGCCGAACTTGACCGTGACGGTTCCTTGATAGACACCGCCCGGTTGCTCAGTCGTCAATGCCGCGCCGGGAATGCAGGAAGCGACCAAGGCCGGATCCCGCAACAGCGGCCAGCTCTCTTCAGGCGGTCCTGGGATCGTGAACTGCTCGGAAAGCGGCGTCATGGTTACGGAGGGAAGGCAATCGGGACCTACGCGATAACGTGGCCATCATACCATTGAGCTGCCGGGGGCGTTGATGGCAATCAGAAATGGCATCAAGGCCGCCAACCTGCGGCCGTTGCGGAATTGACTTGCGGTGCGACACGGCGCGCACTGATGGTACAATTATCGATATCGATCAACTGACGAGGAAGCCCGCATGCGATCCTTGGCACTGACCACAACGCAGCAGCGCCGCCTTGAAAAACTCGCGCGCGACGCTGGGCGCACCCCGCAAGCCATGTTGCGCTTCGTGCTTCGGGATGGTTTCGATTTGTGCGAGCTGGAAGTTAGCGAAAGCATAGCCGCGGAAAGCGATGCGATGCGGCGCGGATATGTGCCGCATGAAGAGGTGCGGCGCCAGGCACGCGCGACAATCGATGCCGCCCATGGCCGCAAGCGCCGCCAGGCAGCTTGAGTGGGCGCCGCGGGCGCTGCAAGCCTACATTGATTCCCTTGCGCACATCGCTGACGAAAACCCGCGCACCGCTGGACTTGTCAGAGAGCGCGTCGAGCACGCTCTCGATCTGATTCTCGAACATCCTGGAATTGGCGTGCCTACAGCCCGGCGCGGCGAGCGCCGCTTTCCGATTGCAAATACCGGGCACGTAATCGTCTATCGCGTTACGCAGGCAGCCGTGCGGGTCCATGTCTGGTACCGCGCGCGGCAAAACGTGCACGGGCCGATGGGATAAAGCCGCTAATGCGATCGGAACTTTGTTAGGTCGATTCCGTGGGGGCGATTGACATTTGAGTGGCCTGTTCATCTACGAGCAACGCGCCGAGAAAATTGACTGCGCTTGCAATATGGCTGCGTGTCATAATTACTCATTGCGAGCTGCCACGAATGCGATGCTCTAGAACCCTCGGATTACGCCCCGACCATTATGCTATTTGTTGTCCAACTTGCCGATCTTAGCGCTATCGAAGGCGTCGATCTAACGCGCACGTCGAACGTCGAAATTGGCGAGCGCCTTCGCGAGGTCTTTGACTTCCTTCCCAAAGAAACAAGAATTGAAGTGGCTGATGGGATCGTAACCATCGATATCCCGGACTCAGCCACTCAAGAAAAATCCGAAGCCGACCGACTGCACATTAAAGCCAATCAGCGAGCCAAGCAGGGGGATTATCAAAAAGCGGCAGGGATCTGGGAGCGTGTCATAGAACTCGACCCTGCGAATGTAGCGGCAAGAAGAAATCTGGGGATGGCTTACGTCGAATTGCAGGAGCCAGACAAAGCCAGAGAAAATCTCGTCGAAGCGGCGGTTCTTGATCCCAAGGATGCATGGTCATTCGTGGTCTTGGGCAATATTCTGGCCAAAGAAAACGACTGGGGGGGGCAGAGCGCTTTTTCAAGCAAGCGCTCGAACTCAAACCGGGCGATGGCTGGGCCATGAACTCGCTCGGGGCTATCTGCACCGAGCGCCAAGAGTACGACGAGGCAATCGCCTGGTTCGAAAAATCTATTCGCTTTAATCCCAAGTTCGCCAATCCTTACTACGGCCGCGCCCACGCGCTGGTCGGCATGGGCAAGCCGGAAGCCGCGCTAGCGTCTATCGAGGAGCTTTTTCAAAAAGCCGAGAGACAAGATGCGCGGTCAGAATCAGTTTTTCGGGCGGCGCGCGATTCCTACGAAGAGACGGCCAAGGTAATTGCCAAAATCAACAAGGAGAAAGCTGACAAAACCCTGGAAGTGTACGAGGAACATGTTGAGGATCTCTCCGGCTTTCCCGTGAAGGAGGAGCGGCGTGATTTGGCAGCCATGATCGCCGGGCAAACCCAAATGGCGTGGAAGAAGAACCGCGACCACCACGTTATTGCTATTCGGCCTGCCTATCCAGAGCCACTCTGGCAGCACATCAAAGCGCACGAACTTACGCACATTGCACTGGAAGCGGAAGCACGCGCGCTTGGCAGGAACAAGTGGTTTGGAACAACCGCTGCCACTCGCGAGCGCGCAATCCGCTCGATGGCGGCGGATATCAAAAAGCTCGAGCGCAAGGGGCTCAATAACAAGCGCACGGCCGAACTAATGGTAGAACTGCTCAATGGAGCATGTGGCCTTGTCTTCAATGCGCCGCTCGACATGATGATCGAGCAGCGCATTCGGGATCGTCTCCCGGATTTGCGTTATAACCAGTTGTGCTCCCTGATTCAGTTGGCGAAGGAGGCGGAGAGCGTCTCGATAAACAAAGACGCTAGAGAATTGACGCCAAGCCGAATCCTGCGGGTCAATGATGCCCTCAATGGAGCAATGGCGCTTTGGTTATGTGATTTCTCGGGAGGAATCGGTGATTTTGTGCAGAGCTACCGGAAGTTTGATGCGTTCCCGATGGCCCAGAAGATTTACCAGCATTTTCAAGCACGCAATAAAGGCAAGCTCGAACCGGGCGATGAGTACATGCTCGTCGACGAATGCGCGGAGATGCTTGGCGTTCGTGATTGGTACCAGTGGATCGATGACCCGGGCGTTGCGCCCCAACTCGCGAGGGAGCAAGCGGCCGCGACAGATGCTCCCCCACAAGGAACCACAAATCCAGCGTTGCTGCGGTCCATGGACATGGCATCCACCATGTATTTATTGGCTGCGCTTGAGCGATTCGAGAAACTTCCCGCCAGCAAGGTCAAGCAAATCGCGCTTGAAATCGCGGTGCTTGGCATGAGTGGCTTGGACTATTCCTCGTCGGAGAAAAAGTACCGGCTGAATTCGTTACCCGGAGAGGAATTCTCTGGTCTCGAAGCGATGTGCCTAATGCATGCTGGGCTTCGCCAAGTTGAGCCAGACATGGTTACGGGAATGGATCTCGATGAACCATTTTCCACGGCCAAGCGACTATATGCTGCGAGGAGCGGGAAAGCGGGGTAGTTATCCGTGGGGCGCCAATTCACGTGATTGTCTACCAAAACAACAAAGCAGGTTTTCTGGACGATGCCTTCAAGAGAGACATTGAGGCAGTAATTCTTGCAGAATTCACTGCCCGAACTGGTAAAAAGGTTGCCGTAGCCGAGATCCGCTCATGGAAAGAGTCTTTGATGTCTGTTGCAAAGGTCCTGAATGACGAAGATATCCCGGACGACAGCGGTGTTGCGATCGAATACAACATTCCGCAAACGGGGAAACGTATTGATTTCATGCTATCTGGCAAGAACGAAGAGCATCAGGACCATCTGGTCATAGTTGAACTCAAGCAGTGGTCAGCGGTAAAGAAGACCGACAAGGATGGAATCGTTGCCGTCCGATTTGCTGAGGGAGAAGCTGAGGTTAGTCATCCCTCCTATCAGGCGTGGTCCTATGCGTCCCTCCTGGAGAATTTCAACGAGGCGGTCTACGAGGGCGGAATCCACCTTGCTCCCTGTGCGTACCTCCACAACTACGCGTCAGACGGCGTGCTCACCGATGATTTTTACAAAGACCATATTGATCGAGCACCGGTTTTCCTAAAAGGAGATGTTGAGAAGAAGAAGCTGCAGGATTTCATTAAGAAGTACGTCAAACATGGCGATAAGGATGCGCTAATCTACAGAATCGAAGGTTCACGGATTCGGCCCTCCAAGGGTCTTGTAGACAGTTTGATCGGGCTGCTCAGCGGCAACGACGAGTTCGTCCTCGTCGACGATCAGAAAGTCGTCTTTGAGAATGCGCTTGCCATCGCGCGCAAATCATCTGAGAAATCAAAACAAGTGCTGATCGTCGAAGGCGGTCCTGGTACCGGCAAGTCTGTCGTGGCCATCAATCTTCTCGTGTTTCTGACCAAAATAGATTTTGTGGCGAAGTACGTCACCAAGAATGCTGCGCCGCGAGCGGTCTTCGAGCGCAAGCTAACCGGATCAATAAAGAAGACCGCGATATCCAATTTGTTCTCGGGTTCGGGAGCATTTACAAAAACCAGCGAGAATGATTTTGACGCATTGATTGTCGATGAGGCTCATCGACTCAACGAAAAATCCGGGCTGTTCGGCAATCTTGGTGAGAATCAGATCAAGGAGCTCATGGCGGCTGCGAAGTTTTCGATATTTTTTCTCGACGAAGATCAGAGGGTCACGTTTAAGGATATCGGCAGAAAGAGTGAGATCATTCGATGGGCAACGGCATCGGGCGTTGCAGTCACACAGCTTAAGCTGGCGTCGCAGTTTCGCTGTAACGGGGCGGACGGTTATTTGGCATGGCTGGATAACACCCTGCAGATTAGGGACACCGTGAACGAGAAGCTGGACACTGATGAGTTCGACTTTCAGGTGATCGACTCGCCGCAGACCCTGCGCGAGATGATTGTCGAGAGGAACAAAGTCAGTAATAAGGCTCGGATGGTGGCGGGTTATTGCTGGGATTGGGTCAGCAGGAGGAAACCGAAACAGGCCGACGTAATCCTGTCCGAGTACGGATTCTCAATGCAATGGAATCTAACCAAGGATGGCGGTCTCTGGGTCATGGCAACGGAGTCCGTCAACGAGATTGGATGTATACACACCTGTCAAGGCCTGGAAGTCGACTACATTGGGGTGATCGTCGGCCCCGACATGATTGTACGCGACGGCAAGGTGATTACTTGTCCGGAGAAGAGGTCCCGGCACGACAAGTCCCTTTCCGGGTTCAAGAACCTCCTTAAATTCAATCAAAAGAAGGCAAGAGATCGCGCAGATTCGATCATTAGGAACACTTACAGAACCTTGATGACGAGAGGAATGAAGGGTTGCTATGTATATTTTACAGATGACGAAACAGCAGAGTTCTTCCGTAGCCGCCTTGTTGAAAGTGACGAAAAGCAAGCAAAGGCTTCGCAATCTGCGAAGGCTCTGGTTAGTGGAGATTTGGCCAATGTTATCCTTCCATTTGAACGGCTTGAACGTCATGCCGTTAGACCGTATGTGAATTGTGTCCCGCTGGTCGATCTGAAATTTGCAGCAGGAGTTTTTGGTGACACTCAAGTAATCACGGACAATGAAACAACCTGGGTTACTCTGCCAGATATTTTTAGGCCGCAACATGGCCTGTTTGTAGCCCAGGTCATCGGTGAGTCAATGAATCGCAGAATTCCGAATGGGGCGTGGTGCTTGTTCCGAATTGCTCCTACCGGGACGCGTCAAGGGAAAGTCGTAGTCGCCCAGCATCGAAGTATTCACGATCCGGATCTCGGCGGCTCATATACGATCAAGGTGTATCGGAGTGAGAAGAAGGCCGCGGCTGATGGCGAGTGGACGCATGCACGGATCACGCTCAAGCCGGATAGTACAGATACGAGTTACGCAGATCTCGACTTTGGTCCCGATACCGCAGAAGGTTTGTCGATCGCGGCAGAGCTAATCGCAGTGCTATAGGATTGCGCTTGGGCGGGTGCCTATACTCGAATTCGAATAAAACCGAATGAGGATTCACGGATGAAGAAAGGGACGGACGATCTGGAAACGCTCCGCGTACGGCTGGCGGAGTTCGCGGCGAAACGCGACTGGGACCAATTTCACAACCCCAAGAACTTGGCGATGGCGCTCGCGGGCGAAGCCGGCGAAGTCCTTGAGCATTTCCAGTGGCTGACGTTCGAACAGGCGTCCAACTTGTCGGCAGAAACACGCGCGGAAGTGGCTCTGGAATGTGCTGACGTGCTACTGTTCCTGTTGCGGCTGTGCGACAAGCTGGATATCGATCTGGCGACAGCAGCGGATAAGAAGCTGGGAATTAATGCGAAGAAGTACCCAGTAGAGAAGTCTCGAGGTAAGGCTACGAAATATAACAAGCTCTAGGCAAGCGGCACAAATCAACAAGTAATCGGGGGCGGAGTTTGTCATCAGGGCCACCAATCTGCGGCCGTCGCAGATATGACTTGTGGCGCGGCACCGACGTAGACGGAATTGGATAAATGAACAGTAAATTGATGTGCGCCGGCATCATGATTTGCCTGCTGGCGTGTTCCCTGGCGCGCGCTCAGCCGCAAGTGCCGGCGAAAAGCACGGTGGCTGCAACTTACCCGACAGCGCCGGTCCGCATCGTGGCGCCGTTTCCGCCCGGCGGAGGCCTCGACATCATCGCGCGTATCATCGCCCAGTGGTTGTCTGAAGCCTGGGGCCAGCAGGTCAGCGTCGATAATCGTCCCGGTGCGGGCGGTACGATAGGCACCGCTGTTGCCGCCAAAGCCGCCCCCGACGGTTATACCCTCACGATCGTGTCGTCGGCGCATACGATCAATGCCGGCCTTTACCGCCAGCTTTCCTACGATACGCTGAACGACTTCGTCCCCGTATCGTTGATAACTGCGGTGCCACATCTGCTGGTGGTGCACCCGTCCCTGCCCGCGACAACAGTGAAGGGTTTGATCGCAATCGCCAAGTCCAAACCCGGCCAGCTCGCTTACGCGTCGGGTGGAATCGGCGCGTCGACTCATCTCGCGGGCGAATTGTTCAAGAGCATGGCCGGGATAGATTTATTGCATGTTCCATACAAAGGGACTGTCCCCTCTCTCATCGACGTCATGAGCGGGCAAGTGCCGGTGACCTTTGGCTCGATACCGACGGTATTGCAGCACATCAAATCCGGCAGGCTGCGCGCCCTCGGTCTAACCGCGGCAAAGCGGTCGCTTTCCACTCCGGATGTGCCAACGATTGCGGAAGCCGGGGTGCCGGGTTACGAAGCTGCGACCTGGCACGGCGTGCTGGCGCCGGCACGGACGCCGGGCGCCATCGTGGCAAAACTCAACGGCGAGATCGTGCGCATGCTGAACGATGCGGACATTCGGGCCCGCCTCGCCCGGGAAGGACTGGAACCGGTGGGCAGCACCCCGGAGCAGTTCGACGCCCATCTGCGCGCCGAGATTCCAAAATGGGCGCAGGTAATTCGTAGTGCGGGAATTCGCGCCGAGTAATCGTTAAGTCCGCGCAGTGATTCCTGCCGGTATCCGGCTGGAATCGCACATTCTTAACCTCGTTGCTTGAGGATAGGGCCCGTCAAGGCCGAAAGCCGGATTTTTTGCTTGCCCTGTTCGTCAAAGTTGTCCGGACTGAACCAACGCAAGAAGGCGTCCCGGAGCGCAGGCCACTCCGTGTCGATCGCCGCGAACCACGCGGTATCGCGATTGCGGCCCCGGACAATCGCGGCTTGGCGAAATACGCCCTCGAACGACAAGCCGAGGCGTTGCGCGGCCGCCCATGACCGGGCATTGTGCGAATTGCAATTCCATTCGTATCGCCGATACCCGAGACTGAAGGCCCTTTCCATCATGAGATACATCGCCTCGGTCGAGACCGGCGTTCGTTGCAGCAACGGAGAGTAGGCCAGGTGGCCGACTTCAACGGAGCCGCTGGCTGGATTGATTCGCTTGTAACTGGCCACGCCGACCGCCTTGTTCGACTTCCCGTCGATGATTGCATAAAACAACGGGTCGCTGCCTCGGCAGTTTATGTCCAGCCACGCACGGTAACTTTCGAATGTCGCGAATGGCCCGTACGAAAGGTACGTCCACATCCTTCCCTCGACGTCCAGGGCATTGGCTGAGTGGAGCGACGAAGCATGGACGTCTGGATCGAGCCGCTCGAGACGGCAGAATCTCCCCTCCATCGGTTCGCCCGAAAGCGCTGGCGGGGGCTTCCAGTCGGAAACCACGAAGCCAACGGGCTGGCCGAGATTATTGGTATCGTGCTGCATACGCGTGCTCCTGACCCTAAATCAATTTGTGTTGTCGTTATTACGGATTTTCGCGACGTTAAGCGTTCCTATTTGTCGCGATTTAGATCTCGTTTCGCAATTATTGCACTGGTATTTTTCCGCTCACCGCGGCGCATCCACAGTAATTCCCGCATTCTTGATCACTGTGCTCCAGCGTTTGAGCTCGGCGGCCATCACCTGCTGCAACTTCTGGGGGGTGCCGGTCGCCACTTCCACTCCCTGATCGAGCAAACGCTGAATGGCGTCCGGCTGCGCGAGCACCTTGTTCATGTCGGCATTGATCTTCGTGACGATTGCTGCAGGCGTGCCGGTGGGAACCAGCAAGCCGTACCAAGTGGAGCAATCGAAGCCGGGCAGCGTTTCGGCGACGGCCGGCGCATCGGGCATCACACGGCTGCGCGTCGGCGTGGCGATGGCGATCAGCTTGAGGCGGCCGGCCTTGACGAACCCCGAGATCTGCGGGATGCCGGTGAACATAAGCTGCAACTGCCCGGCGACCACGTCGGTTACCGCTGCGCCGGAACCCTTGTACGGCACGTGCACGATGTCGATTCCCGCCAGCGCCTTCAGCAGTTCGCCGCCCAGATGGTTGGGTGTGCCGACGCCCGGTGAACCATAGTTGAGCTTGCCGGGCTGCGCCTTGGCGAGAGCGATCAGCTCCTTCACGCTGTTCGCCGCAACGGAGGGATGGACCACCAGCACGAAGGGAACCCGCACCATCTGACCGACAGGCGCGAAGTCTTTGACCGGATCGAACGGCATTTTTACGCCGAGTGCGGGGAGTATCGCCAGTCCGGCAGCAGTTGCAAACTGCACGGTGTAGCCATCCGGCGCCGCCTTTGCGCCGAGGTTGAGACCGATCAGGGTGCCGGCACCGGCGCGATTGTCGATCACCACTTGCTGACCCCACATCTCCGAGAGCTTGTGCGCGACTTCACGCGCGACGAAATCCGTACTTCCTCCGGGCGGATACGGCACGATGAGACGCACCGGCCTGGAGGGATATGGGCTCTGCGCCAGCACGCACGGGGCGCTCACGAGGGCCAACAGGCAAAGTGAGTAAAGAAACAGTTGTGGTTTCATAACCGGTCACTCCGCTTTCGCGCCGGAGGCCTTCACCACCGCGGCCCACAAGGCGACCTCGTCACGCAGAAACCGCGCCGCCTCTTCCGGTGTATAACCAACCGGCTCGGCTCCCAGATCGAGCAGGCGCTGCTTGGTATCCGCGGAGCGCGCGGCCTTGATGACCGCATCGGCGAGTTTGGTGACGATCTCGCGCGGCGTGGCGGCGGGCGCATGCAGGCTGTACGAGACGACGACGACCATGTCGACGCCGGATTCCCGCAGCGTCGGAACCTGCGGCATCAGCATCGTGCGCGCCGCCGTGGTGGTGGCGAGCGGCCGCAGCCGGCGCGCCTTGATGTATTCGAGGACCGACGGGATGTTGACGATGGTCAGTTCGACTTCGCCGCCGATCAATGCGGTGAGCGAGGGCGACGAGCCGCGGTAGGGCACGTGAACCATGTTGGTTCCGGTGCGCAGCTTGAAAAGCTCTCCCGAAAGATGCTGGGTGGTGCCGTTGCTGCCCGAAGAAAAATTGAGCGCGCCGGGCTTGGCGCGCGCGAGCGCGATCAACTCTTTCACGCTGCGCGCCGGCACCGAGGGATGCACCACCAGCACATTGGGACTCGCCGAAAAAACGGACACTGCTGCCAGATCGCGCACCGTGTCGAAACCGAGGTTCTTGTACAGCGACATGTTGATGGCAACCGGTGGCGTATTGATGAGCAAGGTGTAACCGTCGGGAGGCGATTTCACGACGTAATCCATCGCAATATTGGTGCTGGCCCCCGGGCGGCTTTCGACGATCACCTGCTGCCCGAGCGTTTCGGTCATCTTCGGCACCAGCAGCCGGGCCATGATATCGACCCCGCCGCCGGGCGCAAAACCACTCACCAGGCGTATCGGCTTGACGGGGTAGTTTTGCGCCAGTATGACTTGAGGCGCAAGTGTCGCGAGCGCCAGCACGCCCTTGATGATCTGCATGAACACGATGCCAGCCCTTTCTTTTCCGTCGCAAGATCCCATTGCACGACTCCTTTTCAACCGGCGCGCGTCGCGGCAATCAATTCCCGCATGTCGCCGAGTTCTTCAAGCCGCCGGCACAGGTCCAGCAATCCGGACACCCGGGCGGGCGATAACAATCCGTTGTTCATGCGCGCGAGCTTGTTTTCGAGATCCTGATCGCTGGCCGGATTCCTGACGTGGCCTTTCGGATAATCGACGTTGCTCGACTTCTTCGCGCCGTTCTTGAGCGTGATTTCCATCCGGCAGGGATCGACGGACGGCTGCAGCTTGTCCAATTCCGGGTCGTGGATTACCTGCACCTTTTGCATCAGCGCGCGCAAACGGGGGTCGGCGATGCGTGCCGCGGCAAAGGTGGCGGCCTCGATCGTGCCGTCGAGTATGGCGGCGCAGACCAGGTACGGAATACTGTGGTCGGCTGTTTCACGGGTAGCAGGCGCCCACATTACGGGTTCGCTCGCGGACTCCCACCATGCATTCAGGTAGGTTCTCACCACGATGGATTCGATCTGGTCGGGCGCGAGCTGTGAGCGAACGGCCAAGGCCGCCTCGACGGGAGACTGCCCGGGATAGACGCACGGATATAACTTGATCTGGGTATCGGCGATCCGGAATGGCCGGTCGGCACCCGCGAACGGCGGCCAGTCGAAATTCCCCACCGCGTTGCATACGCCGTTGTCGCCCTCGAACACCGATTCAGGAGCGGTCATGCCTTCGGCCGCGAGCTGGGCTGCGAAGACGGCGTTGCGCGCGGCATTGCCCCCCGCGCAGCCTTTCCACATCGACAACTGGCCCCGGCGCGCGACGCCGAGCGCCATGTTCGGGGTGAGGGCGAGGGAAAGAGCATTGGCCGTTGTCTGGTGGTCGAGTTTCATGATCTTCGCGACGCCGGCTGCAGCGGCCAGCACGGTGTACACCACATGGTCCCAGCCCCGGTCACGGACCTGTATCGCCGCGTAAAAACCCAGGTACAGTTCATACGCAGCGACTGCCGCGGTGATAAACGTCTTGCCGTCGGTTGGTGTAGAGTCGGCGGCCGCGAGCAGCGCGCCAAACATGTCGCTGGGGTGCCCGCCGCCGGTGCCGGTTGCATCGTTGAGGTCGAGGTAACGGATCATCACGCCGTTGGCGAATGCCGCGAGTTCCGGGGACGATGGCTCGAGCGTGCCGAGCATACGGGCCGGGGTCTTGCTGCTCACCCGTCCCGCGATCGCACGCGCGATCCGGCTGGGCTCCGCATCGAATCCGCCCAGTGCGCAGGCGAGGGTATCGATGACGCGGCGCTTGCACGCGTGTAGCGCGGCGGGCGGCAGATCGCCGTAACTCAGCGACCATGAAAAGTCGGTAATTTTTCTGAGCGTCGCGTCCATGCCGTTCTCCAAATTCCCATCGTGCAGCAATCGTTGCAGTATTATAGGGGCGCGATCAACGGCAGGAGAGTGCGCGATGAACAAGTTCACCCTTTCGATCTGTGTATTCTGCGTGGCCGGGTGCGAAGCTGCGGGGGTCCTGGCAGCGGCGCCCGCGTTCCCGTTCAAACCGATCCGGCTGATCGTTCCGTTTCCGCCTGGCGGCGGGACGGATATCCTGGGGCGGGCGCTGGGCCAGCATCTCTCGCTGGAATTGAAGCAGAACGTGATTGTCGACAACCGCCCCGGCGGCGGCACCGTGATCGGCTCGGAGCTTGCGGCACGCGCAGCGCCTGACGGCCACACGCTGCTCGTTCAGATCAACAACCTGACCGCGCTGCCCGCGCTGTCGCCGGGCAAGACGCTGACGGTGACGGTCGATTCCTTCGCGCCGATCACGCTGGTCGCGGTACTGCCGCATGTGCTGGTCGTGCCACGCAGTGTCCAGGCTTCCAGCGTGAAAGAGCTGATCGCACTGGCCAAGGCGGCGCCGAAGAAACTGACCTACGCCTCGGCGGGAATCGGAACACCGGTGCATCTGGGGGGCGCGCTGTTCGCCTCGATGGCGGGTATCAATTTGGTGCATGTTCCTTACAAGGGGGCCGCTGAATACACGACGTCGGTGCTGGGGGCACATGTGGACATGACGTTCGGTTCGGTGCCCACGGCGCTGCCGCACATACGCACCGGAGTGCTCAAGGCGCTCGGGGCGACGACCGCCAAGCGCATCAAGGTGCTGCCGGATCTGCCGACCATCGCCGAGTCGGGCTTGTCCGGATACGACATCTCGAGCTGGTACGGCATCTTTGCGCCGGCCGGAACACCGCCGGCCATCGTCAACCTGCTGCACGCTGAAATCGCGCGCGGCATCGCGACCAAGGCCGTTGCCGACCGCCTGCCGGATTACGAGCTGATCGCCAACACGCCCGCCGAGTTTCGCGTTTTTCTGCGCAAGGATGCCGAGATGACGACGCGCGTGATCGCGCGCTCGGGGGCGACGGCCGACTGAGCACAAGAACACACGGAGGAGATCATGACAGTTGTAAATAGCGGTCGATTTATCATCGGGATTGTGGCGGCGGCCACTCTGGTACACGTCACGGCCACGGCCCAGGCGCAAACTGCTTACCCCGCGAAACCCGTGCGTCTCCTGGTCGGTATGGTCCCGGGCGGCTTTACTGACACTTCGGCGCGCATCGTTGCGCCAAAACTCGCCGAGCTGCTCGGGCAGCAGATCGTCGTCGAGAATCGCCCCGGTGCAAACGGGCTGATCGCGGGCGATCTCACCGCCAAATCCGCACCTGACGGATACACCCTTTTCATGTCGCAACCTGGGCTCACGACCAACCCGCTGCTCTACGACAAGTATCCATTGGATCCGCTGAAGGACTTTACCGCGGTGGCGCTGGTTGCCGTTATCCCGAACATCCTGGTGGTTCATCCGTCCGTCCCGGTGAAGACGATGAAGGAGATGCTCGCGCTCGCGCGCTCGCGGCCGGATACTTTGACGCAGGCGTCATCCGGCACGGGCTCTCCCGGGCACCTTGCGGGCGCTTTGCTGCAGCAGTTGACCAACACCCGCTTCATTCATGTCCCCTATAAAGGCTCGGGCGCGGCGCTGATCGACCTGTTGGGCGGTCATGTCGATCTCTCGTTTCCCACGATTTCCGCGTCGCAGGCCCACATCAAGTCAGGCAGGCTGCGGGCGCTGGGAATTACTTCCGTGAAGCGTTCATCGTTGCTTCCCGAGCTGCCGACAATTGCCGAAGCGGGCGTGCCGGGATTCGAAATCGTTGGCTGGTACGGCATAGTCGGCGCCACCGGTATGCCCAAAGACGTGGTGGCGCGGCTCAACACCGAAATCGTGCGGCTGCTCAAAACTCCGGAGGTGCGCGAAAGGATGCTCAGGGAAGGCGCGGAACCGGTCGGCAGCTCGCCGGAAGAATTCGCGGCCTATCTTGCGGCAGACCAGAGCAAGTGGGCCAGGGTCATCAAGGCGGCCAATATCCGCCCGTCTCAATTATGATTTGCAGCGTGATACCGACAACGCTGTGACCGATCTTCCCGTCCGCGCGCAATCTTACGTTTGACCCAGCGCGGCAGCCAGCCTGTCGGCAGCGTCGAATCCTTCGCGGATGGCGTTATATATGTTGCGGGGTGCAACGCAGTCGCCCGCGGCTGCGAATTTTGTGCCGCCGGCAGAATCCAGCGCTGCTATCAGATCGCTGTTGGCGCTCCGTTGCACGGTCTGGACGACAAAATCGAAAGCACTGTCGAGCTTCACTTCGCCTGCGCCGCGCACATTGAGGGTCGCCTTTCCCGACTTGTCGACACGCAGCAGCGTGCTGTGGAAATGCCACCTGAGCGGCAATGCGAGCAGGCGGTCCATGAGCATGCGGCGATTGGTTATCGGCAGCGCGCCCCCGGCATCCGAGCCGGCGAGCACGACGTGCACCTCCACGCCGCGTACCGCGAGTAACTCTGCTGCGCCCGGCCCGGAGGTCATGCCATCGTCGATGATGACAAGCGCGCGCTTGCCTTTTGCAATCGATGGGTTCCTGAGGATTTCCTCGGCCCGGAACCGCGGTATCGCGGTCGCGGCGCTGTCGGGCAACGGCGCGGGGGCGGCGCCGGTCGCGACGATTACGCCGTCATAAGACGAGAACTCCGGCGCTCCCGGGACGAGCCGCTTGCCCAACAGCACTTCCACCTGCGACTGCGCGAGTGCTTCCTGCAGAAAATCGGCGATACGCTGAAATACCTCGCGTCCGGGAACCGACGCGGAGAGAGCGAGCTGACCGCCGAGCGCAGGATCGGCTTCGGCGAGCGTCACACGTAAACCAAGTTCTTCGGCACGCAGCGCCGCCTGCATGCCCGCCGGTCCGCCGCCCACGACGAGCACTCGCTTGCCCGCAGTTGCCGGCGTGGTCGTCGGTCTTGCGGCGATTTCCCCCTCGCGCCCGGTCCGCGGGTTATAGATGCAGCCGATGGGACCGCCCGATTCGGCGCGCTCCACGCACGTGTTGCACGCGATGCAGTGGCGAATTTCGCTCGTCGCCTGCCTTTGCACCTTGCGCGCCCAATCCGGATCGCAAATGAGGGCGCGCGCCAGGCCGACGAGATCCACGCTGCCATTTTCGATTATGCTTGCGGCCAACAGCGGTTCGTTCAGGCGGCCCGCGGCAATCACCGGACGCGAAGTCACGCGCTTCACCTGCCGGGCGAGTTCCAGCATGTAGGCCGGCGGCGAATACATGTCCCCCATATTGAGGTGCTTGGTTGCCTGCGTTCCGCCCGTGACCGAGATGTAATCGACATAGGGTTCGAGGGCATGAATGATGGTTGCGGCGTCGCTGGCCTCGGGGCCCGTATTCCACGCGGGCTGTCCGAGCCGGATGCCCAGTATCCCGAGTGGGAGCGTGCGCAGCGCTTCCAGCACTTCGATCAACAGGCGCATCCGGTTTTCGACGGAGCCGCCATACGCGTCGCTGCGCCAGTTCAGCCGCGGGTTCAGAAAGCTGTTCAGCAGATGGCCATGCGTCGCGTGGATTTCGACGCCGTCGTAGCCGCCGTCCATGAAATTTCTCGCCGTCTGCACGAATCCGGACACGACTTCGCGGATTTCGCTGACAGTCAGCGCATGCGCAACCTCTCCCGTATGCGGCGAACGTGATGGACTCGGCGCCCACACTGGCATGCGTGAAAACACCGGCAAAGCCGCCAGTCCGCGATGGCTGATCTGCACCAGCATCACCGCGCCGGCCTTGTGCACGGCGTCAGAAATCTTTCTGGCCGGAGCGATGATGCGCGGGTCGTAGCCCTGAACATGCGTCGGACGGCTGAGGCTCGCCTGATGTACCGGCGTCGCCTCCTGGATGATCATGCCGACACCGCCTTCGGCGCGGCGGGCGAAATACGCGAGGTGCCCCTCGGACGGCAGGCCCTGCACCCCCTGTCCGGTCGCGTGCGGCAAGAACACGATACGGTTACGCAGCGTGCGCTTGCCGAGGGTGATCGGCGTGAACAACCCCGGGATGGGTTCACTCATCGGTTACTTTCATCTTTGATTTTTATGCGGGACATCAGCTTCGAAATTTTCGAAAACTCCAGCTTTCGAAAGTTCGAAAACTGTTCCGGCGTACTCCCGATGGGATCCGCACCCAGGCTGACCAACCGGCTTTGCGCCTCGGGCGCACGGATGATCGCGGCAATTTCGCCACTGAGTTTGTTCACTATGGCAGGTGAGGTGCCGGCGGGAACAACAACGCCCAGCCAGCCCGTCAGTTCGTATCCCGGCACAAATTCCGCAATCGTCGGCAGATCGGGCAGCACCAGAGACCGTTTGGCGCTGGTAATTGCCAGCGCCTGCATGCGGCCCGATTTAACGATCGACAAGGCGGTCTGGATCACGGAAAACGCCATCTGCACGCGGCCCGCCTGTAGATCGTTGACCGCCAGCCCGCCGCTCTTATAGTTGACAGCGACTATGTCCACACCCGCCATCGTTTTGAACAACTCGCCCGCGAGATGCAGCGAGGTGCCCAGGGATGCGGCATAGTTCAACTGCCCCGGCCTGGCTTTCGCCAAGGCAATAAGTTCGGGAACGGACCTGACGTTCACAGAGTTGTGCACCACGAGCACGTTGGGTACCGACACCACCAACGAGACGGGTACCAGGTCTTTCATCGGATCGTAAGTCAGCTTCTCGTACAGGTGTGGATTCACCACGTGGGAGATTGAAACCAGCAGTATGGTGTAGCCATCAGGCACGGATTTCGCCGCAAGTTCCTCGCCGATCAGTCCCCCGGCTCCGCCGCGATTGTCGATCACGAAAGACTGCAGCAAAGAGTCGGCCAGTTTCTGCCCGACCACGCGGGCTATCAGATCGGCGCCGCCGCCGGCAGGGTACGCGACGATGAAGCGAACCGGCTTCTCCGGGTAACTGCTGCCGTACGCAGGCACCCCGAAGAAAAACAAACCGGTGACGGCAACAAAACGCCACAGCAGATTCACTCTCGCTCGTCCTTCCCGACAAGGTCAACCGGGTTATAGCGGATGATGATAATCAGTCTCGCAAACAGCTCGAAATATCAAATAATATCATTTGATCTGACAAAAAGTTGTTGTCATACTCGTCGCAACAACAAGCAGAGGAGCAAGCATGAAGCTTTGGTATCAAAGTCTGGCGCGGCAGACCGAGTCCACTCCCTATGGCGAGATTTTGAGGAAAGTGATCAAATCGGCCTGCGACCCCGGCACCACCGTGCATATGCAGGGCGTGTCCGAGTCCGCCGGCATCGGCATCCATTACCGCTTCCTCGAGTATCACGATTCAAGGGAAGTCATTTACAACGCGATCAAGGCCGAGCAGGAGGGCTACGACGCTTTCCTGATCGGGAACATCAGCGACGCGTGCATCCGCGAAGCGCGCGAGATGGTCAATATCCCCGTGCTCGGCTTGTCCGAGACCAGCCTGCACATGGCGTGCATCATGGGCGCGAATTTCGGGCTCGTGTCCATCAGCGAAAAGTGGACTCCGAGGCTGCTCGAGAACGTGCACCGCTATGGCCTGGAGCGGCGCATGGTCGGGGTCGAGGCCCTGAATACCTCGCCGCTCGATCTCAAAAAAGCGATGGTCGATAACCAGCATCGCGAATACATCGTCGCGGAGTTTACCGCGGCGGCCAAGCGGCTGCTGGCCAAAGGCGCCGAAGTCATCATTCCGGCCGGCGGCGACATCATCGTATTTCTTGCCGACTTGCACATTTACGAAATCGAACGCAGCCCCATCGTGAACGGCATCGTGGAACTCATCAAGATGGGCGAGATGGCCGTCAAGCTCAAAGCCCTCACCGGGCGTTTTACCAGCAAACGTCTTGGCTATTCGACTCCCACCGGGGATTTCCTCGAGCGAGTGCGGAAATTCTATGGGCCCGATGTCTACCCCGGAGCGAAATAATCATACTGTGCCAACAATTCCAAAGGAACTCCTTCCCCCTTGACGGCGGAAGGTTCCAAGAAAACTCCTTCCCCCTTGATGGGGGAAGGTTCCAAGAAAACTCCTTCCCCCTTGACGGGGGAAGGTTGGGATGGGGGTGAAAACGTTGCGAGTCATGGTAATTCTTACCCCCACCCCCCCCCCCCCCCCCCCCCCCCCCCCGGGGGGG
>Ga0082335_1004364_pt1 | contig 21426 bp, 20 predicted proteins | sample Subgrocontami58m_FD_72375 | JGI IMG/M metagenome (GOLD analysis project Ga0082335, IMG submission 72375) | Subsurface groundwater microbial communities from S. Glens Falls, New York, USA - GMW37 contaminated, 5.8 m (SPADES assembly) (version 2) ...
TGACGGTCTTATCTGAATCCTGTCCTCGACCCGGATCGGGGATGGGCTTTAGCCCTGAGAGTGCCTGATCTTTAAAGTGTCGGACAACAAACTCGTTCATGTTATTTTGAATAAACTCCTAAGAGACGAGTGACGAAAGGCGGGTGGCGAGACACGAGAAAAACGTCTTTAAAGACACGAAAATAGCGAAATGTAACTTTCGCGTCTTTTGGCGTGTTTCGTGGGTAATTTGTTGCACTAGTATTTTACAAAACGATAATCTTGGAAATAAACTATCTCTATGGGTAAATATAAATCATGGATGCAGGCTGCGAACCTGAATCCGCTGTTGAAGGTGGTAAAAAACGTCGCGAAGAACACCGGCGGGATATGCCTCATAATTATTGGTTTTCTGTTGATTTTCACCCCCGGTCCCGGATTGCTTACCATCCTGGCAGGCTTGTATATCACCAGTTTCCCGGGAAAACCTGCCCTTGTCGCCAGGCTGAGGAAAACAAGGATTTATAATCGGTACATCGTCAATATTGAATCAAAAATAAGGTCTAAACTTAAAAGGAAGAACAAATAAAAGCATGAACACGAAAACGCTCCTCTCCATTGCGCTCATACTCTTTGTAACAGGCTGCGGCTCCACCGGGTATTTGGGAAAATTATCGCCCTTTAAAAAGGAAGAACCCACCCTGGAACCCAAAAACGGCGCACAATCTCATCAGCAAAAAGGCAGTGAAATATTCGTCTGCGCGGGCGACATTGACGTGACTTACAAAAAACTGGGCGAGGTCAGCCTGGGCGAATTTGGTTTTTCAGGACACGACATCCTGGCGTATAAAATACGGGAAAAGGCCGCCGCCGTTGGCGCTCAGGCGGTAATTAACGTCCAGTACGACACGGGCGCTTCGAAATCGTGGCAGGGATACGGAGAGCTGGGAGGCACGGATTACGGCATTAAGCATACGTCATGGTGCAAGGGCATGGCAATTGTCTTTCTGGAGTCATACAATCCCGTTGGACTGATGTCGTGTAATTTCACCAGGGAAAACAGGGAGTGGTTCGGATTAAAGAAATCGCAAAACGGCGTGATTGTTGTCAGCATAGAGCCCGGCAGCCCGGCGGCGCATGCGGATATCAGGACAGAAGACCTCCTTACCGAGTGGAACGGCGAAAAAATCGAAAACAAGCGGCATCTGGAACAGCTTATCACCGCCAGCGCAGGCAAAGCGGCAAAACTCAGCATTAAACGCTCAGGAGAAATCAAGATGGTAACCGTGTCCGTGCCTGCCCGTGAGCGCAGCCGCGCCGCGTCATCAACACCCAAATCGTATGGAAAGGAAACCGTCCGTCCGACGGAAAGGAAGGCGTCTCCTCCCCCAAAACCCGCCTCCGATGCTGCCGGGGTGCACAACGAGGTCGGCGACCTCTACCTGCGAAAGGGCATGTATGACGAGGCAATAGAGGAATATCAAAAGGCCATTGAGTCTGACCCGAATTGCGCCATTGCCCATTTCAACCTCAGCATCGTTTACGGAAAAAAAGGAATGAAGGCGGAGTCCGACGAGGCATATACAGCGTACAAAAGATTAAAGCCAAAAAGGAGATAACCGATGCGCAAAAACTTGCTTGTCTCATGCGTAATCATCTGCGTCCTTGCCGCCCTTGGGGCGATTTCCTGCCAGCCCGTGACGGAAAAGAAGGCGCCGAAGACGTCAGGTTTGCCCATGAAGGTTTCAAAGTATTACTGGCCCGGCGAATACTGGATCGAGATTGCGGATACAAAGGGCTGGTTTAAGGAGGCGGGGCTTGCTGTGGAACTCGTTGACACCAATCCCGACTACTTTGCCTCTGTGGATGACATGGTCGCCGGAAAAATGGACGCCAACAACCTCGCCTTATTCGACATAATGAAATACAACCTGAAGGGGACAGACCTGGTGATGGTCATTAATTGCGATACCTCCTTCGGCGTAGAGGCCATTGTGGCAAAGGAGTCCCTTGAAAACATCAAAGAGCTGAAAGGGAAAAAAGTGGGGGTGAAGGATGGTTCGTATCTGGACTATATCCTGCATCATGTCCTTGCAAAAAACGGCTTGGAGGCCGCCGATATTACTATCGTGGATGAAACCTCGGAAAAAGCCACGGATGAATTTATCAAGGGCAACCTCGATGCAATTATTACCTGGGAGCCCCTTGTAACCGAAGCGATCCGGAAAGGCCGGGGCAGGAAACTCTTCGACACATCGGAACTGCCGGGCATTTCGCCCAATGGTTTTGTATTCCACCGGAGTTTCATTGAACAGCGGGAGGGAGACGTTCAGGCGTTCGTCAATGTATGGCATCGCACAACCACGTTCATCAAGGAACATCCGCAGGAGGCGTTTGGCATTATCGCCGGCATTTACCAGAAAACGCCGGGCGAGGCGCAGGAGCTTGCGCAGATGGATAAAATCAACGACCTCCGCGACAACCTGGACGCGTTTTCCTACTCATCCGGCGTGGAATCGCTCCACGGCGCCATAAGGTATCTGAACAACTACATGGTAAAGCACGGCGCTACCGATAAACTGGTAGACAGCGCCGCGTATCTCGACGCGCGGTTTGTCCGCGCCCTTGCACGGGAGTAAACAAAGAAGCAGCGCTAAATTGTTGGTTTGGTAGGAGCCAACTCCTGCTGGCGATCGGGCGCTTGTGCGCGGCCGTGCACCGTCAATCGCCGTCGGGAGACGGCCCTTTGCGGGTTCAGGTTTGCAACCTGAACCTTGTAGTTTGAACAAACGATACCCAGTTGAACAGTCACAACGCCCAGAAATACATAAACCTCCAGGTTCAAGTTATGTGTAGGGTGGATTAAGGCGTTGGTTTTTACGCCGAATCCACCAATAATATTTCCGGGAAAGGTGGATTCGCTATCGCTTAATCCACCCTACCGCAAACCCGCTTAATTAAAATGAAACCTCCATGAGCCGTTGGCTCACAAAGGGGGATGAAAATTTAAAACTGTCATGCCCGAATGCTTCAATCGGGCATCCAGTGTTTTTTGCGATACTGGCGAAAACAAAAAGACTCTAGATTCCCGCTTAAAGACCGCGGGAATGACAATCTTAATCAAAGAGGTATTTTCAGGTGAAAATCCTATACAATTCAAGGACAGTTGCAAGGCTAAAGCCTTGCCCTACGTATTAAACAGATAATAGTCGCCGAAGGCCTGATTTAACTATGAAACTTTCCAATAAAATTACACTCTGGGCGATTATCGCCGTGGTTGTTACCATACCGGCGCTGATAACAACCGTCTTCTATTCTGCCAAAGGCATCCTCCGACAGCATATCGAAAAAGCACAGATACAGATCGCCAGAAACACGATGGACACGATTGATCGTCTCATGGAAGACGCCTACGAGGACATCCAGATAGCTTCAGCCAGGGATAGTATCGAACGATGCCTTGCAGGGCTTTCAAACAGAGCAATGTCCAAGGACAACCCCCAGGATATGCCAAACACCATGACGCTGAAGAAAACGATTGCGGCGGCGCTGGAAAAATCCATGGTGTTATCCAACCACTGGTATACGCTGGACGTGGTTGACGTATCCGGCGACATCATTGCCTCTTCATATCCAAAAGACGCCTCCGTAAAGTTAAGCACGCTGCCGGAGTATAAACTTGCATATAACTACGCCATGCGCGGGAAGCGGTATTACTCAGACCTGGTAATTTCCCAGCGCCTTGGCATGCCAACGGTTATCTTCTCTGCCCCGATATGGAACTCCGGCGAGACCGGCAAAAACAAAGTCATAGGGGCGGTAATTGGCAATTATGCATGGGCGGTAGTCACCGACCTGATCGAGTCGCTGCCTGCGGAGATAAACGCACGGCTCTTTAACAGGGACGGAAAACTCATCGCCGGGAGGGCGTGCAGCAGAAACACAATCCTTGAAAAAAGTCTCTGCGACATTGAGCCGGTAAAGAAGACGCTGGAGGGCATGCGTAGTAGTAGTAGTAGTAGTAGTAGTAGTAGTAGTAGTAGTAGTAGTAGTTACGTATCGGACTGCGGAGAATTTAAGCATGTGTACGGTGTGGCGGTGCAACAAAAGGGACTGCACGGATACAAGGGAAACCGGTGGGGCTTGCTGCTGGAGACGCCCCAAAGTCACGTGGTAAAGCCCATTGTGCAGATGTCCAGAAATATGGCCGTTCTGGCCTTCACGGCATCGGCTATTTTTGTAGTGGCAATCATCTTTGTTATAAGGAGGCTGACCACACCCATCAAAAAGCTGACCGACGCAGCCGAAGCGCTGGGGCGCGGCAATTATTCCGTGAGGATTGCCGTGAGATCAAGTGACGAGATCGGCGTTCTCAGCAATACCTTTAACCAGATGGCGGAGAGCATCGCCAGTCACGTAAACGAGCGGAAACAGAGGGAGGCGTTGCTCCAGCGACAGGCGCAGATGCTCGACCTTGCCAGCGACGCCATTATTATCCACAATTTTGACAACCGGATTACCTACTGGAACCACGCCGCAGTGCGCCAGTATGGATGGACGGCCACAGAGGCGATAGGTCAATACCCGAATGAATTGCTGAACGCCGTCTTCCCTATCACGGAAGATGAAGTTATCGCCGCCTTATTTCGTGACGGCTCGTGGGAGGGCGAGGTGACGCAGACGCGCCGCAACGGTGCTCAGATAACGGTGTGGAGCCGATTCAAATTGTTAAAAGACGAGAAAGACAACCTGGCCGGGATGCTTGAGATCAACCGGGATATCACGGAAAAGAAGGCGGCGGAGGAAACGATACGAAACCTTTCGCTCACCGACGAACTTACCCAGTTGTACAACCGGCGGGGATTCATGACACTCACCCTGCAGGAGCTAAAGACGGCCGAGCGGACAAAGAACGCCGTAACGATATTCTTTGCCGACATTGACGGCCTGAAATGGATAAACGACAATCTGGGACACGATCACGGGGACATGGTGATCCTCGATGCGGCAAACGTGCTCAGAAACACCTTCAGGGAATCGGACATCATTGCGCGTCTGGGCGGAGACGAGTTTGCCGTCGTTGCAATGGGAGACTCATCCTTCAGCGCCAGCGCCCTCGCCGCGCGTTTGCAGGAAAACATCGAGGAGCACAACGCGCACGGGGACAGGCGGTTCCGGCTCTCCATGAGCGTCGGGATGGTGCGCCAGGCGTTTACCCAGCCGAAGAGCATTGACGACCTGCTGAAAGAGGCGGACGGCCTGATGTACGAGCAGAAACGAAAGAAGAAGGAAAAGATGAAGGTCGTGGACTATAGGAAAAGGATGAAGGATGAAGGATGAAGCAAGTTGCGCCCAAGGGGGGCGCAATGGCTTCCCCTTGCGGGTTCTCACTCACTGAGGGTTCAGTTGTGTAGGGTGGATTAAGCGAAGCGAATCCACCAATCTGGTCGTATGAAAAATGAAGGTGGATTCGGCGTAAAAGACAACGCCTTAATCCACCCTACACATTTAAATTTGTTTCGGATACGGTGTTCAGGACTTCGTCCCTCCCGGCTTGTTCGGGTTTGGTATATTTTTAATAACGATAGCTATGAAGCATATATTGATTGTTTTCATCATCAGCCTGTTTGCCTTACAATCGTTGCAGGCAGCGGAATTGCTGAAAAACGGGGATTTTGAAACCGGGGACGTAACGGGCTGGAAGTACTGGGAAACCTACCCATGGGATGGAGACGGCGCTCCCGTTGAATCACCCGCCCACGTAGCCATTGTAATTCCAGGCTCTATCGGCGCGCCCACGCCGCACGCCACGAGCGGCTTTTTTGCCCTCGCACAACAGGTAACCCAGAGCGGAACGGCCAGGGGAGGACTCTACCAGGAAGTCAGGGTCGTTGCAAACACCCCTTACGTCTTAACAGGCCACATGGCCTTATACGGCGACGATACCGGGGACGTAACCGTTATTGGCATGCTCGATGGTTCGTGGAATCCATCGCTTGCCTTTACTGCGATACAGAGAAATTATATTGCCGGTAATACCGCCGCATCCTGGCTGGAATTCTCCCTGCTGATTACCCCGACAAAGGAGGCAATCACCGTCTTTACTGAAACCAGGCAGGACCGGGCGCAGGGAAACGCAGCAGGGTGGTATGACAATCTCAGCCTGCGGCCTGTTCCGGAAGCCACAAAACTCTCTGCATCGCAGCACCCAAAAGAAGGTCTCATGCTGAAAGAAAGGCAAATCCAGGGAAAATAATTTCGTTTCCAAATTCCTAACCCGAACGATTCGGAAGGAATAGGTAGAGCAAGGCTTTAGCCTTGCGTTTATTGCACGAAGACAAACCTAATGGATTGCACTACCTGTCGCGGGTAAAGATATTTTTTGTAAGCGCCTAACCCGACAATACTGCCTTTTGCACGATACCATTTGAAAATATGCAAATTAATAGTATAATTATGCCGTCAGTTCTCCACAATATTCTTGCCCGTTACTGTCCTTTGAAAAGTGAGCAACGCATCTTCTCCCCCTGCCCAATGAAGACCCGTTGCAGGATGTTACCCTGTTAAGCCGGAATTATATTACCTTTGGGAGGTAACGATCATGAGTGAAAAACCACGTCCCTTTGCCCGCATGGTCATCGCATGTGTGTTTTTTATTTCCGCAGTGACCCTGAATATTTTACTGCCGCGCTACTGGCATAATACGCCGGAGATAGTCAAGCATTTACTGCTCGTCTTTAGCGCTATCATGTGCGTTCATATCATGGAATACGCATACCTATGGTGGGAAATATTCGGACATATAAGAAATATTTTAAAAGAAACCCTCCAGGCGACCCATCAACTCATTGACGAGAACAGAAACTCACTGGAAAAATCTTTGCAGACAACGAACCAGCTTGTCGGAACGGCGTCGGCATGCGGACTGACGAACATCTATTGTTCCAGGAAGGACGTCAAGGCCGATATATATGACGCAATAGAAGACGCGGAGAAGAGGATATGGCTCCTGGGAATCACCCTTTCTGAGAACGTCCACCTCGATGAACTGCTCCCCACGCTGAACGAAAAGATAACCGGCGGGCTTGACGTCAAACTGCTCCTCCTCGACGCCCTCCAGGATTCAGCCGTTTTCAGGACGTTGCTCGAAAGCACCGCCTCTGAGGCCGCAAAGATTATCAATACGGAGAGAACCAATAATCAGGCGTCAGACCCCTTTTTTCATCAAAGATTATACAGCGATTTCATCCACGCATACGACAGGCTCAAGGGCTATCCAGGCGTCAACGCCGCCGTCAGATTTTACATCCATACGCCAATATGCTGGATGATGGTCGTAGACAACACAGCCCATTTCCAGCCATACACCTTTGGAAGAAGCGCAAGCAGACATCCCGTGGATTTGTGTATTGGCGATAATATGCCGGTGTTTAAATTCCAGATGCAGCCAAAGGGAAGGCCATTCGAGATTCTCGAAGACCATTTTCTCAAGACGTGGCAAACGTCAAATCTGGATTTTTCAGGCATAGAAACAAAGATAGCAAGTCGCCACGCCATAATGAGAGACATATTCAATGCCCACTCATCATGGTTTCAGCATGTCTGCGAATCGCTTTATACGCCGGAAGGCAACGCGCCGGGAGCGAAGTTCAACGGTGAGCATGCCGGAATCCATGCGCTGTGTAAAACCGGCCAGCAGTAATAGATTTAGTAAGGGCGAAGCGCTTACTCGCTCCAACGCAGGGAACGAGTTGGTCGAGTTGGGCGAGTTGGGCGAGTTGGCTGGGTTGGCTGATTGAATGGCGAGCGAAGAGGCTCTTCGCCCTACAAACATAACTTTGGAACCTCTATATCTGAACATGACTATGGAAAACTTACAAATAAACATCAATCATGTCTGGGTTATGATTGCGGCCTGCATGGTGTTCTTCATGCAACTGGGGTTCACTTCGTACGAGGCCGGATTCTCGCAATCAAAGAACGCCATCAGCATCTCTATCAGAAACCTGGTGGAATTCCTTGTGTCGTCCCTCATGTTTTATGTCCTGGGATTCGGACTCATGTTCGGGGCGAGTTATCTGGGCTGGATTGGCACAAACCATTTTTTTGCCATGGGGGTATCGTCTCAGACCGAGAGCTTGTCCTATACCTTCTTCTTTTATCAACTGGTCTTTGCGGCCACAGCCTCCACAATCGTATCCGGCGCAATAGCGGAGCGTTCGAGTTTTATCCCGAACGTTATAGGCCCGGCATTCATGGTGGGCGTGATATATCCTGTTTTTGGCCATTGGGCATGGGGAAATCTCTTTTGCCCGGAGCAGTCAGGCTGGCTGGGGAAACTGGGATTTATTGATTTTGCAGGCTCAACGGTGGTGCATTCAATTGGCGGGTGGTTCGCCCTTGCCGGGGCGCTGACGTTGGGACCAAGAATCGGCAAGTACAATCCGGGCGGTTCCTCAAATCCCATGGGATTACATAACGTTCCGTTAGCCACCTTGGGCACATTTTTTCTCTGGTTCGGCTGGTTTGGCTTTAACGGCGGGAGTCTCCTGCGCGTCAGCGCGGACATCGGCCTCGTCATTGTAAACACAAACCTCGCTGCCGCAGCCGCCGGAATTTCAGCGCTGATATTTAACTACTCAACTGAAAGACGGCTTGACGCCGGCAAACTCTTCACGGCGATACTGGCCGGTCTGGTAGCCATAACGGCGGGTTCAAGCAGGGTAACGCCCGATGGCGCCATTTATATCGGGTTGATTGCCGGTATCTTGTCAATACTGGCGCAGGACTTCATCGAGAAAATACTGAAAATTGACGACCCTGTCGCCGCCGTTGCCGTTCATGGGGTGGGCGGCGTTATAGGCACCCTCTGCGTAGCGCCGTTTGCGCAAAAATCAACCCTCCTGGTTGAAAGCGGGAGCAGGCTGCACCAGCTTGGCGTGCAGGCAATAGGCGTCGGAATAGCCTTTGCGTGGTCATTTGGCCTTGGAATGCTCTTTTTCTGGTGTCTGAAAAAGACCCTGGGCATACGGGTGAGCCCTGAAGAGGAAAAGAAGGGACTCAATGTAGCCGAGTATGAAGACGTGGCTTCATGGCTTGACTTTATCCGTATTTCAAGGCTTCAGGATCTGAACGTCCTGCTTGAAAAAAAGGTTGCGGAACGCACGGAAGAACTTCAGAAGGCAAACATCGCGCTGGAAAAGGCAAACAGGCTGAAATCGGAATTTTTGGCGACAATGTCACACGAGCTGCGCACGCCGCTGAATTCCATTATCGGTTTTGCAGAGGTCTTGAAGGATGAGGTCGTTGGGACGCTGAGCGCCGAGCAGAAGGAGTATCTGGGCGACATCCACGGCAGCGGTCAGCACCTGCTCAATATGATTAACAGCATCCTCGACCTCTCAAAGATTGAGGCGGGAAAATTAGAACTTCACTATGAAGAGTTTCCGGTAAAAGAAGCCGTAAACGAGGTGTTAAATACCATCATTGGATTCTCCAACAAGAAGGGCATTCGCATACATACCCATATCCGCGAGGACGTCTCTTCGATTACCGCGGACAAGGTGAAATTCAAGCAAATCATGTTTAATCTGTTATCCAATGCCGTCAAGTTCACGCCAGAAAGCGGCCGGATCGTAGTCAACGCAAGCCCTATGAATCACCACGTCCAGATTGGCGTGAGCGACACGGGCATCGGCATCAAATCTGAGGATATGGATAAGATATTTGAGGCGTTTCGCCAGGTGGACGCCTCGTATGCGCGCCGCTATGAGGGAACGGGGTTGGGACTGACGCTCACAAAACGCCTTATTGAATTGCACGGGGGCAAGATATGGGTAGTAAGCGAATACGGGAAAGGGAGCACCTTCACCTTTACGTTGCCCGTAACGCCGCCAACAAAACAGTGAAGACGGGACAGGCGACGGGTAGCGTTTTTTTCCACGTCACTCGACACTCGTCACTATTTCACTTTAAAACTTACAGAAGGAAGAAACTTTGTAACAATTTAGCTTTTTGAAAAATGTAGCGCCGATCCCTTGTGATCGGCATTGTGCGGGGGATAAACCACCCGCGCTACGTATTCCGTTTTGTATTGATTACACATAAAGGTACGGGGGTTTCAAAGAGCTAAAATGTTACGAAACTTTTACATAGCAATATGTGCATGGACACAGTAGAACCTCAGTAGTCCTTTTGCCTTTTCCACTTCAGGGGCACATCTCTGCTTTCTCTCCCAACCAGAACAACGCCTTTAATGTTTTTGAGTCTGTTATAAATGGGATATGTTTTCAGGAGAAGCGCGGCGCTTGTCTTGGGGCTTTGAATCTCGCCTGTTTTTGCAACGCCGGTTTTTAGTGTTTGCCATGTCGGACAGTCTTTACAGGCCAGCGCAAATTTGTGCTTTGTAAAAAAACACTTCTTCCCGACGGGACATCCCGTAAAAAATTCCCTCGCCGCCGCATTAATCTTTACCACCCGAAACTCCGCGTCAAACACGATGATCGGGTCTGTTATCGCATCGAAAACAGAGCGGAGCTCCTTTCCCGTTTCATGTGTCGCCGCACGACGTCCCTGCCTCTTCCCAACAACTTTGCGAGAGTAAGGCGGCGACTTTAAACGCTGCGTTTCCAATTTCGGTTTCTGTTTTTTTGTAATCAAATTTCAGCTCTCTAAAAACAATATAGCCCACGATACCTACGGTATGGGCAAAACAGAGCAATTGGTATACCACAATCTATGCCCTGACCTATTGCCAATAATTAATGTATGCAAGTATTTAAACAGGTGTTATATAAGTAAATATTTTATTTGATACGGGATTCGTTTTTACAAAAATGTCAACGGGGAGCATAAGGATGCTTGGTGGTAATCAGCCATTAGAAAATTGGTTTTTTTCACGTTTTTTATAAGTGACCGGAAGCGTGTCTTTTGCTACTGTAATGCTTTACAACAAAATAAATTATGTGTAGGGTGGATTAAGGCGTTGGTTTTTACGCCGAATCCACCAATAATGTTTCCGGGAAAGGTGGATTCGCTATCGCTTAATCCACCCTACCGCAAACCCGCTTAATTTTCAGGTGAAAATTCCTATACAACCAAGTTACAATACATTTCCATTTCCTGTCAATTCCTGCTGAGTCCTGCCGGTTTCCGTGAAGTCGGTCACGTTTTGGTCACAGTAGAGAGCGCATTTTTTTGGTTTGACATAACCAACCGGAGTTGGTAATCTGTCGCTTAGAAAATGAATCTGTCATGTGTCACGGCATTATTGAGCAACGGCATCGGATAGCATATAGCCGTAAAAGGTTGACCGTGGGAGCCGTGACCTCCCCAGTCAGCCTTTTTCATTTATTGGGGTACCACACCATGAAGGGGATCATAACGTCAGCAATCAGGAAAGTAACGCTTGAACTGGTTTACAAGGTGGTGGATGAACGGACAGAAGAAATCATCGCGAAGGTTGGCGAGGTTAAGAAGAAGCAAGAGGAAGATTTTCGATATATCATACAGAAGATTGATAGCGAAGTAGGCAACGTAAGGGGTGAAATAGGCCAGTTAAGAAGTGAGGTAAAGAGCGAAATCGGCCAGTTACGAACGGAAGTCAAAGACGATATAAAACGCATGGATGGAAAGATTGACCAGTTAAACCAGCGCATAGATACTATCATTCAGATGTTGATGACGATCCAGCAAGGCCAGAAATGAAGTATAATAACAATTAAGGGCTGCCTCTTGCAGAGAGAAAAGACGACACCAACGGCCTACCCTTAATTCTTACTCTGGATGGATTGTGGAGCTGAAATGAAAAAGGCAGTTGTTAATGTTTCCATTAGCAACTGCCTTTTGATGATAAAATCTTTAAAATCTGTGTGCTTTACAGCGATTAGTGCTGTCCACTTGGATGAAGTGCCGCAGCGCCCAAATCCAGTGACAAGAACCTGATGTTTTTCTCTTCTAAGGTGACTTCGGTGTGTGCTGATGCACCGCCATGTTCGTGAACAGAAACTTCATAGGTGCCTGGTTTTAATTCGAATACGCAGGTACCATTCTTGCCAGCCGTACAGGTGTTTTCACCAACCTTGATTTCTACGCCCTCGATAGGTGTGCCAATAGCAGTTACCGTAACCCACAACTTTGCAGGTTTAACCTGATAAGCCTGCACCTTTGCCGCGCCAATTCCTGCAATCATTGCTACACCTAAAAAACCCGCTAATATCTTCTTCAACATGACCCCTCTCTCCTTTCTTCAGTTTACATGATAAAAAAATATTTAAATAAATACCATCAATGCGTATTATAAATTAAGTTCTCCCCCTGCTTCCACCCCCTTTCACTGCATATATTAAGCATATTTTTGTACAAAATATTGTATTATTATACAATTTAAAAATTACCCGTCAAGATATATATTTACCTTGAAGAAACTGCCGATTGGCTGATATTCACAATGAGCGCCCCTTCATTGTCCTTAAATCCCTTGCCATAGAGTCCGATAATATCATCGTTCATGGTGAGATACAGGAATTCACCATCCTCGTCGGGAAGAATGCGGATAGACCCTGAGTTACCCATAGGAAACATCCTACCGCAATCCCCAAACCTGCCAATGAGCCTGCCTATAGCCTGGCCTGGAAACACATAGCCTTTCAGGGCATCAACGGGAATGCCGTCAGCGTTATGCCCATCGGGAAATAACCGTGGGCTACAACTCCACACGTTATGCTTGTCTACTTCCCAGGTTAAGGTCATTCCTTCCTGCGCAACGGTATCCGTCATTTCCCACACGACATTTGCACGGACAATGACCTGTTCTGCCCGCGCATCCCTTAACGCCGTTAACAAAAAACCCGTGACAAACAAAACCGCGATAGATATTTTCCAGCCGCTCAGTTGCATATCAAAGCCTTTCAAATTTGGAGAAACTCCACAAACCCGTGCAAAAAGTAAAAGTAATGCCGGATTTTCATCTGTTTCCCACTCCTTTGTTTACGGTGTCTATTATTTTACTTCTTTTATCTCAAACATCCCCTGGGGTGGGTTCATAAGCACTGCCTTAATCCTTTCATGCCACAATTCCCCGAATTCATTTATCTCTGCATCGCTGCCCTTTCCCGTTACCGCCAGCGGCATCAATTCACCCATCTTGGGATTTGCCGGAAGCATGTAATTGCTGTAGCTGATCTCTATCTTTTTCCCGGTATCCATCCTTTCAAATATCACCGTGCATACCGCATCATCATCGGCTTCCTGTGATTTATCAAAGGACAGCAAATTGTGCCTGTTGTAACGGCCGCCGCCCAGCCCCTTGAAACCACTCTCGCCCGAAGCGCCGGTAATCAGCATGACAACCTGCGATATCGGGCCATTCACCTTGTCGCCCACCCCCCCCTTAAACGTTACCCGAACTTGTCCACGTACCGGTGTCTCACTGCCGTATAAACTTTTCAGCGCGAGTTGAGTTAATTTATATGCGCCGGAAACTGCCGGACATGAATGACCGGCGAGCTTTATCGCATCGGTATACGTGAAGACAAATGCCTCGTTTTTATCCATTGCGCCAAGCGCCACGGCAAGCGGGTCTTTCATCCTGATAGGTTCGACTTTGTCAAAAAATGATTTATTAAATTTTGTCTGTTCCATGAATCCACCTTTCTCCTTTATAATTACTTGATTGCTAGTCTTCAAGCGTTGATAAATCACCCGTGGGTAGTCCCAGGTCTCTTGCCTTGAGCAGCCTGCGCATTATCTTGCCGCTGCGTGTCTTTGGCAGGTTTTCGCAAAATTCAATTTCTCTCGGATACGCATGGGCTGCAAGGCGATGTTTGATGAATTTCTTCAGCTCTTCTTCTAATTCATGCGACGGCGTAAAGCCTTCATGAAGCACCACGAACGCCTTGATAATCTCTCCCCTTTCGGCGTCCGGCTTGCCGATTACACCAGACTCTGCCACAGCCCGGTGTTCCAGCAAGGCGCTTTCCACCTCAAACGGACCTACGCGGTGGCCGGAGGTATTGATCACGTCATCCGCCCTCCCAACAAACCAGAAATACCCGTCCTCATCCTTAAAGGCCGTGTCTCCCGTGGCGTACCATCCCTCTATGTTAAAATATTCTTTAAACCGTTTTTCGTCTCCCCACACCTTCCTCAGCATGGAAGGCCAGCCGGGTTGTATTGCCAGCAGTCCATGTTGTCCGGCCGGTAATTCAGTCCCCTTGCCATCAATGATAGCCGCCTTAACGCCCGGAAATGGCTTTCCCATGGAACCCGGTTTTATCGGCATGCAGGGATAATTTGCAATCAGGATAGACCCCGTTTCCGTCTGCCACCAGGTGTCGTGAATCGGCAGTCCGTAAACCTTCGAGCCCCATCGTATCACCTCCGGGTTGAGCGGTTCACCTACGCTGCAAATATAGCGCAAACTGCTTAAATCATATTCCTTAACAACCTCATCACCCGCCTTCATGAGCATGCGCAAGGCGGTTGGGGCAGTATACCATACAGTGATCTTATTGGTTTGAATGACCTCATACCACCTGGCGGCGTCAAACCTGCCGTCAAAGACATACGATGAAATACCATTCAGCCACGGGCCCCACAACCCATATACCGTTCCCGTCACCCAGCCAGGGTCGGCGGTACACCAGTAAATATCGTCATCCCTTAAGTCCAGCACCCATTTGGTGGTGACGGCGTGCGAAATCATATCATTGTGGACGTGTGTTATACCCTTGGGTTTGCCGGTGGTGCCTGAGGTGTAGAGAATATATAAAGAGTCTTCCCATGCCACCCACTCCATTTCAAACTTTTCTGAGGCATCCCTCATCAACGTCTTGTAACAAACATCGCCCTCTTCCATCTCGTAGTCTTCTTTCACATCCACTAATACGATGCGCTCCAACTTTGGCAATTCCCACAACACCGTTTCGACACGCTCTTTTAACTCCGGCGTGGTAATTAATATTTTGGCCTCGCTGTTCTGTAAACGGTCACGAACCGCATCGGGGCCGAATGCGGAAAACATAGGCCCGGCAATGGCGCCAAGCTTTGCAATGGCGATCATGCCGATATAAAGCTCCGGCAAGCGTGGCAGGAATATGAACACACGGTCACCCTTCCCGACGCCCAATTTCCTGAGCATATTGGCGCATTTGTCCGAAAGTCTCTTCATGTCCAGAAACGTGTACTTTTGACAAACGCCGCCGGCGCCCTCCCAATAGAAGGCGACCTTGTTCTTCCGCCATGACTGGGCGTGCTTATCAATGGCCTCAAAGGCGATGTTTACCTTGTTATTCGCCGCACTGAAATCTTTTTTAACCGTCTCCCATGAGAATTCATTATAGGTCTTTTCGTAATCCACAAGACCCATTTCTCCGGGCTTTTTATGAATTATTTCACCGTTTTTCATAAGCAATGGCTTTGTTATTTGTTTTGACGCAGACATAAAGATAAAAACACAAAATATAAGACAATTATCTTATATCACTTGCAATTATATGTCAATCAGAAAGGTGTGCATTGGGGGATAGGGCGCAAGGCGCTGGAGATATCAATAGCAGTGGCGAAGCACTTGTTGCGGAGAATTCACTCAAACAAGTGCTTCGCCACTGACTTGATGCTGAACAGCAAAATCCGCATCGAGTCAGAAAGTCCCCTCTTGGGAGGGGATTTGAGGGGTGGGTAAATTGGTAGTTCATGAAATGTTCACTGAAATTTCACATCCAAGAAACCCACCCCTAACCCCTCCCAAGGGGGGAATAGTTTGTGCCATTATAAAATATGTGAATTCAGTTGAGCACGGGCAACCGAAGTTTATCGGCATCCTCCCAAAGCCCGCATAAATAAAATGAATATTCCTGTGCAATAAAACTACGGATTAGCATTGCTCATTTCCGCCGTTGTCGTGTAAACGTAATCGCCGTCAGCATTGCTATTACCGTCCGCCTCGCATCCGGCGGCGTAAAAGGTTATCGGATCAGTAGCGCTGCTGGGCGGAGTCCACTTGAATACCCAACTTTTCTTTTTAACCCCCTTACTGCTCTGTTCTATATATTTACCTTTATCTGCCTTTTCGAGTTCTCTGGCGGCGTCACCGGGAGAGATAACCTGCGTGGTGTTTCCGACTTTTTTGAAAGTTCCAACCCGGTTGCCGTCGGCATCCAGCGCCGTCATTTCGAATCCATGCTTTTTGCCGCTTGAACTACTGACGGAAACCTTTATCTTAACGGCCTTACCGGCTGTATAAGTAGTCGGCGCTGTAATCGAAAATCCTGCGCTTCCCGAATCAAGACTATATGAATTATGACAGCCCTCGGCATTACAGGCGCCGTTGTCGCCAGGGGCGCCCGTCCGATAAGCAGGCGGACCGCTGGACCAGGCCAATACCGTATTTGTTAGCAAACCATAGAAAGCAGCATTCAATGCCACGCATATTATAGATTTTTTTAAGAACCTCATTTATCCTCTCCTTGATTTTCCTGAATTTATACACACTATGGCACAAAATTTATTTCGGCCCGTGACAATCCGTGCAGCTATCTGAACGGATACTAATTTTCTTGGCCGCCAGACCTTTGCTCTTTGCATTCACATATACATCCACACTGACGCCCGAACGCAGATTGCCAAATGATATGGTCTTACCACTCATGTTAATGCCGGAAACGCCGCCGGCGTCAATCTCCTGGCCGCAGATTTTAAAAGTCTTTGCAGAGGTGTTCACACTCTTTGTTTTTCCCGTAACCTTGCCATCGTATCCCTTCAGCCTTACGGGGTCTTTAATGCTTGTCGCCTCAATAATGCCGGAACTGTTGGCGCTGCCGTTAATCTTAACGACGTCGCCTTCCGAAATATCGGAAACGGTCGCGTTCGCAACACCCTTCTTCTTTACCGTTGCGCCGCTGGCGTCCACCTCTACGAGATCATCTAATATGTTGATCGTGAGTGCGGTTCCGTCTACCGCGCTTACCGTCCCGATAATGCTATCTTTCGTCTTTGCAAGCGCCGGGAATGCCGTCCCGGTTACCAATACACCGGTAACTAAGAACTTCAACATATACCCTCTTTTCACCTGTTCAAACATGGAATCTCCTTAAAATACCAAAATCACTGTGGTTGGCAGAACAGGGACAGGTTTAAAACCTGTCCCTACAATACATGTCATACATTGGTGTTGCATTTTTATTTCTTGTTTAATGTAACCGCCAGAGAGGCAATGTTACTTTGATTCATTTGATAGGTCTGGGTATATGGCTTATAACCCTTTTTGGAAATCTTCAGGGTGTATTCACCTGCCTTGACCTTTTTGAGGGTAAATGCGCCGGTAGAATCGGTAGTTGTTTTATATTTGATACGGCCATTCTGACTGAGTTTGACCTTGGCGCCCGATATTGCAGCCCCGGAGGAACTCTCACTGGATGAGGATTCCAGGGCATTGTAGACGACTATCCAGTCCTTTATGGTATTGTACTCGCTCGTGCTATTCAGATTCTCCCACATGGTGCCTTCGTCCAAATCCTTGTTCAACTTCCTGATCAAAAGCGAGTCCTCACTGCCCGGCGTTACCAGTTTTGAATCCGTCACTTCTGCGTACGTCGTCAGAGGCGCGTCGCCCTGAACGCCCCCCGATTGATGACACGAAATACACTTCGCATCAAGAATTGACTTTACGTCGCCGTTGTAGCTTATTTCCGAAGAGGCGCCTGTATCAGACGCAGAAACAGTGCCGGTCAGGTCAAGGTCATTCGTGCTGACAAAAACCCTGCCTGCGGATGAACCGGAGGCGTGACAGCCATCGGCATTACAACCGCCACTGGACGCCTCGGACGGCATTTTCACCTCGCGCCCCTGATACGATGCGGTTATCGCAAAGGGGGCTTCCATGCTCTTTTCCGTATAAAAATTTCCCAACTGGTCGGAGGTCAACGTTGCCTTCCTGCCATTTGCATCTACCACTTTTATTGTAGCGCCTACTCGCGCGTCGGCGCCATCAGCATCCGTGTAAATCGTGCCTCCCAGGGAAAAGGGTTCTTCGCCGTTTCCGGCGTGGCAACCGCTGGTCAGGCAATTCTTTCCTGCATTATGACTCCCCTCTTCATCCTCGCCTTCCTCATCGTCCTCATCATCGTCGCCTTCCTCTTCGTCTTCATCGCTGGTGTTGCTGTTTTCATGAAATGATACACCTCTCTCATTTCCCCATATACCACCATACGACTCACAAGCGCCACCAATAAAGAAGCCCGCTACACCCAACATACCCAAAACGCACATTAAAAATCCCTTGAAAATCAAACTTGCCACATTACCCTCCTTTCGAAATCCACCTGAATTGAAATACTTTTTAACACGAAAATATGATTGACGTCCCAGGATAAATCCGTAGCACCGCGGCAACCAGCACAGTAAAATCGGCATTAGTATATACATTCAAATCATGTCTTTGGCAACCTTGTTTTACGAATATTTCATTGTATTTAGCCTTACAATCTTGTAAATATTACACATTGATTTTGCAAGGCTTACATTTTTCAGTTTATAAGTGAAGATATAAATGAAGCACAAAGGCAGCAAGGCCACCATTATTTTGATCATTTGCAATGTCTTTTTGTTCGCCATAAAGATCACCGCCGGTCTTACGTCCAATAGTCTCGCCATTATCTCGGACGCCGTAAACTCACTTACGGACACCATTTCATCCGTGATTATTTTCTTTGCAGTAAAAACCTCCTCGAAACAGGCGGATGAGGGACATCCCTTCGGCCATCACCGGGCAGAGCCTATAGCGGGCTTAATTGTGGCTATTTTTGCCGGTATTTTAGGGTTCGAGATACTTCGCACCTCTATTTTTAAGCTCATGGAAACGCACGAGCACAAGATCGGGATTTCTGCCATTTCAACGCTTTTAGTATCCATAGGAATAAAATTTATTATGTCCATATATTTCAAAAGAGTCAGCCGTACCATAAATAGCCCCGCATTACTGGCAAGCGCAATTGACAGTAGGAATGACGTGTATATATCCACCACCGCCCTTGTCAGCGTTGTCGGTGGATTATACGGTTATCCGAAGATGGACGACATCGCGGCGACCCTTATCAGTTTCTGGATTATTTATTCAGGTTACAAAATTGGGGTTCAAAATATTGATTACCTCATGGGCAGACAACCCGATTCCGGCATTATGGAGGAAATTAAGAAGAAGGCATGCGCAGTTTCCGGCGTTGTCGGGATTCACGACGTTCGCGCACACTATGTAGGCAATTATATCCATGTTGAAATCCATGTCTCTTTAGACCGTGAATTAACGATGATACAGGCGCACGATATCGGGAAAAATGTTCAGCGGGCGGTTGAGTCTCTCAATGGTATTCACAAGACATTCGTGCATATTGACCCTGTTTAGCCATTATGATGATCGTCCACAGGTACACTATTTATTGGTGAGAAAGGGGGGCGTCCCATCCTTACGGAAGAGACACCCCCGGGAGAAATGTTTTTTTATCCTTGAAACCTTTGTATCATTTGAATATATTTTTTGCCAAGGGCGTCCGCGTCGTCGTACTCGAATCTTTCACGACACAATTGGCATTCAATATAGTTGTCATTTTGCCTTAAACTGGGCAAGACGTCGCTCTCAACGATGCGTTTCCCAAGCTCCGGGGACTGTTTGATAACCTGAAAATTACTCGTAAAAACCTTGAATTCCTTATCATTACCACAATTGGGACATATAAAAAAAGCTTTCATCATCATACAATATATTCTCCTTATCAGTAACCATGCTTCATTTGAAATTTACGCACTTTAAAACACCCTTACCCCTGGTTTTGTTCCAGAAAGAAATAAAACATGCTGAATTATAGACATATCATTGGCAGGGCATGGTCTCTGCGGAAAAAATACATAGACATGACCTCTACAAACGTCTACCGTCTGGCAAACTCATACGGCGACGACTTGCCGGAAGTGACGATTGACGTCTACGGAAAAAATCTCCTTGTGCAGTATTTCAAACCGTATGAAAAGCAATCGAAGGACGGGATTCACACAGCGCTCAACGACATCCTGTCGCCGGAAAGTATTACGGAGAAGGTGCGGCTAAAAGGCGAAGATATTAAGACTCATTTGGCGTCGGGAAAAGAAATTCCAGGAGATTTTGTTGTAACGGAAAATGGCATAGGGTTCAACGTATCATTTCTTGAAGGCGGTGGAACCGGCCTATTTCTTGATCAGCGGGACAACAGACGGAAGATACAAACCCTTGCAAAAGGCATGGAGGTGTTGAACTGTTTTTGCTATACCTCTTCTTTTTCAATCTACGCAAGCCTGGAAGGCGCTATCAGGACAACCAACGTTGACCTGTCCAGAAAGGCAATCGAATGGAGCAAGAAGAATTATTTCCTAAACCATCTTGATGTGGGCAATCATGAATTTATCGTGGGAGACGTGTGGGAGTGGCTGAAAAGATTTCAAAAAAAGGAACGGACGTTTGACGTGATTATTATAGACCCACCCAGCTTTTCTACGAGCAAGGCAACCACATTCGCCGCAGAAAAAGACATCCCAAAGCTAATCGGGCTGGGACTCAACGTCCTCCGGGATGGCGGGATACTCGCCTTTTCCACCAATATTGCGAAGATGAGCTTCTCAAGGTTTTTTCAGGCGCTGTCGCAGACAAAAGACTTCACACGGAAAAAGTATAAAATCCTCGATGTATCGTCGCAAGGCGTAGACTTCCCCACGGACGGACAGCACGCCACGGAACCCTATCTGAAATTTGTCCTGCTAACGGGTTAGCCGACAAATACACATAACGGAGGATACACATACAGTGTTGTTCTTGATTGCACTTTAACAGAAAAATCCCTACAAATTTTTACGCCTCTTCTTCAGTAAATATCCTACGAATACCATTATCCCAAATACAACAAACATCCCAATAACACCCGCATACCGCTTCGTATCGAATTTCCTGGTTACACCGGGTACGGTATAATTCGACAGAGGAACCTTGATTGTGGGCATAAAGTCATCTCTCTTTACAAATCCCACCGTATCCTTCGACACCTTTTCAAGCCCATCAGGCATCTGAGAAACAAATGGTATGATGAGAAATATAAGTCCGACTATAAAGGATAAGGCGCATACTACGAATAGGGGTATTTTATTTTTGATCAGTTTCATGAATTTTGTAGTCCTCTTTGTGTTGTTTTATAAGCATTTATCTTGTATTTTGCTAAACATCGCTTACGCGCTAAAAGGTAATCTCTGTTGCTAACTCAATCTGATACGCCGGGTCGGCATCCCCATCATATCGCGGGGAAGGCGCAACACCTAAGACATCTCCATCGTCCCTCTTTTCACGGTAATACTTTCCGGGAAGAAAAACCCCCGTCAGGAGATTAAAGGATATGTGTTCCGTCAAATCATAGGTAGTGTAGAAATCCAATT
>Ga0082335_1004365_pt1 | contig 21419 bp, 18 predicted proteins | sample Subgrocontami58m_FD_72375 | JGI IMG/M metagenome (GOLD analysis project Ga0082335, IMG submission 72375) | Subsurface groundwater microbial communities from S. Glens Falls, New York, USA - GMW37 contaminated, 5.8 m (SPADES assembly) (version 2) ...
CTACCGATCGCCCTTCGCTCCTCGCTCCTCGCCCCTCGCTCCTCGCCCCTCGCCCCTCGCTCCTCGCTCCTCGCTCCTCGCCCCTCGCTCCTCGCTCCTCGCTCCTCGCCCCTCGCCCCTCGCCCCTCGCTCCTCGCTCCTCGCTCCTCGCCCCTCGCCCCTCGCTCTTCGCCTCTCGCGTACAAGAGGGTGTCCATGAGTTGCCGCTACGCTCTCGCCCTGTCATTCCTCCTCCCTCTGACGCTCCTCGCGAAGTCCTCCGACCCGGAATGGCAGCAGGCCAAGGCGGAGGCGATGCGCGATCTCGCCGCCTCCGACGCCGGGAAGCGGATCGCGGCCGTGAAGAAGCTCGCCGCGGCCGATCGCCAGGAGGCCGCCGACATCCTCCTCAAGCTCTCCGCCGTCGCGCAGAGGGCCCTCGCGCCCCTCTTCGCTGAGAAGACCCGGCTCCTCGGCCACCTCGACAAATTCAACGGTCGCGACAAATTCACCCAGGAAGAGGTCGATAAGATGCAGGCGCTCCAGGAGGAGCTGTCGGGCATCGGCGAAAAGATGCGGGTGGAGGAGTCGGTCCGCACGGCGGTCGTCGAGGCGCTCGGATCGCTGACCGACGCCGACGCAGTGAAGTGGCTCCTCGCGACGCCGCTCAAGGGCTCCTCGTGGGAGGACCGCGCGGTGGTGGCGGAGGCGTGCGCGACGATCGCCGACCCCGCGGTGGTCCCCGCGCTCCTCGACCGCGTGAAGGCCGACAGCGACCCGCGCGTGCGGACGGCGGCGATCGACTCCCTCGGGAAGAAGAAGGCCGCGGAGGCCGCCTCGATCGTCGCGGGCGCGCTCGCCGACGACGACTGGCAGGTGCAGATCGCGGCGCTGCAGGCGCTGGGGGAGTTCGGCTCCAAGGACGGGATCGAGCCGATCGTGGCGCTGATGGCGAAGGCGGACGGCCGGCTGCGGAAGGAGTGCTCGGCGGCGCTCGCGCGGATCACGGGAGAGAAGCTCGGCGACGACCCGACGGTCTGGCGGCGCTGGTGGGACGATCACAAGGCCGGCTGGGCGGGGCCGAAGGCGGCGGGGGACGAGGTGAAACCGCCGAGCGACCCGAACGGGACGACGGTGACGTTCTACGGGATTCCGGTCGACTCGAAGCGGCTGGTCTTCGTGCTGGACATCAGCGGGTCGATGAGGGAGCCCGCGGACGTCCAGCAGCAGGTGGTCTCGGGGGGCCCTGGCGACGGTCCGGGTCCCAAGCCCGGCGCGACGAAGATGGAGGTCGCGAAGTACGAGCTGAAGAAGGCGATCCGCGGGCTGGACGCGAAGGCGCAGTTCAACATCATCTTCTTCTCGAACACGCCGGAGAAGTGGGCCCCGGCGCTCGTCACGGCCACGCCGGCGAACAAGGCGGCGGCGTACGCGCTCATCGAGAAGCAGCAGCCGACGGCGGCGACGAACATCTACGACTCGCTCGAGATGGCCTTCAACATGGCGCTGAACGGGGCGGGAAACGTGGTCGTGAGCGACAAGAACTACAAGTCGAGCGTCGACACGATTTTCCTGATGTCGGACGGCGCGCCGAACCAGGGGCAGATCGTGCAGACGGACGAGATCCTCAAGAAAATCAAGGAGATGAACCGCCTCCGCAAGGTGATCATCAACGTCATCGGCGTCGGCCGCGATCAGGTCGAGGCGTTCATGCGCTCCCTCGCGGAGCAAAACGGCGGGAAGTACGTGAAGCGGTAGCCGCGCCGCCGCGCCCCGAGTTCTCTCCACCTCGATCGGTCTCACCCAAGTCATCAGGAACCGCGTGGCGCATTGATTCCGGGCGCCCCCCCTGATACTCTGGCCGATGACCTCGCGAGAAGGCGGTGCACATGGGACTCATCACCGAGAAGCTGCTCCTGATCGGGCACAATGGGCGCACGGAGGTGACGGCCCTGTTCGACACGGGTTCCACTCACTCGCTCGTTCGGGAGGACATCGCGCGCGGAATCGCCGACCTGGACGACCTCCCCGAACCGAAGGAATACCAGCTCGCCGTCGGCTCCATCGTGGCGCGGAAAGGGGTGTTCGCGGACGTGGTCCTTCAGGGTAAACGCCTGACGATCGGCCTGAAGGTCGTGAAGGGCCTGACGGAGGAGTTGATCCTGGGGGTCGACTTCATGCAGACCTGGCAGATCCGGCTCGACCCGCGACGGCATCGCGCGACCGTGGACCCCCGCGCACTCCGCCTGAAGGCGGTAGGGTCCAGGCACTTCCCGAAGTAGCCTGGCGGCGTGAGCGCCAGCCTGTGCGACGTCATGACACACCTGAACGAGGCGACCCGCGCAGGGGGGGGCGAGCTCGGAGGGAGTTGGGCACTCATGCGACCACTTCGTCTCGGCACGCCCGTCTCGACGAGCGTCGCCTTCCAGCGACATTCGATGGAGTGGATCCGTGTGTCCCGCGCTGTCGCGATGCGCAGAGTCTCGGTTCTGACAAGCCTCTGCCTTGCGTTCATCCTCTGTTCGGTTGGGGCATGCCACTCAGTCTGGGGGGAGGATGGGCTACTCCTTGCGGAGGACGCGACTTTCACGATCGGCGATTCCATCGATGGCTTCGATGGGATCGTGACGGCTCTCGACTTCTCGCCGGACGGGCGGATGCTCGCGATTGGCAGACGGGCGCGAGGTGTCGAGGTCTACGACCTGCAGACCAGCACGTCGGCCTGGACGCGCCGACTTGAGGGCGAAATCGTCTCCGGCCTCGTTTTCTCTCCCGACGGGCAGCGTCTCGATGTCATTGGGGACTCATGGCTGCATGAGTGGGAGGTGTCCACCGGCAAGGAGCTCGATCGCAAAGGGTGCGGTGGAGCGAATGGAATTGCGCGTTCTTCCGACGGAAAGTGGATCGCCCTACCCGGTTCGTCCGGGTGCACGCTCTGGGATGCGGCACGATTGGAGGGCCGGAGGATCGGGCTCCTTGGTCATGCCGTTTCCGTTCCCGCGTTCTCGAGCGACGGCGCGTTCCTTGCCTGCGCCGAGTGGGACGGCACGGTGCGACTCTGGGATCTCTCCACCCGCACATCCCGATGGACATTCGTAGCGGAGAAGGAGACGGTGCTGGGCGGCGTGGCGTTTTCCCCATGGGGCGACGCGCTCGTGACCGCCGGCATGGAAGGGCTGGACCTGCGCGATCCCTCGACGGGCGCGTCATTCGCGAACGTCTCCCTCCTTGCCAACCGCAGGATGAGGACACACTCCTCGAATTCGCGCATTTCGATTCTCTCCGATGGCGCGCTCGCACTCGTGGACCCATCCGCGGGGATGAAGCCTGACATGTGCGGCCTGCTCGTCGTCGATCTCCTCCGTCGAGAGGTCGTGCACGAAATTCGGGCCCCGGCCGATCAGGCTGACTGGGCCGTGTCTCCTGACGGGCGGTTCCTTGCCACGGGCCAGTGGAACGGGGTGGTCTATGTGTGGAACCTGCGAAGGGTTCTCGGCGGTCCATCTCCCCCCGCGATGGGTCCATCCGATCTGGCGAGCTCGTGGGAGGCGCTCAGTCGGGACGACGGCGTTCGTGCGTACTGCGCCATGCGTGACCTCGCGACCGCCGGCGACTCGGCGGTAGGCTTCCTTCGCGAGAGGATGTCGCCGGTGCCGTCGTCGTCCGCCGGCGCGCAGGACCTGATCCAGCGACTCGACGATGATCAGGTGTCGGTACGAGAAGACGCCGCCGAAGCCTTGATCCACCTCGGCCCTCCCGCGATCCCCCTCGTGAAAGACGCGCTCGCGCGGACCAAGAGCGCAGAGGTCCATAGCCGCGCCGAGGGTATCCTGGAGGCGCTAGAACGTCCCACGCTTCACTTCAAGGGGATGTGGGCGAGGGGGATTCGAGGCATCGAGGTGCTTGAGTCGATCGGCACGCCTGGTGCGAAGGAGCTCCTCACCTCGATCGCAGAGGGCGCTGACGGGCCCTGGGAAACCGAATTCGCGCGCCGCGCGCTCGAGCGAGCCCGGCTTCGTGCGCGATGACCGACCGTGCGACCTGCCCTTTTCGGTTCGCCACGCCGTCCCCCTGCAATTTCGGCCTCCCATCGAGGGCCCCGCATCATGATCGAACTCCTTTCGGATCGAACTCCTTTCGGGTGAGCCGGGCCACGACGTACAACGGCTTGCGGAGTAAGCGGATGTGCGTGCAGGCCGTCACGACCGCGAATTCCTCTCAATCATCGTCGCGTCGGGCGGCGCACGCCTCTCGGGTCTGTAGGCATCTGATTGTGCGGGGTCGGCGAAGATGGGGCCGATCGGACGGGTCGGGCGAGAGGCCGCTCTTGTGGACCCGGTACCGCCCATGTCCATCGGTGGCGGAACCGCATGACAGGTACTATCGGGACAGGGCCGGTTCGTGATGCAGCCGAAGGAGTCGCCCGGCCTCGATGGGCGCCATCGCGTAGGCTCTGCCCTGGTCGTCGGTGAACTCCACCTCGTAGACGTCTGGCGACAGTTCAAGCACGACGGTGCCCACTTGTCCGCGGCGCAGACCATGCGCCGGAAGGTCCTCGAGGAGAGCGACCACATCAAGGAGCCGGATTTCGCCGTTCATGATTCGCAGCCCGCCTCACATCACGAAACAGGAGACCAGTCTGGGGAAGTCTTCGCCCGCGAGGACGATCCACGCACTGCGGATCCGCCCCTGACCTCCCGGCCCTTGCGCGTCGAAGTCAACCACGTAGCGCTGCCCGTATTTGTCGACGACAGTGCGGAGGGCATCCTCGGTTGCGGCCGCCCGCAGGATCATGTTCATGAGAAGATCTCCATCCTGCGGAGTGATGCCCAGAACCGCCTCGAACACCCTCGCCTTGTGCCTTCCTCGAGGATGCCCAGGATTCAAACAGTAGCCCTGGATCTTCTCGAGGTCCACCACCGCACGGTCCCCGTTCGGCAGCTTCATTCTCGTATCCTAGCCGCCCGCCTCTGAAGGGTCAATCGCGCGCCGCAAGTCTGCCCACGGCGAGTCCGCGGAGGAAACTCCCGGGATCGACAACGCCTTCGAGGCGCAGCTTGATGCGGCCGGGGGCTCGCGGGGTTGGGCTCCTCAGAGATGCCCACGCGCCCGGAGCGAAAGAGTGCGACGCTCGCCTCTCCCCTTGCCGATCGGCTCTGCGATCCCCTAGAATGCGGCCCTTTCCGAACGAGGGCCCCGCGCCATGACCCGCGCCGCCGCGCCTGGCAGACGAGCAAGTTCGCTGCTCTCCCTCCTCATCGCCGCCGCACTCTTCGCGGGCGATCCCGCCCCCGTCGAGTGGAACAAGGACACCGTCACGCCCAGTTGCGCCGCCTGCACCGCGGAGGTCCCCCTCGGCTGCACCAAGTGCCCGGGCTGCGGCGAGGCGATCGCCTGGCGCGAGCTCGCCTTCGACCCCACCCCCGCAGGCGCCTTCGTGAAGCTCAAGTACGCGCTGAAATACCACCGCTCCGACCTCCTCAAGGAGTGCGTCACCGAGGAGATCTACCTCCAGGCCGAGGCGGAGAAGTTCGAGGTGTCGAAGGGGCCCCTCGACGACTTCCTCCACGCGCGGATCAAGAAGGTCAACCGCGACGGCGACGTCGCGCGGATCCAGTTCGAGTCCGGCGAGGGCAAGAAGCCGTACGTCTTCGAGGCGCGCCGGGAGGGGGATTCCTGGCGCCTCGGCCCGCCGAACGGCGCCCCAGGCCACGACATCCACCAGAACGAGACGCTCGCGCGACGCGACCTCCTCGAGATTGTCGAGGCGGAGCAGCGATGGGCAGAAGGGGACCTTGACGCGGACGGCGTTCACGACTACTGGACGCGCGACGTCGCGGGGCTGTTCGCGCACCCGAGCGCCAAGGGCGAGCCGCTGCGCCTCCTGCGCCAGGACCTCGCGCAGGCCGATCCCCTGGGGGCGAAGCACTTCCCCTCGGTCGGGACGGCGAAGGCGACGCACGGGTACTGGTACGCGGTGCTGCGCCTCGACCGGCAGGGGAGGCCGATGCAGCGCGACGTCGACGGCGACGGCGCCCCGTTCGAGAACGCGGAGGGGTTCGGCGTCTGCGCCTGGCCCGAGAAGTACGGCGAAAGCGGGAGGATGACGTTCCTGGTCGACCGCGAGGGCTCCATCTGGGAGCGCGACCTCGGCGGGGCCGCGGCGGGGGCGCCCCCGGGGCCGGCGGCTGCGGACCTCCCGGACGATCTGAAGGCGGTCGCGGAAAAGCTCCTCGCGAAGCTCGCATCCAACCAGACCGAGGCGCGCCGCGGCGCGGTGAACGGGATCGTCGACCTGGGGCCGGGCGCCCTCCCGCTCCTTCGCGCCGCGCTCGACCGCGAGGACCTGCGCGCCTCGCGCGACACGATCGCCCTCCTCGTGGAGGCGCTCGTCCCGCCGCCCTGCGTGGTGGTGCGGTGGCCCGCGGACCCGGAGTCCGATGGGTGGAAGCAGATGAAGGTGGGGGAGACGCCGCGGTAGGGGATAGGGGATAGGGGATAGGAACCGGGAAGCGCAGAAACCTGGCCCCTCGTCAGGAACACGGAGGAAGATCATGAAGGGTATCGCCATTCTTCTCCTCGCGAGCGTCGTCGCAGTGGCGGCCGACGACCCGAAGCCCCTCGAGCGCGGGAAGGAGGTCGTCTTCACCGAGCGGCAGGGGAGCCTGCCATTCATCCCCGAGGCGGCCATCCGCTTCAAGGTGATCGAGGGGGAGGAGCCGCTCGCGACGAACATCCTCTCCTACGCGCCGTTCATTCGCGCCGTCCGCGAGTACCGCGAGCTGCGCGAGTGCGTCGGCACGCGCCAGCAGCCGATCTACCTCGTCTTCGAACCGGCGCTGGAGCGGACCGCCTACTGCGCGGAGCAGCCGTTCCTCCTGAACGACCCGTCCGCGCCGAAGGGGCAGCGAGGGCGCCTCGTCACCGCGCCGCTCATCCACGTCACGGGGCGCTACCTGGAGGACATGAAGAAGGGGCACGCGGTCTCCGTCCTCTGCCACGAGATCGGCCACGCCTTCATGGCGACGACGCACGGGATGTTCGACTATCCCTCGAACTCGCCCGAGTTCCTGATCGACTTCCTCACCGAGGAGGGGCACTGGTACGAGAAGGAGACCGACCCCGCGTTCGCGTACAGCGAAGGGTGGGCGGAGTACACCGAGTACCACTACACGGGCGAGGCGCTCCCCGAGAGCCTGATCAAGATGAAGGAGGAGGGCGGCAACGTCCGCGCGCTCACGGCGAGCGAGATTCGCCGTCGCGAGGGGGCGCAGGCGTACCTGCTGCTCGCCCTCGACCGGGACCCGAAGGTGCACGACTTCTACGCCCGCGCGCTGGAGGTGATGTCGGACTCGAGGCCGCAGTCGACGAACGGCCTCTTGCGCGCCTACGTGAAGCGTCACCCGGACGAGAAGGAGGAGATCGAGAAGACCCTCTCCGAAAAGTCGGGCGGCGTCTTCGCGATCGACTACGACTACAGCCGCGACGACTACTGGCAGGACGTCTCGCCGAACTGGCAGCGCTTCTGGGACAAGGTGAAGGAGAGGCTCCGCTAACTTCAATTCCAACTGTCAACTCCAAGAAACCCCAACTCGAATTCCAACTCCAAGGGCCCTTGGAGTTGGAATTCGAGTTGGAGTTTCTTGAAGTTGGCAGTTGGAGTTGGAATTCTCGCGCTCACGCGAGCTCCTTCCACACGAGGATGCCGAGCACCAGCGCGAACCACAGGAGCACGATCGCGAGGAGCAGCTTCGAGAGCGCGAAGTGCGCGCGCGCCCAGGCCGCGAGGCGCGCCGAGGAGAGACCCGCGAGCGCCGCACCGAACACGACGAAGAGCGGCAGGATGAACGCGGTCACGTAGAGCAGCAGCCATCCGACGGCCGTCGCGACCGTCCTCGCGCTGCCGTCCATCTTCACGATGTAGGCGACCGTCGGCAGCGCCACCTGCCCAGTGCAGGCGCTCTCGATCACCGCGACCAGGCTCCCCGCCGCCGCCGCGCCCAGGAGCAGCGTCCGCGACCTGAGCCCCGAGCGGATCGCCCCGTGCACGCGCGCCACCCAGGGCCGCGGGAGCGAGGCCGCCATCTCCGAGGTCTTCCCCGTCCGGGCGAGCAGCGCCAGGTCGCGCAGGTGCAGCCCCGCGAACCAGAGCGACACGCCGATGGCGAGGACGCTCACCCCCACGCCGACCCAGCGGAATCCCTCGGCGTACCGGAAGGCCCCCATCGCGCCGGCGAGAAGCGCGAAGTACGTCACGTACACCGCGCCGACGTAGCCGATCCCCGCCAGCAGCACGCGCGTCCGCGAGATCCCCTCGTGCTGCAGGAACGACACGAGGAACACGAGCGTCGTGAACGCGCAGGGGTTGATGCCGTCCGCGAGGCCGTTGACGAGGACGACGGAGAGGGAGACGCGGTCGAACACGGCGTGCGCGGTGGGCCTACTTCGGGTGGACCTCGTAAACCTTGACCGCGCCCTCCCTCCCCTTGAGCTTCACGCTGTCCAGGAAGCGGCAGTCGAAGTCGTTCAGGACGAGCATCTGGGTCCTCTCGCCGATCACGACGTGGTTCGGCTTCGCGCACTTCTCCAGGCGGCTCGCGACGTTCACGCTGTCGCCGAGGACGGTGTACTCGCGGCGCTTCTCGAACCCGATGTCCCCCGCGACGACGATCCCGCTGTTGATCCCGACGCGGATGTTGAACCGCGGGAAGTCGGGGTACTTCGACTGCGCCCGCTTCAGCTCCTCGAGCATCTTCAGGCCGCTGCGGACGGCCCGGTGCGCGTGGTCCTCGTACTCCACCGGCGCGCCGAAGACCGCCATGATGCAGTCGCCGATGAACTTGTTGACGTTCCCCTTCTCCTCGAGCACGACGCCGCTCGTCAGATCGAAGAAGGTGTTCAGCATCCGCCCGACCAGTGTCGGCTTCATCTTCTCCGTGAGCGGGGTGAACCCCTCGATGTCGGCGAAGAGGACGGAGACCTCCCTCTCCTCGGCCTCCATCTCCATCGAGCCGACGTTGTTCGCCGCGCGGCGGAGGATCATCTCGACGACGTCCGGCGAGTTGTACCGCTCCAGGTTCGCGCGCACGACCGCCTCGCGCTTGAGCTCCTCGTACAGCTCGTCCTGCTTGATGCGGATCGCGAGGATGTTCGCGATCGCCGACAGCAACTCGAGGTCGTCTTCCTTGAACTCGTAGCTCTTCACGAGGTTGTCGAGGTAGATGACGCCGAGGACCTCCTGCTTCTCCCACAGCGGCACGCAGAGCGCGCTCCGGATGTTGTACTGGATGATGCTCACGCCCGCCTGGAACCGCGGGTCGTGCTTCGCATCGTTCGTGATGATCGAGATCTTGTCCTTCATGACCTTGTTCGCGATGGTGCGGCTGGCCACCACCTCGTCGCCCGCGATCGTCCCCTTGGACCGGTGGCGCATGACCTTCGGCATCAGCTCGTCGCGGCTCCGGTCGAGGAGCATGATCACGCCGCGCTCGGCCTTCATGACCTCGAAGATCACCGCCATCGAGATGTTCAGCACCTCCGCGAGGTTCGTGGCGCTCGCGACGGCCTTCCCGAGCTGGTAGAGGATGAGGAACTTGTCGGCGACCCGCTCCTCGTCGGGGCCGCCCGCGGTCTTCTTGCGCGAGAGGTTCCGCCACGAGATCCCCTTCGCGATCGACTCCCGCAGGTCGACCTTGTACTCCTCGGGGACCTCCGTGATGTGCTTGATGATCTCGCTGCCGCCGTAGAGCTTCTCGATCTCCTTGTCGACGTTCGAGACGGGCGGGACGACCGCCTTCTGCGAGGCGGGCTTCGAGTTCCCCGTCTCGTCCTTGAAGACGAGCGTGGTCTCGCCGATCATCACCTCGTCGCCGTCGTCGAGGACCTTGACGTCGACCTTCTTGTTGTTGACGAAGGTCCCGTTGGAGGAGCCCATGTCGTAGAGGGTGACGCGCGGGCCGTGCTTGATCAGCTCGGTGTGGCGACGCGAGACGAGCGAGTCGCGCAGCTCGAGGTCGTTGTCGGGCATCCGCCCGATCGTGAACTTCTCCTTTTCGAGGGGAAGCTCGCGGACGACCTCAGCGCCCGACTTCATGATCAGCTTGGGCAAGGGTGGGCTCCGACCTGGCCGTGCAGGAGGACGATACTAAAGCAGAGGGGCGAAGCCGTGTCAACCGGCGACGCCGCTCTCTCCCGTGCGTGGAGCGGGACGGCTATCGAATGGGCCTCCTGGGCGTGCCGCCGTCCTCGGGCGGCTCGACGCTCTCCTTCTTCCACGCACGATATTCGTCCGGCGTCATCTCCTTCTCGCGGAGCGCCTCCTCCAGCCGCTCCGTCGGCCCGTCCCCCCTGCGTTGCACGACGTAGGCTCCCCAACTGTTGTAGACCCCGCCGCGCGAGTTCCCCTCCTGCACCAGCGCCTTCAGGAGGCCCAGCGCCGCGGCCGGGTCGACCTTGGCCAGGCGCTGGCAGGAGGTCGGATCCGAGAGGACCTTCTGCAAGTTGTCCGACATCCGCATGGACCTGTAGCCGCCGCCGAGCGACCGCCACTGGGACCGGTCGATTGGGGCCCACATCTTGTCCTCGGTGCAGCCGAGCGCGCCGGGGACCCGCCGCGTGTACTCGGTCTCCTGCACGATCACGCGCTTCTCGAACTGGGCGCCGAACATCGTCACCACCTGCGTCGTCTGGACGCGGCCGCACCGCGTGCAGACCTGCACCTGCTCCCAGGAGCCCACGTTGCCGACGACGACGGTCAGCCCGGCGAAGGCGATGATGACGATGATGGGGTAGAGGAAGGGGCGCATCAGAGCTGGCCCTGCACCCGGAGGAGGTCGAGGATGAGCTGCGACGGCGTCTGGTAGCGGTCGACGGCGTCCTTCGCCATCATCTTCTCGAGGACCTTGCAGAGGTCCTCGGGGACCTGCGGGTTCAGCTTCCGCGGCGACTCGATCTTCTCGGAGTTCACCTTCGCCAGGAACTCGCGCGGCGTCCTCGCCTTGAACGGCAGCTCGCCCGTCACCGTGTAGTAGAGCGTCGCACCGAGGGAGTAGATGTCGGCGCGGTGGTCGCAATTCTTCGCGTCGAAGATCTGCTCGGGCGACATGAAGTTGATCGTCCCGATCCCCATCCCGGTCCGGGTGATCTCGGAGAGGCCGCTGTCCTGGAGGGACTTCGCGGTCCCCATGTCGATCACCTTCGCGGCCCCCTCCGCGGAGACGAGGATGTTCGCGGGCTTGATGTCGCGGTGGATCACCCTCTTCTCGAAGGCGTACTGCAGCGCCTGCGCGACCTGGAGGATCAGCTCGATCGCCTCCGTGACGGGCAGCCTCCCGCGCTCCTTGATGATGTCGGCGAGCGTCTTGCCCGGCACGAACTCCATCGCGATGTAGTAGGTCCCGTTGTCCTCCCCCGCGTCGTAGATCCCGACGAGGTTCGGGTGCGAGAGGGTCCCTCCGCTCTTCGCCTCGCGGAGGAACCGCTTCACGGTCGTCGGGTTGAGCGTGAGGTATTCGAAGAGGATCTTCACCGCGGCGCAGCGGCCCATCATCTGGTGCTCCGCGCGGAAGACGAGCCCCATCGAGCCCTGCCCGACCTTCTCGAGGAGGCGGTAGTTGCCGATGACGCGGCCGAGGTAGGGGTCGGCGCACTCGGCGCACCAGCACTTCCCCTCCAGCTCCACGGCCTTCCCCGACTGGAACTCGCGTCGCGGGATCATGCGGCCGCACTTCGCGCAGAACTTGTGGCCCGTGAGGAGAGACCCCTCGCCCTGGACTGTCGGCGCGCCCTGCGCGGGCATGTTCCTCGCGGCCTGCACGAGGGCGGGCATCCCGGTCTCGGTGGCGGTCTGGCACTCCTCGCCGGAGTCGCCCGCGTCGACCTCGAAGGTGAAGATCGTCTCGCCGACCAGGACCTCCTCGCCGGGGGAGAGGACGTACGTCGTGATCTTCTTCTGGTTGACGAAGGTGCCGTTCGAGGAGTTGAGGTCCTGGCACTTGCAGGTGGTGCCGTCGTTCTCGAACTTCGCGTGGACGCGGGACATCTTGCTGTCCGCGATCACGACGTCGTTCATCTCGGACCGGCCGATGGTGATGCTCTGGCCCGACTCGACCGGCACGATCGTGCCGGCAAGCTCGCCGTTGGCGATGACGAGCTGGACCCGCAGACCCTTCTTGTTCTGGAGCATGGTGGGAGAGGGATTCTAGCAGGGGAGTGGAAGGCAATCAACCCCGGGAACCAGGCCCTCGCAATGACAAATGACAAATCCCCAGTCCCCAGTGACAAATCACGGCCGGCACTCCGAACCGGCCGGTATCGACGGGAGAGGCCGGCACCTCGCGCCCGCCGTCATTTGTCACTGGGGATTGGGGACTTGGGATTTGTCATTGCGGGGGGCGCCCGCGAGCGGGAGGTCCCTCATTTCAGGAACCGCAAGGCGACCCAGGCCCCGGCCGCGGCGAACCCCGCTGCGGCGAGGAGGCCCAGCACGAGGTGCGCGCGGTGGCGGCGGAGCCAGCGACCCGCCTTGCCCCGCTTCCCGAGCGGCCGGGCGAGCGTCGGCGACCCGTCGAGGAAGCGGTTCGCGTCCTCCGCGAGCTCGCGCGCGTGCTGGTAGCGGGCCTCCGGCTCCTTCTCGATCGCCTTCATGCACATCGCCTCCACCTCCCGCGGGATCTCGATGTTCAGGAGGCGCGGCGACTTCGCGTTTTCCCCGACGACCTTGAAGAGGAGCTGCACGGTGCTCTCGGCGTCGAACGGGGGCTGGCCGACGAGCATATGATAGAGGACCGACCCGAGGGAGTAGATGTCGCACCGCTCGTCGACCTCGCTCGCCTCGCCGCTCGCCTGCTCCGGCGACATGTAGGCGGGCGTCCCGAGCGACGTCCCCGTCTTCGTCAGGTGCGTGTCCTCCCCGAGGTGCTTGGCCAGGCCGAAGTCGGTCAGCCGGGCCCGCCCCGTCGGGTCGATCAGGATGTTCCCGGGCTTGATGTCGCGGTGCAGGATCCCGTTCTCGTGCGCGACGCTCACCGCCCGCGCGACGTCGCGCAGGATCTCGAGCGACCGCTGGACGGAAAGGAACCCCTCCTCGAAGAGGAGCTCGGAGAGCGACCTCCCCTCCACGTACTCCATCACGATGTAGGGGAACCCCTCCTCGACGCCGCTCTCGAGGACGCGGACGATGTTGGGGTGGGAGAGGCGGCTCGCGGCGCTCGCCTCGCGGCGGAAGCGCGCCAGCTCCTCGCCGGAGGCGGAGGCGCCCGAGAGGAGGATTTTCATCGCGACCTGGCGGTTCCGGACGCGGTCGGTCGCGCGGTAGACAACCCCCATGCCGCCCCGGGAGATCTCCTCGAGGAGGGCGTAGTTCCCGAAGGCTCGGCCCCCCGCGGAGGGGACGGGGACGGGGATCCTGGGGCCGCCCGGGGTGCTCACGGGGCGCCCCGGCGTGGGGGTCGGGGCGAAGGTGTTCGTCTTCGGCGTCGGCGTGAGAGGGTTCGGACGCGGACCGCGTGCCTGCGGCCTCGCGGGCTGCGGGGCCTCCACGTGGAACTCCGCCTCGCAGGCGACGCAGCGGTGGTCGCCGGCGATGCGCGAGGAGCGGAAGATGTGGCCGCAGCCGGGGCAGACCAGGGTGCCGGGGACGTGCTCCGCCAGGGTCGCCTGGAGCGACTGCGGCGTGGCGAGCTTCAGGTCGAAGAGGATGCGGGAGAGGCGGACCCGCTCGCCCTTCGCCTCCATCTGCTTCTGGTAGGCGAGCGCTCCGGTGAGCTGGTCGCGCGTCAGGACCTCGAGGGAGAGGAGGACACGCCCGAAGGCGGAGTCCTCCAGCCGCGCGCGCCCTTGCTCGGGCCCCTCCCGGCGGGGCGAAGGCATCGTCGGGAGCTCCTCACATGGGTGATTCGTGCGTAGTATAAACAAAAGGCGCGGGAGAGGGAAGGGCGGTTGTCCGCCCGCAATGACAAATCCCAAGTCCCCAATCCCTAGTGACAAATGACGGCTGGTACATCGAACCGGCCGGCATCGTCGAGCAGGGCCGGCACATCGCTCCCGCCGTCATTTGTCATTGGGGACTTGGGACTTGGGATTTGTCATTGCGGCCAGGATTCCCGGCCGGGTACAATCCCCGGCTTGCTTCGCCGGCATAGGAGCGTTTCATGCAGTCCCGCCTCGTTCCCCTCTTCCTCGTCGCCTTCCTCGGCTTGGTCTTGCTGGACGGGCGCGTCCAGGGGAAGGACGAGGTCAAGGATCCGGCTACCTACATCGATCGCCTCGCCAAGGCCCGGGGCGAGCGCTTCTGGGACACCGTCGGCTCGCTTGAGGAGATGGGCGGCCGCGCCATCGACGCCTGCGAGAAGGCCCTCGAGCGCCATGAGCCGTTCGTCCGCATCGGCTGCGCCAAGGTCCTCTACACGAACGAGCGCAAGCGGGACGGCATGACGGCCCTCCTGACCGTCCTCAAGGACGAGCAGGACAAGGAGGCCCAGATTGCGGCCGCCGACCTCGTCGGGTCGCTCCTCCGGAATGACCGCGAGTACGAGGGGGCGAAGGAGGTCGTCGGCGAGGTCGAGGACGTCCTCGACCAGTGCACCGACAACGCGCTGCGCATCTCCCTCGCGAAGGCGCTCTACCACGCGAGCGGCGAGCAGTCGCTCCGCGCCCTCGAGAGCCTGAAGGAGCTGCTGAAGTCGGACGACCCGGCCCTCCAGATGGACGCCGCCCTGGCGCTTGCGGACGTCGACAACTTCGACGCCGCCCGCGACGTCCTCTACAAGCTCGCCGAGGAGCCGACCGACCGCGGCAGGCTCGCGGCCCTCTACATCCGCCACAAGCAGCTCATCGACCGCCTGGAGAGGCAGCAGTTCCCCTCCGCCGACCCGAAGTACGCGATGCTCGACGAGATCGTCGACCTCGTGGTGAAGCAGTACGTCGACGAGGACAAGGCCGACACGAAGAAGCTCGTCGAGGCCGCGGCGAAGGGGATGACCGACTCCCTCGACCCGTTCTCGGGGTACCTGAACGGCAAGGAGAGGAAGCGGCTGCGCGAGTCGATCGAGATGAAGTACGGCGGCATCGGCGCCCACGTGTCGATGCGCGACGAGTGGCTGACGATCGAGCGGCCCGTGTACGGCGGCCCCGCGGACAAGGCGGAGCTCCGCAGCGACGACCGCGTCGTCGAGGTCGGCGGACAGTCGACGAAGGGGAAGGACCTCGAGGACCTCGTCGGCATGCTGAAGGGGGAGCCGGGGACGCCGGTCACCTTCAAGGTGATGCGCCGCGGCTGGACGAAGGAGAAGGAGTTCACGATCAACCGGGAGCGGATCAAGATCGACACGGCGATGGGGGAGATGCTCCCCGGGAACATCGGGTACATCCTGATGACCTCGTTCGGCGACACGACGGCGGACGAGCTGCTCATCTGCCTCGACAACCTCCAGAAGGCCGGCGCGAAGGCGTTCATCGTCGACGTGCGGAACAACCCGGGCGGGTACCTGGCGGCGGCGGTGCGGATCGTCGACCACTTCATCGAGAAGGGGAAGGTGGTCGTCGAGACGAAGGGGCGCGGAGGGAAGCTCCTGGAGCGCCTGCTGACCGAGGACGACGACAAGGTGGACCTGCCGGTCGACATCCTCATCAACGGCGGCAGCGCGAGCGCGAGCGAGATCTTCAGCGGCGCGATGCACGACCACAAGCGGGCGACGCTGGTGGGGGAGAAGTCGTACGGGAAGGGAAGCGTGCAGCACATCATCGACCTGAAGTCGTCGACGGACGAGTCGGCGCTGCGCCTCACCATCGCGAAGTACTACCTGCCGAGCGGCATCTGCATCCACAGGAGCCCCGACGGGAAGACGGGAGGCATCGAGCCGGACCTCAAGCAGGAGCCCGGGAAGCGCGACTTCTGGAAGGAGGCGGAGTTCGCCACGCTGCTCGAGGCGGCGACGCTCGACCAGTACATCAAGGACCGCTGGAGCGTCTCGAAGGACGCCTTCTACAAGCTCGCGGACGACGACGGCCGCGACTCGGCGAACTACCCGGAGTTCGACGCGCTCTTCGCGTCGCTGAAGACGCACCTGACGAAGGACGACGTGCGGGAGCTGCTGCGCGCGCGCGTGCGGCGGTTCGTGCAGGACGACAGGAAGCGCGAGTTCCTGACCGACGTGCAGGGCGACGACCAGCTCGAGCGGGCGATCCTGGACCTCTGCCCGAAGGCGCAGATCGACCCGGAGACGGTCCCGCAATTCAAGCCGTTCATCCACAAGTTCGACAAGCAGGACCAGGCCTCGGGCAAGTAAGGCACGGAGTGGCGCCCGTGAGGGCGCCATGGAGAGGCGCGCGTGAGCGCGCCGTGGCCAGGCGCGCGTAAGCGCGCCTGCCTGGCGATGAGCACTGTGGACGCTCCCGCCTCTGCGGATCCGCCTGAGGACGAGGTTGTCCACGTCGACGGCCGCGACATCCCCTTCCAGGCCTGGGAGCGCGAGTTGATGCTCCGCGCCGCGGCCTGGCTGCTGCCGCCAGCCTACGTCTTCCTCACCCTCGCCTCCCGCATTGGTCGATCGCTGTTCTCGAAAGCCCCGCCGCCGCCACCGACCTCTCCCACGCGGGAGAAGTGCAGGAGCGTCGAATGCCTGACCCTCGCGGCGACTCGAACGACAAGACGCTCCTGCGTCCGGTGGACGAGGCCACGGTCCGCCTGACCGAGTCCGATACCCGCACGCACGGTCGCGGCACGCCAGAGTCGGGCAGCCAGCCGACCCTCGGGCGTGCCGCGGCGTACCCGCCCGCCCCCGGCCCTGTGGGAACTCCGTTCGGTCGCTACCGCCTCCTCTCCGAGCTGCGCCACGGCGACGCCGAGGTAGGGGCGCGCTCGAGGGGTGAACGATCGCCACAGCGGGACTCGCAGCTCGCTTCACCACGAAGTCACGAACGCCACGAAGGGGCACGAAACACTGGTTGAAGCGCGGCGCGGCGTCCGCGGTGCCCGAGGAGGGGCGGCCCCGCAGGGTGGCGCGCACGCTGCGCAAACGTCGAGGTCCTCTTTGTGCCCCTTGGTGGGGTTCGTGTCTTCGTGGTGAATCGAACGGTCGAACACCGTCGGTCCGACTCCATCACCGCCGATCGAGCGCTTGCCGTCGCGTCATGGCGGGCCTAGAATCCGCTTCTATGGTAGACATCGACATTCGCTACGAAGGCGACCTCCGCTGCCGCCTCACGCACCGCCCGTCCGGCGCGGTCATCGTCACCGATGCCCCGCGCGACAACGAGGGGAAGGGGGAGTCGTTCTCGCCGACCGACCTCGTCGCGGCGGCGCTCGGGTCGTGCATGGTGACGATCATGGGGATCGTCGCCCGGCGGCACGGCATGAACATCGACGGGTCGCGCGTGCACGTCGAAAAGGAGATGCACACCGGCGCGGAGAGGCGGATCCGTCGCCTTGCCGTGGCGATGACGCTCCCCGCCGCGCTCACCGCCGATCAGCGCTCGCTCCTCGAGCACGCCGCGGAGACCTGCCCCGTTCTCCGCAGCCTCGGCGCCGGACTCGAGGTCCCCGTGCGGTTCGTCTACGCCTGACGGGTCGTCCGATCGATGACTTCCGCGTCGCCGGTGCGTAGAATTCTCCTCCCGGTGCAACCGTAAAATCTCTGAAAGCCCGCGTCGCCTCATGCACCTCTCCGGGGCGAATGAGGGACTGGCCGGCGGCCCGCCGGGCGATTTGGGAGACCTGCCATGCGCAAGATGCTCTGGACCGCAGCCGCCGTGATCATGGCCGGCGTCCTCTCCGCCGGCGATTCGATCGTCGGCAACTGGAAGGGGACCTGGGGGAACAAGGCGGTCGAGATGGAGTTCCACCAGGACGGCACCTATGTCATGCGCGTCTCGGGTCCCGCGGACGCGAACTGGCAGAAGGTGCAGCAGGGGGCCACGGTGTTCCAGAAGACCGAGGGGTACATCTGGCTCTCGACGATCCAGTACATGAACCGCCCCGGCCAGGGGCCGGCGGGGACGGCGAAGAACAACACGAAGTGGTTCTTCCACTCGAACGGCCGCGTGTTCATCACCGTGACGACGTACCTCGGCAGCGAGAAGCCGCGCGACCTCGACCAACCGTTCGGCGGCCTCTACTACATCGACTCCGCCAAGACGAATGCGGGGTGGGGCTCCTACACGATCGGCCAGGACGATTCCCTGCACGTCGTCTTCGACGACGGGTCGATGCTCGACGCGCGGTTCATCGACGGCCGCCGCAACCTCCACGACGATCAGCAGACGTGCGGCAACGTCGAGTGGGAGAGCGAGGCGCTCCAGCGGGAGCTGCACAAGTAGGGGGAGGACTTCCGGGCGATTTGACTATCGCCGCTCCCACCGCGTATCATCTCCCAGGGGTCAGGATCACATCGCCAGGAGAGAGGACACTTCCATGCGGCACACCATCCCCGCTCTCACTCTAGCCTGCGGCCTCCTGTGGACGGCCGCGCCCGACGCCTCCGCCCGCGGGACCGACTCGTGGTACCTGTCGAAGATCGTCGGCGGCGAGGAAGGAGTGACCGATCACGCCGGGACCGAATCCAAGTTCGTCCGCGCCGACGCGAAGGGAGGCGAGATCCACCTCAAGCTCCCCGTCGGCGAGTACTCCTTCTCGTGGGGCTTCGACACCGACATCAGCCGCCTCCAGAAGGGGCAGCGGGTCGTCCTGCGAGGCGCCGCCGAGCGCCTGGACGGCCCCATGGGCGGCGAGGCCACTCCGTACTTGACGATCGAGACCGGCGCGGGAGGGGCCGAGGCCCTCTACCGCCCCGACGCGGGCCAGGTCGTCGGAGAGGGCCTGTCGGGGCTTCGCAGTGCCGCCGGTGGCACGGACTGGCGGGTGAGCCCCCCCGCCGGGCGGGTCATCGCCCCGCGCCCCGCGGAGCTGCTGGTGTCGGAGCACAGCCCCGAACTGTTCCTCCTCCAGATCCGCGTCATCGGCCCGCGCACGATGCCGGCCGTCGTCTACGTCTTCCAGGGGATCGGCCGCGGAGAGACCCCTCCTGACGGGCCGACCGTCGTGCTCCCCGGCGGCCACCGTGAGGCCCGTACGACGGGTGGCGGATGCTGCTGCGACACCCCGAAGTTCGGGACCGCCGAGCCGGGCAACGCCGAGCACACGACGATCCAGGTCGCCCAGCGGCGCGCCAAGCGGGGCGACACCGTGAACGTCCCCCTCTACCTGATCAACGCCGAGAACCTCTCCAACATGGACCTCGACGTCGTCTACGACCCGCGCATCCTCGAGATCGCGGGTCCCATCCGCCAGGGGCAGTTGCTGGAGGGGGCCCTCTTCAAGGCGAACGCGAAGGAGGCCGGCGTCGCGCACCTCGTCTTCGCCCGCCCGAACGGCGTGAGCGGCACCGGGGCGCTCTTCGCGATTCCGTTCCGCCTCGTCGGCGCGCCGGGCGCCGTCGGCCAGGTGTGGGTCGAGGTGACGCAGGCGAACCGCCCCGACGGATCGGTCCCGCGCATCGACCTGATGTACGGAGGCATCCTCGTCCTCGACGAGGGGGGCGGGCTCCCCGGCGACGGCAACGGAGACGGCATCGTCGACGAGTTCGATGCCTCGCTCGCCCTCGAGATGGCCGTGCAGTCCCGCGAGCCGAACCCGCGGCTCGACATGGACCACGACGGCCGGGTGACGTCGCGCGACGCGACGATCATCCTCCAGGGAATTCGGGCGAGGTGATGCGATGAAGAAGGCACTCTCCGTTCTCGCGGCGGTCCTGATCGCCGCGCAGGGCGCATCTGCGGGCGGGCCGGCCCCCGCGTCCGGGACAGCGACGATCAAGGCGGCCTCCGTCGAAGCGGCCCCTCACGGGTCCGCGGCGGTCGCGATCGACCTCTCGGGCGCGCCGGGCTTTCGCGCCATGCACGTCGAGGTCGCGTACGACGCGGCCGTCCTTGCCGTGGAGAAGGTCGACGCGGGGCCGCTCCTCAAGGGCGCCGCGTTCGAGCCGGACACGCAGACGCCGGGACTCGTGCTCCTCAAGATTGCCGCGGGGGAGGTGCTCGGCGGCGAGGGGTGCCTCGCGACGATTCGCTTCAAGGTCCTGGGGGGCGGCGGGGCCGCGAGCGACCTCGTCGTGAAGAACTGCAGGGTCTACGGCCCCGGCCAGGATGGCGAGCTGATCGTCGTTGGAGCCGTCCCCGGTCGCGTCACCGTGGCGACGGCGGTCCCCGCCCCCGTCACCGCGGCAGGGCCCGGCCCCGGCCGCGCTCCCGAGACGGGGGGCGTGCCGTGGCTCCCTCTGGGGGTGGGCGGAGGGGTGCTCCTCCTCCTGATCGTTTTCTTCGCGACGAGGCGCGGCGGCGGCCCAGCCTCCGCGTCGACCGCCGGGGCGGCGCCCGGCGGCTTCTGCTCGAAGTGCGGCACCCAGTTGCGCGCCGGCGCGCAGTTCTGCGACAAGTGCGGCAGCGCCCGCTCGTGAGGGACCCGTCATGCGACGCCTTGCGCTCGGCCTGATCCTCGTCATCGCCGTGTTCGCCTCCGCCGACGACCGCGCGGGGTGGGACCTCCAGCGCGTCGTCCCCGGCGACTCGTTTGCCGACGGACGGGACCGCTCCGGCGAGGCGCGCGTCATCGGCGCCGACGCGAAGGGGGGCGAGGCGACCTTCCAGGCCGCCTGCGCCGAAGGGGACGCGCACGTCTACCGATGCACCTGGGAGTTCGATCGCGAGTTGGCGCACGTCGAGGCAGGGCAGGTGATCCGCGCGGCAGTCCGCATCGTACGCGAGGACCGCGGCGCGTGCGCTCACCTCCCCGCGGGGGCGCCGACGATCGCGATCCTGGTCGGCGGGCCGCAGGTGGTCCTTGACGCGGTACATGAGAATCACGTCCTCGACTTCGGGGCCTTGGAAGCCCGTGGGCAGGCGCATGTCTCCGCGCCGGAGCGCGGGGGCGCGGAGGGGACGCTGGAGGCGGTCGCCTCGGAGCGGGGCGGCGTCGGCGGGCTGAGGGGCGTCCTCGACCTCGTCCTATGGACTGGGCGGAACCACACGATCCACGTGGTCTACTTGTTCGCGCCGAGCGGGGGCGATACCGTGCCCTCGGGCGTGCCGATCGAGGACGTCCTCGAGGTGGCTGTGGGCGAGGGGAAGTTCGATCGCTGGATGGACGCCGACGGTGACGGCCGTGCGACGTCCTGGGACGCCGTGGTTTTCTGGCAGCGCCTGATCGCCGCCGAGGCGCACTCGAAGGAGGTCGCCGCGGCCGCAGGGCGCCCGCGCGAGGTCGTCGTTCCCTCGGTCGAAGGGGCCTCGGCCATCGATGCGAAGGGCGCGCTCCTCGCGGCGGGGCTCGAGGTCAGGCTCGAGGGGCTCGGGCAGGGCGAAGGGGAACTCGTCGTGGACCGGCAGGACCCTGCGCCGCGGAGCCGTGTGGAGCGCGGATCGATGGTCTCGGTCACGCTCGCGCGGAG
>Ga0082335_1004367_pt1 | contig 21413 bp, 19 predicted proteins | sample Subgrocontami58m_FD_72375 | JGI IMG/M metagenome (GOLD analysis project Ga0082335, IMG submission 72375) | Subsurface groundwater microbial communities from S. Glens Falls, New York, USA - GMW37 contaminated, 5.8 m (SPADES assembly) (version 2) ...
ATGCACATATTTACGCAAACCACTTTGAACAAGTTAACGAACAATTAACCAGAGAACCAAAAGACTTCCCTACACTAACGATTGATCCAAACATCAGAGATATTGATAGTATCAAACCAGAACACTTTAATCTTCAAGGATATGAACCACATCCAACTCTAAAAGGTGAATTAACTGTTGCTGGCGGTTTTAACGAAGCTGATAGAATTGACTTTACTAAGAAAAACTAAATGATTAGCATAATCGCAGCAATTTCAGAAAACAGAGTTTTAGGTAAAGACAATGAGCTGATCTGGAAAATCTCTAGAGATCAGAAAAGGTTTAGGGACATTACCAAAGGACATCCTGTGATAATGGGCAGAAACACCTATAAATCAATTGGTAAAGCATTACCAAATCGTTTTAACATTGTCATTAGTAGAAACCAAGAATACACCCTACCAGATGCAGCAGTAGCACACACCTTAGAAGATGCTTTGCGGATAGCAAAAGACTCGGGTGTTGGTTCTGAGGAAATCTTTGTCATTGGAGGAGCTCAAGTATACACAGAAGCTCTTTCTTTTGCTGACAAACTATATTTAACAATCGTACACCAGCAAGCAGAGGGCGACGCCTACTTCCCTGCCTATGAACACCTTTTCAAAACTGTATTACAAGAAGAAACAGACCAAGAAAACGGAATCAAGTTCACATTCAAAGATTTAGGCAAATAACAAAAACCCCGGATATCCGGGGTTTTAAATTATCTTCGTTTTTTCTTAGGAACTGGTTTTACTTTAACTACTTTCTTAGGCACTACTCTAATTTCTTCATGTAACTTAGAAGCAAGCGGACTTTTCTGTCCTGAATACTTGTTGTTTTTCTTGCTACCATAAGGGACATCAACTTTGCTAGTTAACTCTTCAAAAGTAAAAGCACAAATCCTCATTCCTGGATACAAAGCAATTGGCATAGTGCCTAAATTACCAAGTTCCATGGTTGGTTTACCGTTCCAACCAGCGTCAAAAATTGAGGCTGTACCGTGCACAATTATACCCAAGCGACCAAGAGAGCTTCGGCCTTCAATTCTGCCTAATAGATCATGTGGCAATTCAAGGTTCTCAACTGTTGTTACTAATGCAAAATCTCCTGGTTGCATTATGAAAGCCTCGCCCTTTTTAACAACAATCTCTTCCATGATCTCTTTAATGTCTACAGGGCCCTTAAGATCAATGTATGGAAAACTGGATTTCTTGAAGACTCTGAATCTGTTACCAAGATGTAAATCTATGGAACAAGAACCAAGTTGAACTTCAAAATCTGGTGCCGGCGTTATCTTTATTCTTCCTGAAGTGACTGCTTTTTTAATATCTCTGTCAGAGAGAATCATATGTTTAGATTTTTACTTTAATACCAGGACCCATTGAAGCGTTAACAACAATGTTTGTAATGAAGACCTTCTTAACAGTGCTTGGCTTAGAAGCATTCAAAGCATCAATGAAAGTCTTTAGGTTAGCAACTAACTTTTCTGAATCAAAGTCAGTCTTGCCAATTATCTGATGCACATTACCGGAATCATCATTCTTGAAATCTATCTTTCCAGCATTAATTTCTTTAATGATACCTGCAATGTTTTCAGTAACAGTGCCAGTTTTTGGGTTAGGCATTAAACCTCTTTGACCCAAAATCTTGGCAATTGGAGCCATCAGCTTCATCATAGCAGGCTCTGCAACAGCCATATCAAAGTCAGTTTTTTCAGTTTCTTTAATCTTCTTGATTAAATCAGCACCGCCAATTAAAAAAGCACCAGCTTCTTTAGCTTCTTTTTCTTTAGTTTCAGTAACAAAGGCTGCAACACGCTTTATTTTACCAGTACCATGCGGCAAAGAGATTGAACCTCTAACACCTTGGTCTGTTTTCTTAGGATCAATACCTAATCTTACGTGCACTTCCACAGTGCCTTTGAATTTAGTATTAGCAGTCTGCTTTACTAATTCAATAGCTTCAGTAGCAGAATACACTTTCGTACGATCTACCTTAGCCATATTCGCCTTTTGGCGTTTAGAAATGTTTGTCATACTCGTCCTTTCGACTTAGTGGTTTACGCGAAAATTTCGCTCCCACAAATTAATTAATATATTTTAAGCTTCCTTACGAGCTAGTTTCCAGTGGTAATAGAAGACAGGGGCACCAACTATAATCATTGCTAGTGACTGTGCGATATCTCTCTTACGCTGTTGCTGTTGATTCTTTTTCTCATATTCTTGCTGCTTTGCTTGATATGCAGGGTCACATTCTGTGGTCTTTACATCAGTACCTCCTTCAGCAGGCACTGTTTGGCAATTTACAGCCATCATTGGATATGCGTAGTATTCCTCTGCATTAAGCATGATTTTCAAACCCATGTTCAGCAAAGTTATTGCCCCAACCATGATGATGATTAAAGAAACCAAGGAGACAACGTAGAGATATGCTTTTTTGATCCAAGTCATATATTTTTGTTTAATTGTTTAATTAAATTACTAGTCTATAACCTCAACGCCCATGGAACGGGCTGTGCCTGCAACAATCTTTTCTGCTGCTTCTAAATCATTTGCGTTTAAGTCAGGCATTTTTCTTTCAGCAATTTCTCTAACCTTTGCTCTGCTAATTTTACCAACTTTGTTCTTCAAAGGGTTTGCTGACCCCTTTTCCAAACCAATTGCTTTTCTAATCAAAACAGAAGCAGGAGGGGTCTTTAAAATGAAGGTAAACGAACGGTCTTCAAAGATGGTTACTTCAGCAGGGATAATCAAATCGCCCATTGGAGCGGTCTTTTCATTAAACTGCTTGGTAAACTCACCAATATTAATACCGTGGGGACCAAGAGCAGTACCAACTGGTGGAGCTGGTGTTGCTTTTCCAGCCTGCAGCTGGAGTTTTACCATTGCCTTTATCTTTTTTGCCATTGTTCTTTGTGGTAGCAGTTTTTTAAGCTGCGAGACGGATATTTCGCCAACCACCCTTTCTTTGCCAGAAACCTGGCTTAATTAATATATTAAATCTTTTTAACTTGAAGGAAATCCAATTCAACTGGGGTTTCTCTACCAAAGATTGAAACCAAGACTTTAACCTTGCCTTTAGCTTCATCTACTTCAGAAACCTTACCTTCATAATCCTTGAAAGGACCATCCATCATTCTAACTAAATCACCAACAACAAAATCAACCTTAAACTTAGGTTCTTCAACGCCCATGCGCTTCTGTAGAGACTTAATTTCATCATCTGAAATTGGGCTTGGAATTGTACCACTACCAACGAAACCTGTGACATTAGGCGTGTTTCTAACAACATACCAAGAATCATCTGTAACAATCATCTCAACTAAAACATAACCTGGGAAGATTTTTTCTTCAACTGTAGTTCTTTTACCATCTCTGATCTTAATTTTCTTTTCTTTAGGCACAATCACATCAAAGATTTTGTCTTCCATGCCCATTGATTCAATACGTTGTTTTAAATTGAAAGCAACGCTGTCTTCATAACCAGAATACGTGTGTAACACATACCAATGTTTTTCGCCTGTAACTTGTTGTCGTGACATATCTCTAAAAGAGAACTATTAATGCTATTAAAATTATAACTACTTCAATTAAACCGCTTAAACTTGAATACTTTTTAACTGCTAAATTAAACCAATATCTCCAAAAGCTCTTTTCTTCTGTGTGTTCAAACCGATACTTTCTTTGGTAGAAAGCTTCAGAAAAAGGAAAGAACCTTTTTGTTGCTGGCCAAAGCCACATAATTCCCCCTTCAGAATCAAGAATGAAGTGTGACCAAGAGCTTAACCAAACAACTAAACCCAAAACTTTCCCAAAATCAGAGCTGGCTACAAAGAAAATTATTAATCCAGCAAGCAACCAAAGGATTGGTGCATGCGGAAACAACTTTCTGTGGTTTACAACCCCGTTATCTATTCTAAATGCTTTTAACTTTGCAAAAGCAAAGAAAAAATCTAGATCCGGGATGAAACCAACTATTGCTCCAATTAATGAAAGTTCATTAATCTGGCTTGCAGTTAAATTGTATTGTAAAGAGCTAGTCAGAACCTTTGCAGTTAAATATCCTGCTGCAATGTGTCCTGGAGGTAACATAGGGCTATCTTTCGATGATCTTTTCTAAGCCTTTAATCAAACCATAATCAGCTGCAGCTAATACTGCTGCTACTAAAACTGAAAAAAGAATGACTACGCCAGTGTATCTTAGGGTTTGCTGTTTGGTTGGCCAAACAACCTTGCCTAATTCACTCTTTACCTCTGCAAAAAATTGTATTACTTTTGTCATATTTTTGAGCTTTTTTAAAAGGCCTGCGGGCCTTTTGATATATCGATTATATCATAAAGGCCTTGAAATGTGCAAATCAAGGCCAAAACACTAAATATCTAGGTTTTTAACGCTCTTTGCATGTGTCTGAATGAAGCGTTTTCTTGGTGCAACCTCGTCCCCCATCAAAGTTTCAAAGATTTCTGAAGCTTTTTCTGCATCCTCAATATGCACCTGCAACATGACTCTGTTTTCAGGATCCATGGTTGTTTCCCAAAGTTGTCCTGGATTCATTTCTCCTAAACCTTTGTAACGCTGGATTGAGTAACCTTTTGCTTTAGTTGCACTATCTTCGCCTTCTTCTAAAACTTCTGTTTCAGAAACTTCAACCTCTTCAACCTTTGCTTTCTTTGCACCCTTAACATTTTTCTTAGCCTCTTTTTCAGCAAGCAAATCTTTTAGAATCTCATCTCTTTCATCTTCAGAGAAAGCATATTGATGCTCTTTACCAACTTGTACTCTGAACAAAGGTGGCTGAGCAATGTAGAGATATCCCCTTCTAATGATGTCTGCAAAATATCTGTAGAACAAAGTTAACAAAAGAGTTCTAATGTGTGCTCCGTCAACGTCAGCATCTGTCATGATGATGATTCGGTGATATCTAAGTTTTTCCACATCAAATTGATCACCAACACCAGCACCCATGGCAATGACCAAATTCTTGATCTGCTCTGAACCAAGCATACGATCAAGTCTTGCTCTTTCAACGTTTAGAATCTTTCCACGTAAAGGTAAGATTGCTTGGAATCTTCGGTCTCTACCTTGTTTTGCAGAACCACCTGCTGAATCTCCCTCAACAATATATATTTCAGATTTTGCAGGATCAGACTCAGAGCAATCCGCAAGTTTTCCAGGAAGAGCCAAGCCTTCTAAGACCCCTTTTCTTAAAACAGAATCTCTAGCAGCTCTTGCAGCTAATCTCGCTTTTGCAGCTAGGATTACTTTTTCAATGATTCGAGTTGCATCTGCTGGATGTTCTTCAAAGTGTTCTTCTAAAGCAGTACCAAGCACAGTTTCAACAGCTGTTCTAACCTCTGGATTGCCCAATTTTGCTTTAGTTTGTCCTTCAAACTGTGGATTTGGCAGCTTAACAGATATGATAGCGCTTAAACCTTCACGCATATCTTCACCAGTAAGTTTTTCTGATTCTTTAACAAAAGAGTTTTTAACCGCGTAGTTGTTTATACTTCTTGTTAAAGCTGTTCTAAAACCAGTAACATGCGTACCGCCTTCGGGGTTGTATTCATTGTTTGCGTAAGCTAGGACAATTTCATCAAACTCATCTGTGTATTGAATAGCGATCTCAACCATAATCTCATCAATGGTTTTGTTGATGTAAATTGGTTCGTGTTTAACTTTTTTCTTTCGGTTAATCTGTTTGATGTATGAGATGACCCCGCCTTCGAAATAGTATTGGTAAGTTAAACCAACACGCTCATCAGTAATTCTGAAATGCAAACCTTTGGTTAAATATGCTTGTGAGCGTAAATGCTCTAAGATTGTCTTAAAATTAAACTCAACTGTTGTGAAAATAGAAACATCGGGATAGAAAGTAATCTTAGTGCCGTTCTGAAACTCTTCTTTTGCAGAAATCTTTCCAGCTTCTTTTACTTTTCCTTGTGGCACCCCTTTTTTGTAGGCTTGGACAAATCTTTTACCATCACGCATTACTTCAGCTATTAAATCAGTAGAAAGCGCGTTAACAACCGCAGCACCAACTCCGTGCAAACCTCCGGAAACTTTGTATCCAGAAGCATCACCACCAAATTTTCCACCAGCGTGCAAAACAGTAAGCACTGTTTCTAATGCTGACTTTTTCGTTGTTTTATGCACATCAATTGGAATACCACGACCGTTATCTATTACAGAACAACCGCCATCTTTTTGGATGACAACATCAATAAGGTCGGCATGGCCGGCCATTGCTTCATCTACTGAGTTGTCTACTATTTCCCATACTAAGTGGTGCAGCCCAGTTTCGCCGGTTGAGCCAATATACATTCCTGGTCTCTTTCTAACCGGATCTAACCCCTCCAAAACTGTTATATTTTCAGCACTGTAATCAGCACCCTTTTTCTTAGGGTCTAAAGTGTCTTTTTTAGCCATAAATTACTACCGTATTTCAGCTCCTAATTTAGTCTTTAACTCTACCTTTATTTTATCATAAATTGGCATAATTTCCGAGTCCTTTAAAGTCCTGTCTTTAGCCTGAAAAACAAGGTGGAAAGCGAGGTTTTTAAGCCCCTTTAAAGCAAGCTCTTTATGGAACTTTGGCAAAGAAGCTTTAGGGTAAAGATATTCTGCTTCAAAGACCTCAACTTCTGTTAACAAGTCACTACCATTTTTCCAGGCTAAACTCTCAATTTCAGACCATTTAACTGCTTCTTTAAGGACCAAGGAAACGTCTAGAACCTTTGCTGGGACTTTGCTGAATACAAGCATTTTCTTTTGTGCTTTAGAAACTAACAAAGAATTCAGATCAAGCGTAACATATGCAAGATCCCCTAGAACATCAAAATTGTTTAAGACAGTCCTGTTTACCAAACCAAAGTTTCCAATCTCTTTACCGAGCAAAGAAATCTTAGACTCTGAAATATTTTCTTGATTGTACTCTAGTTTATGATTAGTGTATTCAGCAACCAAAGCTTCTAAGATCCCTTTTACTTCAGCAAGTAATCCTTGTGCTGTTTTTTCTTTGTTTAAAATGACAAAGCTCACTAATTCTTTTTCATCGCCAAAAGCATGATACCCCTTGCCGATTTCAAAAAGCTTAAAAGCATCAAAGTTCTTGCTGTTTAAAGCAGTGTTCTTTAACAAGTGCAAAAGTAGATTGCGCTTTAAATACCCTTGATCTGCGCTTAGTGGATTCTTAATCTTTAGATGGTCAGTTACTTTTGATTTACCAAACGCCGAAATTTCTTTTTCAGAAACAAAGGAATAGTTTTGAACCTCAGCAAAACCTAAATCTGACATTCTTTCTTTGAAATCATTAAAAGATTTATCAGCATCAACCTGACTTGAAAGCTTTTGAATACTCAGAGGTTTTTTCAAAAGTTCATTTAAACCAACTGTTTTTAATACCTCATCAGCAATGTCTGCAAAGTTTTGCATGTCTTGTCTGTACCAAGGAACTTCTTCATCTAAACCAAGCTTCTTTAAAACCTTCAATATTTCATGCTCACTAAAATCAGAACCTAAGAGCTGATTAATCTGAGCATATTCAAACTTTACTTTGCGGTTTTCTTTCTCAGTGTCTCCAACAGATGCATATGCCAAGACCTCTGCACCAGCATGTTCTTTCAACAAGGTAATTGCTCTGGCCATAGCTATCTCGGCTTGATGTACATGTAAACCTTTTTCCCAAAAACCAGAGCTATCACTTCTTAATCCTAATTTCTTAGATGTTTTTCTAATCTGGCTTGGTTCAAAGTTTGCAGCCTCCAAGATTATCTCCCCTGTTTTTTCATTTACTTCAGAATCAAAACCACCCATTACCCCAGCAATTGCTAAGGCTTTTTCTTTGTCAGCAATTAAAAGCATCGATTCGTCTAAAGCCCGCTCTCTATGGTCAATGGTTGTTAAAACTTCACCGTTTTTTGCATTTCTAACAACTATACCACCGGAAACCTTGCTGGCATCAAAAGCGTGCATCGGCTCACCCATTTCATACATGACATAGTTGGTTATATCCACAACATTGTTAATTGATCTCAAACCCAAAGCTTGTAATCTTTTTTTGATCGCAGGATCAGTAGGTCCAACTGCAACTTTAAGTTTTGCGCCAATATATACAGGACAAGCTTTTTTCTCTTTGACAACCACATCTAACTTAGAAACTCCTTTGTGATCAAAAGATAGTTCTTGAAGTTCTTTAAGCCAAGATTTTGCTTTTAAACCTAAGATTGCTGATATTTCCCTTGCAATTCCTAAGTGTGAATACAAGTCAGGACGATTTGCTGGTAAAGAAAGATCAAAGACAGTCCCTGATTCTTTTGCTTGATTTTTTAAGTGCTTAGCCAAATCTTCGCCTAGCTTAGCGCCTTTTTCAAGAATTAAGATCTCTGGTTTTTCTTCAGGCTTATCGCTTAAACCAAGTTCAAACGCTGAACAAATCATTCCTTGGGATTCAACACCTCTGATGACTGCTTTTTCTAAAGTAAAACTCTGGTGTGCTTCAGAATGAATGTCTTGAGGAATAACCGCACCGGGCAGAGCTAAAGCGATTAAATCCCCCACCTCAAAGTTATTTGCTCCACAAACAACTGGATCAATGACTTTGTTACCAACGTCTAACTTAACAACTCTCAAGCGATCTGCGTTTGGGTGTTTTTCATAATGTAAAACCTTAGCAACTGTGACGCCTGAAAAAGCAAAGTTTTCTTTGCCTCCTAAAATCTTTTCAACTTCAAAACAATGCTCAGTTATATCCTGTGCCAACTCTGTTGCTGATATTCTTTGTATTTCTACAAAATCTTCTAGCCAGTTTAAGGAAATCTTCATAAATAGTTTTTAGTAGTATTCACAAGAACTTGTTGTACAAACATACCCTGTTTTACCTGTTGGAGGGTTCTCAAAAGTTGCTTGTAATGCAAAGTCTGTTGAATCATTTGAAATTGAATAGTCGTAATCTTTTTTAGTTTTAGGGTCAATAGGTATTACAGAGATGTAGTCTGGAGAAATTGCTTTCTTCCAATTTGTTTGAGAAGGAAAAAGGTGCACCTCTGGAGCAGAAGGACTGGTGTTTTCATTGGCATAAAGCTCCAAAGCTTGCGCTATTGATTCCAGGTCTGCTTTCCTCTGGGTGTCTCTTTGACTAATCATTTCTGTATCGTAGGAGGCCTGCGCTTCTTTTTGAGAGATGGTTATCAGTTGATTCTGTGTTTCAGAAAAATATGAAAGCTTGAAATCAACTCCTTTGGAAACAGACTGGTATGCATAGACATATGGCGCGACATTTGTTGGATCAGAAGTATTTAATGCTTTGCCTGTTAAAAGTGGTTTAATTCCCTTGATCATGTCATCAAAAACATTTGTGTCTGGATATTTGGAATTAGCTTGCTTGTATTTTAATAGCGCGAAAGAAAGTTGTTTAATTGTTTCTGATCTTTGGGTGTCGCGATCAAGTGCGCCTGGTTTGAGACTGGGATTTTGGCTCGAAGAGCCAGATGTTGTTTGAGCATAGTTTGTGTAGAAATCAACGACAGTTTGCCCCACAGTTGCGATAGTTGGGCTGTGTAAACCATAGGTTGAGATATTTTTTGAAATGGTACTTAATTCAAGATCATTAAAAGCTCTCTTCTGTACAGCATTCCAATGACTCTTAACTTCAGTTGCATCAAGGAACTTTGGATCTCTTGAGGTGTTGTTATTCACAGGATCAAGTGCAAACAAATGCACCTCATCACCATCCGCAATCCCGTCTATATCACTGTCTGGGTTGTTCGGATCAGTTTGAAAAGTATACTCATCGAGGTTAATCAAGCCATCATGATCTGGGTCTGCTGCATCACCACAGTTATCTGCATTCACACAAACTGCTGCTGCAAAGTATTTAACTCTCCATGCATCAGGAATTTGGGTTGAAACAACTTCTTTTGGAGTCTCGGTTTGAGTGTTCTTTGGTGTAACTGTCTCCTGGTTGTTACCGTTTGATTTCAAAACCAAGACTACAATTACAGCAACTATTAACAAACCAGCCCCGATAGATGCGTAGATCAAAGGCTTAGTCATTTTAAAGCCACTCTTAGTTGGAATGTCAGAAAGCAAGGTTGGGTTAGGCATCGCAGCTGCTACTGGTTTTAATTCTGCTGAAAAAGGAGCGGCAGGCTTTAGCGCTTCTGGCATCACTGGTTTAGCAACAGGCACTGGGGCTGCGGGGAGGGGCATTTCCTTTGCCAAAGGAGTTGCTTGAAACGATGAGGGAGCACCTGCCTTAGGCATTGTTTTGTAAATTAAATCATTTAAACTTTGCCCTGATTGTGGCACTTGTGGATTTGGTTGTTGTATTGGATCCATATTTTTGTTTTAATTTAAAATTGTTTTAAAAATCTTAAGTCATTCTCAGCAAACAAACGAATGTCTGAAATACCATACTTCATCATAGCTAGACGGCTTAAACCAAAACCAAAAGCAAAACCTTGATATTCCCCTGGTTTGTAACCTGCATATTCAAAAACTTTCTGATGAATCATGCCACAACCTAAAATCTCAACCCAACCAGTCTGCTTACAAACAGAACAGCCTTTTCCTTTGCAAATTAAACAAGAAATTGCCATTTCAGCCCCAGGTTCAACGAATGGGAAGTATGAAGGCAGCAATTTAGTTTTAACGTCCTGCCCGAAGATCTCTTTCATAACATAATCAAGAGTCCAAGCCATATTGGCATAAGTGATGTCTTTACCAACAACAAAGCCTTCCATGTATTGGTATGTATGCTCATGGGATGCATCTAGTGCTTCGTTCCTAAAAACTCTGCCTGGTAAAACCACAGCATATGGTGGTTTATGTTCTTTCATATATCGCACCTGCATGTTTGAGATGTGTGTTCTTAGTAAAACATGTTTACCTGGTTGATTTTTAGGAAGGTTAAGGTCGAGATAGAAAGTGTCTTGCATGTCTCTAGCAGGATGAAACTCAGGTATATTTAAAGCTTCAAAGTTGTAAAAATCAGAATCGATTTCTGGTCCAAGCTGAATATCAAACCCAAGTCCCCAAAAAACTTTTTCAATTTCTTTTTGTATTAAAGTTATTGGGTGCAAATGTCCGCTTAAAACAGGAGTGCCTTGAACCGAAAAATCAACAGCTGTGTTTTGAGCAACACCAAACTGACCTTCTTTTTCATTAATCAAGGTTTCTACAAACTTCTTTAATTCATTTAATGGCGCGCCAAACTCTTTTTTCTTTTCTAAGTCCCAATTCTTTAAATCATCAAAAAGCTTGGTAATAAAACCTTCTTTGCGCCCCAAGTACTTAACACGAACTTTCAAAAGAGTGTCAGCATCAACAACCTGACTTAGATCTTTTGATATTTCTTTTTTAATATTTTCAAATTGTTCCAACATTTGTTTCTAATTAGAAAGGAAGAATCCTTCAATAAACACCAGCGTAATTATGAGCACCAACCCCAACCACCAAAACAACAGCTGGTGTGAGGAAAGGATCAAAAAAACAATGATTAACAGCGTTAAAAGAAAAGCCTGTCTTAAAGAAACATTCATAATCTCTGTGTACAGGCGCTCTGGTTTACGTCCTCTGAAGGAATACAGTAAAAAGGTAAAGAAACTCATCAAGAAAGCAGAGAGAGAGACATAGAACAGGAAAAGCAGGACTTTACTGACTGTGTTTGGGTCTGTAAAGAAAACTATGCATAAAGTGCCAATTAAAAAAATGGCACTTAAAATCAGTAAGGAACGTGATTGTTTTTTTGTATTTTCAAACATTTAACCTTCCTAAATTATACCATAATTCCCCAGTTATTCTAAATTCTCGAAATCACAGCGGTGTTCCCTAGCCTTTTGATGCAATTCCTTGAAAGAGTCGGTCCTGATAGCGTTATGAATATCTGCAATGGTTTCTAAAAGGTATTCTTTCATGTCTGCAAGCTCATCTTTTGATGCAATGATGTCTTCTGAAAGCTCATTGTCTTTCAAGAACCAATAGTTTAACTTAGAAACCTCTGCTTTGAAGTATTCTTCTGCAGCCCACTGATAGATATATAGCTGGTAGCGGTTTTCTTTATCGTCCTTAAACTTTTCACCGGTTTTGTAATCAATGATATGTAACTTACCGTCGGGTAATAGATCAGCGCGGTCAATCTTCCCTGTAAAAGTGTAATCACTAAGCTTTAAAACAAAACGTTCTTCAATATATTTTGGTAAGACCGGTTCTTTTCCAAAAGAATCATAGAAATTGCGAAGCATTTTTCTGCCTCGTTCTCGGTATTCTTCTTTATCCTTTTTACTTGGATACCACTCATCTATCCAATATGACTCATACATTTTCTGTAGTGCTTCAAAAGCAGGCAGTTTTGCTTTTTCTTTGTTTGCTCCAAACAAATCAAGCTGCTTCTCTTCCAAACTTGCTTTGTACTGTTTCAAAAATCTTTCAAAAGTTACATGGATAGTGTTTCCAAAAGAAAGATGTTTGCTTCCTTTTGAAGGCAAGTGCAAAAGATACTTATACTTGTAAGCAAGCGGACATTTCTTGAACTCATTAATTGCAGTGTAGTTAAAAGAGGTTGGTAATTCAAACTGAAGTTTCTTAGGAATCTTTTTTTCATCAAACTTCGTACGTTTCAATATCTCAACGCTTTTTTCAGGCTTTGCAACTAAACCAACATCAATCAAAAACTGCGATGGTTTACGCGCGCGCTGACCACCATAGTCTGAAGCGTATGAAAAATACAGATTTTGTTTAGCACGCGTCATTGCAACATAGAACAAACGTCGTTCTTCTTGTAAGTGGATATCCCCTTCTGGCACAATTTCCTTAACTAATTCTTTCGGTATTTCAATTGCTTCTTTTCTGTCTCTGCTTGGAAAGCGTTGATCAACCATATTCACCACAAAAACGTTTTTAAACTCCAAACCCTTTGCTGAGTGAATAGTCATAATCTTGATGCTTTCTGGGCCTTGGTTTGGGTCAAAATCAAGCTTACCTTCATCACCGGCTTCTTGTTCAAACTCAATGAAAGCAAGGAAGTTTCTTACTGATTTATCACTGTTTTCAACCTCAAAGCTTTCAATCTTCTTGTAAAACTGATTAATGAAATCAGCTTCGCCCGGCTCGCCTGTTTCTTTTTCAATGCGCTCGTCAAGCTTTAAACCATAGATACCGTTTATGAAAACTTCTGCAATGCTCTTGGTTTTTGCTTCTTCTGCCTCTTTTTTCAAGAAAGCAATTAATTCATTAATCTTGGTAATGCTTTTGTTTTGTAAGCTTGGTAAAAGCGCTGCTTGTTCTAAGCTTTCGTAAAGAGACAAGGTTTTCTTTTGAGCATGCTGTAATATCTCAACCATATCCCTGTGCTCAAAACTAAACTGTGACATGTTCATGATTCTAAACAGCGCATTTGTGTCATGGAAATTGACCAAGAGTTTTAAATATGCAATTAAATCTAAGATGATAGACTTTTTGTAAAGACCTTTGTTTGCAACAAAAGTATATGCCAGATCAAGCGCTGCAAGCTTTGCTATGAAAGGCTCAGCAGTATCATTTGAACGAACAAGGATTGCAAAATCATTCCAGGTAGTTTCTTTTTGTTTTTTAAGTTCCAGGATTTTCTTTAAAACCATATCAACTTCATCTGCAAGAGTTTGTCCTGAAATGACAGCTATCTCACCTTTTTCTTTTTTAGCTGCTAGAAGCTTTTTATCAATCCTTAACTTTGGTTCTAACCTTTCCGGATTGTTTAGCTGAATAAAGTTGTAAGCAATATCTAAAATCTCTTGAGTTGATCTGTAGTTTTCGGTCAAAGTAATTTCTTGCGCTTTGGGAAAATCTTTCTTAAAGCGCATGATGTTAGAAACAGAAGCACCTCTAAACTTGTAAATACTTTGATCATCATCACCAACAACAGTTAAGTTGTTTTTAGGTTCTGTCAAAAGCTTTATTAATTCATACTGGGCATAGTTAGTATCCTGAAACTCATCAACTAGAATGTATTTAAACTTTTGTCTGTAGAAATTCAAAATCTTTGGACGTGTTCTAAAGAGCTTCAAAGCATAGTTAATTAAGTCACCAAAATCTAAAGCATCGTTTGCAAGCAACAATCTTTGGTATACATGGTATGCTTTTGCAACTTCGTTTAAACGAACAATTTCTTCTTCTGAATCATATTCTGGGTTACTTTTGTCTAGTTTAGTGTTCTTAGCAAACTCTAGATACTCTTCAGGAGAGATTTCCTCATCCTTGAGCTTGCTAAAGTGCTTCAGGAGAGCCTTAATGAACTTTGTTGGGTTTCCCAAGGTCCTGTAGTAATCAAGCTCAAATTCGTCCAAATTTTGACGCACAAGCAACCACTGCTTCACTTCTTCAAGCATTTTAAAGTCATTAGATACACCAATATCTAATGCGTGTTGCTGCAAGACCCTCTTACAAAAACCATGGAAAGTGTGAATCCAAAGATCGTGATATCCGTAAGGCAGTAATATATCAACTCTTTGCTCCATTTCTGTTGCTGCTTTTTCAGTAAATGTTAAAGCAAGAATTTCTTCTGGTTTAACTCCGTTTTCTATTAACTGAGCAATTCTTCGTGTGATGACTGTGGTTTTTCCGGTTCCAGCACCAGCTATAATTAATAACGGGCCGTCACCAAACTCAACAGCGCGCTGCTGAGCAGTGTTTAAATCAGAAAGCAATTTTTCTTTTGGTTCTGCTTTTTTAGCTTTTGGCATTAGGCTATTTTCCTAACAACACCGTTAATAGCGTCTACTTCAATTAGATCACCGTCTTTAAATATCTTAGTTGCTATCTTTGTTCCAATTATACATGGTTTGCTCATTTCCCTGGCAACTATAGAAGCATGACTAGTGATACCACCCTCATCAGTTACAAAGGCTCCAGCCTTTTGCATGATAGGGACAAAATCAACAGAGGTTGCCTTTGTCACAAGAATATCCCCTATCAACAGTTTAGCAAAATCTGCAGTTGAAAGAATAATTTTTGCTAAACCCTGAACTCTGCCTCTACTAGCCGGAAAACCCTTCAAAGAATTCTGTACTTCACCAGTCTCATTATTGTCTTGTTTTGTTTCTAATTGATTGAAAAGAAACTTAGTTTCAGCTTCGTTAAACTGAATATATGCTGCTTCATTAAGAATACTGAATGCAAAAAGAGCGCGTTTACTTGCTATCTCTTTTAAATGAAGTTGTTCGCCACTAACGATTTTTTCCATTTCTTCTGGAAAAAGATAGAAACAATCACGCCAATCATTACTACCCGCCTTTTCAGCTATCTTCTTAAATATTGGACGGTATTCTAAAGAAGCTTTGCTAATAGCATTTTTTCGAAACTCATTGATGAAGGTAGCTTCAGAAATGGCAGAGGCAAGATTACTAATCTCTGTGTTACCTATTTCATCTAGTTTGCTCTTTGCTAAAGCAATATTCTGCTCACTTTTAGCATAAATCTCTTTAAGCCTCTCAGAAGCACCGTCAATGACTTCTGAAAGCTGATTTTTGGCATCTTTAAAATTCCAAGGTTCTTCATTGAAATTTACAGGTACATGTTGATATTTATTCAACCACTCTTGCAATAGCTGATCCACTTTATCCTCTGATCCTGTTGTTTGTTCTGCGATTTTCAACAAGTCTATGCGGGATTCTATCAATGGTGTGTGTTCTTTAGGATATGTTATTACTGGAATAATCTGATCTATTTCGCTCGCTGAATAACCAAGCTTTGATAACTGAGCCTTTAGTTCCTCAAAACTTATCCTGCCAAAAACCGCTGTTATATTTAACCCGGCTGAAAAAACTTTGTAAGCCTCTTGGAAATTATGAAAATTCTCTGTATTTAAATCTTCTTTGCAAATACTAATACTCTTAAGCAAGTCCTCTGAGAGCTTTAAAAAAGTCTGGCGAACACCTGAACTAGTCTTTGGATTAACAAAAAGGTTCAAAACCTTTTGTGCATAATCCTCGTAATCAGTGTGTTCAACAAACAAATTAGTGTGCTTACCATTCTGGACTAAGCAAAGCGTTCGCAAGCGAGCATCAATACCAAAATCTTTGTTATGTGCAAAATACCCTTGGCCTGCTAATGCATCATGCCAAAGTGACATATTCCTAGTAACTAACAAATCCCAAGTAAAATCCTTGTAATCAAAACTCAAAGCGAATTTTATATTTAAATCATCCATCAGACCTTATCCCCTGAAACAAAGCTGACCCATTTTTTCCAAGGATCATTACCAATGCTTTCTTGATAGATGACCCAGAAATCAGCTGGTTCAATGATCTTAACATTCTGAACTTTTTTAAGTTCTAACAAAGCCTTGTCTTCTGTTATTAAAAAATCTGCTTTTGCTTCCAATGCTGATTCTAAAATCTTGTTGTCTTCTGGATCTGAAACTAGATGCACTCTTCTTTTGTTTTGAACAATATTAACTTGTCTTAAAAAACGATCTAATTCTTTCTGATAGCCTTGATCTTGAATGAGCTTTTTTAAAATGAAGCTATTTTCTCTTAAAGTCTCGTGGTTTGCAAAAGCATCAAGGTTGCCTGCTATTGCTTCATTAATAATCTGCTTTTGATAGGAGTAGTCGTCCTTAAAGCCAGTTATTAAAACATTGGTGTCTAAAACAATGCGTAGCATTATTTTCGTTCTTCTGTTTTCTTAGAAGTAATACCTCTACTAAAGAACTTAAAACCACGCATTGGCATGAGATATTTCTTTTCTTGATCTAAATCTATAAAGTTGTCAGCAAGCTCTTTAATCTTGCTGGAAGTTGATTTACCAAAAGCACAAACCTCAACTAACTGTCCGGACATTTGTAAATATTCAAGCAAAGGCGCAAAATCACCATCACCACTGCAGAGCACGACAACATCAAGTTTGTTCATCAACTTAATGATGTCCATGGTAATGCCAACATCCCAATCGCCCTTTTGTGCACCACCATAGAAAGTTTGTAAATCTTTACTCTGTACTTCAAACCCTGCTTTACCTAAAGCATCGAAAAAAGACTGTTCTTCGGGCATATCCGCTTTAACAACATATGCGATCGCGCGGATGAGCTGCCTTTCACCAACAGCTGACTTTAATATCTCTGTAAAATTAACCCTGGAATTATATATATTTCTTGCTGAGTAGTAGAGATTTTGCACATCTACGAAAACCCCAACTCTCTGAAAATTATTTCTAATAAACATAAATGTATTGATTATTCAATTAACTTAGCCGGCTCTTCCGGCTGCTCTATTTTTAAACTCGCAACCTCTTCAATTTTGTTATGTATTCTTTCATAGCCAGAACCGACCAAATCTAGCGTTGATTTTGCATTAGTAACGTGTTTTGTTAAAACACTTAAGTTCACTGTAAACTTTTCTGAATCTTGTTTTAATCCTTGAATGACTTGTAAGATATGTTGCGCATGTTCACTAATACGAGCACCTTGTAAACCAATTAAGATTACTTGCAGGAAGTAATAGAAAGTGGAGGGAGAAACAATATGCACGTGTTTTAATCTGGCATACTCATAAATCTCAACATCATCTGAGATCTCATTAAACACACCATCTGCTGGAACATACATTAAAGCAAAGTCCAATGTTCCCTCTTCCGGTAAAATATATTTCTTTGAAATCTCTTCAATTCTTTTTTTAACATCACGGATAAAAAGCTTGCGCATCGCATCACGCTGTTCATCTGTCTCTGAATTTATATATGCCCTGTAATTTTCCATGCTAAACTTGCTATCCATAGCAAGCAAACGATCATTAACTCGAACAATGCTGTCTGCAGTTTCACCGGTTCTAAAACGAAACTGGATTTCATACATATTTCTAGGTAATGACTGTCTAAGCATCTCTTCCATGATCTGTTCACCAATGGTTCCCCTTTTTTTTGCAGAAAGAAGAAAATCTTGAACATATGACAAAGATTTACCAATCTGTTGCATTTGACCTAGCTCTTTAGAAACAGTACCAATTACCTTGGCTGCGTTATCTAATCTCTCGTTTATCTCTTTGTTTGTTGTATTAATGCTTTTCTGCATTTCCTGTCTAGTTTGATCAGTACCATCCTTAATCTGCTTCATCCACTCGATCATCAATTTCATAGATTGATCGTCTTGTGGTTTTGCCTTAGCCAGACGAGAAACAAACCAAAAGAGCCCGGCAAAACCGAGGATAACTAGGGCTATGAGGATGTAGATTAAATTTGGGTTCATTTATATATGCAGTATATCAAAGCTAGGACAAATTAAAAAACTCCAGCTAGGAGTTTTTTAATAACAACGGGGTGTCTTGAAGTTTGAACCGAAAAAAGGCTTAATTTCAGGACTTTTGATAAGAGTACACAGGAATTGAGGGATATGTATAAAACTCATCCCGAATGGTTTGAGGTGCCAAAACGAAAATCAAATGAAACCAAAAATTAACCATTTTGATATTTTTTAATGAACTCTTCCGCTGTTATTTCTCCGCGAATCACTTTTGCATAACCAGGCATATTTTCAAATGTCATATCAGCAAGACCAGAAAGCTTAACAATATTCACTGTAATCAAAACATCACCAATAAGCCAATCATAGTAATATTCCTTCTGTGTGTCGTCTCGTAGCTTTAGGGATTTTCCGTACTTCTTTTCTATCCACTCAACAAGCTTGTCAGCTTTTCTATCAATAAAACCAAAACCGCATTGAAAGTTACGGTTATCCAATAACGTAATATCACAATCTACGGTATCGCCGGGAACAAATTCAAAACTCCTAATTCCGACAATTGCGGGGCTTTTCCCGTTAGTTAATTTTAGACCTAAATTTGTAAGTTGTTTTTCTATTTTTGACCTGTCTTTTTCATCCCATTTAATGCCCAAAATTTCTTTATCAGAAAAATTAACCAACTCCCAAATTTTTTCAAATGTTTCTATACTGTAGCTTTTATCAGAGGTTGCACCCCGCAAAATTCTCTCATCGTATTCTTTCATAAAATTCGAAACATCAGCATCGTCTACTTGTTTACTGTTTGAGGAGTTTTTAAAGAGTTTATTTATTTTTTCTTTAAAAGACATATTATTTTATTAATAGCAATAACTTTTAGTTTTGCTTGGGTTAAAACTTGGTAATCTGGCGGAGCCAAGGGGACTCGAACCCCCGACCTTCCGCGTGACAGGCGGACGCTCTAACCAACTGAGCTATGGCTCCATGTATATTTAGTTTTTCTTGGTAGCGGAGAGTGGAATTGCACCACTGACCTTGGGCTTATGAGTCCCACGCTCTAACTAACTGAGCTACTCCGCCATGTCTTTAAGAAAAAATCCTCTGACAGAGGAATTAATCTGTCACGATTCATTTTGGTTGCGGGGGTGGGACTCGAACCCACAACCTCAAGGTTATGAGCCTTGCGAGCTGCCAATTGCTCTACCCCGCTATATATATCTACTACCTGCGTAATTTAGCACATTTGCTTTCGTTTTGCAAGACTCTATCAAAACAAAAAATGTCTTTAAATGGGAAACGCCGACTCAAAGAGACGGCGCCTTCCCCTCCTAATACATCAATCCTCCAAACTGTCTTACAATTCAACTCCAACCCAGCAATTTACGGAACGCGGTACAGACGCCGCACAGTCCGCAAACGATCCGAGTCGATGAGACCGATCCGCACTTGCACGGGATACTCAGCATCCTTCAGAGCAGCCTGATCTATCCTTGCTGCCTTGATCACTGCCGAGACGTGAGAGAAGCGCGGCTGCCTGACGTCCTCATCGTAGTGCGCCCATCCTGGTCCGCCGTACATCACAGCGAGGTGGTTACGCATCGCGATGTTGTACTTCTTGCAGAGGCGCCGAATCGACTCTTTCATCGCTGAGATACGAGCCGCCTGCTCAGCCTGTTTTCTGGTCCTGATAGCCAATGCTTCCCCCGGCTAGAGTTGTTTGTATGATAAAACGGTGGGGAATTAAAAACAACACCTCCTGATTTTGGGAGGTGCTGCTTACTCCTTGCGGAGTATCGCTTGAGAAAGAAGAAACTAGATTCTCTTCTTTGCAGTTCTCTTCTTAGCTTTGCGCTTTGGAGCTGCTTTCTTCTTTGCGACTTTTCTCTTCTTTGCCATTTGTGGCTTTCTCCTCGAGTGCACTTAATTTTGGTGCTCTCGATAATTATTTTTCTACATTCCAAGTAAACCTGGAAAGTAGTGTCGAAGGGAGTTATGCGTTCTTGTGTTTCTGAGTTTTATGTTTTCTTTCAGATCAAATATGATTTCTAAAATAATTTTACTGCTAAAACTGATATTTGTCAAGAGATTTTCTTGCTTTGTCAACGGATTTCTTTGCAAGCTTACGCAAATATTTTTCTGCGTCTCTTTTGTTCTTAATACTCCCCTGCACTTGTCTTACTTTGATCTCTCGAATTATGAAACCAACGTGTGCTCCTGACTTAATTTTTAAAATCTTTTGTACTTCTGTTCCAGAAATTAAATCAAGTTGCCAAGCAGCACGAGCTTTGGACCAGAGTTTAAACATTTTTGTGTAGACGCTAAAGTCTTTTTTAACCAAACGCCCAGAACTATCAGTTCTTAAAGAAGCTTTGCTGTCTGCGATCCTTAAACGTATGAGATCTCCTAAATCTTCGTTTTGTGCCCATTTTACAAGCAATTTTAAAGGCAATTGCATATTGCGTAAGAGATCCATGTGATGCTTGATTAGATATGAAATCTTCTTTTTCTCTTCTTTAGTAAAAGGGAAGTCTTTGGCTATCTCTTCAAAGATCAAAGCACCAGCATGAGCATGTCCGTGGAATGAAATATGCTTCCTACCAGCTAATTTCTTTTGTCTTGCAGTAGATACTTTTCCTAAGTCATGAAAGAGCAAAGCGTAACGCATTGTTAAATCAAAATCAACTGCAAAGTTCATGGCATAAAGAGTATGTTTAAAGACATTTCCTTCTGCATGGAAGTCTTTTGACTGTTTTACTCTCTTTAAGTTATCCACAGCTGGGAAGATTTCTTTGAGCAAAGAACCGCGATCTAAAAGCTCTAAACCACGCACACAGTTACTATCAAGCAGTATTCTATCTAACTCTGCTTTAATTCTTTGCTTAGATGTTTTTTGAATATGCTTAGAATACTTTTTGATAGCAGAGAAATCTTTTTTTGAAATGTTAAAACCAAGTTTGGTTGCAAAACGAATAGCGCGAAGCATACGCAAAGGATCTTCCTTAATCCTTTTTTCTGCAGAACCAACAAAACGTATTTCCTTTTTCTTTAAATCAGAAAGTCCACCATGCCAATCTAAAAGATCATGGCTTTGAGGATCATAGTACATCGCATTTATCGTGAAATCACGACGTTTAGAATCTGCTTCTGCAGAGCTTGTAAAAGAAACAAGGTTAGGTCTTCTAAAGTCTTG
>Ga0082335_1004369_pt1 | contig 21407 bp, 19 predicted proteins | sample Subgrocontami58m_FD_72375 | JGI IMG/M metagenome (GOLD analysis project Ga0082335, IMG submission 72375) | Subsurface groundwater microbial communities from S. Glens Falls, New York, USA - GMW37 contaminated, 5.8 m (SPADES assembly) (version 2) ...
TATAAGCCGTTATTCTAGAGTTCGCTATTGCTGGATGTCTTACATATCTTCCAATATATTTTGCTAATCCTTTTCTCGAAGATATCCTCTCCTTCTTCACATAAGCACAAAATCCATTAGGATATTTTCTATAAGCTAATTCAACAATTCCTTTAGGAAGATATTTTCTTAATGTTTTTAAAATATTATATTCCCAATTTTTATGAAGAGCATTATAGGGAATATAATTTCCCGAAGAAACAAATTTTCCTTCTCTATTAAATCCTCCTTCGGTAACAATCATATGAACATGAGGCTGATGTTTTATATCTCTCCCGAATGGATGATAAACCTCAATTACCCCTGGAATGACTAGCTGATGATTAACTTTAGAAAAAGTTTCTTTAATAGTTTTATAAACAGTATCCATTAAAACCTTTAATAATTTTCTATCTTCTTGAAAATACTTCCAGAGCATATCTGGAATTCCAAATACTAAATGTCTATGAAATATGTTTTTCTCTAATCTTTCAGCTAACATCGATGCCCATTGATCAGCATATCTCTTGCCACAGCAAGAGCATAATCTTGAATTGCAGCTAAATGGAACAAACCGATATTCCTTACAAGTTTTACAATAATACCAAAATCCCCCTCTGTTTTCATCTTTGCAAGAAAGCATCTTTTCTACTTCTTGTTTTTCTATGTCTCTAACTTTATGAGTCTTGAGATAATTATTCCAATGCTCTTGGAAGATAAGTTTCACTGAATAGAAAGGTTTTTTATCCTCTTCTTCCATAACAATTTATGGAAGAGCCCAATAAAGAAGTTTGCCCTAGTTGTAATGAAGTTCATGAAGAAGATGAACTTCATGCACTTTCAGTAATGACTGCAGACTCAATGGTTAAAGAAGTATTCCCAAAATTCTGGAATGATGCTAAGAACCAGGTAAAAGACTTGGGCAAAAAAGAACTGGCTGAAGAGATGTTTCGCTCAGGAGCAATAAATATGCTTTATGGTTACATGAAACTCATGAATAAGATTTCTGACAGGCAGGACAAAAAAGAAGAAAAGTGATTATACTTTATATACTAAAAATTATTAATTTTTTGGATGCGATCTGGGCACTATAATAATCTTAAAATTAGGCAATTTATAAAGTTATAGTAAATCACTTTAATAATCGAACATATTAACGAGTGATTTCCTATCTAGTAAATAACAAAAAACTTACGGAAATTAATGTTATTTACTATAATTAGAGCGTACAGGGTACTATATTCTGCATATTGATTAACTTTAATAATTCTAAACAGCTGAATTTTTTATGAAGAAAAATATATTCGGCATATTCAGAGAATACATCGAACCCAAAAAAAGACTTTTAGCTGAAACGCAGGAGAAAATTATGTCCTACCTTAAGGAGGATTATGATATGACTATTAGTTATAACCTAAGTGAGACTGCTAGACCCCTATTAGAACGTGCTATTCAAGAAGGCAAGCGTTTTGATGCAATTCTAACTCACATTCCTCCGGCTACAATTCCAGCAAGTCCTCAACTAAATGACCGAGAAAAGCATATGCTGGCTTATACCAAAACTTTGGAATTCTTAAAGGAACTAAGAACAAAAGCTTCATCACCTTTAAAAAAACAAATTCCACTTGTAGCCTATACTGCAGCAAAGCCAGAATATGAAGCTTTATTTAGAGCAAAAGGAATAGACGCGATTATATACAAATTTCACATTAATAATTGGGAAAATGAGGCAAAAAAGATAAAAGAAACTTTAGATTTTTTAATCGTGCAGTAATATCCTTTCTAGAACCGATTACAACAATATTTAAACTTTAAAAAATATAATTTTCTATGAAAAACGAAGAGCCTAAAATAAAAGTTTCAAAGAACGGACCTTATTTAGTTTCAGGAAGTGTACCTCTATCAAGAGAGGCTATAATAACAGACAAAGAAGGAGTCCCAGAAAAATGGAAAGAAGAGAAAAAATTCGAAGCTAAAGAAAATTATACCCTATGCCGTTGTGGAAATTCTAAGAATAAACCTTTCTGTGATGGAAGTCATATTAAAACTAAATTTGACGGCACGGAAACAGCGGATATCAATGAAAAATATTTAGATAATATTGAAATAACAAACAGTCCTGATTTAATTCTTCAGGATAATGAAAAAATTTGTATCGGAGCAGGATTCTGCGATAGAAATGATGGAACCTGGGAATTAACAAGAAAATCAGGCTCAAAAGAATGCAGAGATCTAGCAATAGAACAAGCCTGCGATTGTCCTTCCGGAAGGCTTGTTGCGATTGATAAGAAAACTAAAAAGCCAATAGAAACCTTATTTAAGCCATCAATCGCATTAATCGAACATCCAAATCATACGGTAAGTGGTCCGCTTTGGGTTAGAGGTTGTATTCCAATAGAATCCTACGAAGGAAAACAATATGAAAAAAGAAATCGTGTTACTCTATGCCGCTGCGGAAAATCTAGTAATAAGCCATTTTGCGATGGAACACATATAGATGTTAGGTTTAAGGATTAAAGATATAAGGAATAAAATAAATCTTTGACAGTGCCAATCTATAAAAACGCCTTTTTCTTTGTTTTTTTATGAATCACCAACAAGCAAAGAAAATAGAGCTCCTTTCACCTGTAGGCTCACTACCAAATCTTAAAGCGGCCATAGCTGGCGGCGCAGATGCGGTTTATCTTGGAATGAGCAAGTTTAATGCCCGAGAATACGCTAGAAACTTTAATCAAGATTACCTAAAGGAAGCAGTAAACCTATGCAAATCTAATAATGTTAAGCTATATCTGACTATGAACACACTCGTTAAGAATTCTGAGCTTCAAGAATTCATAGACTATATAAAATACGCTTATGAACAAGGAATAGATGCAGTTATAATCCAAGACCCAGGATTTATTTCAATAATCAAGAACAACTTTCCCAAGCTTGATATTCACATGTCCACGCAAGCAGGAATTATGAATTCTAACCATGCAAATCTTTTTTCCGGTGTTGAAAGCATTAATCTTGCTCGCGAGCTTAACAAGAAAAACATAGAGTTTATCAGAAAAAAATATAAGAAGAATATAGAAATTTTTGTTCATGGCGCTTTATGTGCTTGCATAAGTGGCTCATGCTTATTCTCTAGTTTGCTTGGAGGGCGCTCTGGAAATCGCGGAAAATGCGCTCAGCCATGCAGAAAATTATACAATGGAGCTTTCTTGCTTTCCACAAAAGAATTATGTTTAATAGACCATCTCCCAGAAATAATAAAACTTGGAATAAACTCAATAAAAATAGAAGGGAGAATGAGAACTCCTTTTTACACTTATACAACTGCTTCAATTTACCGAAAAGCAATAGACTCTTTTTATAATGGAAATTTTAAAATTACTTTTAAAATGAAGCAAGAATTATCAGATGCTTTTTCCAGAGAGTTTACAGAAGGAAAATTTACAGATAAATTCATTTTTAACATGAAGCAAGCCTCAGGAACATCAAATGTACGAGAAAGAATATATGAAGTAGAAAGTAAGCCGATAATATTAGAAAAGAGAACATGTTCGAGTAATCTTCTTGAAGTAAAATCCAGGTCCTCTTCAGGCAAAAAGCTTATTGTTAGAGTTTACAATGAAAAAGATGCGCTAGTTGCAGATAAATATGCAGATATAATCTGTCTAGATATGTTTCATAAGGATTTTGAAAAGATAAAGAAACAGTTGAGTAAACCTCTCTATGCCTTAACTCCAAGAATAATGTTTGATTCTGATTTGGAAAAAATAAAATCTAAAATAAAGAAGCTTAATCCTGATGGATTACTTGCAGGCAATCTTGGAATAGTCAATATGAATCTGGGTATTCCAATAATTCTAGATTATAACTCTAACTGTTTTAATGATTTGCAGCTAGCATATTATGAATCGTTAGGAACAAAACCAATAATCTCTCCAGAGTTATCGCTAAAAGAGTTTGAATCTTTTAAAAACAAAGATTTTATTGTTTTTAGCCATGGAAAGATAAGAGTAATGACTCTTGCTCATGATTTAATTGAGAAGAAGATAACTGATGAACGAGGATTTAATTTTTATGTAAAAAAGATATTTAATGGTGTAGAGATTCTTAATGAAAAAGAGCTGGGTATGTTTAACAAGCTAAGAACACTGATAAAATCCGGAATAAACCAGCTTTATATTGATACTGAATCTAATAAAAATTGTTCAATTAAAGAGATTCTGGATTTATACCGCCAAATATTAGAAGGTAAGACTCCTAATGCCTCAAAGCTTCAAAAACATTATAATCTTGGCTGGGCTGAATTGGGTGTGGCTTAATTCTAAACACGATAATTTTTATGGCATAGCAACCTTTAAAAGTTGGCTATTTTTTGTTATACCATACAGCGGGGTAGAGAAGCTTGGAGTTCTCACCGGGCCCATAACCCGGAGATCGCATGGTTCAAATCCTGCCCCCGCTATAAGGCAGGATTTTTCAAATACTTTAAAACATGCTTGTTTTGAATGTCGCCAAAAATTGAGTTAACAATTTTTAAGCGCCTGCCCCCGCTATTAAACTAAAAGTTCAATAATTACGTCAGTTCTAATAAGATTTAAATAATCCTTTTGATTGATAAGAATATGAAAAATATAAAAATTTGGTTATTCATTGCTATCCCAATAATCATAATAATTTGTATAGGTTTATTTTTCTTTTTAAAATATTCTAATTCGCCACCAACTGAAATAGCCCCAACCAATGATTTTGTTACTCCTGTTAACGATTTATTAAAACAAGCGGATAATTATGGCCAGAAGAAAGATTGTAGCGAACAAGCATTTATAGCTTATAGAACAGCAAGAAATCAAGATGAATCAAAAATTGGGGCATATATCTTATATTGCAAGCAACAGCAATTTAAATTTGATGAGCAAAAGAATAAATTGGAACAGTTAATTTTGTCTTCATCAGATGCAATAAGTTCATTATATTATGAATTAAAAATAGCAAATTTATATTCTAATCTGGAAATGTATACTCAGGCCCTGCAGATTGCTAATTCAGTGTTAAATAAAATTACTCCTCAGATGTTATTGGATAAAACAGCATATAGCATAACGGATTTATCTTTAAATATGGAGGGAGTGTGGATAGAGAGAACAGGTAATTTTACATATGCTCAAATAAAAGGGGCTGCTGATCAGCTTATTGAAGGTATTTACAAACGTTCTCCAGACGGAAGTGATGGTGATTATTTATAGGGCATCATGAACAAAAAAGTGGTTTTATATTCGATAGTTGCTATGATTTGCATGATTTTAATGTTTACCATAGATTGGCTGTTTATTGTTCCCGCTGCATTCCTAATCTGGCTTAATCAAAAAGAACTTATGAAATAGAGCTTCCGCACAAAAATAAAAAAATAAAAAAATAATAAAAAGAAAAATAAAAAAATTGCCTAAATTTGCTATCTCTGTGCCAAGAGCACAGAGTATTTATCGCAAATTTTTAATCCGGCAATTTTAGTCTTTTAAAATTGGACGCCGTGCCAAGAGCACGGGGTATTAAACCCAATTTTAAAATAAAAAATTTAATTAGGCAACTCCTGCTTTCTTTTGCTTCAGGTCAATAGCAATTACTTCTTTGACGCTAATATTCTTTAAGGCAGCTTCTGCATTTATCTGCTCCTTAAGCTTAATATCGGCTAAAGAAGGTTTCTTGGCTAAATCATATTTCTTAACCAAATCTTTCTTCTCTACTATCTTTTTAGCAAGTTCTTTCTTTACAATATCTTTCTTTGTAAGAGTAGAACTAGTAAAATCCTCAAGCGCAGTTTCTGCTTCTTCTCTAGTTAAGTTTTTAATAGCCATAATCTGGGTAATCATATTTTCCCTTTTAACAGCTTGGATTTCAGTTAGTTGTGTTACTAGCCGTTGAGTTCTATTAAGACGTGCTTCAATCTTAGCTATTTGTTCTTCTGTAAGATTTCCATTCGCAATAAGATTTTGCAGTCGCTCTACTGTTGCTTCATGAACCTGTATCGCTTGTTCCATAGCATTAAATCTCTTTATACCAATATCAGATGTGCTAGTTGCAATAGAATTAACTCTTGCCTTGATGCTTGCCATAAGCTTGTCATGTGCAGTCATAGCAGCATCTACAGCGGCTTGATCGCCGTTTTGAGCAGCAATTTTTGCTTGGATAAGTAAATATCTTGCTAATTCAAGCTCTTTGTCAGCTTTCTTTTCTTTATTGAAAGTCAACCAAAGCTGAAATTTCTTCCAACCAACCTTTGTTCCACTAACATCTTCATTTAAACTTTCATCAAGTTCAAGATTAATCTCTGTATCGAGAGAGTCAACCGTAGCGCTAGCTAAAACAGTATTATTAGTTGAACCTGTATTATTAGTTACATTATCTTCAGCTAAAACCATACTTGCAGCAAAAGTTGCAACAAGCATTATAGCTATAGACATTACAGTTAATGTTTTTGTGTTTATTTTCATTTGTATTTTATTAAACCTCCTTTCACTAAATTAATCGTGATAAGGATAGTAATCTCATCAAAAATACCTATTTAAGATATCTGTGAAACAACATGGAACGAGATATTAGGTTATAATTTGAGGTTTGTAAATCACCATAATTAAAAGTAGTAATAATCTTCATCTTGAAACGACTTGGCTTCTCTCTGCTTAGGCTTTTTAACATTTTTCACTTGCTTACTCGAAACTTCTAATTAAGATCATTATGAATTACTACAAATTTTACAGAATTATGTTCACGAAACAATAGTTCATTTCAATCTAATCTTATTTGTATTTCCAAAAGGGATTTTTGTAACTAATCCACGCGCTTCAAGATTCCTCACAAGCCGACTTACTTTTGCTTTCGAGTATCCTGTTACAAGCTGTATCTGCTTTTGCCAAAGCTCGTTCCTGTCAGCTTTCTTTAATTCTTCAATAACTTTTTTTTCTGTATCAAGAAGATAGTCGTATACATCTTCAGAAGCAGCTTTCTTTTTTCTAGTCTTGCTCTTAGACTTGGTTGTTTTCTTTATGCTTAATTTTCTCCCAAATTGCTTATATGCAAAAGAACCAAGAACGAACAGAATTAATAATCCAATTATCCAATAGATTAAACTAGAGCTATAAGAAGTATCTTCTAAAGTAACAAACATTGCAAAATCCTGCCCTGCAGCAGCATTATTAATACTCCAGCTAACAGAAATTATCTGCCCGTCTGTTTCGATGCGATATCCTGTTGGAAAAACAAGATTATCTTTGACTATAATCCCTCTGTCTAGATTAAGCTTAATCTGGACTTCATCAAAGCTTTGATTAAATGTCAATCTTTTTACAAAATAAAGCTCGCTTCCTGATTTTCCAAGCAAAACCGAGTCAACGTAACTCGATAAAGAACCGCCATTGACAGATTCTTTAATCACCAGCTTATCCTGAACCTGATTATACTCGATGTAATAGACGTTTGCAGAAACCGAAGAAACGAGATTTACAGCTAAAAAAATTAAAATAAAACCTAAAAAAACTCTCCCTCTTTTCATAATCCCTATAGTATTACGTCATATTTAAATATTACTTGTTGCTGTTCTAAACATGGAAGCTAAAAGAGAAGAGCAGAATAACAAGTATTTAATCCTTGGTATCGATGATGCCGGAAGAGGACCAGTAATCGGAAGTATGGTTCTAGCAGGATGTTTAATACCTAAGGAAATAGAAGAAGAATTTCGCAGAGCAGGAATAAAAGATTCAAAACTTCTCACACCAAAAAAACGCGAAGAACTTGTAGAAATAATAAAGCAAACAGCCATAGATTGCTATCATATAATTCTAACTCCTGCAGAAATTGATACAGGAATGGGAAAAGGTGTTAATTTAAATGAAGTCGAAGCAATGGCTTCTGCAGGGATAATTAACCATATAGTAAATAAACTAACCGAGGAACAGAAAAAAAACTTAGTCGTTGTTATCGATTGCCCTTCTAACAATCCAAATGCTTGGCTTATAACTCTGATGAAATATATCAACAAGGAAAATAAAAAACTCCATATTCGCGCAGAGCATAAAGCAGACTTTCATTATCCCTCTGTTTCTGCTGCAAGCATTATAGCTAAAACCACTCGAGACGCAGAAATAGAAAAGTTGAAGAAAGAATTAGGATTTGAAATAGGTAGTGGTTATCCTGCAGACCCCTCTACGAAAAAAGCCCTTATAGAACATGGAGAAGAGCTTCTTAAAAGAAGGCTGATAAGAGAAACCTGGAGCACCTGGCAGGAGTTAGTAGCTAAAAAAAACAATAAAAATATAAAACAGACGAAGTTATTTGAATAAAAATATGGTTGATAAAAAAGAGATAGTTTCAATAAAAAAGTGCAAGAATTATAGTTCTAGACAAATAGGTCCTGCCTTAAAACAAATATTGGCAGATTGCAATTTTAACATTTCTCAAAAAAAAGTATTGATAAAACCAAATCTCTTAGCCCCGCATAAACCCGAAGATTCAATAACAACACATCCAAAATTATTAGAGGAATTATGTAGAATTCTAAAGAAAAATAAATGCGAAATTTTTATTGGTGATAGTTCTTCACACGATACAGATTTAGCTATTGAAAAATGCGGCATAAAAAAGCTTTCCAAATATGCGGAAATAATTAACTTTGATAAAGAAGATAAAACCAAAATAAAAACTAATGGAGAAATTTTAAAGGAGTTTTATTTGCCAAAAATAATAAAAAAAGTAGATTTAATCATAAGTTTTGCCAAACTAAAAACACATGGTCTAACAAAGATGACTGGAGGAGTAAAAAATCTTTATGGATGCATTCCGGGAAGGTCTAAAGAAGAATATCATAATTTAGCCAAAAATGAAGAAGAATTCTGTAATCTTATTCTAGATATTTACCGGGAAATAAAGCCAGAATTCTGCATTATTGACGGAATAGACGCCTTAGAGGGTGAAGGTCCTGGAGCTACTGGAAAAAAGAAAAAAGCTGGAATTTTAATTGGCAGTAAAGACTGTGTAGCAGCAGATATAATCGCTGCGAGAATTATGGGCTTTAAAGAAAATGAAGTCTTTACAAATAAATTCGCTATAAAAAGAAATATCTTCAACAAGCAGATAGAGGTTATAGGAAAAATAGAAAATCTTAATTTTGAAAGGCCCCATTCTAGCGAAATAGGCAATTTAATTAGAATCGCGCATCTTCTCGGAAAGCCAAAATTAGTTTTTAATCATTCTAAATGCATCAAATGCGGTCTTTGCGCTAAAAAATGCCCTGTAGGAGCAATAAAACTAGAGCCTTATCCAATTTGGGATAATAAAAAATGCATCAGATGCCTATGTTGTGTCGAAGTTTGCCCTACGGCTGCAATACATAAAAAAGATCATTTATTGAGGGCTATAGGTGAATATCTTTATTTTAAGATGAAAAGAGTATGATATAGACAATTTGGATAATTAGGTTAATATTAAATTCAAATTGTCTATCTGTGCAATTAGGAAACAATATCACTTAATCAACCTAATTGCCCATAATATGGAAATGTTTCATTTACTGAAGTAGCAATCGGAATTCATAAACATGGATTAAAGAAAGATGTAGATATAACCTTAACCTGGGCTAAAAGAGTTTTTCCAATAGTTCCGTATTATGTCTGGATGATTATCGCTTTTCCAGGTATTATTCTTTGTAGCAGTAGCTTCATTTAGAATAATCGGTGAGGAACATATTATTTTTTGGGGCATGGTTTTCCTAGCATGGATTGCGAGTGGCATGAGGCTTTATAGAAAAGAGATAGCAAAATAGATTTTACCGATTTCTATATCTCTTATAAAACGAGCAAATTCCAATTATAGTAAGAATAATCGCTATACAAAATAAAAACCAATTATAAGATGTTGGAACATATTTTGAAGTTATGGCTATGAACTCAGAATTTGTCGAAAGTGTTAAAAAAGATTTATAAAAGCCATTCGAGAAGATTATAGAACCATAATCATAAAGCCAGGTGTAAAGAACAAGTATCCCTGCTCCAATAAAACATATCCATTCAAGAACAGAGAATTTTATATTCTTCCTACTGTCTGAATAATTTACTATCAAAAATGCGAGAACTATGAACAACAGGGAGCAGATTAGGGGAGTTATAACCGGTCCAAGCCAGCTCCAGGGAATCAGGAATAATAAATCCCAGGTTAATAACGAAGAAGGCCAGTCAATCACTAATTTTAGAAAAACATAATAAAAAATATCCCAAATAGCAAAAGCATAGATAAAATAAGCAAATTTCTCGTAACTTTTCTTTGAAGTCATATAGCCGATTGCAACTAGCATAACTATTGTAGCAATTTCTCTAACCCACTCTACATTCATTATAAACGGATTAACATTCATTTCAAGCGGAAAATTAAACCCGCCCTTATAATAAAGCTCGCGGATATAGATAACTACTGCAGATTCCAAGAAGGCCATAGCAATAGCATAAATAGTGATTATCCAAAACTTTCGCTTACTCTCTTTATTCATAATATATCTATCGGGTTTATATTTAAAAAACTATCTCTTAAGATACTAAACAATTTTCAATAATCTTTAAATAACCCGAAAATAGTATTAATTCATTCAAAAGAAGGTATAATCAATGCAATTAGATATTCTCGGGGGCAGGAACAAGCAGAACCCGCCGGTGGTGAGCAAGTTCATTTTAGCAGAGCAAATAAGAACTCAAAATGGGCTTGCGAATCTGGGGTTGCTGGAAAGCTTGAAAAACTTCACAATTGCAAGATTTGAAGTTGCAGAAAGCAGAATGCTTTCAAGCACCAGCCGGAGGTTGTCATGCCATTTATAAAAGAGTTGGTTGTACATGGTTTCAAGAGCTTTGCTCGAGATACTAGGATTCCCTTTAGAAATACAATGAATACTATTGTGGGTCCAAATGGAAGTGGAAAATCAGCAAGATGGGATACGCGGATTTTATTAGCTTCTGGAGAAACTAAACTAATCGGCGAGATTGTTGAAGAATCAATAAAACAAGCCAAAACAACAGATAAACTGGATGATGGCATATTAACCTATGAAAATCCATTAAATATTTCTGTTTTAAGCTTAGATCCGCAATCGATGGTGATTAAAGAATCTAATGTAAATGCATTTATAAAAAGAGAAGGAGAACCAAATTTATTCACTATAAAAACAAGAATAGGAAAAGAAGTTACGACAACATCTTGCCATCCGATATTAATATATAAAAATGGGGAAATTATTTCAGAAGTTGTAGGTAATCTAAAAGAAGGAGATTTTATAGCTACACCGCGGATATTAAATTTAGTCGAGAAAAAAGAAGATCCACGAATTGGAACAGGCAAGGATATAGGTCCATTAAACTTAGCTAGATTTTTGGGTTACATCGTAGGAGATGGGTGTATAATTCCAAATTCAAGAATAGATTTTGTTAATGCAGATAAAGAAATCCTAGATGATTATAGAGCTATTATTAAAAAGTTTGGTTTTAGCATTGGAGAAGGGGATAGAGTTGGAAGTATAGCAAAAAATATTTATCTTTATTCTAGGGCGTTATCTAATGCTCTTATAACTTTTTTTAAGGGAGATTATAAAAAAGAGGGTAAGCATATTCCCGAAGAAATATTATTCTCTAGAAAAGAAGTATTATCTAATTTTTTAGGTGCATTATTCGACTGTGATGCTTCTGTAAGGAGGGATAATCCAACATTTGAATATTGCACAATGAGCAAGAGGCTTGCTGATGAAGTAATGATTGGCTTGCTAAGATTTGGCATAGTCGCAAGAAAAATTAAAAAATTAAAATATGCTACAAATACCGAAGCTAAAATCAAAAGAGAATACTTTTATATACTCGTAGAAGGAAAGGAGAAAATAACAGGACTATATGAACAAATAAATTTAAAATGTGAACATAAAAGGATTCTCCTAGAAAAATGGGCAAAAAGAGACATCGTTCCAAATACTAACAACGATTTACTGCCCAAGGAAGTTAATCTTCAAATAAAGGAACTTGTTGAATTGCTAGGGATAAAAACAAAGAAGATAAGAAAAATATATCCTTTGCTTTCGGCATATATAGAAAATAGATGCAGTCCTTCTAGAGAAGGCATCAGGAGACTTCTATCTCTATTCAAAAGCAAATTAGATAATTTGATTTCTTTTTACAATAAGATAAAGTTAAATCAGACTGATTTAATAAAATTTATGGATTCTTTAGCTATCTCCTCAAGAGTTGCTTCTGAGAGTATTGGGCTCTACAAAACAACCATTCGGAATAATTGGGGCAAGCAATTATTTGAACCCCGAACAGAAAATCTCATAAAATTTAAGGTTTATCTGGAAAAAATGTATTTAGCTAGATTAATGCGGATAAATAGATTAATAAAATTATTAACAACACTTTCAAACTCTGAAATCTTCTGGGATAAAATCTCAAAAATAGAAAAAGTTAAGGGAGAAGAGTATGTGTATGATCTTGAAATAGAAGGGACTCATAACTTTATAGGGAATGAGATTTTCGTTCACAACAGCAACATAACAGACGCTATCTGCTTTGTTTTGGGAAGAATGGGGGGCAAGAGTATGAGGGCAAAAAAACTCTCTAATCTTATTTTTGCAGGAACACAGCAGTATAAGCCAGCCAGCGAAGCAAGCGTAGAGATGATTTTTGACAATACGGACAAGGGATTTTCGTTAAACGAATCGGAAGTAAGCATCAAAAGAATTCTAAGAAAAAATGGCGCAGGAGTTTATAAGATAAATGGTGATATTAAAACACGCCAGGAAGTTCTTGAACTGCTATCTCAAGCAGGAATAGACCCTAATGGATTTAACATAGTTCTTCAGGGAGAAATAGATAGTTTTGTTAAAATGTCGCCAGATGAAAGACGAGAAGTTATAGAAGAAGTTGCAGGAATCTCTATTTATGAGATGAGGAAGAAACACTCTCTTCAGGAACTGGAAAAAACCGAATCGAGATTAAAAGAAACAAACGCGATTCTTCGGGAAAGAAATTCCTATCTTAAAAATCTCGAAGAAGAAAAAAAGCAAGCGCTTCACTTCAAAAAACTGCAGGAAGATGTAAGAAGTTATAAAGCTTCTATCAGCTATAAATTAATCAATGAAAAGCAGGATAAATTAGACGAAATAAACGAGGCAATCTCAAAAGAGCAGGAGGCCATAGCAAAAATAAACAGCCTTCTAGATAAAACCAATCAGGAAATTGCTATTCTCAACGAAAAAATAAGCCATATTACTTTAAACATACAAAAAGCTTCAGGATTAGAGCAAGAGCGATTAAACTCAGAAATATCCGACCTTCGCGCAGACATGGCTGGTCTGCTGATAAAAAAGCAAAACCACGAATCTTCTCTTAATGACATGTCTAAAAGAAAAGAAGAGCTTGGATTAATTATACAAAATGCAGAGAGAGACATTTTGGAAAGCTCAAAAACAAAAGGCAAAAGTGTTAAACACGAGCTGGATATTAAGAAAAAACAGCTCGAAGAAATAGAAGAGCAAAAAAGAAAACTTTACCAGCTAAAATCAACCGTTTCATCTTTAAATTCCAGAATAGAGGAAAAACAAAGGCAGGTTCATAGGATAAGAGTAGAATACGAGTTTAATTATAATAAAATAAGGCAAGGAGAGTCGGAGATTATCATCAAAGATAATCTCGAGCTTCACAAGGAGAAGATAGTTGTTTTAAGAACAGAGCTTGAAAAATTAAGAAAAGAAATAGACAGCATCAATAAAATAAAAATAGGTAATGAAAAGCAGATAGCCATACTCGAAAGATCCAACGAGGATCACATAAAAATTCAGGCTCAGGTATCTTCTCTCGATGTATGCCCTCTCTGCAAAACAAAGATAACAAAAGAGCACGTAAATCATGTTATTGAAGATGCAGAAAAAGAAAAATCAAAAAATACCGAGGGAATAGAAAGGCTTTCTAATGAAATAAAAGAATTTGGAGAGAAAACAATAAAGTTCATAGACGGAATGAGAAAAATTGAGGACGAACTGAAAGTAAGAAGCCAAGATGTTCTTCGTTTGGAATTAATTGACGAAAAGAAAGAGATTATACGAAGATATTCTGAAGACCTCAAGCTTCAGGAAAAAGAAAATGCGGAATTAATCAAAAAGAAAGATTCTCTTGAAAATCAGATTAGCTCTATAAAAACTAGCGAATCTAATTCTGATTCTCTCCGCCTTGAGATACAGGAATTAGAAAGGCATGAAGAAAAAAATTTAGGCATGGAATTGACCCTTAAACAAAGAGACATAGAAAGAGATAAAAATCTGCTGAAGCAGATAGGTCGCGAGATTGAAGAGAGTTTACATAATTTAAAAGAGATAAACACTCAAATAGAAGAAAAACAGGCAATTATTGATGATAAAAACGATCAAGATAGAATGTTAAAAGAAAAATTCAGAAAAACTCTAGAGGATAAAGCAAAACACCAAGAAAAAATACATATGTTTGAAAGAGATATTTTGCATAAGCAGAATGAAAAACATCTCTCAGAAGAAAAAATTAATAATCTTAAGATAGAGCGCGCTCAGTTCATAGCTCAAAAAGAAGCAATAGAGCATGAGTCCCAAGAATTCAGGGGCGCAAAAATAATAAAGATGTCTTTAGATGAATTAAGAAAAAAAGTAGAAGAAACTCAGCTAGTCATCATGAAAATAGGAACAGTAAATATGAAAGCGCTTGAAGTTTATGAAGATGTCCGTAAAGAATACGAAAAAATACAGGAAAAAGTTAACATAATCCTGCAGGAAAAAGAAGAAATCCTAAAAGTTATTGGAGATATTGACAAGAAAAAGAAAAAAGCTTTTATGGAAACTCTAGAAAAGATAAACGAATTATTCTCAAGAAACTTCTCACAGCTTAGTGATAAAGGCATAGCAACCCTTGAGCCAGCAGATAAAGAAAAACTATTCGATGCAGGTGTTGATATGCTGATTAAAGTTGGAAAAGGCAAATATTTTGATACTAACTCTCTTTCAGGCGGAGAAAAATCATTAATCTCTCTTAGTTTAATTTTCGCAATACAAGAGTATAAGCCCTATTGTTTCTATATCTTTGACGAAATCGATGCTGCTCTTGATAGAAGAAATTCCGAGCGTCTAGCAACCCTTCTAAAGCGTTACATTAACAGGGGCCAGTATATTATTATCACGCATAATGATTCACTCATAACAGAATCTCCAGTTATCTACGGCGTATCTATGCAGGATAAAATCAGTAAGGTTTTGACTCTGGAAGTTTAAGAGTTTTAGGTTTGTGCAAAGCATAATTTTTGAATAAAATCTGTAGTAATAAATAAAAAAATTGCCTAAATTTGCTATCTCTGTGCCAAGAGCACAGAGTATTTATCGCAAATTTTTAATCCGGCAATTTTAGTCTGCCAAAAATTCAGGGAATTTTTGGGCCCTAAAAATCCTATCGGATTTTTCGGTTTAAAATTGGACGGGTGCCAAGAGCACGGGGTATTAAACCCAATTTTAAAATAAATAAACAAGACTCGAGACGACTTGTTCTGCTCAACACGCTTTGCTAAAGTAGCTTGTAAGTTTTGGGTTTAGTGAATTACTAATAAAATTTTTATAATCAATGTAGTCTCTCTTAAAAAATTATTCTAGAACCTTTTCGACAAGCATCAATTGCTCTCCCAACAATATCTGATTCTACTTGTATCGAATAAGCTCTATCATAGGGCATCATCTCTCCGATAGTTGAAGGAAGACAATATCTTGCTTTGCCTGCTGCTGCTTTTTTATCACTGAGAGTCTTTTTTATTATATCTTTTTTAGTAATCTTTGGATTAACCCAGATATCCAAGCCCATTCTCATCAATAAATCATTTTGCCTTGCTAAATCCTCTTTCGTAAATCCTGTTCCTAAAAGATAAGCAATTGTTCCTGCTATGTTCATTCCAATAGCTATTGCCTCTCCATGCAATAATTTGTATCCACTCAGAGTTTCTATTGCATGTCCCGGAGTATGTCCATAATTTAATATTTTTCTCAAGCCGCCTTCAAGAGGGTCTAGCTCAACAACAGTTCCCTTAATTCTTGAATTTTGTTTTGCAATATAAACTAATGCTTCTTTATCTCTTGCGCGTATCTTGCTCATATTTTGCTCCAAATATTCAAAAAATAATCCGTCTGCTATAACGCCATACTTAATAACTTCAACTAAGCCAGAATTATAGTTTCTATCATCTAAAGTATCAAGAGTCTTCATATCCATATAAACTCTTACAGGCTGCTTGAAAGCTCCAACAAGATTTTTGCCTGCCGGAAGATCGACTCCGGTTTTTCCGCCAATAGCAGAATCTGCTTGGGCTAAAGTTGTTGTTGGTATCTGAATGTAAGGAACTCCTCTATTGATTAATGCAGCAACTAATCCTGCTGTATCGCCAACAACTCCTCCACCAAGCGCTAAAATTAGACTGTCTCTGTTATATCTGGCTTTGCCAAGCTGATTCAATAGGCTAGTTACAGTTTTCATATTTTTATTCTTCTCTCCTGCTTCAAATGAAAATGTCTTGCAATCTAAACCAGTCATTCTTATGCGAGTCTCTAAAGCTCTTGCATACAATGGTCCAACATTTGAATCAGTAATTATAGCAAACCGTGAGGCCCTAGATATCTCCTTCAAATCTTTGGCAATTTTAGGAAATAAATCTGTTCCTATTATAATATCGTAAGAATCAACAACTCTTCGTTCAAGATTTATTCTAACCGTATCGCTGTTTTCTTGTGTCATCTTTATCTAACAGCTCTAAGCCTGATTTTATCATAATTTACATCAAGAATTTCATAATTTCTTTTGTTAAAACGAATTATTCCATTTGTTACGGGATAAGATGAAGTTCTTACATCACCCTCACTGCCTAATTGAAATGTATCCTTGCTATTCATGCCATAGTAACCAATACGAAAATTCCCGACTCTTGCGAATTCAGATGTTTTTATTTCAACGCGAGGATTTTCCGCTTTTTCAACTCCTGTAGGATTTCTATGTTGGTATCCCAGCCAGGAAGAAATACCTGCTATGCCTATAACCGCTCCAATAGCTACAATATTTATTAGATTTCCTGTTTTCATGTTATTATCCATCCCCTCTTAAATTTTACTTAAAATATAAAAAGTTATCTCGGAAGTCCTCGGGGGCTTCTTCATCTGCAAAATATACTTGTTTTGCAGAGGCAGAAAATCCCCTGGATTTTCTTCATCGACTATTTTCAAAAAAATAAAAAAATAAAAAATTTAATTAGTAGTAGCTAGTTTCGCCGTAGTCTTCTACTTTTTCAGATGGTTTCTTTGTTAGCAATACTATCAGAACAATCAATAATACAACGAATACTATTACCAAAACAACAGTCAAAACGACTACCGATGTAGGTAATCCTGTCTTGCTGCCCGTAGTTGTAGTAGTTGTCGTAGTAGTTGTTGTGTTATTCTGTGCAACAACTAATCCAGTTATTGAGATAACTTTCTTTGTTGTTGATGTAGCATCGTAGTTAGAAGCTGTTACTTGCAATGTGTAATCGCCTGTTCTTGTATCTGCAGGGATTATCAAGTAAACTCTTCTTTCTCTTGCATCTTCTTTGTCTTCTGTGCTATTATCAACGGCTGTTAAGTCGCCGAAATAGGCTTTCTTGGAGATTCCCAATTCAGGGATACTAACTGTAACAAATGTGTCTTCAGCTTCTCTTGTTCCGATGTTCTTAAGAACAACGTCAAGGGGTATAATCTCTCCAGCCTGAGCCAGATAAGGAGCATCTACAGATAAGAATTCAAGAGCATAATTGTCTCTCTGCATCTCTATTCCATAGTCTGCTTCTATTTCATCATTCTTGTCCGCTACTCTTACGTAAAGAGTTAAACCTTCATTAAGGTTATCCATATCTTCAACACTAGGTAGTGTTAAAGTAAGTCTCTTGATGTAAGTGCTTCCGTTTATAACATCAAATCTATTAGTTGATGCAAAAACTTCAGACCTGTAGCCATCAATCCATACTTTAAGCTTCAAATCTTGCAAATTTGCATTTGCCGTGAATTGAACAACTACCTGTACAGATTCTCCTGCAGTTCCTGCAAGAGTGTTTGTGTTTCCAAGAACAACGTCATTAACTTTGACTTGGTCAATGTTAACGCTCAGAGGTTCAGCCATAGCAAAGTTAACCGCAAGTAATGCAATTAAACTAGCTAACATGAAACTCAAAATTGCTTTTGTGTTCATTTTTAGAGGTGTGTATTTAGTTAATGATAGCAACAAAAATTCGTTTATAAAGGTTTCTATACTGTAGTGACTATATAGTTAATACACTTTCATAATATTTAAATAGTATACCTAAGTCTATACCAGTATACCTAATTATTCAAAAGAATAATTAAGAAAAAATAAAAATGGCAAAAGACACAATAACGACGATAAAACTCAGTAAGGAGACTAAAGAAAGGTTAGACCATCTTAAACAACACGAAAAAGAATCCTATAATGAACTAATCAAGAAACTTATCAATCTTCTTAACATTTGCAAGAAATCTCCCAGTTTAGCCGCGCGTATACTTAGGGATATCGACCGCTCAAAAAAGCGGGAGAATCTCATAGAAAACTCAGAAAAAATTCTTAAAAAGAAAACTTCTGTTCAGAATTTGCAACAGCAACAAAATCGCCAGCAAATCAGGCAGATAAATCCGGCTCAAAGACAAATGCCAAGACCGCTGTCAAGAAGAGAAGAATAAAATGAACACCCAAGAATATTTAGAAAAATTCAGGTATCTTAGAAATAATTATAGCGATGAAATTCCTGCAGCATTAATTCACAGTTTTTCAGAGAATAGTCTTTACAAGTGCAGAAAAGCTTTTCTAACTCCTGTGAATCTTACTATACAATCTGCTCTTGAAGAGGGTCTATTAAGCGCAGATTTAAAGTTATCTTTTGAAAACCTGAAGAAATATAATAAAACAACAAATTATAGAACAAGGCTGACAACACGCAGAGATATTATTATGGCAAGAATGCTTCTTTTTATGACAATTTCAGAATTAGAAGCGAGAGGAGAAGAATAAAATGAAATCTTCAATTAAAACAAAATACTATAAAAATGAAAGAGATTTCAAAAGAGGATTAATAGAATCGGATTTCTTTAGCGCAGACGAAATTAAAGATTCATGCAAACACGAGAGAGCTCATTTTAAAGCAGCTATTAAACTCGGTTACACTCCAGAATATGGGCTAGAAATAAAAATAGAAAACCCAGGAAGCACAGACAGCACAACATATATCGAAGGTTTTATCAGCCTTACAAATGAACAAAACCTAATTCTAGAGGACTGGAGAAAAATAATTCTTGCTCCTAAACAACCAAGCGTGGATGATTATAAAATGCTAGAAGATATTGAAAATGAAGCGAGGGCAAAACGAAGGGGAAGAAAATAAAGCCTTATTTATGCCCAAACCAGAACTTAACTTTTTCTTTTGGATTATAACAGGCATATCCTAAGCCCCTAAAATAAACAATACTGCCTTCTTTTAGTTTCTTAGGGTTTATATCAGAATTGCCGCGAATTGTTGTTGCATCAGGCATTAGAATTTCTATATTCGCTTTTGTTTTTTCTTTTGCTTCTTCCCAGCTTGCCTGAATAGCTTTATCTTTTATAACCTCTCGATTAAAATTATCCAAAACCTGAAATAAATCTTCTTTTGCAATTACTTTATCTACATTGCTTAATCCTCTTTGGCTAGCCATTTTTGCAAAAGCTTCTGGCTGATAACCGCGCCTCTTAAAGTTTCTAGCTAAAGGTAACCTAATATCATCCCAACCGCTAAACTTTCCTTTCTTTATTAATTCAGTTATCTGGGTTTTTGAAATAGGCATATCTTCAAATTTATATCTTCCTAGAAAATAGGTGTGAGGCTTTTTTACTTTCAAAGAATCGAATATCATTTCCTGCCTCTTTGCATTATCCTGATGCTCTTTAGCTCTTATAATATGTGTGCATTTTTGCTCCATATCATCATAAGTCACGCAAAGGTTCATTAAAGGCCAAACCCTATATTTATTTCCTTGTCTAGGATGTTTCGTTTCGTTTATTCTTGCAAGTGGAAAATCTATCAGCGCAGGATTAGAAGCCTTAGTATCTGCAGATTTAAATCTTAAAACCGCTTCTCCTTCCTTGAAAGAATCTTTTGTTTTGGAAAGCATTTTCTTCCACTTTTCTTGATTATCCTTCAATAAATTATTTCTGCATTCACACACTTCCCGGATTTTTGGAATTTCTGATTCTTCTTCATCTTCTTCCTTTTTACAAGTGCAAACAAACACCAAGCCTTTTTTTATTAATTCTTCAGCAAAATCATAATATTTTTTCATTCTATCAGACTGAGCATACCATTCTGTAACATTTCCAAATATCCACTCTGCTTCTTTAGGGAAAAATTTATAGCATTCTGGAACGGTTTTTTCAGGATTTGTATCTTCTATTCTAAGATAAAACTTTCCTCCGTATTTTTTAACATAAAGACAGCTAGGCATTCCTGTTAAAATATGCCCTATATGAAAAGCAGAAGCGCTAGATGATGGAGAAAATCTCATTATAACTCCTGTTTTCTTATCTACATCTTCAAGTTCAGGCATCTCGCTAGTATCCCGAACATCCCTATGACTTATCAGTTTTTTCTTTTCAAAACTAGCAAGCTGCATTTTCTGTTCCTCGAGGCAGAGTTTATTAACATCATTAAGAATCATTCCAACTCTTACAACAATATCCCGCGCTTCTTCCCGTTTCAAGCCTTCTGCAAATAATCCAGACATAATACTTCCCATGACTGCTTTTCCTTCGTGTTCAACAGCATTCTTGAGAGCGTAAGCTTTGATTAGTTCATCAGAAATCTTGCATTTCTTCTCGACTTCTTTTTCGGCTTTAGTTTCTTCTGTGATTCCTTTTTTAATCTGTTTTTTTGCCAGCTTTTCTTCCTTTGTACCCATAATCTCTTTAGATTTAGAAGATATTTAAAACCATCGCTCGGCTTTTTTTAAGAATCTGCTTCGCATAATTATCCAAGTGAAAAACCCTGTGCCAAGAGCACAGGGCATCAACTAAACGACGCTAACTAAACTCAAACAGCCTTAACTGCTCTGCTTTTCTACCCTGCTTCTGAATATAACTTCGAATTACATCTGCATTTACTCCTTCTCCGACTGTTGCAACATAACCGCCATCACTCCAAAACTCTCCGCCCCATAATTCTTTCTTGATTTCAGGATATTTTTTAAATAACTGCAAGGCAGTTATACTTTTTACTAATCTAAAAATTTGCGAAGCAGAATATTTTGGTACAGA
>Ga0082335_1004371_pt1 | contig 21401 bp, 20 predicted proteins | sample Subgrocontami58m_FD_72375 | JGI IMG/M metagenome (GOLD analysis project Ga0082335, IMG submission 72375) | Subsurface groundwater microbial communities from S. Glens Falls, New York, USA - GMW37 contaminated, 5.8 m (SPADES assembly) (version 2) ...
GACTGCCATCATGAGGCCCCCGTCCGGCAGCAGCGCGACCCCGCTGCTTCCCCACGACTTGTCCCAGGAGTTCTGCACGATGAAGCCGTCGCGCGTGTAGCCGGCCAGCGCGATGGCGTGACCCGCCTCGGCGCGGCCCTTGCGCGAGATGACAGGGAGCGCGCGGGTTTTCGCGCCATCCTTCACCGTGACCGTGAGCTTGCCCGGTTCGTCCCAACCGTCGTGGACCATCAGCGTGCAATACACGATGCCGACTTCGGCGAGCGCCGCATGCACGTCGCGCACTTCCTTGTGCTTGACGCGGTAGTAGGCGCCGGCCGGATTGGCGAGCGCGGCCTGACCGATTTTGGCATCGAGATGCCCGCGGCCGCGCATGTCATCTTTCCACGCGTCGCGCTCGCATACGCCGTGGCGCGCCCAGCCTTTCATCGCTCCGCGCGCGGATGAGCCCTCGTATTTCTCGCCCGGCCATTCATCGTAGCAGCGCGCCATTTCGTAGAGCATGCGCGGGCTCACGGTGCGTCTGATGCCGCGCTGCGCGAGCAGGAAGTTGACGACTGCCGAAAGCGCGAAACCGGTGCACGCGCCCTGATTGCCCTGATCGAGGATAATCGGGACCTTGCTGCAGTTCACCAGCGTGTCGGGCAGCGCGGAGAGTGTCGGCTGGTACGGCCAGTCCCGCAGATCGATGCGGTCGGGAAACGCATCAAGCGTGCGTTTCGAGGCGAGCCTGGAAGCTTTGCGAGAAGCGGCACGATGCTTGGCCATGAGCGATTCCCCCTATGGATGTCGAGCCTCGGACAGCATACGCCACAAACGATCCGCATTGGCATTGTCGGGAGAGAGCCTGAGGATTGGAGCCCGCCCTCTTCCCGGTGTATACTCTTCACAATCTGCGGCATCCATCGAGGTGGATGATTCATAAAATAAGCGGTTATGGCAATGGTAAAAGGGAAAAACGGTAATGATGATGAGCATCACTCAGCTAAAGAAGTTATCAATCGCTGCATTCTTGGCGGTCGCCGGTCTGTCCTTGGGCGGGTGCGGAGAACTCTACGAGCGCTCTGATTTCGTCAAGAGCGTCCAGGGCAAGTCCGATGCAGAAGTCCAAAAAGCGATCGGCAAGCCCGCTTCGATCGACGCCAGCAATCCCGGGCGCGTAACCTGGACTTATACTTCGGCGACCTTCGACTTGGAGCACGGCAACAAGAGAGATGCCAAGACGATCGTCGTGTTCAAGCCCGAGGCCGCAGGCGGCAAGCTGAAAGCGGCCGAGATTCTGTACGAATAGCGCCCCGCGGCGTGGTGTGCTCACTGCGGCTTGATGCCCGCCGCCTGCAGGAGCTTGCTCATGGGCGGACCCTCGGCCTTCACGATTTCGAGCATCTGCTCGGGGGTCGTGTGTTCGGGGAATACGCCGAAGCTGTCGAAGCGCTCCAGCACGTCCTGCGACTTTACGATCTTCGCCAGCTCCGCATTCACCCAGTCGATGATCGGCCGCGGCGTCCCTTTCGGCGCAGCGAGACCCCACCATTGGTTTGGAAACTGTTCCTTGAGGCCGGATTCGGCCATCGTCGGTATATTCGGCAGCGCGTTCGAGCGCTGCGCGGTCGTCACGGCGATCCCTCGCAGCTTGCCGGCCCGTATCAGCGGGACCGATGGCACCATGTCCCCGAACTGGAGATCGGTTTGTCCGGCCATCAAGTCCATCAACCCGACCGCACCGCCCTTATAAGGGACGTGCACCATCCTGATCCCCGTGATCGTCTGCATGAATTCCCCGATGACGTGCGCGGTTGTCCCGACACCGCCGGAACCGTAGTTGAGCTGACCCGGCCGCGCCTTGGCGAGCGCGATCAACTCCTTCATGTTGCGCGCCGGCACGCTGGGATGGACGACGAGTACCGGACCCGCCGATATGACCACGGAGATCATCGCGAAATCGTTCAGCGGATCGAAGGGAAGCTGTTTGTAGAGGAAGGGATTGATGACCAGGCCGCCCTTGGTAGTGAGCAGCAGGGTGTAGCCGTCGGCCGGGGATTTTGCGGCGGCGGCGTGCCCGATGCTTCCGGCCGCGCCGGGCCGGTTGTCGACAATGACCTGCCGGCCGAACGCCGTCGAGAGTTTCTGGGCGATGAGCCGGCACAAGACATCGGTCGTCCCGCCCGGCGGAAACGGCGCGATGAGACGTACCGGTTTACTCGGGTAGGCGTCCTGGGCGGCCGCCGGCGCCACCATCGCGCCAAGAACAGCCCCACACAGGCTCAGTGCTGCGAAGCGGGAATGGATCGACATGGCCCTCCTCCTTTCGTCATTAAGAGACAACCGCATCATAGCGCGATCCAGCTTGCTGAGAAATAATAGGGACGGAGCCCAGTTTCGAGATCGTCTGCCAATGTAAATCGGGCCGGAGTCATTTATGTTGTGTGCCGCTGCGCCGATATGTGAACCTGAACCCATTTCTCCAAACTGCTAAAATCGCACGCTGTCGCGTCTTCACTGCTGTCAACCGGGCGAGAGGGACCATGATCCAGTTGCGGATATCAGAAAACTGGCGCACGGCTTTTTGTGTTTTGGCATTGATGCCGTGCCAGCTCCTCGTACCGTCGCATGCGCAAGGATTCCCGGCAAAGCCCATCCGGCTGGTCATGCCGTTTCCGCCCGGCGGCGCTTCGGAGGGCGTGGCGCGGCCGATCGTGCAGAAAGCCGGGGCGGCGTTGGGGCAGCAATTCGTGCTCGACAGCCGGCCGGGCGCCTCCGGTGTGATTGCGGCCGAAATCGTAGCGAAGGCGCCGCCTGACGGCTACACGCTGCTGCTCGCCACCAGCGCACTGTTCTCCATCCTGCCGGGTTTGCGCACGAACCTGCCGTTCGACCCGGTCAAGAGCTACGCCCCGGTCACGCGCTTCGTTTTGCTCAATAACGTGCTGGTCGTGCACCCCAGCCTGCCCGTGAAGAACGTGAACGAACTGATCGCGCTCGCGAAGCGCAAGCCCGGACAATTGAACTATGCGTCGGCCGGCACCGGCACCACGTTCCACCTCGCCGGAGAAATGTTCAAATCGATGGCGAAAATCGACATCCTGCACGTGCCGTATAAAGGCGGCGCACCGGCACAGGTCGACCTGATCGCGGGACAGGTCCAGATGCTGTTCGACTCGCTGTCCACGGCACTTACCCCGATCCGGTCGGGACGGGTCAGGGTCCTGGCGGTGACGACCAAGCAGCGCTCGCCGGTGCTGCCGGATATTCCCACGGTGGCGGAGTCGGGGCTGCCGGACTTCGAAGTTGCAGGCTGGTTCGGCGTGGTCGCCCCGGCCAACACGCCGCGCGACATCGTAAACCGGCTCAACACCGAGATCGTGCACGCGCTCAACGCCCCCGAGGTGAGGGAACGCCTGCTCGGCCTGGGGCACGCGATTGCGGGCTTGAGCCCGGGCGAGTTCGCCGCCTTCATCAGTTCGGAACTGGCGAAGTATTCGAAGGTCATCAAGGACAACAACATTCGCGCCGATTGACCCGATCCTGCCCCTGCCGCATTGGAAATTCTAAAATCATGACTTACGTTGAACCCGGGATTTTCCTGCGTTTCGAACCGAAGGCCGAACCCCTGCCCCTGTTTGTCGATGTTTCGAAAAGCGGCCTCGAGTACCCGAAGGAATTCCGCTCGCCGGTGGCGTTCACCGCAGTGCACGACAACGTGTCGATGCACGTCGAAGATCTGTTTGCCGACGCGCCCCGCTACGGCGCCACCCTGCTGCGCTGCGTGTTCGCCGCCTTCTTCATCGATATCAACCGCCACGAGCTCGACCTGGATCCCGCGGCGATCGACGGCGAGTGGCCGGTGCCGCTGCAGCCGCATGTGCGCACGCTGAAGGGGCTGGGTCTGATCAAGACCAAATCGCGCTTCGGTGAAGCGTTGCAGGAACGCAAGCTCACGGTGGCCGAGGTCGAGGAACGGCTCGCCAACTACTACCGGCCCTACCACGCCGAAATGAAACGCATCGTTGACGAGTTGCATGCGCGCTTCGGCGTGCTGCGGCAGATCTCCGGCCATTGCATGTCGGCGGTCGGCGCGCCCACGCACATCGACGCCGGCAAGCCGCGCGCGGACTTCTGCATCAGCGACCTCGGCGGCGTTACGTCATCGCGCGAATTCGTCGACCTGCTGGCGGAGACCCTGCGCGGCTACGGCTACAGCATTGCCATCAACGACCCTTATTTCGGCAACGAATTGATCCGGCGCTACGGCGATCCCGCGCGCGGAATCGACAGCATCCACTTCGAAGTCAACAAGCAGCTTTACATGGACGTCAAGACGTTCCGCAAGACCGCCGGGTTCGCGCAAATCAGGTCTGACATCAACCGGCTGCTGCAAGTGGTCGCGGATGACACGCGCAAGCGCATCCGCAAGTGAGATAACGCCGCTCGTGAAATAAACTGTGACTCATTCAACCAGCTCAATGTGTACGTTGATGGCCTTGCCTTTACCGCTCTTTTCTGCGGCGTCTATCCCGTAATTGAAATAACTCTCAAGCGTTAATCTACTCCACATAATCATTTCAAAGTGACGACCGTCTTTAGGTAACCAACCCCAGTAGCTGCTAGGCGGGTCTTCGGGACGTTGTTCCCTGATTCTCAGTTTGCAGATAACTCTTGCTTTGTCTGCAGACTCGTTAATCATTTGGAGAACCCGCTTATTCCTGTATATCTGAGTAAAATATTGACTCTTGTCCCGTGTAGGCCCAAAAGCAAAGTATTCGTCAGACACAAGGATGCTCCCCTTGGCGACAATCGAGTTCTTGGAAAACGTTGTCGTTACCGCTTGGTTAGTAAGGACATCGGTCAATTCTACATGGTTTTCCTCACCGGATGTCCGGTCTGTACGCTAACGTACATAGCGGCATGGCTGGCGAGGCGATAGTTGCCGTGGTAAGGTTCATAGCGTTGCCGCTGACGGCGTTACGAGCAAGGGGGAAGCTTTCGCGGAGCAGGCGAACTTTTTCACTTGCGGAAAGGAACCTCGATGCCTCCCCGTCCCCGGGTCAATCCGGAAAGCATCCGCACCGTCAATCCCTCCACGTGGCCGCAGTATCCCTATAACGATTTGCCGCGCACGCCCGAGCAGTCGGCGGTGCGCTACTCGATATTTACCGAAGCCGACAAGCGTCTGCGCGTGCGCGACGGGGTGGAGCTTGCTTACGATGTGCACCGGCCGCACGCGCCGGGGGAGAAATTCCCGGCGGTGCTGGCGTGGTCGCCTTACACGCGCCAGCTGCAGAGCACGCTCGCTCCCATCGGCCAGAACGAGGCGGGGCTCACGGAGTTCTGGGTTCCGCGCGGTTACGTTCACGTCATTGCGGATGTGCGCGGCACGAATGACTCGACGGGCGCGTGGGATCATTGGGGTCCGGAGGAGCAAAAAGACCTCAAGGAGATGATCGAGTTCATCGCCTCCGAACCGTGGTGCAACGGCAAGGTCGGGATGGTGGGCTGCTCGTATTTCGGCATGAGCCAGTTGCTCGGCGCGGAAAAGCAGCCGGAAGGACTTGCGGCGATTTTCCCGTACGACGCGGCGACTGACCTCTATCGCGATGCCTACTACCATGGCGGCATCTATTCCGCGTGGGGGCGCTTCTGGTTCACCTGCGTCATGTTCCTGAACCACACGAGCGGCCGCGTCAAGGATCTCTCGGGACTGGATTATCACTTCAACCGCGTGTTGAGCGGTCAGGATCCGTTCGACTGTCAGTATTTTCAGGAGCGCTCGTCGTGGCCCAATCTGCACAAAGTGCAGGTCCCGGCTTATTTCGGATGCGACTGGAAATTTTTCGGTTTGCACCTGCGGGGCGCGTTCGATGGATGGGCGGGAATTCCGCCGTCGACGCCGAAGAAAATGCTGATCGGGCCGGAGCCCATGCCGAGGCGGCCGTTCGCGGCGTATCACGGGGAGGCGTTGCGCTGGTACGACCATTATCTCAAGGGCATGGACTCCGGCGTGCTCGACGGGCCGCCGATCAATCTCTGGATCCAGGGCGAGGACACCTGGCGCGGCGAACGCGAATGGCCGCTCGCGCGCACCGACTGGAAGGAGCTTTACCTGACGGGAGACGCTTTATCCGAAAACGCGGGCGCAGCAGGAGAGCGCGCTTACACCTTTGTCCCGGGAACGAAGGAGGCCAAGCGCGGCGAGCCTAAACTCGTGTGGCGCAGCGAGCCCGCGTCAAAACCTTTCGAGGTGACGGGCCCCATGGCGCTGAAGCTCAAGGCCGCCTCCAGCGCCGATGACACGGATTGGTTTGTTTTCATCAAGGACGAAGCACCCGACGGGTCCGAGCGAACCATTACGCGCGGTTTCCTCAAGGCGTCGCATCGCGCGACTGACAAGAAGAAGAGCACCGTCTGGCGTCCGTGGCATCCGCACGACAAAGCAGAGCCTATCCGGCCGGGAGAGGCGTACGAATACGACATCGAGATCATTCCGACCTGTAACTTGTTTCTGACCGGCCACCGGCTGCGGATCGAAATCGCGTCGTGCGATCCGGCCAGTAACCTCATCTACACGCACGAGCCGATGCCGCGAGTGGTTACGAATACGATCCAGACCGGGCAGGGCGGCTCGCGCCTGCTGGTCCCGTTTATTCCACGGTGAGGAGTAAAACATGAACGCGAAACTACGAAGTGTGGCAGTGCTAGTGGGCTGCGTGCTATGTGCAGCGGCGGCAGCGCAGCAATATCCGAACAAGCCGATACGCATCATCACGGTGGGCGCCGACCCTGCCATGCCGAGGATCCTGGCGGCGGAGCTGTCCGGTCCGCTCGGACAGCAGGTGTTCATCGAAGAGCATGCGGGCGCAAGCGGCACGATAGGCGCAGCGGTGGCGGCGCGCGCGCCGTCCGACGGCTATACGTACATGGTCGCCACCAGCACCCATATGGTCACGCCGCATTTCTACAAACTGTCCTACGACATCCTGCGCGACTTCGAGCCGGTGTCGCTGCTTGCGTCCACTCCGTTCGTGCTGCTGACGCACCCGTCGCTGCCGGTAAAGACGCTGGCGGATTTGATCAAGCTTGCCCGCGCCAAACCGGGGCAATTGAACTACAGCGCGACCAGCGCCGGCTCGACCTCGCATCTGACCTTCGAAATGTTCAAGGCCGGAGCGCACGTCAACATCGTGCACGTGCCTTACAAAGCGGTTGCGGCGGCCCTCATCGACGCGATCGCAGGCCAGGTCCATATGACCCTGAGCGTCACCCCGTCCGCATTGCCGCAGATCCGGGCGCAGCGGGTGCGCGCGCTGGCGGTATCCACGCCGAAACGCTCGGCGGTACTGCCTGACGTTCCCACCTTCGCCGAACAGGGGCTGCCGAAAGTCGTGTCGCCGGCGTGGTTCGGGCTGGTCGCGCCGGCGAAGACTGCATCTTCCATGATCGCCCGCATGAATGCCGAAGTCGTCAAGGTGCTGCGCAAGCCGGAGGTGCGCGAGCGCATCCTCACGCTCGCGATGGAACCGGGCGAAAATACGCCCGAGGAGTTCAGGGCGTACATGAAGGCCGATCTCGCGCGGTGGTCGCAGGCGATTAAGGACGCCAACATCCCTATCGGCGCGCAGCAGTAATCCGGAATGATCCTGAATCCCCGTAGTTGGCCGCTTCTAACCTTGCTGGCCCTCGGCTTGCCGGTGCCGGCTGCGCAGCTTTATTTTGTGGATGCGCACAGCCAGATCGATGAGGGCGTGGCGGCCGGGACGGTGATCTCGCTGATGGATGAGAACGAGGTTCGCGCGACCATTCTGGCGACGCGCGGCAAACCCCATCCTGGGACAGTCGTGAATTTGTCGGATCGCTACCCCGGCAGGATCGTGCCCTCGGTGCGCACCAAAGGACGGAATATTTCCGCCGCGGACCAGGCGCGCAGCGGCCGGTTCCGCGCGATGTCTGAAGTGCTGCTTTATCACGCGCGCAAGGGCAGCAGGGCGCCCGAGGTCGTGCAAATGCCTTCAAGCATGGCCACCCGCAACGACCTGGCGCTGACGCGGGAAATGGGCTGGCCGTTTGTCATGCATATCGAATTCGCTGCACTTCCGCAAGACCGCGCGCAGCAGTACATGGGGGAAACGGAAGTTCTCCTGTCCTCGAACCCGGATCACAACTTCGTGCTGATTCACATGGGTCAGCTTCCGGCAAAGGAGGCGGCGCGACTGCTGTCCAAATATCCTAATCTGCATTTTTTCGTGTCACACAGCAACCCCGTCACCATCCAGCATTCGAACCAGCCGTGGGTGAATCTTTTTGACGGGAGACGGCTGGCACCGGAGTGGAAAGCGCTTTTTTTAAACTACCCGAAAAATTTTATTTTCGCCCTGGACAACGTGTGGCCCGAGCATTGGGGCAAGCCGTACGGGGAGCAAATGGCCTTGTGGCGCGAAGCGCTTCAGGACTTGCCGCGGGAAGTGGCGGAACTGTTCGCCCATGGCAACGCAGAGCGGTTATGGAAGCTGGACGGGGCGCCCGGGCGCAAGTAGCTTGCCCACAAGACGCCGGCGTGGAAAGAACATGCCGCGCGCGAAACCCTGACGCGAGCCAGCGGCGCCGAATACACGAGGGGTCAAGCGGCTAGCGACACACCAGCACAGGGGTCTTGCTATGGGTCAGCACTTTCTGAGTCTCGCTGCCAAGCAGAATGCCCTGTAAACCTCTCCTGCCGTGGGAGGACATCATGATGAGGTCGCACCCGGACTTCGTTGCCTGTTCGATAATTGCCTCGTACGGTGAATCACCGGTAACCGAAGCCCGCGCGCATTCTACTCCGGCAGCAGTCCCTGTGGCGCATACTAGATCCAGGATCTCCTTCGAGAGCGCAGCAGCGTCTTCTGTGTACTTCGTTTTCACCGGCTCAGCCATCGCCGCCGACACGTTATAACGCTCGTTCACATACCTCTCGTAGTTCGGCATCACGTGGAGTGCCGTGATTTTCGCTCCAATTGCTTTGGCAAGCTCGATCGCCTGTTTTACAGCTTTGTTGGAAAGCTCCGAGCCATCCGTCGGCAGCAGAATATGCTTGTACATGTTCTTTCTCCCTTTCCCCGTGTCGGGAACGATCATACTCCTAATGGAACAGAGCAGACAGAGACAGTAAATCGCCGCTTGATATCCGCAACTAATCCGCGCGGATGCCGGCATCCTTGATTACTTTGCCCAACCTGTTCATTTCGGACTTTATGATGACCGCGGACTGCTCCGGCGAACTCCCGACGATCTCCAGGCCAGCGTTGAACAACTTCTCTTTTGCGTTGGGGGTGTTGATGAACCGCACGATTTCCTGGTTCAATAGATTGATGATGGCCTTGGGCGTCTTGGCCGGCGCAAATACGGCATGCAGCGTTCCCGCTTCATAACCAGGCAGGCCGGACGCGGCTACCGTAGGCAATCCGGGAGCCAATGCCGACGGCTGCGCGCTGGCAACTGCCAAGGCCCTCACGCGGCCTGACTTGATATACGGTGTGCCCGTACTCGTGGGAAAGATCATCATCTGCACCTCGCCCGCGGACAGTGCGATCATTGCCGAGGTGGCGCCTTTATAAGTAATGCGTACAACGTTGATCCCCGCCATAGCCTTGAATAATTCCGGCGCGAGATGAGTTGTTGAGCCATCTACACCCGATGCATAGTTGAGTATTCCAGGTCTGGCTTTGGCCAAAGCAATTAACTCCTTGACGGAATTTGCCGGGACCGCTGGAGCCACGGCAAGAACGGCGGGCGAGCTGGTCGTCAGTGTGATCGGTGAATAGTCCCTTATCGGATCGTAAGGCACGGTTTGCAACAATGGAAAAATCCAGTGGGTGTTGCCGGCGACCAGCAGGGTATATCCATCAGACGGTGCTTTGGCCGTGATTTCCGCGGGAATGACCGCGTTACCCCCCCGATTGTCCACTATGACCTGCTGGCCCAAGCTGGCTGTCAGCCCCTGACCGATTATGCGTGCCACCACATCGCCGCCTCCTCCAAACTCGGCGGTGACGATGCGTATGGGCTTGTTCGGATAATTCTGGCCGGATGCGACATCCGCGCCCAAAACCGCCAACCCAACGCAGAAAACTGACACGCCAAAACGCGGCATTAGCATAAGTCCTCCAAAAACCCACGGTATCGTAGTCTCGCAAGATTCGGATATTACCCGGTTGCCAACACTCAATCAGCCAGAAATCTGGTCGGCCGCTGCACTTCGCTGGTCAGAGCTCCCAAACCGGCCAGCAGCAGCCGCCGTCTCAGCCCCAGTTCCCGTTGGTTTGACAGGCGGGGATTGCCGAGGACATGCGGAACAGCGTTGCCGGGAATAATGCGGAATACACCCATGTTCGACGCCATGTCCGGAATCGCCGAAAAGAATGCGACCGGCAGGCCTACCCGCTCGATTTCTTTTGTTATCGTTGCACCGCAACGATTGCAAGTCCCTCAGGTGGCCGTGAAGAGAACGCCATCCACCCCGTCGTTGAGCAGGGCGGCGGCAATCTCCCGGCCAAACCGCCTGGCACGATCAATCGGTGCGCCGTTGCCGGCCATGGTGAAGAGGAATGGATATATCTTCCCTATCGCTCCTTCCCGCTCCAAGGTGCGAAGCGCGTCCAGCGGTACGGCGCGATTGGGATCTGCACGGACATGCTGGGTATCATAGCCGCTGTGGATGCTGGTCCATGCGTCGGCAGAGAGACTCTCCAGCTTATCGATCGGGTAGCGTATGTACTTACTGGCTTTCCAGCCTTCAATTCGATCGGGATTGCCCGTTGGCACGACGCCGGAGCTTGTCACTATCGCAATCGTTTTATGGGCAAGGTCTGACAGTGCAGCGGCTGGCGGGACTGGATCCGCCTTGGGCAGTTCCACCTCGGTTGTGAAGGGTTTCCCGCTCAGCCTGGCCACCAGCATCTCCACCATACGTTGCGCACCCGCACGCCGGTCGAAATCCTTGAGCCGCAGTCCGGTGGGTATGTAACCATCCTCGTCGGCGGGACCGAGCGACCCGCCGACGGCTAGTTTTAGCGCCAGCACCGCTAAGCTTGGTACGGCGACTCTCATGTGTAATACCTGTTCGCCGCAGGGGATGATCGGCACTTTTTCCCGGTAAATCTCAACTCCCGGATTCTCCGGATGCATGCTGGTGACGGCAGGCAACAGCAACCGCTCTTTCACGCCTGCGCAAACGGCACCGCAAGCCACTCCATATCGCCCCGCGCTGAATGCAGGACCCGCCACCACTATGTCCGGCCGCATTTCGCCAATAAGCTTCAGCACCTCTTCCAAAGCGCTTTCGGTGTGCTCGTTGAAGTAGGAGTCACCGCAGATCACAGTGGCCACCACCGTAGCACTACTCCCCAAGTGCTCCTGCAACAGACGACCCGGTCCCACTGGTCCGGTTTGCCGGCTGGGAAGGGCGTCGGCTTTCTCTTCGCCACCAATTCCTCCGAAAAACTGATTCAAGTAATGGACGACTCGCTTCGGATCAGGCATACCGTACCTCCTCAATATGGGCGGGCTCGATAACCCGTAAACCCATTCTGGCAAGTGGCGACAAACATGTCCCGCAAAATCACCTTGATCGGACCGGCGGGGTCAGGACGGTATCCTTCATCGAAGGTCGTGCCAGGCAAGTACTCGCCGCCACCGAGGACTCGCTCCACCGCCGGGAGTTCGAGGCAGCTTTCCTGATTTCCCGTGGAGACAATCGCCACAGCCTCAGGGACGTAAGTGACCAGCGGGAATCCTTTGCCGTCTTCCCCGCCGTACTCGTCCACTCCGAGCACGGTTTTGATGCCGCTCAGCTCCAGCTCCTGGCAAATCAGCATCTGGTCCGCGTAGGTATGACCTCCGGTGCTGACGGTGACAACGGCGCCATCGGCCGCGAGCATGCGTGCAATCTTGGCCATTTGCACGGCCTGACGGTACTTCTCGGCCTGGCCTGGGATCAGGCACATGCCCAAGAGCACCCCGACGAAGTTGATATCCCGGCCGTGCTGCCGGTAAAGTTGGCGAATGATGGGATCGTTCTGGTAATAGTAAGTGGGAAACCGGTGCGAGGAAATGAAGTAGTCCGCGCTTACGAGTGCACCATCCAAAACCTCGTTCGGATGTGCCAGCGTCGGTGTTGTGGTGATGCTGACCCCATACCAGAACGTCGAGTGCACGTCACCGCGGATCATGCAAGGCAGGACGTAGATCACTCGAGGCAGCGCTTTCGCGGGCACTTCCAGCTCGAGCATCTCCACAGAATCCGCTGTCAGATCGCGGGTTACCGAGCCAAGCAGTTGTGCCACCTTTAGTGTGGCCTGCCGCCAGGAGGCGGCCATCTCCGGCAATGCGACTCCCGGCTTCATGGTGAAGTGCACCACCAAGTTCCGGGTTAGTGCGAAAGGGCAGTACGGGGCGCCCGGCCCCGACATGTCGATGATCGCTTCCTTGATGCCCGCGTCGTGGTTGACCCCCGGCGGCAGCTCTACGGTTGCCACCACTACGGCGCCCGTAAGCCGGTTCGTGCGGCCCGCGCCGGCAAGGTCCGGGGCTCCCAGCAGCCCAGAGAAGGCGGTTGAGCCGGGCCCCGGCTTGAAACGGGGTTCCACAGCGTCGACTACGTGGATGATGCGCGTTGAATCGCCGGGGAGCGCCACCGCCACGGCGACGTCGGCAATATTCTCGTTGACCCGCACCAAGGCTGCAACCTCTGAAGGATCGACGGTGAGCCGCCCGTTTTCAAACCGTGTCCGCTTCCCGAGACGCAATTCTTCAATCTTGTAGGAAGCCAGTTCGAGCTTCACATGATCACCTTCGCCAACTGATCGATTCTCAGTGTCTGACTACACGCGAGCAGCTTTTGTTGTGGACCTTGATGCGCCAACGTCAGAGCAGGAAGCTTACCACGGTTGCGGCGCCGCATTTACCAGTTCTCACCCTTGTGCGGCGAGTTGCTCCACCGCATCGCGGAAACGCCGGTGGCGCGAGGCGAGCAGCGCGTAGTCGCGCTCGCGGCGCGAGCCTTTCGCCCGCACGATGCGCGCGAACTGCCTGCGCTCGCGCACGCTCCAGCGCGCAATGCCGGGGAGGCAGGCGATGAGAGGCGCCATGCGGTGGAAGCCGGCGATTTCATCGGCGGACCAGTATTTCGAGTCCTTGATTTCGAGCAGCCGCGCCACGCGCCGTACTGAATCCCGCTCGGCCAGCCGCCGGTTGCCGCCGAACTCCCGCGCGATGAACGCCGTGACGGCATAGCCGACGCGCGCGACCGACAGCTCGCCGTAGCCGTCCATCTTGCCCGCGTCGAGGTGAAAGAACATGTCGCTCTTGGCAAGCTGCTTCAGCGTCTTCAATGGCGACCGGTACGAGCGATCGACGGCGATACGCGCCTGCTCCGCTGCCGCGAGTTCGCGAACCCGCGACTGCACCGGCCGGAATCCGAGCTTGTAGTAGAACCAGAACGCGCCGGATTCGAGCGCCTCTGCGTTGTCGTCGCCGATCTGAAAGGGCCTGATCACCAGCACTTGCGGGCGGAAGTGCGCGACGAACAGATGCAGCAGCCGCTCGATGATGAAAGATGATTCGCCGGAGCGGTATTCCGGAAAGATGTTGATCGCCATCTCGCAGCGGTCGAACAGCAGCGCGCCGAAGCCGTAGCCGATCGGCACGCCGTTCCTGATCAGCAGGTAGCCGTGGCTCGCCTCGAGCGGCAGGCGGATCGCGAACCGGCTGCCGTAGACGACGACCTGCACGCCGCGTCCGGGTTCGTGCAGATAAACTTCCTCCGGGCTTGCGCCGATCAGCGGGTACAGTTCGCGGCAGCGCGACCCCAGGACTACGCTGATCGCGCGCACGTAGTCGCGTCCCTGAGCGCGCGGGAGCAAGCGCAGAGGAGCGGCGGGGCGGGCGAAGCCGGCGCGCAAGTCGGAGGTGCGGCCCACCGCCGCGCCGCGCTGGTAGAAGATCCGCTCGCAGGGCATCCGGCGGCCCGTGCGCGAGGCGCCGAAGTCCGACAGCGTCCAGAGCACCGGGATGTCGGCGCTTTCGTAGAGGATTTCCTGCAGCGGCCAGGAAAATCCCGAGGTCGCGAGCAACCCGAGCAGCGCGTCGAGCGCGTTCGCATTTTCCGCATCTCTGCCGAGGCGCAGCCAGGCCTGCGGATCGAAGTCGTCGTCGTTGTCGATCGCGTCGATTTCGTGCCACGAAGCCGTGGGGGAGAGCACCGCCAGCAGGTTCGCCGTCTCGCTCTTGCGATAGGCGTTCCAGTCGATTTCCATACGGCCGGGATAAAGACGGGTGATCGTTTCGACGCAGCGATAGGTGAAAACGTTGCTGACCGGCGTGCCGACGATGCCGCTGTCCGAAAAAATTGCGGCGAGCCTGCCGCCGCGCGCCGCCTGGTGCGCTGCGATGCGCGCCGCGAATGCGCGCAGTTGACGCTCGGCTTCCGCAAGAACCGCCGCGTTGTCGGGGTAAGCGCGCAGGAACAGCAACAGGTCGTGATATCCGGCAAGCACGTCGGCGCGGGTCATCGGGACCTCCCGCAGACGGGTGAGCAGTGCCAGCTTGTTGCGTGCCGCTACACCGGCCGCGCCGAACTGGCCTTTGAGACGCGTGAACTCACCGACGAGCGCGCGCGCCGCCGCTTCGGCGGGGGACGGAGGTGCCTTGCTCAGGGGTGGTTTCGGCATGATGGCCGGTCGTGGAATCGTATTCTCGCATACGGCGATCCTTCGCTGCGGTTCGATGCTAAGATATGTTGGGCGCGATCGAATAGCATCAAGAATTCCCTCCCCCTCGATGGGGGAGGGCTTAACCTTCCCCCGTCAAGGGGGAAGGAGTTTCTTTGGAAATTTGTGACACAGTATGACTAACACACACGAAACTTTTTGGGAGGATCTGATGAACCGCACACTATGGACTTCTATCGGCGCCGGCATCGTTGCCGCGGCGCTGTTGGCCGGCCCGGCCGCCGCGCAGGGCGTGATCCGGATCGGCGTGACGCAGCCGTTAACGGGCGCCTTTGCCGCGTCGGGCAATTACGTGACGCAAGGCGCGAAGATTGCCGAGGACCAGATCAACGCAGCCGGTGGCGTGCTGGGCCGGAAAATTCAGCTCGTCGTCGAGGACAACAAGTCCAACCCCACCGAAGCGGTGGCGACGGCCGAGAAGCTGATCGGCAAAGACAAGGTGCCCGTCATGATGGGCGCCTGGAGCTCGACCCTGACGCTCGCGGTGATGCCCAAGCTCATGGAGTACGGCGTGCCCATGTTGGTGGAAACCTCGTCCTCGGGGAAGATCACCACCTCGGGGAACCCGTGGATCTTCCGCATCAGTCCCACCTCCGAGATGGAGGCCAAGGCCTTCGGCTCGATGACGAAGAAGATGGGCATCAAGAAGGCGGACTTTCTGTCGACCAATAACGACTTCGGCCTCGGCGCGGCCAAGGAATTCTCCGAGATGTTGAAGGGTCAGGGCGTGCAGATCGGCACGATGGAAACCATGGACCCGAAGGCGACGGATTTCTCGGCGCAGCTCGCCAAGATCAAGGCCTCGGGAAGCGACACGCTGTTCGTGACCACGGCCGTGGAACAGATCACCCTGGTTCTCAAGCAGGCCAAAGAGCAGCAACTCAAGGCGCGCATCATCACTACCGGCGGTTCGAACTCGCCGGACCAGCTGATCCAGCAGGCGGGGGAAGCCGCCAACGGCTCGTATCATCTGGTGTTCTTCACGCCGTGGTTCCCGGAGGCGGTCAAGAATCCCGACCTGGCCAAAAAGTTCGTGGCCGAATGGAATGCGCGCAAGTACCCGGTGGGCGGCCTGACCGAGGGATTCCGCGGCTGGGATGGCATCAACACGATCGTCGCGGCGATCAAGGCCGCGGGCAAGGCCGAGCCGCAGGCGATCCAGAAGGCGCTGTGGAACGTGAAGGTCAAGGGCATCAACGGCGACATCGCCTTCATCAAGCAGGGCCCGGCGGGCAAGGAAAGCGCGCAGAACGTGCCGAGCGTCTACGTGGTGAAGATCGAGAAAGGCAAGGTCGCAAAATACTGATCGCGCCGCGCGACGACCCGCGGTTTTCCCAATCGGGAACGCCGCGGTTTTTTTGGGCCTTAGCTCTTAATCTTGGATCAGCTACTACAGCACGGCCTTAACGCGCTGATGCTGGGCGGCACCTACGCGCTGCTCGGCATCGGCCTGACGCTGATCTTCGGCATCATGCGCGTGGTCAATTTCACGCACGGCGAGCTCTACGCGTTCGGCGCGTACATGATGTACCTGCTGGTGATGCTCACCGGCGCGAACTTTTTCGTTGCGCTCGTGCTCGCGGTAGTGCTCGGCGTGGCGCTGGGCGCGGCGCTGGAGTTCGTGCTGCTGCGCAAATTGCGCGGCGCCGACATCGACACCACCATGCTCGTGATGATCGGCGCGTGGATTGCGCTGCAGAACGCCGAGCAACTCGCGTGGACCGGCGTGGCGCAGTCGATCGACAGCCCGTTTCCCGCCGCGCCGTTGGTGATCGGCGCGGTCTCGGTCGCGTGGGGACGGGTGTTCGTGTTCTGCGTCGCGCTCGCGCTGATCGCCGCGACCTACGCGCTCATCAACCACACCCGGCTCGGAAGAGCGATGCGCGCGACGTTCCAGGATCGCGACACGGCGGCGCTGATGGGAATCCAGATCGGGACCATCCATACCGCCACCTTCGCGTTGGGTTCGGGACTGGCCGCAGCCGCCGGCGCGCTGCTCGGACCGGTGTACGTCGCCTATCCGACCATGGGCGATCTCGCCGCTCTCAAGGCGTTCGCCATCGTCATCCTCGGCGGCCTGGGCAGCATCGCCGGTGCGACCGCCGGCGGTTTCATTCTGGCTCTGGCGGAGGAACTCGGCGCGGGTTACATCTCCTCGGGTTATCGCGACGCGATGGGTTTCGTGCTCATCATCCTGATCCTCATCTTCAAACCGACGGGCCTGTTCGCGCAGAAGGAGCGCGTCGGGTGAAAAATCTTCTCACCGTGCTGTGGGTGCTGTTCCTGTTCTCGCTGCCGCTTTGGATGGGCAATCAATACGTGTTGCACGTCCTCGTTGTCACGGGCATTTTCATCGTCGCGGCCATCAGTCTCAACCTGCTGCTCGGCTATGCCGGGCAGTTGTCGCTGGGCCACGTCGCTTTCTTCGGCATCGGCGCCTACGCGAGCGCGCTGGTCTCGCTTGGCTTCAGCGTGCACGTCACGCCGGAAACGGTGCTCGCGATGGAGCCAAAGCCGGTGTGGTGCGGCATTCTCGCCGCGGTTCTCGCTGCCGGGGCGTGCGGCTGGTTCATCGGCCGGCTTTCCTTCAAGGTGCGCGGCGCGTACTTCGTCATCGTCACGATCAGCTTCGCCGAAGTGGTGCGGCTCATTGCACTTAACTGGGTGGAGCTCACGCAGGGCCCGATGGCGCTCAACAATATTCCGCCGCTGACGCTGTGGCTGCCCGGACTGGGTGAGCACGTCTTCTGGAAGAAACCGGAAAACTACTGGCTCGTTCTGAGCATCGCGCTCGTCAGCTACGTGATCGTGCGCCGCCTGGTCCGCTCGCGCGCGGGCCGCGCCATGGTCGCGTTGCGCGAAAACGAGCCGCTCGCGAGTTCGGTCGGGATCGACGTTACACGCTACCTCGTGCTGGCGACCGTGGTCGCCGCGGCGATGGCGGGCGCGGCGGGCGCGCTTTACGCCCACTACATCCGCATCGTTGATCCGGATGTGTTTCTGTTCATCTACACCGTGACCATGGTGATCATGGTCGTCACCGGCGGCAAGGGCACGCTCGCGGGCCCGGTGGTCGGCGGGCTGATCTTCGGGCTGATGCCCGAGACGCTGCGCGCGTTCGCGATCCCGCCCGAAGTGCAGTGGATCATCTACGGCGTGCTGATGGTGCTGGTGGTGTTCTTCCTGCCCGAAGGCATCGTGCCGGCCGTTCAGCAGCGGTGGCAGCGGCGCCGGGGCAACGTCGCCATCGCGAAGGCCGTGCCGTGACGACTGCGGCGCTGCTCGCAGTGAACGGGCTTGCGGTCCATTTCGGCGGACTGACCGCCATCGAAGACCTGAGCCTCGAGGTGAAAGAGGGCGAGGTGCTCGCGCTGATCGGGCCGAACGGCGCCGGCAAGACGTCCGCCTTCAATGCGATCACGGGTTATCTCGCACCGAGCGGGGGCGAGATCATTTTTGGCGGCGTGCGCCTGAACGGACTGCAACCGCATCGCATCGCCGAGTTGGGGCTGGTGCGCACGTTCCAGAAGACGAGCGTTTTCGGCGGGCGCAGCGCGCTGGAGAACATCCTGATCGGTCTTCACTTGCGCTCGACGCAGCAGCCGCTCGCGATTCTTCTCGGCTTGCCTTCGGTGGCACGCGAAGAAAAGCGGCTGGCGGCGGAGGCGCGTGAAATCCTTGCGTTCGTCGGCCTCGACGCGCGCGCGGGCGATCTGGGCAGCGCGCTGCCCTACGGCGAGCAGCGCTTGCTTGAAATCGCAATCGCGCTCGCCGCGAAGCCGAAGCTGCTGCTGCTGGACGAGCCGGTGTCCGGCATGAATCCGGTGGAGACGCAGAGCTTCATGGCCAAGCTCACGGAAATCCGCGCGCTCGGCATCACGGTGCTGCTCGTCGAGCATGACATGAAGATGGTGATGGGCGTCTCCGACCGCATCGTGTGCCTGAACCAGGGCCGCGTCATCGCCAGCGGCACGCCGGCGCAGATTCAGCGCCACCCCGAGGTGATCCGCGCCTACCTCGGCGAAAGATACGTGCGTGTGGAGGGGGCGCACGGCCGTGCTCAGGGTTGAAGGACTGGAGTGCCGCTACGGCAAGGTGGCGGCGGTGCGCGATCTCTCGCTCGAGGTGCGTAAGGGGGAACTCGTCAGCCTGATCGGCGCCAACGGCGCCGGCAAGACGACCACACTCAAAGCGATATCAGGCGTGCTGACGCCGAGCGCCGGGCGCATCGTCTTCGAGGGCGAAGACATCACGCGCGCATCAGCGCGGCGCGTGCTTGAACTCGGCATCGCGCACTGCCCCGAGGGCAGACGCATGTTTCCCTACATGACGGTGCGTGAGAATCTGGAAATGGGGTGCTACCTGAGGCGCGATAAGGCCGGCATCGAAGCCGACATGCAGCGGCTCTACGAACGCTTTCCGATTCTGCACGAACGACGCGCGCAGGCGGCGGGCACGTTGTCGGGGGGCGAGCAGCAGATGCTCGCCATTTCACGTGCGCTGATGTCGCGGCCCAAGCTCATCATGTTCGACGAGCCGTCGCTGGGCCTCGCGCCAAATCTCGTCGAACGCACCTTCGACATTATCCGCCAGATTCGCGCCGAGGGCGTGACGGTGATCATGGTCGAGCAGAATGCCGCTGCGGCGCTGGAACTCTCGGACCGCTCCTACGTGCTCGAACAGGGCCGCGTGAGCCTCACCGGCACCGGCAGCGAGCTGCTCGACGACCCGCATGTCAGGCAGGCTTATCTCGGAGCGTAGGCGTGGTCGAAATTGAAAATAATGTAATATTCGCGCTCGATTTAATTCAATGATGGGAGAGGACATGACGCGCATTTCAACGTTCTCGTTTGTCTTGGTTGCCGCGTTGATTGCGTCAACGGCAGCTTTTGCTGCCGATGCTCACGCGCCTCATTGGGGCTACGACCACCCGGCTTTGTGGGGAGACCTGAGCGCCGATTTCAAGGAGTGCAAGCTTGGCAAAGAGGAATCACCCATCGATATTTCGACCCAGACCACTGAAAAGGCAAAACTGCCGGCAATTGGATTCAACTATATAGCGGGCGCCGCCATGGTGTTCAACAACGGACATACAGTTCAGGTCAATCTCATCGATGCGGGGTCCGCGAAACTCGCGGGTGGAGATTACTCATTGCTGCAATTTCATTTCCACACGCCCAGTGAAGAAAAAATAGACGGCAAGAGTTATCCGATGGTTGCGCATCTGGTGCATCAGAACGCGAGCGGCAGCCTGGCCGTGGTCGCCGTGCTGTTCAGGGAAGGCAACGAAAACGCGGCCCTTAAATCTGTCCTGGGTTCCATGCCTGCCAAAAAAGGCGGCAAAGCGGATCTCAAGAGCGCTTTCAATCCAGCCGCCTTTTTGCCCAAGAACCAGGGCTACTATGCATTCAAAGGTTCACTGACAACGCCGCCCTGCAGCCAGGGGGTGGCTTGGCAAGTACTGAAGGAGCAGGTCGAACTCTCGAAAGCGCAGATCGATTCATTCAGGAAGCTCTACAAGATGAACGCCCGGCCGGTGCAACCTTTGAATGGCCGTAAAGTCCAGGAATCGAGCTGATACACCTCGATTTATTCGAGCTGCTCGACGACCCGCACGTCAGGCAGGCCTATCTCGGCGCTTAGAGTAGGAGCGGCGGGCTCTCGTGTGATCCACCCTGTTGACTAAGTCAATGGACTAAGTCATAAATTAGACCGTCGAGTTGGAGGGACTATCCCATGCTGATCAACGTACACGACGCAAAAACACAATTTTCCAAACTACTGGAGCAAGCTCACGCAGGTCAAGAAATCATTCTGGCCAAAGCGGGCAAGCCTTATGCGCGCATGATGCCGCTCGCTCCCGCCGCGTCGAAACGCCAGCGCGGGCGCGTGAAGGGCATCATCGACGATGCGTTCTTTGAGCCGCTACCCGATGCAGAACTTAACGCTTGGGAAGGCCGTTGAAGCTTTTGCTCGACACGCACGCGCTGCTGTGGTGGTGGAAAGACGATCCGCGCCTGTCAAAACGCGCCGCGACGGCCATCGCCGATGATGCCAATACCGTGTTCGTCAGCGCTGCAAGCGCTTGGGAAATCGCGGCCAAACATCGCATTGGCAAGCTGCCTGGCGCTGAAAGAGCGGTCAGCGAATTCAACGAACTCATCGTCGCCGACGGCTTCAGCCACCTCGCCGTCTCATACCAGCATGCGCTCAAGGCAGGTGGGTTCCACATCGGGCATCGCGACCCATTTGACCGCATGCTCGCCGCACAATCCATCATCGAGGGCGCTACACTTGTCACCGACGATGCCACAATGAAATTGTTTCGCGTAAAGTGTTTTTGGTAGGGACGGCGAGCGAAATCAAAGAATCGTCCATGTCCGCTGGACTGTCTGGCTGGCCTGGCGCACAACCGCGCTTTTCTTCATCACGCGGATAGCTTCGGTTCAGCCGCCTGCGGAGGCGGGAGATCCGCGATCATCCTGGTGTCCTGAGCGATGACCTGACACAGTTCATCCACTGGCAGATCATTCAGATCCTCGCCAAACGGGTCTTCAATTTCGATGCCGGCTTCTTCGATGCCCAACAGCCCAAACGCGATCAGCATGACTGCAAATATCGCCAACCACCCCAGTTTTGGAA